>JABAOH010177390.1_pt1 | contig 14308 bp, 14 predicted proteins | sample 7062181 | NCBI WGS metagenome assembly JABAOH01 (sample SAMN14538630, study PRJNA623070) | marine sediment metagenome | biome: marine biome [ENVO:00000428]; feature: marine pelagic biome [ENVO:01000023]; material: deep marine sediment [ENVO:00002113]; isolation source: pool of 5 deep marine... | reverse complement strand
AATCGGAAAAGTATGCGAGCACATAGGCAAAAAGAGGGATAAACCCGATTAAGTTAAAAGACATAAAGGTAACCGAAGCGCTTTTCAGCGGAGAGGTATGGTCTTCGTAAATTCCAAACTCATCCTTCATCATGGTGTCTACCCAGACCTTCTTATTGCTAGTAATAATCTCAACCGCATCGTCCAGCTTGGTTCCGGAAAAGCCTTTTTCAGCGAATATTTCTCTTATCTCCTGCCTCTCTTCCTCGGGGATGTTCTTAATCGAATCTTCTTCGGATTTTCGTATTGTGTCTGCAAACTCCTTTTTGCTCTTNNGTTGCTTACCGCCATGGAAAAACCGTCGGCAAAAAGATTGGCAAACCCTAGAACCAATACTATTGTCGGAGAGAGTGACGCACCTGTTACGCCTGCCACAATAGCAAATGTAGTGACTGTGCCGTCAATGCCTCCGTATATAAAATCGGGAAGATATTTATCGTTATCTTGAGAGTTCATGATTGTTTTAAACAGCTAATCTTCCGGTCTCAGGGCTAATACAGAGCAGGTGGAGCTTGATAATACACGCTCTGTAACGCTTCCTAAAAGGATGCGTTTTATCCCGGCTCTGCCGTGAGTATGTATCACAATCAAGTCTGAATTGTTCTTCTGCGCATACCTGTTGATCGTTGTGGCCTCTGCCATTCCGTGGATAACTTCATGGCTGATTTTTATATTCTTTGATGCGGATTTTTTTCTATCATACGCTTTCTTAATTTTAGCCACACGTTCTGTCAATGTTTTCTCAGACTGCTCTATTACGATATCAAGAGCGCCGGAGGGGATGTCCTGAGCATACATATCCAGCCTAAGCACATATACCACTCTTACTGCGGCCCCGGTCAACTGAGCCAGTCCCAGTGCATAATGTACAGCCGAGTCGCTGCACTCGGTAAGGTCAATAGGGACAAGTATGTTTTTAAACTGGGCTCTACTCCTATCCCTTGCTTTAACTGCGAGTACCGGCACATGGGAGCCCTTAAGAACCTTAAGGGTTTCGCTGCCTGCCACCATTGACTCAAAAAATCCGTGCCCGTGCTTACCCATCACAATTAGGTCCGCTTTTCTTTTTCTTGCAATCTCTCTTATCTTCTCGCTCGGCTTGCCTTTAAGCAGCACACCGTCAAACGAGACGCCTGCTTTATCTAAGTCTCTTTCTATCTTTTCAAAAGTACTTACTGCACCCTCTTCTATACTGAGTCTCCATTTCTCAATATGCTCCGAGTCATTTAAGTTTTCATATAACAGTTGAACTGCCCTGGGGATAACGTGTACCCCTATGATCTCGGCTCCTGATTTGACCGCTAAATATTTTGCATAGTTATAAGCCTTCTCCGCCTCTGCGGAACCATCGGTAGCCCAAAGTATTCTTTTCATAGACGCTCTCTCCTCAATGTGTAGTGGTGCAGGTTGAACTCAATGCCCTAATATCAAAATAACACATCTTTCGTAAACTCTAAATGAACAACATTTTATAGGACTTTCGATTTTATACTCACCGCGGTAGCCAAGTCGGCAAGCTCAGTCGCCACAATTACAATCAAGTCGTCCACCGATACAATCCCGGACAACTTTCCGTCTTTTGTTACAGGCATCCTTCTTATAGAATACTCAGACATAGTGCTAAGAATGTCCAAAATATTTGTGTCCTCTTCCACATAGATAACATCAGGAGTCATTACATCCGCAACAGACACGTCATCAGGGTTCATACCTTCTGCGATAACCGAAACCACAAGATCTCTATCCGTTAGTATGCCGATCGGAAACATCTTATTATCAACAACAACGAGCGATCCTATATCCTCTCTCATCATAAGGTATGCAGCCTCGGAGACTGCAGCATCAGGAGCTATAGTTATTACCTCCCGGTTTAACATGTCAATTAGCGGTTTAGAATATTTAATGAGATTATTATTCATAGCAACCCCCCTGTGGTATGTTTACTAATACTTAGTGCAACATTAATGCCAAAATAGGGCGAAGAAATTACTGTAAAATCTAATAAATATAGACATAGAAATAGTAAACAACTGTAATGTGTCAGATTATAAGACACTATTGCCAAGCAATTTTTGCGTAATTTCCATTTAACACAGGCATTTTGTCCNNATAATGTCGGACTACGGGTCACTTTATCTTATAGAGACAAACTATAATTCAGAAAGAGATGCTACAGAAGTAATATTCGGATATATGGAGAAAGAGAAAAGCATAAAGGGCAGGGTAATGAGCATTAGGGTTATCGTTAACATAGCCGGATGTAAGGATAATGAATCCGAGGCTGTAGCTAAGGGACTTAAACAGGCGCGCCAGCTCCTGGCCAAATCCGCTAAAGCGGGTTTTGATGACAGCTAAGCTAAGTGTGTTATGCCTTTTCTTCCAGTTCTTTTAATTGTGAGGCCTCTCCCAGAGCAACAAGCGTATCGCCTCTGATTTTTATAGAATCCTATTAATCAGGCTTCACTGTTATAACGGGGCAGGGCGCTTGTTGAATAACCCTCTCCGCCACACTTCCGATAAACTCTTCCCTTCTGAACTCACCGCCTCCGTATGTATTCATAAAGATTATATCAATGTCATTATCAGAAGCATATTTAATTATTCCTTCAACCGCGTTCGTTGCTGTTTTTACCACTGTGTTTACCTGAATTCCCAAGTTCGCCTCACTTACCTTCTTTGTGAGATTGTTATAGGAGTTCCCGCGCAGACGCTCTACTACCTCTGCTGGGTATTTCTTGTTCCCTATTTCTACAATGTTCAGACTGGTTATATCTAGGTCCAAGTATTGGGCAAGGTTTGTTGTAAACATAAGATCCTTCGAGGCTATGTTGTAGAGATCGGTGGGTACAAGGATATTTTTGATTTTGATCGGCCCGTCTTTTTTCCTTGCCACCATAACCGGTATAGGCGAGCGTCTAATCACTTTTAGCGCTGTAGCGCCTAGAAGCAATTTCTCCTCGGCCCGTCCTTTGCCTATTACTATCAAATCAGATCCCTCTTGTTCGGCCGTCTGGATAATCTGCAGGTGCGGTACACCCTGGGCAATTTGAGTCCGAAAGCTTAGTCCTCTGGACTGAAAATCTTTTGCTATATCTTGCAATCTGTCGCTTTCTTTAGACTCAGTCTCTTTAATCCATTTAGCGATGAGATCATATTCTTGCTCAGGGAACTGGTCTTCAACATCCACTTCAAAGTAGTTAGGTATTACATAGAGCCCCACAGTTTCTCCGCCGCATTTCTCTGCTATGTTCCGGACGTAGTCTAGCGCGTCTATTGAATCGGGCGAGCCGTCTGATGCCCAAAGGATTTTCTTGATCAACTTGTAGCTCCTCCTATAAGATGATTAACAACATATTATTAATGATATAATACCCGTATGAAAGCAATGCTCCTACATCGTATCACCGATTTAAGTTCTGACAAATTGCCTCTTAAAATGTCTGAGATACCTGCTCCCGTACCTAACAAGGGCGAGATTCTAATCCGTATATCTGTCTGCGGAGTATGTCATACTGAGCTTGACGAGATAGAGGGGCGCACTCCACCTCCGAAATTTCCAACCGTGCTCGGTCACCAGGTAGTCGGGACGGTCGAAGATCTTGGGCAGGGGGCAAGCAAGTTCAAGCCGGGGGAAAGAGCAGGTGTGGCATGGATCTATTCCTCCTGCGGTGAATGCAGGTACTGNNGCAGGTACTGTCTGGAAGGCAATGACAACCTGTGTCCTGATTTCAGAGCAACTGGCAGGGATCATGACGGCGGCTATGCAGAGTATATGTGCGTTCATGAGGATTTTGCCTATAGCATTCCCGATACGTTTACTGATAGTCAGGCTGCCCCGCTGCTGTGTGCAGGCGCAATTGGATACCGCTCCCTAAGGCTCGCTCAGATAGAAGACGGACAGAATTTAGGTCTTACCGGGTTTGGCGCATCGGGTCATTTGGTTATTAAGATAGCTGAATATTTGTACCCTAACTCAAAAGTATTTGTATTCGCAAGAAGCGGGAAGGAAAGAGAATTCTCAAAGGAGCTGGGCGCAGTATGGGCAGGGGGTGCTGACGAGACCACACCTGAGAAGCTGGATGCCATAATTGATACAACTCCGGTATGGAGACCGGTTGTGGAAGCGCTTAAGAACCTTAGCACAGAGGGCAGGCTGATAATCAATGCTATAAGAAAAGAAGAGGTTGATAAGGATGCACTTTTGGGTATTGATTACGGGCGCGATTTGTGGATGGAAAAAGAGATCAAGAGCGTTGCCNNCCTATTAAGCCTCAGATAGAGGAATATCCGCTTGAAGATGCGAATAAGGCGTTATGTGAATTAAAGGAGGGTAGTATTAAAGGTGCAAAAGTCTTGGTAATAGATACAGATAGGAATTAAGCTGTGGCGCTTCTCGCAACTTGGGCTACTTCTCTCTCTATTGGCAATTCTTTTATACTTTTTTGCGCTCTTAGTCTTTTCTTTTCCATTTCTTTATTATAGTAGGCGTTCTGATCGTGGTACATTGCTCCCTCAGGCAGCCATTCCCAAAGCGGCCCAAGGTCCTTCTTCATCATGTTAATGTAGAATTCAGGAATAATTGTAGTCTCTCCTTCAAAGAAATCCCTAAAATGTCTGTCCTCATCCAGACGTCTTCTGATTTCCCTATAGAATTTCATCCTGCCGAAACCCTCTGTTGAGACGGCTCGGACAAAGTTAAGAGCCTTTGGAAAAGTGGTCTTTGTTTCAACAAACCGGTTCCAGATTGCAGGCCAGGAAAAAGCATGCTCCACTAGGCTTATTATACGGTCGTACATTTGCGGCCAGCTGCTGTATTTAGGCCTTACATTCATTGCATGGTTGTTATTTAAGAAATGAAACGGGAAGGGGATTACTCGTCCGTCTCCCTGATATTCTAGATTCAAGGGAGCTGCTTCTCCAAATGAAGTTAATAGCGGAAACGCTGGAAAAGCAGCAGGGGACATGTCGACAAACTTTTTCGTCAACTCAAAGGATTCATCCCCGTCATCACAATCAAGGCCGAGGACGAAATTAGTTTGGATATAGGGCAAATATCTGAGAATCATGTTTACATGCTCTGAAACCGCCAGCACCTTCTCCATACCTTCTTTCTTTCCGGTCTTAGACTTATTAGCCATATCAAACCAAGATTCTATTCCCGGGAGTATGCCTTTAAATCCGTTCTTTTTTAGGCGTTTCAAATGTGGTTCGGATAAGAGCGATAAACTGCTTTCTGCAATAAAATCTATACTGTTGATTGGCACAGCATCTTCAATAGCATTCATATAATCATTGAATCTCACACCAAAGTTCGGATCATACCAGCTAACGACCGGGCGTTTGAACTTAGTTAGAACAAACCTTAGGTCATCCTTCATAGCTTCAAATTCAAGCGGCTGATAGTCTACCTCTGCATCTATGCAGAAGCTGCACGTATAAGGACAGCCAAGGCTTCCTATCATAGGGACGATTTTAACCCAGGGAGCTTTCTGTAGATAAAGGTCAATATATTTCCAGCGTTCGCGTATTCCCGGAAGAGTTCTCGGCTGCTGAGCTGCAGATAGGAGTCTTCCTTCCGGAATGTGATGCGAGCATTCCTCCAGGACTTCTCTGCAAATTTCTTTGTCTGTAAATCCTAGAATATAGTCAAAATATTTTTGAGAATCCTCAGGGTAGCATCTTGCATGCGGGCCGCCCAATACTGTTACTACACCGCGGGAACGGTATAAATTGCTCAGCGCATAAGCTTGTATAGCAGATTGCGTAAAAGCACTTATAAATACTATGTCGACGTCTTTGGGTGTATCATCTTTTAATCCTTCTGCACCGGTAAATGAAAATAGTTCTACGTCATGGCCTAATTGTTCACACCAGACGGCAACGACCTGAGGCATAAGCCCTGCGAGGTTTGCATGCATCATGCGTGCCCATAGGGATTTGTTTGGGGATTTAGTAATAAAATCTATTATTCCTACTCGTAGTTTTCGCATTACATTTCTTTCGTGTGTGAAAATCTAATAAGATACACTTTTACTATGCTCTACGTTATTAGCTCTGTTTGTAGATTTTCAATAAATTACTTTGTCTGTATTAAAGTAGATTTCTCCCAAACACATCAGAATCGATCAAGGGTATTGAAGGATAAAGAGGGATTATAGAAGAATGAAAAACAAACTTTAATAGAGTTTACTCCTCTAGGAATAGTTGTCTAGTTGTATCCTATACCATTCCATACCATTTGGGTTTTAATAATTTGGTACTATCCTAGCCGATTATTGCTATTAATACAATGTTATTTCAAATGTTTATATTTTTTTCATGAGATGATCACTTTTTATCAAACGGGTCGTCCATATCAGGGTGCCAGAGATGAAAATGGTTTTTATGTATCTCTGTATATGCGCCCGCGTTATAGTATTTATCATAGAAATCCAAATCCAGATGATGGGCTTGGAAAACCAGCCTTGCAAACATGGGGTCCAGAAATGCCGGAAAGCGCCCGTAGTGCTCAAAAACATAGGAGCAAAAATCCTTAACAATCTCAATTCTTACCTCGCTCGGATGGTACTCGTCCTCGAGTATGCCCTGGGGGTTTTGATAAGGGTAGGGGTTGTCCTCTTCCCAGAAATTTCCCCTTTGCTCAAGAAATTTGTCTACCGCATCTCTCATGTTGTCAACGTATGGCGGACAAAGACCCTCAAACACCCCGTCTCTGCCGACCGGAACAGGCGGTTTTGAGCTCCTGAGGGTTTTCTCAGGGTGCGTAAATCTAAATCCTAACCCCTTGTAGTCCGGATGTACTCCGAGCGCATAATGGGGAAGAAGCCCTGTAAACGCCCAGCCTCCAAGACCCAGAGTTTGTAGTGCAAGGTTCATGTTCTGGCAAATAAACGCCTGCTCCACATTGAGAGTAGTCAGCACCCTAAGCTCCAAATCAAATAGCGAGAGCTCTACGTCTTTTCTGATATATCCCTTTTCTATCCATTTATCGAGCCCGCATGATCTTCCGCCGTTTAGCTCATCCACGATGTTAAAGCCGTATTTTGCTCCGAAATATATAAACAGCAAGACCATATATTCAATCGTAGTATTTGTTACAGGTACAAAAAATGTAGTGCCCGGCTGGTTGCAGTTCCATGCGTTGAAATCAAATAGCCCGGGTTCTCCTTTTGGCAGATCGGCTCTTCCATCTTCGAGCTTGACCAAGCTCTTTCTAAACAGCGAAAGCACCTTATCAAGTTTTTCTTCTTCCGACGTTCCATGGAATATTGATGTCTCCCCGGGCTCAGGCATTGCGTCATGTAGCCTGACCATGTAGACGCCCTCATCGTTGGTGTAGAAAAGCTCGGTCGAGTGTGAGTTGCACGAGCAGGGCCAGCTTCTTCCCGTCCACTGGAAGAGCCATGAAATTCCAGATCTCGGCAAATCCCCAAGAGAAAGCCCCGTCATTCCGGTTCCTGCCCAGATTAAAAAAGCCTCTTCAAGCTCAGAGAGGGGAACGGGCTTATGGGCGGATTGATGTTTGAGATTACCTTCTTTTATCTCCATCCCAAGACCGAATCGTCTAGATCGGCGTGTGAAAATAGAGTCCATAAATCCAAAATTTAGAGCTACCTCAAGTCCCTTGGGAATACTCATGCGGCCCTCCTGTAAACCAAGCTTAATTAGTTATAGGATTACACAAGAAAGGAAATTTAGTAAATAGCTGAATGGAGGAAAATATTGGGTTTAATTACCGCTGCAGCTCGAGCACTTGCCGCTTAGGAGAAGAGAGTATCCTTCTACTTTGTAATCACCCAGGGTTTTATCGGAAATGTCCAAGTTGTTTAGCGATTCGTCGTACACGTCTTCTACTTTTTTGCACTCGGTGCATACGATATGGTGGTGAGGCTCAAGGTTAGCATCATAGCGGGCAGCGTTGTACAGCACGTTCACAACGGAGATCAGCCCAAGTTTTTCAAATGTCTCAAGGGTTCTGTAGACGGTTGTGAGAGAGATATTGGGATAGTAATCTTTTATCTTCTTATATATCGTCTCTGTGCTTGGATGCTGGTCAGTGCTCGCAAGCTCTCTGTATATAGCAGTCCTCTGAGGTGTGACCTTAATCCCCAGATCTTTACTGCGCTGTATAAATTCGCTGACTCTTTCCTCTACAATTCTTGCTTCCATATAAACCTCAAACAATATTTTATACGAAAATTACATAANNACTTAACATAAGCTTAATTATTACTTTCTATAATTCAAGATGCGGCAATTATGGCGGTTTATAAAATTATAACTAACACTTGAAACCTCAAGTCGAAGTCTGTTAAGGTAATCATCGTGGGTACTCTGGAAGAAATTAAAAAAAACAAAGTAATCGCTGTAATAAGGGCCGAGACCCCCGATATAGCGCTTGAATTCGCTAGGGGCTGTATTGACGGCGGGATAAAGGTTATAGAGGTAACGTTCTCATTCTCTAGGGTTGAGAGAATTATCACCGAGCTCTCCAAATCAGAAGATGTATTTGTAGGAGCGGGAACTCTGCTCGACTCTACAATGGCTCAAAGGGCTCTTGAGGCCGGAGCAAAATTTTTAGTATCTCCCCATGTTGATGATGACATTCTGGAGCTGGCTAAGTCTGAAAAAGTTCCTACGATCCAGGGAGCACTCACCTCATCAGAGATAGTTAACGCCTGGAAACAGGGAGTAGACTTGGTAAAGATATTCCCTGCTGGCTCTGTAGGCGGCCCCTCTTATGTAAAAGCTATTAAAGATCCCCTTCCATTTGCGGATATTATGGTCACAGGCGGGGTAAACTATGACAATTTCATTGACTATCTGGATGCAGGAGCCTCGGCAGTGGGACTTGTGAGTGCATTTTTGACAGAAGACAAAAAAATTAAATATGATACGGTTGTGGAAAATTCGAAGAAAATAGTAGAGAGAGCAGCTGCATTGAATAAGGAGTAAATATAGTGGCGGTATCAAAATCAAAAGCTACAGCTAAAAATAAACTAAAAGTTCTATTTGTCGTCTCAGAGATGGAGCCTTTTGCAAAGGTTGGAGGTCTTGCTGAGGTCATCGGCACACTCTCCAGAAGACTCTCCGGTCTGGATTGCGATGTAAGAGTCGTATTGCCGTTCTATAAGCAGGTCATAAAAAATCTAGGAGCACTAAAACTAAGAGCTAGAAAGCTCGATAAGAAGGTCGTCGTTTGCATAGATTGGCTAGCAGAAGAGGGTGAGCTGTATGAGATCAAGTATAAAGGTGTCAAGGTCTATTTGATTGAAAATGACAGCTACTTCGGCAGGGATCAAGTTTATGCAACTCCAAAAGGAGAGTTCGAGGATAATGACGCAAGGTTCGGATTCCTCTCCCTTGGAGCTTTGGAGGCTGCAAAAACTCTGAATTTTAAACCCGATATTATCCACTGCCACGACTGGCAGACTGCATTAATACCGATATGCCTCAAGTGGAGAAAGCACTTAAAAGACGACGAATTTTTTAAAGATACAAAAATTATCTTCACAATCCACAATATTGCCTACCAGGGACAGTTTGATAAGACTATTCTTGATAAGTTCGGCATACCTGCATATCTGTTTACGGCGCAGGGACTTGAGCTCTACGGCAAGGTTAATCTTCTTAAAGGCGGCATTCTCTATTCTGATCTTGTAACGACTGTCAGTCCTACTTTTGCAGAGGAAATTAAAAAGCGGGAGTACGGCCACGGTATGGACGCAGTGCTTAAATGGGTCTCGCGCAAGTCCAACAATCTTGTTGGGATTCTGGACGGTATAGACTATGAGGTCTGGAACCCCGAGACCGATAAATCCATATATAAAAATTATAACTCTAAAGATATAACGCCTATGGTCGAGAACACCCTTAAATTAAAAAGGGACCTTAACCTAAATGAAAGTGAAGAATATCCTGTTCTCTGCTTTGTATCCAAGCTCACAGAGCAAAAAGGTTTAGACCTCCTGTTGGACTCACTTCCTCAAATATTTGATCTTGGGTACCAAGTAGTAATAGTAGGCTCGGGAGACGAGCGTCTTGAAAGAATGGTGAGGAGGGCTAACAGGAAGTTCAGAAAAAATTTAACCATCTCAATAAAACCGAGCGAGGAGCTTGAGAGAAAAATCTATGCCGGATCCGATATGCTGCTCATGCCCTCAAGGTTTGAGCCCTGCGGCCTTGCGCAAATCATTGCCCTTAGATACGGCACTATACCGGTGGTAAGGGGGACCGGAGGACTGCTTGATACTGTTGTCGACTATAATGAAGACAGTAAAAACGGCAACGGCTTTGTATTCCAGGAATTCTCAAAGATTTCTCTGCTCGATGCGCTGCTCCGCGCTATTTCGGTATACGAAGATAAAAAAGCCTGGAACAAGTTAATAGCCAAGGCAATGAGAGAAGATTTCTCCTGGAAAAAATCGGGAAAGGAATACAAAGACATATACCAAACACTATTAGCTAAGTAATTTCATTCCTTATTCATATTGGTGAAACAATATTGCTTCTGAATTAGTTTAAAACTATATAGATTCCCTCACGATTTTCCTTAAATCATATCTCAGAGGGAATCAAGGGAGAGAAGCAATGAGATGGAAGATATCCGCATTTTTAATCGTCTTCATGATTATTTCCGCAGCTGTAATACAGAACAGAGCACACGCCGAGTCAGTAGTTACCATAGACCTGTTTTATCAGGAGCTGTCGCCTTATGGGGAGTGGTCCCCGCACCCCGAGTTCGGATATATCTGGCAGCCTGTGGGAGTGCCGCCCGACTGGAAACCCTACACGGACGGCAGATGGGAATGGTCTGACCAGGGATGGCTGTGGATATCATATGAACCGTGGGGATGGGCTACATATCATTACGGCAGATGGGTTTATGATGACTATGCCGGATGGGTATGGATTCCGGGAACAACATGGGCGCCCGCATGGGTAAGCTGGCAGGAGTCTCCGGAATATATAGTCTGGTCGCCGCTTCCACCGGACAGAGCCTTCTTTGTTGAAATAGGCTTTTTCTTTAATTCATACAAACCGTATTACAAGCCATACAAACATCACCACCACCACCATCATAAAAAACACAGATATTATCATGACTACTACTATGATCCGTATCATTACAAACCGCCTGCAAAACATTGCGTGTTTGTGCCTTACGGCAAATTCGGCCGTCACAAGCACGCGGGAAGGGCTTCTGTTCCCCCGGAGCACGCAATCACGTTTAGAAACTCTAGGAACATCACAAATATCAGGTACGCGAATAACAAAGTCTATAATTACGGCCCCGATAAATACAGAGTAGAGAAGTACTCAAAAAGAAAGCTCATCAGACATAAAATAGACGATAAGCACGCTATTACATTTAGAGGCAACAAGAACGTAAATTATGTTGAAAATAGATCCTACAAAGCATACAGGCCGAAAATTAACAGAGTCAGCAAGGATCCTTTTACCACTAACAGAGGCTCTAAAAATGTACATAAGCAGAGGAAGCATAATGAATATAAGCAGCCTTCAAAGCCTGTATCCTACGATACGCAGACTAGAAAAAACAAGTCCTTTGATGCCTCAAGAGAGTATAAGGGGAATAAGGGCAAAGCCTATAAATCACAAAAAAGCGGATATGGGAAGTATGGATATACGACCAGACAGCAAAACAAGATTAAGCCTGATCGTTCATATAAAGAAAGAAAAACCCAGTATAACAAGGGGGGCAAGGCTTACGGAAATAGCAGCAAATCGGTTCTAAAGAGTTCTAAGAAGAGGAGTATCAACCGGAACCAGGCTAAGTACGGACAAAATAGCAAAAACAAAAATAAGAGATACGAAAATAAAAAGAATAGATCTAACAAATCATATTCGAATAACTCCCGGCAGAGACCGCATAAATCAAACAGAACTAATATCCCTTCATCGCAGAGGGGCAAGTTCTCAAAGCGTTAACGTTTTCCTGTGATCCTTTTATAAATTATGCGCTCAGATATCATATCTCGTTATGAGCGCTGACAGCGGTGAGAATAAGATTATCCATTTATCCGAGCTTGACGAGTATCTGGCTTCAAGATTACTCGATCAAGAAAGGGGCCCTGTCTGTTTTTCGGTATCCAAATACGACTCACAGGGAAATGTCAGTATTACTGACAGGCTCACCGAAGATGAAATAGAAGAGGGCGGGATAGACTTTGAGTTGTCCCCGTCCGAGTATCAGTCGCTTGATTCCGTAAACGCATCGGATTTTACTAAAAGCACTGTCTATACGAGCTCAGCGTATGAGTTTTTTGATTTTATCTTAATGTACTTCACGAGTGTGGATTGCCTTTTGGATTTCAACGGCAGCTCATGGAGAATCAAAATTCTAAGCTTTAATGAAGATAAGTAAATTCCATCATTAGAAGCGCTGAAGCACTTCATAATATGTATTTCTCTGCGCGGGCTTAAACCCTGCCGACCTTATCATGTGTACAAGCTCATCTAGGCTCGAGCGGTATTTATTCTCAGCGCATGTGAGCACGTTCTCATCAAATAGTGTGCCCCCAAGATCGCTTGCGCCATAGTACATTGAGATTGTTCCTACTTTGTTCCCCTGTGTGAACCAGGAGCCTTGAATGTGCTTGAAGTTATCCAGATAGATCCTGGATAATGCGAGCACGCGCAGGTATCTGTCCCCGCCCACTTCTGTTGAGAGCTTGCGCTCCAGGAAGGTGTTTTTAGGCTTAAATGTCCATGGTATAAAGGCAAGGAAGTTCCCTGTCTCATCCTGCAGCTCTCTTATTCTCTCAAGGTGTTCTATGATGTCCTCGTCTTCTTCAAAGTGCCCGAACATCATAGTAGCGGTTGTCTTGAACCCTATCAGATGAGCCTCCCGGGTTACTTTCATCCACTCATCAGCGTTAATTTTAAGAGGGCTTATTTTTTTGCGGATTTTGTTTGAAAGCACCTCGGCTCCACCGCCCGGGATTGTCCTTAGGCCCGCGTCCCATAGCTGCTGAAGCACGTTCTCGGTAGTAATAGCTGTATATTTGGCAATTGCGCTTATCTCCGGGGCCGAGAACGCATGCAGGTGAAGCTCCGGTATCTCCTCTCTTGTCCTTCTTACTATCTCAAGATAGTAGTCCAAGTCTATCTCAGGGTTGTGGCCGCCTTGAAGCAGCACGGTTGTGGCGCCGTTATGGTAAGAGGTGCGCATAATCTCAATTACTTTATCAACGCTCAGCGTATATGCGTCCGAGGCGCTTGGAGGCCTCCAGAATGCGCAAAATAGGCACTCTGTGTCACACACGTTTGTATAGTTAGGGTTTGTGTCGGCAACAAAAGTCACTGTACCGTCGGGGTGATATTTTCTTCTTACAAAATCAGCCAGCGACCCCATTTTAATCGTATCGGCTTCTTTTAGCAGCGTAAGGGCCTCATCCTGTGTAATCCGCTTGGAATCCAGCACTTTACCGTATATTTCTTCAACGCTCATGACTATTAATTGAACCTTAATAGCTAATATGTGTCAATCAGTTAGAAAAACTAAATTTACCTTGAGTGTGATATGAAACAGATGTAGATTATTCTTATATGAGAGCACCTGTGGCGGCATTTGCATTGTCTTTTGTTTTAATTACCCTCTTCATACCCGGGGCCTTAAGCCAAAATAGCACTATAGATGAAACCTGGATGGGCGTATACTCAGGCCAAAGTAGGGTAGGATACTCATATCATTCCATAGATAAGCGCGGTGATTTAACACAGGTTATAGAACTGACAAACCTAAGGGTTAAATTGCTTGGCGCGGATACCGATGTTCTTACAGAAGGAACCTATGAGCTTGAAGGGTATAAGATTCAGTCATTTAGCTACGAGATGACGTCTGACAAGATTAACTTAAAGGCTAAGGGAAAGAGAGTGGGCGACAATTTGATCATTACCATGGAGACAGTGTCAGGAACAACTGAGCGCAAGATACCTCTTGAACATGAGCTGATTCTGCCAGCTCTTGTTCCGAAATTACTTGCGGAAAAAGGTCTTAAGACCGGCGCAAAGTTAGATGCTCCTTTATTTGAGCCGCTCTCAATGCTCATGGGAATAGCCGATCCTATGTCTGAAAACACAATTACGGGGGCGCAAATAATTGAGATACCCTTGGGGAAATATGATACATATGAGATACAGACAAACTTTATGGGCGCTCAGTCGAAATCCTGGATAACAAAACAAGGGGATGTAATTAAGCAGGAATTTCCTCCGGGGCTTGTTGCAATCAGGGAGTCCAGGG
>JABAOH010031834.1_pt1 | contig 14308 bp, 10 predicted proteins | sample 7062181 | NCBI WGS metagenome assembly JABAOH01 (sample SAMN14538630, study PRJNA623070) | marine sediment metagenome | biome: marine biome [ENVO:00000428]; feature: marine pelagic biome [ENVO:01000023]; material: deep marine sediment [ENVO:00002113]; isolation source: pool of 5 deep marine... | reverse complement strand
TGGAGCGATGGACTATTCGATCGTTGTGGTCGCGTCAGCCAGCGAACCTTCATCCCTCCAGTTCCTGGCGCCCTACAGTGGATGCGCTATCGGAGAGTATTTCCGGGACAACGGGCAGCATTCCCTGCTTATTTATGATGACCTCTCCAAACATGCGGCTGCCTATCGAGAGATCTCTCTCCTCCTGAGACGCCCTCCTGGCCGGGAAGCTTACCCTGGAGATGTGTTTTATCTCCATTCAAGGCTGCTGGAAAGGGCCGCTAAATATAATGATGAACACGGAGGCGGTTCCTTGACCGCACTCCCCATCATCGAAACCCAGGCTGGTGATGTTTCAGGCTACATCCCCACCAACGTTATCTCTATCACAGACGGCCAGATATACCTGGAACCCGAATTGTTCAATGCCGGAATACGGCCGGCCATCAACGTGGGAATATCGGTCTCAAGAGTTGGAGGAAATGCTCAGATTAAAGCCATGAAACAGGTGGCTGGACAGCTGCGTCTGGATTTGGCCCAGTACCGCGAGTTGGTGACATTCGCTCAGTTTGGTACAGAACTGGATAAAGCCAGCCAGTCTCAGCTAGACAGGGGGGAGAGGCTGACCGAAGTGCTCAAGCAGGACCAGTACGTTCCCTTGTCTGTCGAGAAACAGATACTGGTCATTTACGCGGGAAACAGGGGATTCCTGGATGAGCTTGAAGTCGAACGCATCAAAGAATACGAGAAAAAGATGTTCGAGCATTTTGAGAAGGAACATGCCGATTTGTTAAAAAAGATTGCCAAAAAAAAGGAGATCGATGCCGAACTGGATGAAGCCATCAATACGGCTTTAAAGGAGTTCAGCCTCAAGTTTAAAGAAGAAAAGGAATAGAATGCCCGAATTAATCGACCTGAGAAGAAGAATCAAGAGCGTCAGGAACACCCAACAGATTACTCAAGCCATGAAGACTGTGGCCACAGCAAAATTCAAGAAGGCGCAGCAGTTTGTCCTGGAAGGTCGCCCGTGCTGGCATAGCTCACCTGACTTGATGGCAAAAGTCGTTCTCTGGGCAAAGAAACAGGGCCATCCTCTGCTGGCCCAGCGCGAAGAGAAGAGAGTGGAAGGAGTGGTCATTACCTCAGATAAGGGATTGGCCGGAGCGTTTAATTCCAATTTACTGGCCGAAGCCCATGTTTTTTTTAAACAGAAGGCCCAGGACGCTCGTGTGAATCTGGTTTTGATCGGGAAAAAGGCAGTGGCTTCTTTCAAGAGATCCCCTTTTTCTGTTGATCGCGTCTATACTGAGCAAGTCCAGAAGCTCAGCCAGGAAGGACTAAAAGACCTAGCTCAGTTCTTAATGCGGCTCTATGTATTTTCCCAAACAGATGCGGTGTACGTAGTCTATAACGAGTTCAAATCCATTCTTTCGCCAAAGATATCCATCACCAGGCTTCTTCCTCTCGATCCTCCAGATAGCCAGGGAGAAGAAGAGCTGCCACCGGATTGGGACCCGGGAACCGTCCCTCTCCTCGAAGCACTCCTTCCGCTTTATGTTGAAAGTCAGATTCAGCATTTCTTTTTTGAGTCTGAAGCGGCAGAGCATGCGGCTCGGATGATGGCCATGGATAATGCAACCAAGAATGCGGAGGAGTTGATCGGTGATTTGACATTGGTTATGAACAAGATCCGTCAGGCGTCCATCACTAAGGAATTGCTGGAGATCATGACTGCGGTCGAGGCATTAGCCAAAAAATAGAAACGTTGGAGAGAAAGATGAAAGAGAAAAAAGTGCAAGCCAAAGAAAAAAAAGACATGAAAGCAAAGGCAAAACCAAAAGAGAAAAAGGAAAAAACAGGTAAAATAATCCAGGTTATCGGCCCTGTTGTGGACGTTGAATTCAAAGGGGTCGAGCTGCCCGAAATATACAATGCGATCCAGATTACGAGCGAGGGATTTGATGTCCCTACACCCGTTGATATTATTGTGGAGGCAGAACAGCATCTTGGAGAAGACAGAGTGAGATGTGTATCCATGCACCCCACTGACGGTTTGGCTCGGGGAATGAAAGCGGTAGACCTGGGCGGACCGATTCAAGTTCCGGTCGGAGAGGAAACTCTGGGACGCTTAATCAATGTCATCGGAGAAGCCGTGGACTATCTTGGCCCGATCAAAGCCAAAACAAAATACCCGATCCATCGGCCTCCGCCATCGCTTGATGATCAGAGCACGAAGCTCGAGATGTTCGAGACAGGAATCAAGGTGATTGACCTCATCCAACCCTTTTTAAAGGGTGGGAAGATCGGTCTTTTTGGAGGAGCAGGAGTCGGGAAGACCGTCATCATCATGGAGCTCATCCACAATGTGGCCAAAAAACATGGCGGTTATTCTGTCTTTGCTGGAGTGGGAGAGAGAACTCGAGAAGGGAATGACCTCTGGCTGGAGATGAAAGAATCAGGCGTTATCGATAAGACCGCTCTGATTTATGGCCAGATGACTGAACCTCCGGGAGCAAGGCTCAGAGTCGGGTTGACGGCTCTTTCCGTCGCTGAATATTTCAGGGATGAAATGAATCAGGATATCCTCCTCTTCATCGATAATATCTTCCGTTTTGTCCAAGCCGGCTCAGAGGTTTCTGCACTTCTGGGGCGGATGCCTTCTGCAGTGGGTTACCAGCCGAACCTGGCTACTGAACTTGGAGAGCTTGAAGAAAGGATCACATCCACAAAAAAGGGCTCGATCACTTCTGTCCAGGCCATCTATGTTCCAGCGGATGACTTCACTGATCCCGCACCCGCCACCACGTTTTCCCACCTTGATGCAACGACTAACCTCTCAAGGGCACTCACCGAAATGGGAATCTATCCGGCTGTTGATCCTCTGTCATCATTTTCCCGGATACTGGACCCTAGAGTGATCGGCAATGAACATTACCGTGTTGCCCGAGACGTGAAGGAAATCCTTCAGAGGTATAAGGACCTTCAGGATATCATTACCATTCTGGGTATTGAAGAGCTTTCTGAGGAGGATAAGGTTATTGTCGCTCGCGCGCGAAAAATACAGCGCTTCCTTTCCCAGCCATTCAACGTAGCCGAAGAGTTCACCGGAAGAGCCGGAAAATATGTCTCCATCGAAGAAACCGTGAGCGGCTTCAGGGAAATCGCAGAAGGCCTCCATGATGATAAGCCAGAGCAGGCGTTTTATATGGTGGGAGGTATCGATGAGGTCATTCAGCGTGCAGAGGAATTGAGAGCCGCATGACAAATAATCTGCCTTCGTCCATCCGTCTGAGAGTCATATCTCCGCGGAAGCTTCTTGTGGATGATGAGGTTCAGGAGGTTTCTCTCCCCAGTCTGGAAGGTTATATCGGGATCCTTCCCGGCCATCGTCCTTTGATACTCGCGTTGGGAGAGGGAGGAATCACATACCGTCTGGCCGGCAGAGAAGAAAGTTTAACCGTTCGGGGAGGATTCGCAGAAGTCCTTCCTGAAAAAGTTCTTGTTTTCACTGAGTCGATCGAAGATGAAACCCAGAAGCCCGCTGAAGGGTGATGATGAGACTCTTGATTCTTTCTACATGGGTCGAATCCTCGTCCTCCAGAAAAAGAAGGGTTACCGTTTTTCGGTAGACGCACCTCTTCTAGCAGATTTTATCCAAACCAGAGTCGATGATGAAATCCTGGAGTTAGGCACAGGAAATGGCATCGTCTCTCTTCTCTTGAGCATCAAGCCCTTTAAACACATCACTGCAGTGGAGATTCAAGAATCCTTAGTTGACCTTGCTCAGAGGAATGTCCAGATCAACGACCTTGGCCAGAGAATCACCATCGTTCGAGAGGATTTGAGGAAATTTCGGCCCGGAAAAAAGTATGATGTTATCTTTTCAAACCCGCCTTACCTCAGGAAAGGAGAAGGACACCTCAGTGCCTCAGAAGAGAAATCCATCGCTAAGCATGAATTGAAATGTGACATTTTAGATATAATGGAGAAGACTGGGGAACTCCTGGAAAAGAAGGGGAGAGCCTTCTTTATTTTTCAGACTAAAAGAAAGGAAGAATTCTTTCAGGCAGCGGAAAAGAATAAGATTCGAATGGAGTCTGTTCGTTTTGTCCATCCTAGAAAGGAAGGCCCTTCGAACCTGTTCCTGGCATCATGCAATTTTTCTTCAGAACGGGAGACCTTATTGTCTCCTTTCTTTCTCTACAATGAAAAGGGGAACTATACTCCTGAAGCCGATGAAATATTCAGGGGGAGAAAATAAGGAGATGTTCCCTACTTATGGAAACATCCCCAAAACCATGATAACAAGATGTGCTATAGATCAGGCTAAGTGCATTGAAAACACGCAGCCTTTGCCCCAGCGAGTCAAAGCCTGCTCGGTTTCAGGCTCCGCTCTCCTCTCCTTTGGAGAGGAACCGTGCCCGCTCCGCCTTCAAACGGTTTTCTCAACACTCAGCCTGATCTTTCTTGAGACTTCACCCCAGTTTTGTCCATCAAAGAAATAAAGATGCTTACTCTAAGGGGACGCCTTTTGTGAATCTTATCTGGTAATGGTAAAATCTAATAGCTAACGGGCGAGCTAATTTTTTCTGTATGTTAGGGAGTGAATAAATATTAAAAGGGCCTCCCCTTGGGGAACGTCCCTTACAAGACGATGGAGATTAAAAAGTTCAGGAATCTCGATGAGCTTATACAGATTCGTCAAGAGCTCAGGCGTCAGAACAGGAAAGTCGTTTTCACCAATGGCTGCTTTGACCTCCTCCACAGTGGACATATCCACATCTTCAAGGAAGCAAAGAAACTTGGGGATGTGTTCATTGTCGCTGTGAATGAGGATGAATCAGTCAGGAAGATAAAAGGGGAATCGCGCCCCATCTTCCCTTTGGAAGAAAGGCTTGAAGTTTTGGAAGCGATCGAGAATATCGATTATCTCCTTTCTTTCGCAGAAGAGACTCCTCAGAGAGTTATTGCTGCTCTGCTGCCTGATGTGCTTGTCAAGGGAGGAGATTGGGCACCCGAAGAAGTGGTCGGAAAGAGAGAGGTCGAAGAAGCTGGAGGAAAAGTAGTCATCATCCCTTACCTGGAAGGCCGGTCCTCATCGGAAATCCTCGACAGAATCAGTCAATCCGCAGAAAATAAAAAGTAAAAAAGGGGATAGGTGTACATGCTCAGTTATTTGATGAAGTTTTTTGGATGTCATTGCGAGTGAAGCGTGGCAATTTCATAAAAAGGATATCTTCATTCCCGTAATAATATTATTTTTCTTTATGAGATTGCCACGCTTCGCTCGCACTTTTAGCCTCAGCATTTTTAATAAAAGTGTTAATTAATTACTGAGCATACACAACAGGCTGCTTTTTGGGAACTGTCCTTTCGTCATCAAGTCTCATCTGAGTGTAAGACCTTCAGCTTGATCCTAACCTTGTCGGTGTGAGCCTGACAAGGACTGACTCCATCCCCAAAAAAAGAGCAGCTTACCTCGTTTATCTTGTCGACTCTTTTCAAGGAGACAATTGTAAAAAAAAGGCCTTATTCCTAAAACTGGAATAAGGCCGGTTCAATAAAATATTTTAAGGCAATAAACTTAAAAGCAGTTTTACATCTTGCTCAGGATGAGCGTCTACAACCTTCATCACAATGGGCAACTCGCGGAACGGTGAATCTTTTCATCTGTTGCTCCTTTCTATGCCTATATATACAATATTAATCCTATCATAATTGTAGGAATATGTCAAGTTTTTTTAAACTGCATTTTCCCTTCATCCTGGTGTCCTATTCGAAACGATGAAGTTGACCACAGCACTGATCCGTTCTTTTCATTACTATCATACATAAATCTCCAATCTTTTCAACTGAAGACGTCCACAATTTCCAGTGCAAAAAAATTCACCCCCAAAAATCACAATTTCATGTGATGTGTAACTTTCCATCGTTGCGTATATTATAAATGTGCCATCTTGAAAATATGGACAAGTGATGATTCGAGAAGTATGATTGTTTTTAAATATTTAATCGAGGATAAGTGATGCGTGAAAAAATTCTTAAGAAACTGGCAAGGATGCATACACGTCATCCCAAGCGGATGCTGGCTGGCGTCGCTCTCTTGACCGTTATTTTCGCTCTATTGTTCTCGCAGATAAAAATCACCATGCGCTGGTCTGACCTTTTGCCTTCCAAAGATAGAAGGACGGTCCAGTACAATGAAATCATCGATGAGTTTGTCTCCGCAACGAGTATCGTCGTGGTTGTTCAGGGGCAGGAGGAGCGGATCAAAGCCTTTGCCGAGGAGGCTGTTCCCCGGATAAAGGCGACTGTCGATTCGAAAGACAACGCGCTGTTTGTCAAGCGAGTGGATTTTGGATTGGAGATCGATTTTATAAAGCAGCATGGGCTGATGCTTGTCAAAGCAGATGACCTCGAGAACATGAAAGATGTCTACACGAACCCCAATCTTGTTCCTCTGCTGACGAACATCAATAATAGCTTGGAAAAAGAGTATGTTGGTCGAGAGGAATCTCTTTCGACGCGAGAGAAAGAAGATGGAGCGTTCATGTTTCTGGATGGCATCCAAAATTTGGTTACCACAATGCAACAGTTTGTGGAGAATGATCTAGCTTTGGATACTCAATCAGTCAATTCCCAGAATGTTCCACTTGAGGCGGTGGATAAACTTCTTTTTGGAGAACCTTATATTCTTTCATACGATAAGACAGCTTTAGTCATGAATGTCATTCCGAACTTCACGATGTGGGATATGGGAAAGGTGATTAATGGTGTGGATGCGATCCAGGAAACTGTTGATGAGGTTTTAGTCAATTATCCGGATGTCGAGGCCGGACTCACCGGGATCATGCCGGTCGGCCATGATGAAATGGTTTATGGGGAAAAGAGTATTAGTTATACGACTTTCATCGCCTTGGTGGCTGTATTTTTCCTTTTGGTTTTTTCTTTCAGGATGTGGGTGGCTCCGGTCCTGGCTCTTTCGAACCTGATTGTCGGCATCATCTGGGCTGTCGGAGCCGCGGCTCTATTGGTTGGCACTCTGAATATCATGACTTACATGATGGCTGTGATTCTTATTGGGTTGGGAATCGATTTTTCGATCCACATGATTTCCGGTTTCTCGGAGGGACGCTCGTTAGGAAAGCCGATTGGCGTGTCCATGGAGGAAACTTTTTTGAAGAGTGGGAAGGGAATCTTGACCGGAGGGCTCACAACCAGTATCGCATTCCTGACACTGAGTATCAGCAGTTCCCGGGGGATGAAAGAGTTGGGCATCGTCACTGGTGTGGGCCTGCTGACCATACTGGTGTCCACCTTCCTGTTTTTGCCGGCTCTCCTGGTTTTGCGGGAACACAGGTTTGAAAAAAAGAAACAAAGAGGCAAACTAAAGAAAGAATTTAAAGTCAAAGATATTTCCTTCAAATCACTCGGAAACACCGGGAATTTCCTGGCCCGGCGGTACCTCGCCACTCTCATTGCATCAGTTCTTGCCACAGGGCTGTTGATCGTTTGCGCCACGAGGGTCACATTTGACCAGAATTACATGAACCTGGAACCACAAGGATTGCCGTCGATCACACTTCAAGATACTGTGCTCGAGAAGTTCGACCTGAGCATGGATTATGCGTTGATCCTGGCCGATAGTGTGGAGGAATCACGGGAAATCGCTGAACGATCCAAAGATTTGGGTTCTGTGGCTATGACAGAGGATATTTCAGTCTACCTTCCCTCAAAGGAACAGCAGGAAAAGAGGATTCCTCTGATCAATGAGGTCCGGAAGGCCATGCGAAGCTCCCGGCCTCTCGGCACATTCAAACGGCACAGTCTGGAACCATTCCTTCAAGAGCTCGAGCGGTTGGAGATGAACATCATGGAGATACAGGACATGGCTTATTTGGGAGGTCAGGATAAGGTGGACAGGAAATGCGCTGTGATTGTGGGGGAAGCGGGTGATCCTGAAGCCCAGAGTCTTATCCGTGATCTTGTCAGCACCATAAAGCAAGACCCAGGGATGGCATCAGCTGGACTTGAAAAATACCAGGAAAGTTTTTCTCCTTATTTTAAAGAGTCAGTCCTTCGCATGTCCTCAGTGGAACATATAGGAATAGAGAATCTTCCCACGACGGTTTTAGACAGGTACTCCAACACGGATAGATCACGCTTCTTGGTAACGATCTTCCCCGCAGATAACATCTGGAAGGATGCAGAATTTCTCAAACGCTTTGTCGGAGACTTGGAAAGAGTCAATGAAAACGCTACGGGCATGCCGCCTGTATTCAGAGCTCTCATAGAAGTTATCGGAAAGGACGGGAGGAATGCGATCCTCCTCACTCTTTTTGTCGTCTTTTTTGTGCTCTGGTTGGACTACAGAAAGCCGGGGCATGCGCTCATGGCCATGATTCCTTTGACTGTAGGTGTTTTCTGGATGGTGGGATTGATGGGATTGTTCGGGATAAAGCTGACTGTTGTGAGTGTCATGGGGCTTCCCATGATCATCGGGATCGGAGTGGATGACGGAGTCCATGTTGTGCACCGCTGGCGCATCGAGGGGAAAAGAAGGATTGCTCAGGTTTTTTCGACCACAGGCAAGGCGATCCTCCTCACCAGCGCTACCACTATGCTTGCTTTTGGCTCTCTGGTGTTTTCGGTCTGGCCTGGATTTGCCAGTCTCGGTGTGGTCATGTTTGTCGGCGTGGGTGCCTGCTTTTTATCGACAGTCATTGTCCTTTCCGGCATTCTGGGCGTGTTAGAAAGAAAAAAATAAAAAAGGGGACAAGCCCCTTTTTCTGGGACTGTCCCTTTCAGTCATTGTGTAAAGAAAGGTAGGGATTGTCCCTCTTCTTTAAAAAGGGGCCTGGCCCCTTTTTTTGCTTTTTCTACTTTATTGGTTTTTGTGGCTTTCCACTAATCTCTCTTCAAGCCAGGCCCAGATCTTCTGGTGGAAATTCCAGCTCGGAGGATTGTCTTTCAGGAAAGAATTAAGGTTGATCCCCTCTTCATCTTGAGGAATGATCCGGAATTTCTGAACAGTGTCCCAGAGAATCGGAAACTCAGGATGAAACTGAGTGCCGAGCACATGAGGATATTTTATGTGCTCGATCGCTTCCGAAACCTTTCCATCCAGGGAAGTGGCGATAATTGTCATTCCCTTTCCCGGCTTCTTCACCATCTGGTGATGACTACTGATGATAAACGGAGTATCTTCTTCTTCAAACCCTAGAGCCGAGCAGAATTTACCTTCTTTATCGAGTTTTATCCGGTGGAGATTGTATCGTATCAGTCTTTCCTCTGGGTACACTCGGGCAAAAGGATTATTGTGCCAGTTTTCTTTGCCCAGGGTGAACACGTCTTCAGCGAATTTTTTCCCGTATTTCTCTGACCAGATATCTTGAGTGAGTGTCCCGCCTGTGCCCACGTTGAGACTCTGGGCTCCCAGGCATATACCGAGCGCAGGAAATTCAGGTTCAGACTCCAGGAGCGGCGTGAAGTCTTCATCCTGGAATCCTCCTAGCAGATGAAAGATGAAGGAGAGTTCCAGGAAATGCCGGTAGGTGGTGGATATACCGGAGAGGAGATTCGTCTTTTCTCCATAAATGTAGGGAGGGATATCTGCGCCACCGAAAAAGATGACACCGTCTGATTTATTGAAAATCATCTCGAATTCCTCGCTGCAGGTGTTCTTCTGGAAGAGAGTGTCTTTGCTGAGTTCGCCCGAGATTTTATGAAACTTGAACCATCTGAGGTCATTTTCTCCAACGTATTCAATCGATCTCTGGTAATCGGTTCGTTCGTTCTCGTGGTAGACACCGATGACAGTCAAGTTCTCGATAGTGATTAATTCCTGCTCTAGAAGTTCGGTCAGGGCCCTTATAGAGCCCATTGAGGGATAGAGAATAGTCAGCCTCACTTCTTCAGAAATCGGTTCAGCGGTGTCGAAGAATCGCTCAGGGGGTTGATAGGCGACTTTACATCTGTTAAAATAAAAGATTAGAATTGCACATAAAATGATTGAGACAGCAAAAAAAGATTTTTTTAAATGAGATTTTTTCATTCCTGGCTCTCCTCAAAATAAGGGGACGTTCCCCAAGGTACCACCTCTTGTATTGGGACTATCCCTTTCAGTTCTTACTTCAAGAGAAGAGGGATTGTCCATCTTCTTCATAAGAAGAAGTAGTAACTTGGGGAACGTGCGCTTAGGCAAGAATTATAATTTTCTTTTGTTGATTTGGCAATAGAAGAAAGGCCAAACCTGAAGAGTCGTTTCGGAGATTTCCAAAGTCATTTAAACAATCGCGGATAAAGACTGTTGTTCATCAGAACGAGCCATAGAGAAAGGTTGGCAAGTGTCGTATAATGAAACTTCAACCCGAAGCTTCCGGAAGAGTGAAAATTGCACCGCAAAAAAGATGATGAGGGAGGTCGATTCGAGCTGAGGTTCTATTCCGGCTACAAAGGAAAAGAAATTCCAAGGGCTGTCGTCATTGGAACCCGGGAATTCAAGATAGAAGAGATTGTGTCTCGAAAGAGAGTTCTCGACCAGACAACTGGGAAAAAATTCGAGGTCTTTCAGTGCAGGATGGAAGGAAAGAAAGTAAAGATCATCCATTTTGAGTCAGGTGAATGGGAAATTTCTTTCCCTGAGCAGGACTAATTTTCTCATCCAATCCATCTCTCTAAATGAATTCAATCCTTGATGATTGCCAGAACAATTTTTTTGCGAGGATTGATTTTTCTCGCATTAACTCGTTTTGAATGAACCTTTTCCTCATTCTATTCGTTTTAACAGAAGAAGTGAGAAAATTGAGAGTGAAAATGAAATGTTGGTATGAAGGATATTGACGATGAAATATAGATATGGATTTATCTTAGTCGTTTTTTTAACAATTGTCTTGATTCATCAATACTCGTTTTCCTCCGAGCATGAGGCGGTAAAGATACCGGAGCTCTCTAAATCGCCAAAGATCGATGGAGTTTTGGACAATCCGCTCTGGGAGCAGGAAGCTTTAAAGATCGAAGATTTCGTTCAGTTCACGCCAAAAGAGAAGGGAGTGCCTTCAGAAAAAACGATCGCTTACGTGGGCTATGATAAGAAAAACCTGTATATCGCTTTCCGTTGCTTTGAAAAAGACCCCAAGAAAATCAGAGCAACAATCACCAACCGCGACAACATCATAGATGACGATTGGATAGCCCTCTTCCTGGATACCTTTAACGAAAAGCGCCGGGCTTTTTCGTTCATCATCAATCCCTTTGGGGTTCAGATGGATTTGATCCGGACAGAAGAAGGTGGGAATGAAATTATGGATGATAGCTGGGATACGGTTTTTTTCTCGGATGGGAAAATCGATGAGCAGGGATACACGGTCGAGATGGCCATTCCCTTCAAGAGCATTCGCTTTCCGGGGAAGGAGGAGAAAGTCTGGGGATTCTTTTTAGCCAGAAACATTGCCCGCAACGGCGAGATCATATCCTGGCCCTTGATCTCGAGGTCGATTCCCGGTTTACTCACTCAGGAAGTCGAGATGCTTATCCAGGGAGACGTAGAAAAAGGAAAAAATTTCGAGTTGATGCCCATCTTCACGTCGCTCAAAAATCAGGGGGATAATATCGATATCCAACCAGGAGCGAACTTCAAATGGGGGATCAGTTCGGATTTAACTATGGACCTGACATTGAACCCGGATTTCAGCCACATCGAAGCCGATGCGCCCCAGATAGACATCAATCAGCGATTCGCCCTCTACTATCCTGAAAAGCGGCCGTTTTTCCTTGAGGGAATGGAGATCTTCAGGTTTCCCGAAATCGAGATGGTCTACACAAGGAGAATCATCGATCCGCTTGGGGGTGCCAAGCTGACAGGCAAAGTGGGACGCTTCACCTACGGCATTCTTTCTGCCTTAGATACCAGCCCCACAGAAAGCCTCTGGGATGTTCATAACGGAGGAACGGGCGGAAATAATAATGCCCTCTTCAACATCTTCCGTGTGAAGTCCGATGTGTTCAAAGAATCATATCTGGGTTTCTGCCTGGCTGATAAGGAGATTAACGGCTCTTATAACCGGGTTTTGGGTGTAGACGGCCAATTCAAATTCAATAACCGTTTCTTCTTATCTTTTCAAGCCGTGGGCTCTAAGACAAAGTATGATGAAGAGGAGACGGGAATTGTTCCAGCGTTGTATGCTGATTTTTCCTATTTCACTAAAAACTGGAGTGGAGGATTATACTGGATGTCGATCCATCCGGATTTTGAGGCTTCCTCCGGTTTTGTCAACCGGACGGATTATAAAACTCTAGGAACATTTACAAGCTTCCGTTTTTATCCAGAGAAGAAGTACCTGAACCAGGTGCAGTTAGGTTTCAACGGAGGGATGAGGTACGAATACTCTGGACACACCATGGTTGATGAGTGGGTGCGAGCAAACCTTCATCTCAGGTTCAATGAATTCAGCATGATGAACATCTCCTTCGAGAATGAGTTGGAGAGGTATGAAGGGATTGATTTTAACCTGAATAGCTTCAGTATTAACGCCGAGACGAATCTCATCAAATGGCTTCCTTTCGGATTTTACGTGGGAAGGGGGGACAGAATTTTTTATGATCCCGATGATCCCTTCCAGGGATGGAGTCACTCGTATGTGTTGTATATGACCGCGAAGCCGAACAAAAGACTTCAGGTGTCACTGAGTTTGCAGAAGCAAGTTTTCTGGGAAGAGAGAGGTGGCGAGGAGGTTTATGATTTCAACGTTCTACGCACGAGAACCACGTACCAGCTTTCCAAGACCCTTTCTCTGCGAGCGATCGTGGATTACAACCATTATGACGAGGAGGTTTACGGAAGCTTCCTGGTCAGCTGGATACTGAGACCGGGAACGGTTTTCTTTTTCGGCGTGGATAATAATCTTTTAAGAAATGAATTCGGCAGATTCGACCAGACTCATTACAGTGTCTTTCTAAAATTCTCTTACTGGTGGAGAATGTAATCCAGCGTTTTGAGTATCTGACTGCATTGAGTATCTGACTGCATTAAGGAATCTCCTCTTTGTCATTTCATTGCGAGCGCAGCGCGAAAATCTCATAAGAAAATAATGAAAAATTCATTTTTATGAGATTTCTTCCTCGCTGTGCTCATTGCTATGACAAATTTATCAAATGAGACGGCCACGCTGCGCCCGCAATGATATCCAAAAAATGTTACCGAATTACTGAGCGAGTACAACAGGCCCCTTTTTTGGGGATTGTCCCTTTTAGTCCTTATGTTTGAAAAAAGAGGGACTGTCCCCCTTCTTAAAAAAAAGGGGCCTATCCTCTTTTTTTAGAATCATTGCAGTTTACTTGTGAGTTATCTCGAGTATAATAGACGAATGAGTTTGGATTATTTGCGGGAAACAGAGGAATTTAAAAGTCTTCTCCTGGCCATAAAGCAGGGAGATAAAGGGCTCAAAGCCACTGGGCTTATAGATTCGGCCAAGGCCTATTTTCTTTCTCTATTGGCCCTGAATTCGAGGAAGAGAATTGTCTTCATCCAGCCACATTCCTCTTCAATCTCTCTCATGGATGAGCAGTGCCGGTTTTTTTTATCACAGTTCTCATCCAACCTGCGGTTGAGCTCTCTGCCCTCTCTTTCTGAAAACCCTTACCAGGAATTTTTTCCTCCTCTCGATTCGATCTCTTCAAGAATGAGATTTTTCTATGAGTTGACTCAACGTCCGCCCTCNNTCAACGTCCGCCCTCCTTGATCTTGACCAATCTCTCGGGGTTGCTCAAACATTTTCCCGCGTCTGAGAATATAAACAGTCTTTTCTTAGAGTTAGAAGTCGGAGCGAACGGAGGACGCGACAAAGTTCTCGATACAATCGAGGAATATGGTTATACACGAGAAGATTTAGCCAACTCTGCCGGAGAGTATGCTTGGCGTGGAGGAGTTGTTGATGTTTTCTCTCCCTGGCATTTCTGTCCTTATCGTGTCGAATTCAGCGGAGATGAAATTGCATCCATTCGAGAATTCGACACTTCGACACAGCGCTCGATAAAAAAAATTGACCGTCTGCTGTTTCCCTCATTGAGGGAGTTCCCAAGTTCCCCCCACTTCTTCAGAGAATGGGAGGAACTCGCCCAAGCCCGGGGAGGTACGGCGCCATGGAAAGATACAAGCGACAAGATATCTCTGGTAAAACAGGGAGATCTATTCCCCTCCTTTTTTTATCTGTCGCTCCTTCATAAAAAGCACTTTGTGCCCTTCACTCATTATCTCAGGAACTACCTCTTCATCATCGATAATTTTGAAGAAACGGAGAAAGAATGGGAAGAAAACATTAAGGATTTGCAC
>JABAOH010016453.1_pt1 | contig 14308 bp, 24 predicted proteins | sample 7062181 | NCBI WGS metagenome assembly JABAOH01 (sample SAMN14538630, study PRJNA623070) | marine sediment metagenome | biome: marine biome [ENVO:00000428]; feature: marine pelagic biome [ENVO:01000023]; material: deep marine sediment [ENVO:00002113]; isolation source: pool of 5 deep marine... | reverse complement strand
GTAGAGGACGAGGAATACTTCGAGGAGTGCAAGAAGTTAAGGGAGGAACTGAGGCTCGAAGCATACGTCAAATTCACGGGGTTCCAGGACAGCCTAGAATGGTACCCGAAGTTCGATGTCTTCGCCCTCCCCTCGCTCTCCGAGGGGTTCCCCCTCACCGTACTGGAGGCCCTTAGCTTCGGGGTTCCCTGCGTAGTCACGGGTGTGGGAGGAGTCCCCGAGATACTTGAGGAGGAGTTCCTCGTCCAGAAGTGGGACCCTGAGGGGCTGGCGGAGAAGATATCCTGGCTGCTGGAGAACCCTGAGTTACGGAGGAGGGCGGGCGCCAGGGGCAGGGAGATGGTGGAGAGCGAGTTTAGCCTCCAAAGGATGGTCAGGGAATACAGGGAACTCTACGAGGAGACCGCATGACTTCCATAACGTTGCCCCTGAAGAAGATCCCGGGTCAGACACCGAGGCTCCCAACATTCTTCGGGGGTAGAACGGCTATGGCGCCCTTGATGCTACTTTTGGCCACCCCCTTTACACTATACCTGTACTACAGACTGAGCCAGGGAATACTGCTACTATACAACCTCATAGGTCTGCTGCCATACTTCTGGGGGTTCATCTCCATCATAGACTACATCAATAAATCCAACTGTGTGATGGAAAAGCTGATAGAGGCCGACCTTGATGAGGCGGAAAAGGTCCACGAAACGTTTAAGGAATACTTCAGAAGAGTCGTCGTATCAAACGGCTTCAACTCCATAATGCTGATAACTGTTTTCTACTGGTTCATCCTTGCCTACGGCGGTACATCAATATACATTATCGGGATCAGCTCGATAACGTCGACGGGGTTAGCCCTCGCCTCGACTATGACCGGGTACGATGCGAAGACCGTTCTCGCTTCAATCTGCCTAGTATGCGCCTTCAAGGCAGCTTTCTTGACGATGACCTTAAGGAGTATGTGGCAGTTGGACCTGATATTCCCGGTAGCCAGCCTCATAATCATGTTTTCGTTCCTTCGTATGATAGAGAGATACGACCTACGCAGCTTCTACGAGAGGGTGATAAACTGATGAGTTTTCCCTTCGAGTTTTTTACATACGAAAAACTGTTTTCAATCATCATAAGCCTAATTGTAGTAGCGGCTATCTTTTTAACGGAAACAATCGTTAAGAGGCTGATCCTCCGTTTCTCCGAAAGAGCAGGGCTGAAAAAGCATCTGGAAAACATTCTGATGCTCGTATCGAGGATCGTGATCTACTCAGCGGGTATCGCCATCATCCTTGAACTCTTTGGTCTTCCAACAGAGTGGTTTATAGGCGTCTCAGCTGTGAGCGGTGCGGCCATCGGCTTCGCATCGACGCAGACAATAGGCAACCTCCTAGCCGGGCTATACATCATGGTCACTAGGCCATTCGAGGTCGACGACTATGTAAAGATCGGCGGATCCGAGGGAGAGGTCAGGGAGATAACTTTGAACTACGTGAAAATCTTCACTCCCACTTACACGACGATTGAGATCCCTAACCGAGTGGTGCTCAACAGCACAATACTCCGCTGTATGAGCGGCGATTCAATAGATTATTCGTTTCTAATGTCTTTCGCAGGCAAGGTCTACGAGGCAAGCTGGGTATCTTTTACGGACCTGCTGGGAAAAATAGTTGAACCTGCCATAGAGGAGTTCTGGGAAAATTACGGGAAGGATCTATCGAAGAAGCCAGAAGCTTCAATTTTCAACGTAGAATTCCTCAGCAGAACGCTGACGATAAGGATGTTTTTCCCCAAAGGTGAGGCGAAGCTTCTATACGAACTCCGGCCTGAGCTACAGAAGATGATTCTGAGAAGACTGGACGATTTCAGGAAGGAGAGTGGAAATTAAATTGATCATGCCCGTGGTCGATTTCGCTTTCGTGGACCCATTTAGATGGGTTGAAAAAATCGAGGACAACCCCAGAGTCTTCGTCGTCGTATCCGAATTCGTTGACGAATACTATCTTCTCGATGTCGACTACTCAGACGAGGTGAGAAAGGCGATTCAAAACCACGAGAGAAGAAATTGTTTGGAGAAACATCGTCGAGGACGAAAAAAATTTGCCGTCTTTTATACAGCCGACATAACAGCTGAGGAAAGGGAGAAGTTAGAGGAGAAGATACGACGTGAGTGCGACACAATACCTTGTCCGGCGCACCCGACTGAGGCTCCTCGATGAGCGACGTTAAGATCCGGAACGTGGTCGCCTCCGTGGACATCCACCAGAAGATCGACCTCAACGCCATCATGAAGACCTTCGTAAACGTGGATTACCATCCGAAGCGGTTCCCCGGCCTCGTCTTCAAGTTGAAAAGGCCAAAGACGTCCACCCTGATCTTCAACACGGGGAAGATGGTCTGCACGGGCGCCAAGTCTGTGAAGACGGCTAGGAGGGCGGTGAGGAAGGTGATGAAGGAGCTGAAGGAGGAGGGCTTCATAATCACGGGGAAGCCGGTCATCACCATCCAGAACATCGTCTCCACCGCCGACATGGGAGTCAGGGTCGATCTCGAAGGGGTAGCGGAATTGCTGGACAACGTAATGTACGAGCCCGAGATGTTTCCCGGCGTCATCTACAGGATGAAAGAGCCCAGGATTGTAATTCTCGTCTTCCACAGCGGGAAGTTGGTGATCACCGGGGCGAAAACAGGGAGAGATGCAGAGGAGGCCGTCAGGAAATTGATGGCCCTCCTGAGAGATGAGGATCTATTGATGGGGAGCTGAAGATGGGTAAGAAGCTGGTTAGAAGCGAGGAGGACATCAGGAAGAGCATGATCCTCCCGAGCGAGAACGACGTCCTAGGGATAGTCACAAGGCGCCTGGGACAAAACAGGGTGATGGTATCTTGCCAGGACGGAATAAAGAGGATGTGCAGGATAAGGGGGAAGATGAGGAGGCGCAGATGGGTTAGGATGGACGACGTAGTCCTAGTCTCCCCATGGGATTTCCAACATGACGAGAGGGGAGACATATTCTTCAGGTACACCCGGAACCAGGCGAGATGGATGAGGGAGAAGGGGATCTTAAAAATCCGATGATGGGAACGTGTGCCTACGAAACACGCCCGTCCGTGCATCAACATCGAACTGCCGGAGATTAGTGGTTGCGGTTCCGAGACCCTCAAGATCTGGGGCGCTAGGATAAAAGGACGAGCTAGGGTAGATGTAATGGAGAGGGCCCGATCAAGTATTACACCTGCCAAGTGAGGTGCGTCAGCGACGACTCAGACTTCCACGCAGACATGGGTTGGAAGACACTTCTGTACGTCGACTTCTCAAAACACATCAAGATGAAGGAGGAGATGGGCGCGAGTACGCGCGATGATTAAAGATGCCCAGGAAAAAAAGATGCCCTAAATGCGGCAGCAAGAAGTTGAGGAAAGAAAGTGGGGAATGGAGGTGTAGGACCTGTGGAAACACTTGGTCTGGCAAGACCACGAGTTCTAGGTCCAAGAAGGAAAAGGTAAGATTTATGGGGTGATACGAGTTTGCTGTCACAAACGTCGTTGAGAAGGAGAACTCCCACCCCCCTTTAGGAGTTGCGGAGCTATCTCTTCTATTAAGATACACGCCCGATTATTAACCGGCATATAAAAAAAGGAGTTTACGTTTGAAGGAGTTAATATCTGCGTCTCCTTCTGAACGGACGGCGGTCGTCCCTGTACCGCTCGTAGATCTTGCCGGAGAGGTTGTTTTCCAGGTTAACCTCCTCGAAGGGTTCCCCTTCAAAGAGTTCGTAGCTGCCTTGGCGACCAATGTTGAGCCGCATGGATCCTCTAAACAGGTTTACATAGGCGTTCTTGATGCTCAGAATTTGACCCTCTAAGATGTTTTCTACGTCGTTGTCCCATAGAGTTAGATATATACTTCCCGTCTCGTCACCGATGAGGGCCTCGCAGACCGTATGGGTCGACATGTCCCTCCTAGATGTGACAACACGCGGCTCGTTCTTTGAGACTACCTTGACTATTGTGTCAACGTTCCTGGAATATCTCTCAAGACTCCCGATCTTAGCTTTAGAGCTCTCATCATTACTCATACAAATACATCTCGTATTGCCATATTCTCATAGCCTAATCCAGAACTTCCACCAGGCTTCTTTTTCCCATGCGCGGGGGTTTAAATTACCTGACAATGCTCGTTCCACCATATTATATTAATTATTATGGATGTATCTTATATAAATCCTAGTTAGATCGCTACATTGATACTCATTTTTATAAATTTATGGATTAAGAAAGAATTTTTGATAACCTTTTCCCAAATTTACTGGTGACACAATACTTCATTAAACGTTTTTTGATATATAAACGATTTTTAGCGCGCGTACGAAAATGAGAAATGGGTGTGCAAGCGCAGAACAAATACTTGAGCCTTAAATTCTTCTGTCGGCGTGCGCATTCATGAAAGTATCTGTGTGCGCGCTACTGTCGTTAATGTTCCTCCATCAGAATACAACATCTTTCTCGTACTTCAAGGTCACGAACCATCCCCCCAGGACATCGTTGTGGTGTTCAATGATCTGGCTCGCCAATAACCTTTCAGTGTCCCATGTGCTATGGGCGTCTCTGACGAGAACGATCTCATAGCCAAGGCTGTAGGCTCGACGGCATGTGGTATCCACGCAGTACTCCGTCTGTAGACCAGCGACAACCAGCCTCTCGATCCCATTGGATTCCAACTCCTGCTGCAGGTCGGTTCCATGAAAGGCGTCAGGGCTATCTTTCTGGATCACAGAATCTTCCGGTCTCGGCTTGATCGAGGGGTGAATCTCCCATCCAGGGACGCCGTATTCGTCCGGGTCGCCTTTACCCCCTTTGTTCTGCACATATATTGTCGGTATCTTAGCTGAACGTGCTTTCTTCAGTAAATTGTTAACCTTTCTGAGAAGATCAATGCCCTTATGAACCGGGTTTGGTTCTAAAAAATTACCTAGCTGCATATCAATAATCAATAATGCAACATCACTCAAATCCCATCACTATGATAAAAATATGTAAATTAAAGATTAAAAGTTGGGTTTTGGTTTAAGGACAAAATTATGGTCTGAGCGTGCATACACGCTGAAAAGGAATAATGGTTTTACGGCTACTCCATTAGATAATTATTTTTGCGTTGATGGCCCTCAGGCCCCTGTAGGTTTCCTTGACCTCGAACTCGACTTCCCTGCCTTCAGTCAGCTGATAAGGGTTGTCAACTTCCGAGAAGTGGAGGAAGATGTCGTCTTCCCCTTCCTCGGGCTCTATGAATCCGTAGCCTCTTCCGTCGAACCATCTCTTGACGATGCCCTTCAAAGCTTAAGTCACCTCCTAAATTGGGTTATAAATGTAGATGGTGCAATAAATGCCTTGAGCTTCAAGATGTAGTAAAATTGAGTTTTTACCATTTTTATAATACTTTTCCAAGGTTTTTCAGAAGGTTTTCCCATATTATTATACATAATATGCCTTCATTATTGAATAACTGGATTCATTTTCAGAAAAAAACAACGTCATTCTCTTAAATTAGAAATATTATGCACAAGATTTTTACGAAAGGCCATAAAATAATAAGCCAAAGGGCAATACGAGAGCTAATTCATGATGAATGTGTCCGATAATCGGAGACCTGATATCGAGAATCTGCAAGACCATAAAGAATCATCGGAGCTTCTGGAGAGACACAGGGAGACCCTGAGCAATTTAAGGCCGCTCAACATTTAGTGGTGACAATTACGCCTTGTCCTATCGCTGGATAGGTCTCGTCACCCCCCCTGGAATAAAGAGGGCGTCTGAACGGCGTGTGGCCGATGGAAAGTAGTGTGACGTTGAAGAGGTGCCTCGAGTGCGGGAACACCGACCTCATACGCGACTATGAGGCTGGGGAGCTAGTATGTGAAAGGTGTGGCTTTGTTGTCTCGTCCACGCTCCTGGACCTAGGGCCCGAGTGGAGGGTCTTCGACAAGGAGCAGAGGGAGAAGCTTCCTCGAGTAGGGTCTCCTCTGACGTGGGCGATTCACAACAGCGGTCTATCCACGGTCATAGACTGGAGGGACAGGGACTCCCACGGGAGGAGGCTTAAGCCGGCTCAGAAGGCAAGGATCTACAGGCTCAGGAAGTGGAATAGGAGGTCTATGGTCTCAGGCTCGTTCCAGAGGAACCTAGCCTACGCTCTTACGGAGCTCACGAAGGCTGCCTACAAGTTAAACCTGCCAAAGAACGTCCTTGAGACGGCTTCGCTCCTATATCGCCGCATCGTTAGGAGGCGGCTCATCAGGGGCCGGACGATCCAGGGAGTGACGGCTGCGTCTATTTACATGGCCTGCCGCCAGTGCAACATCATCCGAACATTGGAGGAGGTGGCTGTGGCAGCTAACATATCGAGAAAGGCCTGTGCCAGGAACTACAGACACCTGCTAAAGAAGATGAAGATCGACATCCCTCCCGTCGACACGCAGAAGTACATCTCCAAGTTCGCTTCCCGCCTCACCCTCTCGGGAGAGACAGAGAGCATAGCCATGAAGATACTGGACCTGGCTAATGAGCTGAGGCTGACGAATGGTAGGGGACCATCGGGCATTGCTGCGGCCTGCACGTACATAGCCACCATCATTACGGACGAGCGGAGGACCCAAGGGGAGATAGCAAGGAGGGCTCATGTCACGGAAGTGACCATTCGTAACAGGTACAAGGAACTCGCCCAAGAGCTCGAGATCAGGATGGAGCTGTGACAAACGAGCAGAGAATCAGCTCTCGCTATTGTCTAGGTTTGAGTTGAGAAGGAGAAAACGAGTTTGATCATGCCGATAGCCCAGTACCCGTTCGACGGGCCCCACCGATCGCTGAAAAACATCGAGGACGCACCAGGCGTCTTCGCAATCCTGTGCGAGTTTGTTGACAAGTACTACCTCCTCGACGTTGACCACTCGGACAGCGTCAGGCAGGCCATCCAGGAGCACAAGAGAAGGAGGTGCTGGGAGAAATACAGGAGGGGGCGGATCAGGTACGCAGTCCTCTACGACAAAGTGTTCCCGGATGAAGAAAGCTACGAGACCGTGAAGAAGATACGGTCCAGATATCATAGCATTCCCTGCGGCTCCATCGCTGAACTAAGGGTAGAGAAGAAAGATTAGGGGGTCGTCCTTGAAAACGAGCCTAGATAAGGAAACTGTCCAGATTCTGAGAGCGTTGAAAGACGACAGTGCGATCGAACCAGAGAGCGCGATTACGGTATCAGAGCTGGTTGGGAAGAAGACTGGCGTCTCCAAGATAAAATCGCCTCTTTCGTTCGGGCTGGAGTATCACCATATGTCCCAACGAATCAGGAAATTGCTCGAATGCGACCTCATAAACTTAGTTCGGAACGAGGATGGGGAATCGTTCTATCTTACTGAGGACGGCGAGAGGTGCGTCAAGGGGGATGTCCACCATGGGATTTACTCTAAGGGAGGTGAGTAGGTCGAGTTCGGGGATAACCCGCAGGAAAGGGCAGTCTGGTAGGGCCGTCGTCGTGGAGTGCGCGATCTGCGGCGCAAAGGTTCCGAGAGACAAAGCAGTGGAGAAGCGCCGCCGCTCCCTTCGTTTGGATCGGAACCTGCGTGAGCTTCTGAGGGAGAAGGGAGCGAAGCTCCACGGCGTCAGCAGGATCTTATACTACTGTATATCCTGTGCTAAACACAGGAAATACATCTAAGAACTTCTCATAACTCGATTAACGTCTAAGCGATATCGCATACATTATCAGTCGTCGATAATCCAGCTTAATTCATCCGTCTGTGCGACCATTTCCTCAAGATCTCTCAGCCTGTTCCTCAGCGTGACCTCGGTCGTATCGGCGACCTCTGCTACGTCCTTCTGAGTCACGCGCTCATCGCTCGCCTTGCACGCCATATACAGGGCTGCAGCCGCCATCCCTCGAGGGTCCCTACCGGTCAAGACCCTCCGCTCCTTCGCCTCCCTCAGTATCCTGATGGACAACTCGTCCGCCTCCCTGCTAACGTCGAGCTCGGCGGCGATCTTGGGCACGAACTTCATGGGGTAGTCGATAGGCAGCTTCAGGTTGAGCTCCCTGATCAGATACCTATATGTCCTAGCGATATCCTTCTTGTCCTCAATACTCGCATCAGAGATCTCCTGGAGGGATCGAGGGATCTTCGCCTTACGGCACGCTGCGTAAACCGAGGCCACCACGAATCCCGATATGGTCCGACCCTTGATCAGGTCCCTCTTCAACGCCCCCCTATATACGATGGCGGCCTCCTCCTTGATGCTCTGGGGAAGATGGAGTCTGTCGGCAAGCCTATTGAGCTCGTTCATGGCCCTACTTAGGTTCCGCATCCCCGAGGCGTCTAGCTTCGCACGGTTGTCGAACATCTTCAGCCTCCGCATCTTCCTCCTCGTCCTAGAGTTTAGCCGCCTCCCCTTGGAGTCACGGTTCGGGGAGAAGCTGGTGTACAAGCCTTTGTCATACATCGTGTAAGTGTTTGGCAAGCCTGTTCTCCTCTTGGCGTCCAGCTCATCGATGCTGAAAGCTCTCCACTCAGGGCCCCTATCGACTACCTCGTCATCCACTACTAGGCCGCAGAACACGCAGACCCTCTCACCGCTGATCTGATCCAATGCAACCTTGCTGGAGCCACACATGGGGCACCTTCCATCCTCCTCCTTTTCCTTCATCGTGTCCTCTAGCATTGTTCGCCTTGTCGCCTCGAACGGACCTGTTGTATGCATGCTGTGGGTGGACACGGATGTTTATCCCTCCGGAAATGGTTTTAATTTTTATAAGCTGGGTTTTAAATTTATTTTATTGATTTTCCTTATATTATACGCTATTTAATCAAGTATTATAATAGAAAGGGCGATATATAAGCCTTAATGAGTTTTTGGGCTTGTATAACTCGTCATAAAGATGAAATTCCTGACGGTTCGAAAAAATGTCTTTCTGATTGGTAGGTTTCGAAGTTAGCGCATGGGTTTACGAACCTTCCCGACTATGAGGAGGTCCAGCGGTACTCCGTTAACTGAATTAACTTTGTACCTGACACCCGGTATATCTCCCATCGACCTGGAGCGGGGTCCACCTATGCCCTCTATCATGACCTCGTCGTGCTCTTCAATGTAGTTGAGGGCTCCGTCTCCAGGGAGGAACGCCGTCACCAGGCGGCCGTTCTTGATGAGCTGAACTCTCACACACTTCCTTATGGCAGAGTTGGGTTGCTTCGACTCGACGCCTACCTTTTGCAGCACGATGCCGCGGACCATAGGGGCACCTTCCAGGGGGCCTTTCCTGTCCTTCCTCCGCTTCAACCTGAGGATGTAGTCCTTACTTTTACGGCGCATCTTCCTCCTAATCTTCTTCAGCTTCCTCGCAGTGTACATCCCGTTCGGCACAGAAACCCCTCTAACTAGTCCAGTTCCCCTCGTCGACTAGAACCCTGAAGGGCGAGGGCAGCTTGTGCCCCGCCCTGGTGAGGGCCTCCTTCGCCACCTCCAAGCCCTCCTCAAGGACCTCGGCGACCATAACGGTGTCCCCTCTCTCGACCCTTGCGGCGGTGCCGACCGGCTTCCCGTAAGCCTTCTTCATGCCCTCCTGGAACCTGTCTGCCTGAGCGACATTGATCCTCTTGTGCTCACGAAGGATCTGATGCGGGTACGGTATAATCTTCAGCATGTAGTTCTCCCTACTCAGCTTGAGTTCGAGAAGCCTGTTCGCCGCCACCCTCGCAGCCTCGAGGGCGTTGTGGCGGATCTGGGCGTCCTTCAGGTTGAGGAGCTCGACGGTGTGATCGAAGTCCTCCCCGGGGTTCCCCATGGTGAACTTGACGACCTTTATGCCCGGGACACCGCCGATGTACTCCCTCCTCGTGTAGGGCATCCCCTTTATCTCCCTGAAATTTTTTGCCTTCATTTTTCACACTTTTTTCGGAAAGACTCCTTTTCTACCTTTTTCTGTCTAATATATTATATTGTATTGACATCTTTTAAAGGTAAATCTTCAATAAATATGCGTTTTTTTTCAAGATCTTAGTCCGAAATTAAGTATGAATACATCAATTTCATGTTTTCTGATTTTTTTTACAAAAAACAGACAGAAGCGGCGCTAATTATACAGACCTCATGCTCAGCATTTTTTAAGTTGATCAGATTTCGTTGAAGGTTCTCGCTATGAGGGATCTTCAGTGGATTGTGGTCACTGACCCATGTACGATTTGCAAGGTGAGCAACGACGACTCGATAGAGGTCATGCTGAGGAACAGATTGAGACCTGAAGGAGATGGTCTCAAAAATAGAATAAAACATCTGGATAATCGAGCACGCGTTTGCTAATCTTTAAGGAAATCGAACGGGATTCTATGCCCTTTGTTTACTAGACGTTTATGAATTTCATTCTTCAAAGTGCCTAGCCCTTCTCCGGTTTTAGCACTTACGGGGAAGATACAATTATTACAGGCTGGCAGGTTAAACTCAGCTACTCTATTCCTCAACTCGAAGACGTTGTCTTCGAGCTGGTTTCCGGCTTTGTCGATCTTGTTTGCCACTACCAGCGGTGACTCTCTCAGAACATCTGCTAATAACTTTATCATCTCCAGATCCAGCGAGCGGAAGCCCTTCCTCTCCAAGCGCTGCGTAACTTCGATAAAGGTAGATGCGTCCAATACATGTACTGCGAGGGCGATTTTTTCAGCGTTGTTCTCTAAGAAGTCGATAATTCTGTCTTTAATCCTCCCTTCTGTCGCCTTGGAAGCCTTCAGAATTCTCCCATAGCCGGGCATGTCTACGAGAAACAGACCTCTACTCATAGGGTATTCTGAGATCTGTCTTGTCGTTCCCGGACGTTTACCGGTCGAAACGTCCACGCCAAAGGTTTCCTTTATGATGCTGCTCTTGCCTGCGTTTGGTCTTCCTGTGAAGACTAGGTACTCACGCATTTGATATCATGCTCTTGATTTATGGAAAGCGCATGGAGCGCTGGATAGAAACCTTAACGGCGCCTTCTTCTGCGCCATCTATCCTCGGGCGCGTTCACGATGCGCCTGAGATAGTTTATCCTGTTCTTTATCCTGGGGATGTGGTTTCCAGAGGTGCTCGTGCTCTCGACGTTTGGAGTCTGAGCCCTGACCTTCCCCGCCTTGGTAAGAGAACCATGAGTCGGCAAACAGTTTCACCTCCTATTGATCTATCTCTCTCTGTAACTCAATCAGCCTCGAGAAGTCGTTCATCAGAAGGGGTAGCCACCTCATCCTCGCGTGGAAGTCAGAGTCGTCGCTCACCCTCCGGACATCGCAGTGGTACTCCCCGTTCACGAGCCCTTTGCAGTCTTCCTCGGTCTTGGGTAGGCCCCCGCACTTCGTCGTGCACAGCGACGCGGTTAGACCTTGGATTGCCCCGTAGACTTCTGTGGTCGAGTGGAGTGATTCACCAGGAGAAATCATATCGAGATTGTCCTCCTCCCCAATCATTCTTTTTGAGGAGCTGGTGAAGTTTTTCGCCATGAGCGTCACCTCGTCGTATTCATCGTCCTCGAGTTTCTCCAGAGTGTCCTCCACGGTACTCACGAAAGCCCTGGAGGCATGGTGCTTGGGCCCCACGATCACCCTGAGCAGTTTTCTCTCGTCGCCTACTCCATCGGCGACGTAGTCTACATAACCCGCGTCGTCGTCGATGTCTTTGAACTTGTATCCGTGTAGATTCTTCAGTAGCTCTACTTGGACTTCCTGCCAATCAGACTTTAATTCAAATTCCATTTCTCACACTTTTTGACGATGTTTTTCTCAATATATAATATGAGTGACGCTTTATATATCCTATTATTTTTAAAACAATTTTTTGTTGTGTTTTAAATGATAGATTCTAAAATGTCCACCCGATGCGTTTTTTGAGAATATCTATTTGGGTGGTTTTTGATGACTACTTTTTTAGCACTATAGTCATCGTGCTGACGTTCCTGGGTCCTCCCATCGGGGATTCCAGCTCCTCGGTACCTATCTGGACGTCCTCGATCTTGAGGTCGGCCATGAACCTGTTTCTGGTTACCTCGGCAACATCTACGGCCGTGCTTATGGCTCGGCCCCTCGCCTTCAGAGTGACAGTGTCACTCTTATCGTGCAAGGAGGTAAGGACAGCCAGGCAGTAATTCATTACGGGTTTCCTACCTATGTAGACAACATTCTCCTGAGACATGCGCAACTCCATTCGCCCTACCTCTATTAAGTCTTGGGTAATATGGATGGAGAGGGTGCTTTCCTTATTAAGCAAAAGCAAAATGCACGATATATTTGTAAGATATATATGTGCTCCCTGGAATATATTAATCGAATAAGTGAGGTGAGAAAGTTTTGAAGGGTACTGTCAAAAGATGGCTTATGGGCAGAGGCTACGGCTTCATAGAACCGGAAGAAGGAGACAAGGACGTCTTCGTCCACCACTCAGAGATTGGTGGAGTATACGAGCTCAAGGAAGGACAGCACGTCGAGTTTGAGGTCGAGAGCACTTATAAGGGACCAAGAGCCGTCAACGTCAAACTGGTGGAGTGAAGGGACTAATAGAAAACTTCATATACCCTCGACAGGATGAGAATGTTTTAAAAGTTTAATACTTTTCTAAAACCCAATTCTTGTTCAGTCGGATAACTTAGCTATTCGATACCACTTTTTTACGCGTGTAGTATCCAGCATCCAGAGCCTCACTAGACAGTCCCTTAATACATCGCGCTCATCATAGTGGATGAGCGACCGCACCTGACGACTAGGCGTGAAATGATGAATTAATTCAGGTGGAAAGACTGGTCAGACACGGAATGTGATTCCATCGATGCCGAGTAGGGCCTCCGCGCCGTCGAAATAGGCTAGCACGTTCAGGCCCTTCTCCGTTATCTCGTACCTCCTCCTCGACCTGATGCTATCAGGCGCAGCAATCTCTCGGAGGAGCCCCTGTCTGACTAGATTACCCAATACTCTCTGTGTGGGTCGCCACGAAAGGTTCGCCGCGTACATTATTCGAGTCGGCTTATCGATACCTTCCTTGACAACCGATAGGACTTCTAACTTTATTTCAAGCTTCGACCTGCGAACCGGCAATATTCTATCCTCAAACGGCGATAGCGTCCGTAAATGGGGTTATAGCTTATTTAAGAAACATCCATTGGAAACATGGATTCAAAATAAATGACTAGAAGCCTCGGGCTGTTTTCTTCGTTATTGCTTCAGTCGCCTGCGCGAAAGATGGTTCGCACGTTTTTTCTATCTTTACTATATTAGATTATCATTATGAGTGATGGGCTTTTCTCTAATCCTCTTGTTTAAAAAAACTCAAGAATTGATTTTATACAAAGGCATTTAGTATATCTTTTTATGTAACAACAGACACACGAGGGTGCTTATTCTCAAACTTTTAAGAGCGCTGGTAACTATATAATCTACGGTGCTTAATTGAGCGATAGATGGATCAGGGATTGCGTCAGGGCTCTCGAGAGGATTCGTGAACTCTCTTCTAAAGAAGACAAGGATAGGCTAGAACGGTTGAACTCTATCAAGACCTCCCTAACCTTTCTAAATAGGAGTCTTTCGGGATGGATCAGATGGGCGAACAACCCGAGTGCCATGACGAACTTTTCCGATGAAGAATTGGAGGGTATGGAGAGGCAGTTGTCTTCGATCGCGGAGTCCTTTATAGAATACGACATAAAGGCTACGAAACTCGGCATCGAGAAGGGATTGAAGAAGAGGGCCACTAGAAGGAAGAGTGTTAACTTCATAGTTTAAGAAAGCCCTTTCTTACCTGCGCCGCGGATGATGCCGGTGCCTATCATGAGCGCTCGCAATGACGAAGCTCAGGAGGAGGCCGACCTCAATCTCGCTGAATCCCAGGAGGTAGAAATAGAAGGCTCTCACTACCATCAATGAGCCCATTGATGTGCGCCTTATCGACATGGAGCCTACAAGAAGCTTCAGGTATTTGTCGAAGCCTTCGGGAAATCCGAGCCCAATGTAGATCTAGTCACGCTCTCTCGGAGGTAAAGTCGCTGTACAATCTCTGCGGACGCATCAATCTCCCTTTTGGATCTTCACGCGGGTGCTCATTGCCTGTCCTGGTAGCCCTCTGCTGAATCTTGCCCTCAGGGTCCCGGTCCTGCCGTGGGGGCACACTATCTTTCCACATATCTTAGGTTCCTCAAGTGGCCAACCAACATTCCACCCTATCAACCTATTGGGCTCCGATGCTCCCTCGTCTGACACCTTTATCAGGCATTCCTTGTTGCGCTGGGTCTTATTCCCAAGCCTGTAATTTGAGATAATGCCGACGTATTCCTC
>JABAOH010142230.1_pt1 | contig 14310 bp, 16 predicted proteins | sample 7062181 | NCBI WGS metagenome assembly JABAOH01 (sample SAMN14538630, study PRJNA623070) | marine sediment metagenome | biome: marine biome [ENVO:00000428]; feature: marine pelagic biome [ENVO:01000023]; material: deep marine sediment [ENVO:00002113]; isolation source: pool of 5 deep marine... | reverse complement strand
CCGAGGTGACATCGAGGGTGTCGACGTTGTCCCAGGTGAAGTCGAGATAGATCGCCGGGTTGAAACCGAGCTTGAAGACGCTGACCAGATAGCCGCCGAAAACGCCGATGACATCGCCGACCAGGACCAGCAGAGGCAGCATCGTCAGGCCGGCGATGAGGCGCGGCGCGATCAGGTATTTGTGCGGGTTGGTCGACAGCGTGGTCAGCGCGTCGATCTGCTCGGTGACGCGCATGGTGCCGATCTCGGCGGCCATGGCCGCGCCGATCCGCCCGGCCACCATCAGGCCCGACAGGACCGGGGCGAGTTCGCGGGTCATCGACTGCACAACGATGCGCGGGATCACGCTTTCCGCCACGGCACGTTCGAGGCCGGCATAGCTCTGCAATGCCAGGACCATGCCCGAGAACAGCGTGGTCAGGCCGACCACGGGCAGCGAATAGTACCCGATGTCGACCAGCTGGCGGCCGATCAGGCGCGGGTACAGCGGCGGCCGAACGCAGTGCGAAACGGATATGGCGGCGAATTCGGCGAGCCGTCCCGTCGACTCGAGAAAGCCCCAGAAGGCCCGGCCGATCGGTTGCAGGAAGTTCACGCGTCGTCTCCGCCATTCACATAGTGGCGACGGTAGCGGCGACCGAGGGCGGTGAGGATTTCGTAGCCGATCGTGCCGGCCTCCGCGGCCAGCGCGTCCACATCGTGATGCGGTCCAATCAGATCCACCATGTCGCCGGGTCTGGCCTCCGGTACCCGCGTCACGTCAAGGGTAATAAGATCCATCGACACGCGGCCGACGACCGGGACGGCAATGTCGCCGAGACGGGCCGTACCACGCCCGCTCAGGCTCCGCAGGTATCCGTCCGCATACCCCGCCGCCACGGTTGCCACGCGGGTGGGCCCGGCGAAGCGGTGGGTCGCACCATATCCAACGGTCTGAGGGGTGTCAACGTCGCGGATTTGCAGGATTTTCGCCTGCAGCCGGACGACCGGCGCCATCGGATTCCGCCGCCCCGGCTGCGGGTTCACGCCGTGCAGGCAGACGCCCGGGCGGACCATGTCGAACCGATAGTCCGGGCCCAGGAAGATGCCGGACGAGGCGGCGAGGCTGGCCGGCGCCGCGGGCAGGCGGACAAGTGCCGCGGCAAAGCTGTCGCGCTGCTGCCGGTTCATCGGGTGGTCGGGTTCGTCGGCGCAGGCAAGGTGGCTCATGACCAGAAAGATACGGATGCCCTTAAGCCGGCCGGGATCGTCCGCCAGCGCATCCAGTTCCTGCGGCGGCAGGCCGAGCCGCGCCATGCCGGTGTCGATGTGCAGCACGGCCGGGGCAGGCGCATTGTCGCGGCCCCGGGGGCGCCAGGCGTCGACCTGGCCGAGATCGTTGAGGACCGGGATCAAGTTGTGCGCCGAAAACTCGCCGCGCGTTCCGGAAATCAGGCCATTGAGGACGCAAATCGCAGCCTCGGGAAGCAGCGCCCGCAGCGCGATCCCTTCTTCCACCGTGGCAACGAAGTACGTGCGGCAGCCCGCTCGCGTCAATGTTCGGACGACCGGCTCGAGCCCGAGCCCGTAACCGTCGGCTTTGACCGCGGCGGCCGCCTCGGCCGGCGCCGCCTTGTCCGCTAGGAGCCGGTAGTTGGCGGCGATGGCACCAAGGTCGATGGTCAGCAGCGCCGCGGGAGTGCTCGTCATCGGCGTGCTTCTGCCTGCGGCTCGCCCAACATCAGAATCCGCTGTCGTCCCCGTGGTGCCGGTCGAGATCGGCGAATTTCGTCAGCGTGCCGTCGAAGAACAGGCTGATCGAGCCGACCGGGCCATGGCGCTGCTTGGCGATGATCACGCTGGCGGTGTTGCGCGCCTCGACCATCCGTTCCTGCCAGTTGGCGTGGCGATCCTCGAACTTGCCCGCTTTGTCGTCGACGCCGCGGATCGGCTCGGCCTTCTCCAGGTAATATTCCTCGCGGAAAATGAACATGACGACGTCGGCGTCCTGCTCGATCGAGCCCGATTCGCGCAGATCGGCGAGTTGCGGCCGCTTGTCCTCGCGCTGTTCGACGGCGCGGCTGAGCTGCGAGAGCGCCAGCACCGGCACGTTCAGCTCCTTGGCCAGGGTTTTGAGGCCGCGGGTGATCTCTGAGATCTCCTGGACGCGGTTCTCGCTGCGCCGGGTGCTCGTGGGCTGCAGCAGCTGCAGGTAGTCGACGACGACCAGGTCGAGCCCGCTCTGGCGCTTCTGCCGCCGCGCCCGTGTGCGCATGGTCGAAACGGTGATGGCCGGGGTGTCGTCGATGAACAGCGGTACCCGGCTCATCTCCTGGCTCGCCACGGCGAACGCCTGGAATTCGTCGTTGCTGATCTCGCCGCGCCGGATCTTGTCTGACGGAATACCCGATTCCTGGGACAGGATGCGCGTAGCCAGCTGCTCAGCGGACATTTCCAGCGAGAAGAACAGTACGCGATGCGTCTCACCTGCCTGCCGGTCTCCGTCGGTCGGCTTGTTCGCGCGCGCCGCATTGTAGGCGATGTTGGTGGCAAGCGCGGTCTTGCCCATCGACGGTCGGCCGGCGAGGATGATCAGGTCCGACGGGTGCAGGCCGCCGAGCCGCCGATCGAGATCCTTAAGGCCCGTCGAGACGCCGACCACATGACCTTCCCGCTTGAAGGCCTGTTCCGCCTCCTCGACGGCGACCAGCGAGGCGTGCTTCAGCGAGACGATTCCGCGCTCGGTCTCGCCAATGGTGGCGAGATCGTACAGCCGCTGCTCCGCCTCTTCGATCTGGTCGGTCGCGGACCGTTCGAGATCGTGGCAGAAGGCCTCGTTGACGACGTCCTCGCCAAGCCCGATCAACTGGCGGCGCAAGTACATGTCGTGCACCGTGCGGGCGTAGTCGACGACGTTGACGACGCTGACCACGGAGGCCGCGAGGTCGAACAGATACTGGCCGCCGCCGACCTGGGCCAGGCCCTGGTCCTTGTCGAAGAAGTGGCGCAGCGTCAACGGGCTCGCCACTTGGCCACGTTCGATGAGCCGGGCCGCGGCCTCGTAAATGCGGCCGTGCACGGGCTCATAGAAATGCGTAGGCTCGAGGAGCTCCGAAACCTTCTCGAAGGCGCGATTGTTGGTCAGGATGGCGCCGAGCAGGGCAGCTTCGATCTCGGCGTTGTGCGGTGGCGTGCGATAGCTGACGCTTTCACCGCCCTCGTCGCGCAGGGGCGTGACGGTGTTGTCGGGTGCTGTTGTTGTCATGGCCCGGCAAGACTACACCCGCCGCGCGGCGGGTGTAACCGTTCAATAGAAAGTATATCGGGGATAACTTCGCCAAATCGGCGTCGCGGCGCCGTTTCAGGCCTTGTCCCCGGTTTCGTCCGGAGCCTCGGTGTCGGCCGATTCGCCCTCCTCGGCTGCCGACTCGGACTCATCCGCCGCCTCGGCCTCCGCCAAGGTCTCGGTGAGGTTCTCCTCCGGCGGGCTCTCGAACAACGCCGCCGCCGCCGCCGCCGCCTCCGCCGCTGCCGCGGCTTCCTCGTCCTCGCCCACGGTCACGGCGCGGCCGGTCTCCGCCTGGCGCACGGCCTCTTCCTGCGAGCGGGCGACGTTCACGACGACCGTGACATTGACCTCCGGATGCAGGGCCACGCGCATGTCGTGCAGACCCAGCGACTTGATCGGATGGCCCATCACCACCTGGTTGCGATCGATCGTCACGCCAGCGTCGGTGACGCCGGCCGCGATGTCGCGGGCGGTCACGGACCCGTATAGCTGGCCGCTGTCGCCGGCGCTTCTGATCATGACGATCTTCATGCCGTCCAGCTTGGCCGCGACCTTTTCGGCCTCGTCGCGGCGCTTCAGGTTGTCGGCCTCGAGCTGCTTTTTCTGGCCCTCGAAATAGGCAATGTTCTCCTTCGTCGCACGCAGCGCCTTCCTGCGCGGCAAAAGGTAGTTGCGGGCAAAACCGGGCTTGACCTTCACGATTTCGCCCATCTGGCCCAGCTTTTCGATGCGCTCGAGCAGTATGACGTCCATCTTCAAATCCTCCAATGCTCCCGCAGGAGCGAATTCGGTCCTTCGTTTAACGACAAATGCGCGATAAGGCAATGCCGCGCTATGTGCGGTCCCCGCCGCCCATGCGGCGGCGCAACCCGACGATCTGCTCGACAAGGCCCAGCAAAACCAGGATGACGGCGACCCAGCCGAGGACGATCAAGGTTACATAGAAAACCGCCAGCAGCATGCCGCCGCCACCGGTCCGGCGCGCCAGCACGTGCACCACGGACAGGCCCTGCAGGAAGAACGGGATCGCCGCGATGAACACCAGATTGCGGGCGAAATAGCCGAGTTCGCCTCCCAGGATGACCGCGGCCAGCGCCGCAACGGCGCCGGCCGTCGCAACCCACCTCGGCAATTCCAGCGCGCCGATATCCGGGGTCGGCCGGAGTGCACGATTCGCCGCCGAAAGCAGTCCTTGTGCCAGCGCGCCGTTGACCACCTGCACCAGCATCAGGAAGCCGACGGCGGCGCCGGGCAGGATCGGGTGAAGCAGCCGGACGAACATCTCCCGGTCGTCAACCGCAACCTGCATCCAGTCCGCCAGGTTCGTCAGCATCTCATCAACCGTACCCGACAGACCGCCTGGCTGAGCTGCCATCAGCAATGCGAACAGCGCGAGCGTGAGTGCACCGATGCCGCACAGCCAACCGGCGAGGGCGCCGGGCGGATACCATTCGACAACGCCATCGGGCGTGGTCCGCGACAGCATCGCCTGCCGTCCGAGGATGGCGGCGGGCGCCGCCGCGAGGACGGCAAAGTTGAGACCCGTCTGAACACCCCCCGCCAGCAACACCGGGAGAATGCCACCCGCGGCGGCAACGAAGCCAGCGGCACCACCGAGACCGAGCGCGGCCGCGAACACCGGGGCCGGCGAGGCGTAGACAAGCAGCAGGCCCGCGTACACCCCTTTGTAAATGGCCAGCATGCCGGCAAGAAACACAACAGCGCTAAGCAGACCGGCGGCGCCCGCCAATAACCAGAAACGATTCATGAGCAATGTCCCGCAACGGCAGTCGCGGGCCCCGGTTGCCGTTACTGAACGATGTAGGGCAACAGGGCGAGAAATCTTGCCCGCTTGATGGCACGGGACAGCTCACGCTGTTTCTTCGTGGATACGGCGGTGATGCGGCTGGGCACGATCTTGCCCCGTTCCGAGACGAAACGCTGCAGGAGCTTCACGTCCTTGTAGTCGATCATCGGCGCGTTGGGCCCGGTAAACGGACAGGTCTTGCGGCGCCGGAAGAACGGGCGGCGGCCGCCGCCGGCAGGACGCGATGCGGGAGTCTCGGTGCTCATTTCCTGTCTCCATGCTTGTCGCGGCCATCCTTGCCGGACTTCTCGCCGCGCGGTCGCCGGTCATCGTCGTCGCGCCGCGCACGTTCGCGGTCACCACGCCCCTGCATGACGACGGACGCGCCCTCGGGAGCGGCATCGAGGCGCACGGTCAGGTGCCGCAGCACGTCCTCGTTGAGGCGCATCTGGCGCTCCATCTCCTGCACCGCATCCGGCGCAGCCTCGATGTTGAACAGGACGTAGTGGCCCTTGCGGTTCTTCTTGATCCGGTAGGCGAGGGTCTTGAGGCCCCAGTATTCCCGGCGATGGATTGCGCCGCCGGCGCCGCTTATCACCTCGGCAAACGAGTCGGCCAGCGCATCGACCTGAGCCGCCGACACCTCCTGCCGGGCAATGAAGACGTTTTCGTAGTGTGGCATACGTCGCGTGACTCCCTATGGCTGTTTGCGGTCCGGCGTCGCCGCGGCCCACCCGCGGTGTCGATCGTTCCGGATCTAGCCGGCCCCGTCAGTTCAGAGCCGGCAAGGAGCTATGAAGCGGCGCAATATACACAAATCCCCGCATGGGAAAAGGGGAAATCGCGCAAACGCCGCTACTGCTGCTGTTCTCCGCGCTGCCGCTCTTCCTCGCGCATCCTGCGGCGGATCTCCCGCTCGATCTTGCGCCAGTTGCGAACGTTGCGCTCGTGCTCGGCCAGGGTCTCGGCAAAGACGTGACCGCCGGTGCCGTCGGCGACGAAATAGAGCTCCTTGGTATCCGGCGGATTCAGCACCGCGGCCAGCGAGGCCCGCCCCGGATTGCAGATCGGTCCAGGCGGCAGGCCCCTGACGCGGTAGGTATTGTAGGGGTCTTCCAGCTCCAGATCCTTGAACAAGAGCTGCCGGTCGAGCCGTCCCTTACCGTCGCTGAGCGCGTAGATGATCGTGGGATCCGACTGCAGCCGCATGCCCTTGCGCAGGCGGTTTACGAACACCGCGGCGACGCGGGGTCGTTCCTCCGGGATTCCGGTTTCCCGCTCGACGATCGAGGCCAGGATGACGGCTTCTTCCGGCGTCTTGATCGGCAAGTCGGGGGCTCGATTCTCCCACAGTTCCGCGAGAGTCTTGTCCATGGCGTCGCTCATGCGCGTGACGATCGCGGCACGATCCTCATTGCGGGTGAACGTATAGGTTTCGGGAAGGATCGAGCCCTCGGGCGGGATCTCCACAGTGCCGGTCAGCGGCCCGGCCTCGTTGATCAGGTCGGCGACCTGGTAGCTCGTGAGCCCCTCGGGGATGGTCACCCGGTGCAGGACAGTTTTGCCGGCCACCAGCAGGTCGAGGATCTGGGCCATGCTGGCGCCGGCCGGAATTTCGTACTCTCCGGCACGCAATTTCATGTCCGCGCCGCGAAGACGGACGTAGAGCCGGAACAGCCGGCCGCTGGTGATAACGCCGCCGGCTTCCAGCTCGGTGGCAATGCGGCGGACTCCGGCGCCGCTGGGGATGACGTGAATGCGGGACTCAGCCAGCGGCCCCGGGGCGTCTATCCGCTGAAACCCCCATGCCATCGTACCCGCCGCTGCGGCCGCCACTGCCAGTACGACGGACAGGCCGGCAATCGCTAGCTTGGATTTCAGAAACGCAGGCACGTCGCCGTGTGTGCGACCAGTGGCCGCCTCCTCAATCGAGCGCGGATAAGATCAGCGAAGCATTGGTGCCGCCGAAACCGAACGAGTTGGACAATGCCGTCCGCACCCTTCGCTCCTTGGCTTTCAGGGGCACGAGGTCGATGTCGCATCCCTCCGACGGGTTCTCGAGGTTCAGCGTCGGGGGGACGACTCCGGTTTCCAGCGCCTTGATTGCGAAGATCGCCTCGACGGCTCCGGCAGCGCCGAGGAGATGTCCGATCGCCGACTTGGTCGACGACATCGATAGCTTATAGGCGGCGTCGCCGAACAGCCGCTTGACGGCGCCCAGCTCGATTTCGTCGCCGACCGGCGTCGAGGTGCCGTGCGCGTTGATGTAGTCGATCTCGGCCGGATCGATGGCGGCCCGTTTCAGCGCCGCCTGCATCGCGCGGTACCCGCCGTTGCCGTCTTCCGGCGGGCTGGTGACGTGGTAGGCATCGCCGGACAGGCCGTAGCCCCTCACCTCGCAATGGATCCTGGCGCCGCGTTTCCTGGCGTGCTCGAGTTCCTCGAGGATGACAATGCCCGCGCCTTCGCCCATCACGAAGCCGTCGCGACCCACATCCCATGGCCGCGAGGCCCTTTCGGGCGTGTCGTTGTATCCGGTCGAAAGTGCCTTGGCGGCGCAGAATCCCGCGAAACCGATACCGCAGATTGCCGCTTCGGCGCCGCCCGCCACCATCACATCGGCGTCGTCCCATATGATCAATCGGGCGGCGTCACCGATCGCGTGTGTGCCGGTGGCACAGGCGGTCACGACCGAATGGTTGGGGCCGGACAGGCCATGCCGGATCGACACCTGGCCCGACACGAGATTGATGAGGTTGGCGGGAATGAAGAACGGGCTGATGCGGCGTGGCCCGCGCTCGCGCAACGTGACCGAGCCTTCCGAGATTCCCGGCAGACCACCGATCCCGGAGCCGATCAGGACACCGGTGCGGTGCCGATCGGCCTCGCCCTGCGGATGCCAGCCCGCATCGTCCAGCGCCATGTCGGCCGCGGCTACGCCGTAGGCGATGAACGGATCCATCTTGCGCTGGTCCTTGGTCTGGATCCACTCGTCGACGTTCCATTTTCCTTCGGATTTGCTGCCGGGAGGCAGTTGGCCGGCAATGCGCGAGGGCAGCGCGGACGCGTCGAACCGATCGATGGCGACGATGCCCGACTCGCCGGCGGTCAGACGGCTCCAGACATGATCGACACCGAGCCCCAGCGGGCTCACGATCCCGAGCCCGGTGACGACGACACGCCTCATAGACCTACTCCGGAAGGGCTGGGGATGTTGCCGGCCGGCAACTCAGCTGTTTTCCTCGATGAAGCTGATCGCGTCCTTGACGGTCAGGATCTTCTCGGCGGCGTCGTCGGGGATCTCGCAGCCGAACTCTTCCTCGAAGGCCATCACGAGCTCGACGGTGTCCAGGCTGTCGGCGCCGAGATCGTCGATGAAGCTGGCGCCCTCGGTCACCTTGCCTTCATCGACCCCGAGATGTTCGACGACGATCTTCTTAACGCGCTCTGCGATATCACTCATGCTTTCGAACCTCTTATAGACGAGTTGCCGTGTACCGGATCCTGCTGCATATCCCCAACCCGGGCGGTGCCGCAAGTCCCCAAATGAAAGGCCGCGTTACGTACCATACTTTCGTGGTGCCTGCCAGCGCGCCGCAGCCCCCTCCGCGCGCCGTTCATATCATTGCCATTCCGCCGTTGATGTGCAAGGTCTGGCCGGTCACGTAGGCCGCCTCGTCACTGGCCAGATAGACCACGCCGGCGGCGATCTCGGCGATATCGCCCATGCGACCCGCCGGGATCGATGCCGAAATCTTGGCCTGCTGGTCGTCGCTCAGCGCTTCGGTCATCGCGGTGGCGATGAAGCCCGGGGCGACGCAGTTGACCGTGATGCCGCGGCTGGCGACCTCCTGGGCCAGGGACTTGGACATGCCGATCATCCCCGCCTTCGAGGCCGCGTAGTTGGCCTGGCCGGCATTGCCGGTCACCCCGACCACCGAGGTGATGCCGACGATGCGGCCCCAGCGCGCCTTCATCATGCCGCGCAGGACCGCGCGCGACAGCCGGAACGCCGCGGTCAGGTTGACGTCGAGCACGATCTGCCAGTCCTCGTCCTTGAGTCGCATGGCGAGGTTGTCGCGGGTCAGCCCGGCATTGTTCACCAGGATGTCCACCGACCCCAGCGCCGCCTCCGCGTCCTTGGCAAGCCTGTCCGCCGCGCCGGCCTCGCCCAGATTTGCCGGCGTCACATGGGCGCGCACACCGAGCTCGTCCGCCAGCTGCTCCAGCGCGTCCTCCCGTGTGCCGGACAGTGCAACCGCGGCCCCCTGCGCATGCAGTGCGTGCGCAATCGCGCTGCCAATGCCGCCCGAGGCGCCGGTAACCAGGGCGTTCTTTCCGGTAAGATCGAACATAGGACCCGTCCCTAGACTATAAAGATTAACCGATCCTTAGCCGCTCGGCCGCGCGACAACAAGCCCCGCACGTGGTTAGGTCGTCTTGAGGAAATCCTCGACGTCTTCCGGTCCGTTGATGGTGCGGGCCGCAAGGTCGCGGTCGATGCGGCGGACAAGGCCCGACAACACCTTGCCGGCGCCGGCCTCGACAAGGCTGTCGACCCCGTTGTCCTTCATGTAGAGCACGCTCTCGCGCCAGCGCACGGCGCCGGTCACCTGCTCGACGAGCAGCCGCCGGATGGTATCGGGCTCGGCCACCGATTCGGCTGTGACGTTGGCCACCAGCGCCGGCTGCGGTGCATCGATCGTCGTCTTCGAAAGGGCGTCGGCCATCACCTCGGCCGCAGGCGCCATCAGCGCGCAATGGAACGGCGCGCTGACCGGCAGCATGACAGCGCGCTTGGCGCCCTTGTCCTTGGCCATTTCGACGGCGCGCTCGACCGCCGCCGCGTTGCCGCTGACCACGACTTGGCCCGGCGAGTTGTCGTTGGCGACGGCGCAGACCTCGTTGCCGGCCGCCTCCACGGCCACGGCGCGGGCATCGTCCAGCTCAAGGCCCAGGAGCGCTGCCATCGCGCCGTCGCCCACGGGCACCGCCCGCTGCATCGCCTGGCCGCGGGTCTTCAGGAGCCGGGCCGTATCGGCCAGCGCGAACGCACCCGCCGCGGCCAGTGCCGAGTATTCGCCGAGCGAATGTCCGGCCACGAAGGCGGCCCGGTCCGCGAGGACGAAACCGCCCTCGGCGTGGAGAACCCGCATGACGGCCAGCGACACGGCCATCAGCGCCGGCTGGGCGTTCTCGGTCAGACGGAGCGCGTCGTCCGGCCCCTCGAACATCAGCTTCGAGAGGTTCTGGCCGAGTGCGTCGTCGACTTCCTCGAACACCTCGCGGGCCGCGGGAAAGGCCTCGGCAAGCGCCTTGCCCATGCCGACCTCTTGCGAACCCTGGCCGGGAAATACGAATGCCATGCTCATGGGTAACGGATCCTTGGAACGGGGTGGCGTCAGAACCGCCGCGCGGCGGCGCGACAGTGATAGCCCGCGCACCGGCGCTGTCAAGTCGGGCGTGGTGCGACGGGCGTTTCCCGCCCGCGGCAACCGGGTTAATCTGCGGTGACATATTTGCGGCGCGCAAGGGAGGATGGGGTCATGAGCGAAGCGAAAGCGGCGGGCGGCGCCGCCACGGCGCCGGCGGGCTTCTCCGTCGCGCAACCCGAGGAGACACCGTTCGTCGTCGGCGGCCTACGCGCGTTCTTCGAATACCGCGACCTCGGGATAAAGGCGGCGACCGGCGGACGCGTCGGCGCACAGGTGATCCGCGCCCGGCCGGGCGGGGTGTCGGTGCCCGGCTGGCACACCCACGACGTCGACTTCCAGATGATCTACGTGACGCGCGGCTGGTTCCGCTTCGAGTACGAGGGCTACGGCGAGGTCACCTTGCAGCCTGGTGCCTGCGTCCACCAGCCGAAGGGTATAAGGCACCGCGAGCTCGGCCATTCGGACGACGCGGAGCTGATTGAGATCACCCTGCCGGCCGACTTCGCCACGCACGACGCAGAGGCGCCGTCGCCATGATCGACCTGTCCGGCTAGACAGTGCTCGTGACCGGCGGCTCACGCGGCATTGGCGCGGACGCTGCGTGACCATGTCGGGGCGGCGCGCCGTCACCTTGTGCAGGCGGATCTCGCCGAGCCCGACGGTCCGATCCAGCCGCCTCGAACATACCGAACGCTCTAGCGGCGGGCCACGACGTCGGGTCCACCCCCGCGGCGCCCCTTTACGCCTCGTAAATCCCGGTAAGGGTATGATCCGGAACGCGCAACGGCCGCGCCGCCCGACCTTCGGGCCTGGCGAAACAGCGGAGACGAGGCTGCGATTGACCGACCGCCCGCATGACATGACGCCGGATCCCGGCGCCGCCGGGGCGCCACGCCGCAAGCGCCGCCATTGGCACCTGCTTTTCCTGGTCTTACTCAACCTGCTGGGGCTGGTGGTCGGTTTGATCTATCTTTCGATCTTTGTTCCCGCCCTGGCGTTGATGGACCGGACCCCTCTTACCATCGGATATCCAGGACTTTTCCTGTTGGGCGCGTTCGCGGCCTGGTCGGGCCGATCCAGGCCGAGAATCGCCGATGACGACATTACCGCAGCGAACTGGACCACTCTGGCGGTCTTTGCGACAGCGATGTTCGTCGGCGGGGTTTATGTCGGCCTGCTGTTTCTGGGCGAAGCCGCAATCAAAATGCACGAGCTGTTCCAACAACACCCGCCCATTCTCGATACCTGGGGCTAAGGCGGCGAACAGCGCGCATCATCTGCCGAGGTCGAGCTTGGCGGCACCGCGGATGGGGCCCTGGCCAGGCTCCTGCAACAGCACCGCGACCCCGGCGACGTCGTCGTGCGCCGGCAGCGGAACCCGCATCGTCCCGCCGGTGCCGTCCCAGCTGCCGACGCGGGTCAGGGTGCGGGCGATATGGGTATTACGCAGGGTCGCGCCACGGTTCTCGCCGCGCGTCACCGTGGTCTCGTGCACGCCGCTGTAACCGACCAGCCAAATTTCGAGAACGTTGTCCAGAACCCGCGGTGCAAACGTGACGACCAGTTCGCCGGCGTCGGCGTTACGGCCGAGCCGGAACCCGATCCGGCCCGGCGCCGCGTTACGGCTGGCCGCGACTGTCCGCATCACCTCACGGCGGTGCGAGCCGACGATGTCGTGCCGGCCGTCGATCACCATCTGCGGCGTATAGAGGTAATTGCGGTCGAACTTGCCGCGGTAGGCGCGCTGCCGGTCGGTGCCCCAGTCGGTCGCGAACGGGTCCTTCCAGCCGATGTAGTCCCAGTAGGTCACGTGCCACGAGATCGCCACCACGTCATCGCGCCCGGCCATCTCGTACAGCAGTGCGTCGGCCGGCGGGCAGGACGAGCAGCCCTGCGAGGTAAACAGTTCCACCACCGTCGGGGCGGTATCGGTCGCGCGCTCGCCGGCGGCACCCGGGCCGGCCAGACCGACGACGGCGCCGATCAGCAGCAGATGCAGGGCGCAGGGCAATTTCATCGCGGCGACGAGCCTAGTCGGCCGCAGGCCGACGGCTGAATCACGTTGACGTGAGCAAGCTGTCGACCGGATCCGCGCCGCGGGTGGACGCTAGCCGCGCACGTACTCGACGAGGCGTTCGATGATGAACTCCTGGTCGGCGATCTTGCTCTTCACCAGATCGCCGATCGAGATGATGCCGACCAGCTTCTTGCGGTCGACCACCGGCAGGTGACGTACCCGTTTGTCGGTCATCACCGCCATGCACTCCTCGACGGTCTGATCCGGCCGCGCGCAAACCACGCGAGGTTCCATGACATCCCTGGTCGGCGTCGTTGGCGAGGCGCGGCCCTTCAGGATAACGTTGCGCGCATATTGCCGCTCGGTAAAGATTCCGACCAGTTCGCCGTCCTCGATCACAACGACCGCGCCCACGTTGTTGTCCGCCATCTTCTTGATGGCGTCGAACACCGTATCGGTCGGCGATACGGACAAGATGTCGTGACCTTTCTTCTTCAGCAGTTGCTGTACCGTCGTCATCGGCCATCTCCTGAACAGAGACACTCCCAAAATTAAAGTATATCAATATCGTACGGTGCCTTCCGAGGCCCGCTTCAAAGCTCCCGGCATCCGCGATCTGCGGCGCTACGTATCCGCGCGCAGAACGGGCAGGCGATACAATGACATGTTACCACAGAATGCCCGGCAAGGCATGCCGGGCAAGCGACCGGCACGGCGATCGTGCCGCCGGACCAGTGCGCGAGGGGTTATCCGATTGCGCCGCCGGCCGGGCGGTCAGCGCCTTGGCCCGGCGGCCTGTTTCCCCGTAAAGAACTCCGGGAAGTGTTCCCTGACGATGGGGCCGTCGGTGCGGAGCGCGTGGCAGCTGTCCAGGTGGCGGGGTTTTTTCGTCGGATCGCGCTGGGTGGTGCTGCGGACCTTGGTCTGAAACGCGACGGTGGCGATCGGGCCGAGCAGTTCGAACAAGTGGGTACAGCCGTGCACGCCGCCGATCTTCTGTTTGGCAGCGCGTTGCCAGCCGGGTCCGATGGTCAGCCCGACCAGCTTCTCGAAGGCCGGCGTGATGTCGCCACAAACGCCGAACGGGCTGAAATCGGTCGACGCCTCGACAGCACGGATCGTCATCCCGTCATCGACGGTAACGCGCAGCCACATGCCGTGAATCGGCTCGCCGGCCTCGATGGTGCCGCGCTCCCGGTTGGGAAAGCTGTATGTCTTGGTGTCGGTCAGATGCGCTTCGATGTCCCACAGACCGTCCTCGCGACGATACCCTTGCAGGTCAATGTTGCGCGTGTGCAGATGTTCGCGCGCGTGCGGCGGCGATAACGGCATGGATCCTCGCTGTTTTCCGGTCCGACTGCGGCCCGATGAATATGGCGGCACCGGGCATTCGGTCAAGGGCCCGCGCCGGTGCCGGGTCATTCCGCTTCGTCGAGCGCCTCCCGCGTTTCCGCCGCGGTGGGCGGTGTGATGCGGATCGAAACGATCTGGTTGCGCACCCGGCGCAGAACCTCGAATCGGAAGCCGTAGAAAACGAAGACCTGGCCCTTCTCCGGGATCAGCCGCGCTTCATGCAGAACGAGACCGGCGATCGTGGCCGCTTCCTCGTCCGGCAGGTTCCAGTCGTATTCGCGGTTCAGGTCGCGGATCGTCACCGTGCCATCAACAACGTACGTACCGTCGGGCTGCGGACGAACGCCGCTGACCGGCGTGTCGTGCTCATCCTCGATCTCGCCGACGATCTCTTCCAGGATATCCTCGAGCGTGACGATGCCCATAAGCG
>JABAOH010150420.1_pt4 | contig 14311 bp, 13 predicted proteins | sample 7062181 | NCBI WGS metagenome assembly JABAOH01 (sample SAMN14538630, study PRJNA623070) | marine sediment metagenome | biome: marine biome [ENVO:00000428]; feature: marine pelagic biome [ENVO:01000023]; material: deep marine sediment [ENVO:00002113]; isolation source: pool of 5 deep marine... | reverse complement strand
CGGGCTCAGGGCTGGCGTCGAGTCGGCAGGGACGGACCCACCTCAAGGGTCCGCACGGAGCGCGGGCGGGAGAAGTGGGGGGTAACGGAGCGATCGGCGACCACCGTCAGGGAGGTGTCATGGCGCTCACCAAACGACAGCGCGAGATCCTCGACTTCATTGAGAGCTTTATCCAGAATTCGGGATACTCGCCGAGCTTCGAGGAGATCGCCGCCTTCTTCGGCTATCGCTCTCTGGCGACGGTGCACGAGCACCTCTCCAACCTGGAACGCAAGGGCTACATCCGGCGCAACTACAACGAGAGCCGCTCCGTGGAACCGCTCGACATCGGGCGCCGGCAAGGGGTCGCGGCGCCGTTGCCCCTGCTGGGCCTGGTGGCGGCGGGCGAGCCGATCGAGGCGATCGAAAGCGAGGAGACGGTCGCGGTTCCCGACGACATGTTGAGCGGGAGCGGTCCCCACTTCGTGCTGCGCGTCCGCGGCGATTCGATGATCGACGAGCAGATCCGCGACGGCGATTGCGTCGTGGTGGAAGGCCGCGATCGCGCGGAAAACGGGGAGATGGTCATCGCGCTGGTCGGGGGAGACTCGGCGACGGTCAAGCGCTTCTATCGTGAGCGCGACGGTCGAATCCGTCTGCAGCCCGCGAACGAGACCCACGCGCCGCAGTACTACGATGAATCGCAGGTGCGCGTGCGGGGCGTCGTCATCGGAGTCATCCGCAAGTATTGATGACGGGCGGCTGTTGCTGGGGACCGTCAACGCGCACATCTGCGGTCGAGATGAGCGACCCACCCTTCCCTCCTCTCTGCCGGGTCCGCCTCCGGCAGTCCCGGTCGACGGGCCTTCGACGTGGAACCTAAGACGCTGTAATTCCTTGACATCCGGGCTCAGGCCCCGGTAAGTTCCGGCCCGTGGCACAGCCAGACACCAGCGCGGGCCACTGGCGAGTCAAGCTCGTCCTGCATTACGAAGGCCGGGGTTTTCACGGCTGGCAGATCCAGCGCGACCGGCGGACGGTGCAGGGTGAGCTTTCGTTTTTGTTGGCGCGCCTGTGCGGGGAAGTTTCTCGCAAAGTCACCGCGGCCGGGCGTACCGATCAAGGGGTTCATGCCATCGGGCAGGTCGCCAGCGCCCTGATCCCGGAGCGCTTCGGGCCGGCGGAGCTTCGCCGAGCCCTGAACGCGCTGGCCCCGCCGGATCTCTGGGTGGAATCGGCCGAGCCGGTTCCCGACGACTTTCACCCGCGCTACGACGCCGTCTCGCGCACCTACCTGTATCGGCTTGGCGTGGACCCGGTCTCGGCATCGCCCTTCCACGCCCCGCACTGCTGGCCTTTCGGCCGTCCGCTGGACCGAAAGCGCCTGGACCAGGCGACGCGTTTCATCCCCGGTGATCACGACTTCAGTGCGTTCGCGAAGTCGGGTCAGCCCGAGCGGGGCGTGCGCTGTCGGGTGCTGTCCGCCGGCTGGCGCGAATCGCCGGAGACCGGGGCGATCTGGGAGTTCGAGATCACCGCCGACCGCTACCTGCACCGGATGGTTCGCTACCTGGTGGGCACACTGGTCGAGGTGGGGCGAGGGCGGGCGGATATCGACGTGATCGCACGGCTGCTTGCGGGTGAGCCGGGCCAACGGTCCGCTCCGCCCGCTCCGGCTCAGGGTTTGTTTTTGGCCAGAGTGGACTATAGATAAAGGGATTGGGATAGATAGATTTGCAACGTCCTAGATTCCTTATCCGACCGCGCTCGGGCTACGGAAAAGAGGGAACGAACGCATGAAGATCTTTCTGGACACCGCCGACCTGAAGGAGATCCGTCGTGCCGCCCGCGCCGGGCTGATCGACGGCGTGACGACCAATCCCTCGCTCATGGCCAAGGTCGTGGGCGAGGCCGATGTGGCCGGATACATGAAGGAGGTCGCCGAGGCGGTGGCCGGTCCCGTGAGCCTGGAGGTCCTCGCTATCGATGCCGAAGGCATGGTAAGCCAGGGGCGCGACCTGGCCCGGATCGCCGACAACGTCGTCGTGAAGTGCCCGTTGACGGAGGAAGGTCTGGTCGCCACCCGCCGGCTTCGCGCGGAGGGCATCGGTGTGAACGTCACCCTCTGTTTCTCTCCGTCGCAAGCGCTGCTGGCGGCAAAGGCGGGCGCTTCTTTCATCTCGCCATTCGTCGGTCGGCTCGACGACGTCTCTCACGAGGGGATGGAGCTGATCGCCCAGATACGGGAGATCTATGACAATTACGGCTTCGATACCGAGATCCTGGTCGCCTCCGTCCGGCACCCACTCCATTTCGTCGAGGCGGCGCTGATCGGAGCGGACATTGCAACGGTGCCCCCGGCGGTGTTGTGGAAGCTCATTGAACACCCGCTGACCGACCGCGGGCTCGAGAACTTCATCAAGGACTGGCAGAAAGCCAAGCTCGTAGTCCCGAGTATGGAGGAGGCGAAACTATAGAGACGCCGCGCCGCGCGCTGCTGCCCCGCCGACTCGGTTGGGCGGCCGCGATCGCCGCAGCCGCCGCCCTGGGCGTTTTGGCATTCGGCCACCGCGCGTTTCTCGACGGCGCGGGTGAGCCGGAGCACCCTGCCGGGGCCGGCGACGCCACACAGGCCGCCGCTTCCGTCCAGCCCGCGGCCGCGGTCGATGCGGGTCGTAATCTGGCCGCCTCGAAAGCGGCCGTCCTCTCACAAGCGCGCGAAACGGCTATCGTTGAAGCCGTCCGGCGGGCCATCCCCTCGGTCGTGAGCGTCAACGTCATCCGGCGGGAGCGTGTCGTCCCCCGCTCGTTCTTCGAGGAGTTCTTCGTCCCCTACGGCTACGAGCGCGAAGTAAAGGGATTGGGCTCCGGCTTCGCCATTGCGCCGGGCGGCTTCGTCCTGACGAACGCGCACGTTGTCCAGGGAGCGACCGAGATCATCATCGCGACCCTCGAGGGAAGCGATCACCCCGCCGAGCTCATCGGAATCGACGAGCTCTCCGACCTGGCGCTGCTCAAGGCCGCTGTGGAACTGCCCGTCCCCGAGTTCGGCGACTCCCAGGAGCTGGTCATCGGCGAGCCGGCCATCGCGATCGGCAACCCGTTGGGTTACCTGATCTCGAATGTCGAGCCGACGGTCACGGCCGGTGTGATCTCGGGCGTAGGCCGCCATATTCTGCCCACCGCCTTCGGCGGCACCCGAGACGGCGGTGAGGCCATCTACGCCGACATGATCCAGACCGACGCCTCCATCAACCCGGGCAACTCGGGCGGGCCGCTCGTCAACGCCGAGGGCAAGGTCGTCGGCGTGAACTCGACCATCTTCTCCCGCTCGGGTGGCTCGCAGGGTCTGGGGTTCGCCATCCCGATCAATCGGGCCCTGCGGATCGCCGAGTCGCTCCGTGCGCGCGGCGAGGTCCGCCGGCCCTGGGTGGGCCTCGACGTCGGACCGGCCGAGCGCGACCGTGCCGGGCGGCGGCGCGGCGCCGCCATCACCCAGGTCGCGGCCGGCTCACCGGCGGAGCGGGCGAAGCTCGAAGCGGGGATGGAGTTGGTGGCGGTCGATGGGCGGCCGGTGAGATCCAATCTCGACTGGGAGGCGGAGCTGCTGGACGTGTCGCCGGGACAGACGTTGCAACTCACCATCCGCGACGCGCGCGGCCGCGAACGTGAGGTCCGCCTGGTAGCGGAGGAGCTACCCTCGGTACGCGCGGCGCGAGTGGAAGTGCTCTCGGGGCTCGAGCTCACGACGCTGACCCAGGCGATCCGAGCCGAGCGCGGGCTCCAGAACCCGGAGGGCGCACTGATCGTGGGCGTCTCGGACTACGTCACGCGGATGACGGGGCTGCGAAAGGGCGACCTCATCGTGGAAATCAACCGCGCCCGCGTGACGAGCGCTGACGACGTCGCCGAAGCGCTCGATTACCTGGCGCGTCGCGGCGCCACCGTCCGGGTGATCTACGAGCGGGGTGGCCGGCTCTGGCGAACCCTTTTCCGCTTGGAGCGAGGATGACGGGCGTCGCGGACCGCTACGAGAACCCGCTGATTACGCGGTACGCATCGGCCGAGATGGCCGAGGTCTTTGGGCCACTACACCGCGCCCGCATCTGGCGACAGCTCTGGATCGCCCTGGCTGAAGCTGAACGCGAGCTGGGCCTCGACATCCCGGCGACAGCGATCGACGCCATGCGGGCACAAGTCGACGCCATCGATCTGGCAAGAATCGCCGAGATCGAAGCCGAGGTGCGCCACGAAGTGATGGCGCACATCCACCAGTTCAGCGAGGTCGCCCCGGCCGCACGCGGCGTCATCCACCTGGGAGCCACTTCGGCGTTCGTCATGGACAACGCCGACCTCATCCAGCACCGCGAGGCGCTCGGGCTCATCCGCCGCCGCATCCTCGGCGTGATCGCCGCCCTGCGCGCACAGGCGCTCCGCCATCGCGCCCTGCCCACCGTCGGCTACACGCATCTGCAGCCGGCCCAGCCGACGACGATCGGCAAGCGCGTCACCCTCTGGATTCAAGATCTGATCCTGGATCTGGAAACGATCGAGCATCGCCTGGCCAAGCTTCGCTTCCGCGGAGCGCGCGGCGCCACCGGGACCGAAGCCTCGTTCCTCAGCTTGTTCGGCGGCGCCGGCGCCAAGGTCGACCGGCTCAACGAGCTGATCGCCGAGCGGATGGGCTTCGATACGCTATTCGGCGTGACGTCACAGACCTATCCACGCAAGGTCGACGCGGCGCTGCTGAACACGCTGGCGGAAGTCGCCATATCGGCCTCGAAGTTCGCCAACGATATTCGCCTGCTGCAGAGTTTCGGCGAGATCGCCGAGCCATTCGGGGAGAAGCAGGTGGGCTCCAGTGCTATGGCGCACAAACGGAATCCGATGCGTGCCGAGCGCATCAACGCGCTCGCACGGCACGTCATCGTGCTCGCCCTCGATCCCGCCATCACCGCCGCCTCGCAGTGGCTCGAGCGCAGCCTCGACGACTCGGCGAATAAGCGGATCGCCGTGCCGGAGGCCTACCTCGCGACGGACGCCGTGCTGCTCCTCGCTCACAATATCGCCGCCGGCCTCAATGTTTATCCCGAGGTGGCCGCCCGGCGCCTCCAGGAACAGATGCCCTACCTCGCCGCCGAGCCCGTGCTCATGCACGCGGCCGGCCGCGGGGGCGACCGCCAGACGCTGCACGAGCGGATCCGCCGCCACGCCCTGGCCGCCGCCGAGCGCGTGCGGAGCGGGCAGCCGAACGACCTGATCGACCGCCTGGCTGGAGATGAGGAGATCAAGGTGGAGCGCGAACAGCTCGAGCGCCTGCTCGCGCCGGAGGCTATGGTCGGCCGCGCCCCCGAGCAGGTCGACCGCTTTCTGGCCGAGTCGGTCGATCCTCTGCTGGAGCGCTACAAGACCGAGGTGAGCACCGCGAGCCCCGCGCTGACCGTGTGAGCCGATGGAAGAACGACGGAGGTAGAGCACAGACTATGAGAGAAGCACTGAGCACGATCGGGCTCGACCTTCCCCGCTTCAAGGAAGGTAAGGTCCGTGAGATCTACACCTTGGGTTCGGACCTGCTGTTGGTCGCCACCGATCGCATCAGCGCCTTCGACGTGGTCCTGGGCGAGCCGATACCGCACAAGGGCCGCGTACTTACGCAACTCTCACGTTGGTGGTTCGAGCGGACCGATGACATCGTGGTCAACCACCTGATCACGGCCGAGCCGGATGCGATCATCGAGCGGCACCCGCCGTTGGCCGCCAGTCGCGAGCGCTGGGAGGGTCGCTCGATGCTGGTCCGGCGCACGGAGCCTTTCCCGATCGAGTGTGTGGTGCGCGGCTATATCACCGGCTCGGCCTGGAAGGAATACCAGGCGTCGGGCACGCTCGCCGGCGAGGAGCTGCCGAAGGGGTTGGTGGAGAGCCAGCGCCTGGATCCACCGATCTTTTCACCAGCGACGAAAGCCACCGAGGGTCACGACGAGAACATCACGTTCGCTCGTGTTCGCTCCGTGCTCGGTAACGCCGTCGCAAACGCGCTGCGCGAGATCAGCCTCAAGCTCTACGCGCGGGCTCGCGACATCGCCCACGAAGGCGGAGTGATCATCGCCGATACGAAGTTCGAGTTTGGCGTCTCCGGCGAGGGCGAGATTCTCCTGATCGATGAGGCACTGACGCCCGACTCATCCCGCTTCTGGCTGCGGGCGGATTACGAGCCGGGTCGCAGCCAACAGTCGTTCGACAAGCAGCCGGTCCGCGACTACCTCGATGGTATCGTGGCGCGGGGGAAATGGGACAAACGGCCTCCGCCGCCGCCGCTGCCGACCGAAGTCGTCGCGAGTACCTCGAAACGATACTTGAAGGCGTACGAGTTGATCACCGGGTCGCCTCTGATCTCGTCGCCCTAGCCCGGAGCACCCGGCGCATGCGATTACCTGTGGCCCGCGAGGGCTTACCGTTCATTCTGAGCACGGCGCTGCCGGCGTTGGTCCTGCTCGACGCGGCACTGCTGATCGGCGGCGCGTTCCTGTGGACGGTGGCGATTCTGGTCACCGTTCTCGCCGTCTGCGTCATCGCTTTCTTCCGCGATCCCGAGCGTCAAGGGCCGACCGGAGCCAGTCTGGTCCTCGCCCCGGCGGATGGCAAGGTGATCGACGTCAGCACGGTCGATGAGCCGTCCTATCTGCATGGACAGGCTTTGAGGATCTCGATCTTTCTCTCCCTCTTCGATGTGCACATCAACCGCTATCCGGTATCGGGCGCGGTCGAGCATCGGCAGTACGATCCTGGACGATTCGAGCCGGCCTGGCGCCGCTCGGCCAGCCACTCGAACGAGCGATCCTCGACCGGTATCCACGCGCCCGGCTTTCCGGTCCTGGTTCGCCAGATCGCGGGGCTGGCCGCGAAGCGGATCGTCACCTACGCGAAGGTGGGGGACCGGGTGCGCCAGGGTGAGCGGATGGGGCTGATACGCTTCGGTTCGAGGGTCGACGTTTACTTGCCCGAGACCGCCGTCGCCGACGTGCGAGTGGGTCAGCGGGCCGTAGGCGCCGTGACGATCCTGGCCCACCTGCCAGCGGAAACGGGGGAGAGTCGATGATCAAGCGAACTCGGTCGGCGCGGCGGCGTGGAATCGTCATCCTGCCGAACGCGCTCACGCTCGGCAATCTGTTTTTCGGCTTCTGGGCGATCATCGCCGCCTTGCGCGGTGACTACAGCCTCGCCGCCTGGCTCATCGTGCTCGCTGCGGTCGCCGACGGCATCGACGGCCGTGTCGCCCGCTACGCCCGCACCGGAAGCCCGTTCGGCACCGAGCTCGATTCCCTCGTCGACCTGGTGAGCTTCGGCGTCGCGCCGGCCGTCCTGATTTACAAGCTCTTGCTGGAGAACGGTGACTGGAGCTGGGCGCTCGCCTTCATTTACGTGGCCGCCGTCGCGACCCGGCTGGCCCGCTTCAACATCGAGCAGGGCGGTCATGCACGCCTGCACTTTCACGGCCTTCCCTCCCCGGTCGCCGGCGTGACGCTCGTCTCCTTCTACCCGTTCAGCCAGACGCCCTTCTTCGCGCAGCACGTCAGCGACTGGCCATGGACTCAGCTGCTCGGTGGTGGTATGATTGTGCTGGGTGGGCTGATGCTCAGCCACATCCCCTATCCGGCCATCCCCCGTCTCAGCGTACGCAATGCCCGGGGTCGCGCGGGAATCGCGTTCCTGCTCGTCTCCACGGCGCTGTTGGTGTGGAACCCGCGGCTCGTGGTGTTTCCGATTTCGTTGGTCTATATCACTTACGGGATCGTCACGGCGGTGACGCTGGGATTTCTCGACCTTTTACCTGACCGTGACCCGCTCGCTGACGAGCTGGGCATCGATGAAACAGAGACACGCGATCTGGAGTACGAGGACATGCGGCCCCTGCGGGCAGAAACGTCGCCGGGGGAAAGCTCGGCCTCCGAGGACGAACCGTAGGACGTCGCACCGAGCCTGAAGGAGAGGGGGAGCCGATGACGAAACGGGGTGGTGTCTTGGGCGCCGCGACGCTGGCCGCGGTGTTGCTGGCCGCAGGCGTGACCTGGGCGCAAGACGTTCAGACGATTCGGCCCGGCATGTCTTACGACGAGGTCAGGGCCGTGTTCGGCGAGCCACAGAGCATGCGCTCGTACGGACACTACGATTTCTACTTCTACTCGAACGGTTGCGAGAAAGAATGCGGATTCCCCGATACCGTGTTCTTCCTCGACGGACAGGTGGTCGACGCGGTCCTGCGCGCCCCCTGGCGCGACTACGCCGGAGAGAGCTCCTCTCCCAAGGGCGTCAAGCCGCGACCCAATCCCGGCGGTGAGCAGCTGCAGATGCCTACGGCCGTCGAGCGTGTGGAGGTTCGACCCACTCAGCAGGTACCCGCGCCACCTCCCGTGCAGAAGACGGACACGACCACGGCACGAAGCTGAGCGGGAATAGCTGCGGCTGGCTGCCCCTCTCCCGGCCGCCGGTTGGCGGCGGTCGGGCGGGCGCTGAAGTGCTTCCTTGCTCTGTCGGCGGGCCTACCCTTTTCCGGGGTGGAACCCTCAGCCCCCTCCTGTTATCATCTTGCCTTGGGAATTCCACGCACAAGGCTGTTGGCCATTCGCGAATCGACCGGGCGAAAAGGAGGACATAGGCCTCGATGAACCACCGTTTGCCCATGGTGGGAAAGTCGCTTCGAGAGGAGTGCGGAGTGTTCGGCGTCTCGGGTCTGGACGCCGCCGCCGAGTTCACTTTTCTGGGACTGTACGCGCTCCAGCATCGCGGACAGGAGTCCGCGGGCATCGTTTCGTTCGACGAGCGCGGGGCCGCCCATATTCGCAAGGGGATGGGCCTGGTCGCCGAAGCGATCAAGGCCGACGACATCTTCGAGCTGCCGGGACGCGTCGCGATCGGGCACGCCCGTTACTCTACGGCGGGCGAGTCCGAGCTGCGCAACGCCCAGCCGGCGCTCGTCGATTATCGCGACGGCACGCTGGCCCTCGCCCACAACGGCAACCTGACCAACGCCGCGGTTCTGCGCGCCAAACTGGTCCAGGAGGGGGCGATATTTCAGTCGACGATGGATTCGGAGGTCATCGTCCACCTGATCGCGCGTTCTCAACAACCACACCCGGACCAACAGGTGCTCGAAGCCCTCGCTCAGATCGAGGGGGCCTTCTCACTCGCGATCCTGGTCAACGATACGATCTACGCCGCCCGTGACGCGCGTGGCTTTCGCCCGCTCGTGCTCGGCCGTAAGGGCCCAGGGATCGTCATCGCCTCGGAGACCTGTGCCTTTGATCTGATCGAAGCCGATTATGTCCGCGACATCGAGCCCGGCGAGGTGTTGAAAATTCGGGACGGCCAGATCGAGGAGCTCCCGCGGCTGGTCCCCGAGGCTCCGGCGGCGTGCGTATTCGAGCTCGTCTACTTCGCGCGGCCCGATTCTCGAATCTGGGGGTGCACCGTCGACGCGGCCCGCCGGGCCTTCGGGCGACGGCTGGCCCTCGAGCATCCGGCGGAGGGCGACGTCGTCTGCTCGGTGCCCGACTCATCCAACTCGGCGGCCCTCGGTTACTCCGAGCAGTCCGGCATCCCGTTCGAACTGGCGCTGATTCGTAACCACTATATCGGCCGCACCTTCATCCAGCCGGTGCAGGCCGACCGCGATTTCAAGGTGCGGGTCAAGTACAATGTCGTGCGCGAGGTGATCGACGGAAAACGCGTCGTGATCGTCGATGACTCGCTCGTACGCGGAACCACCAGCCGCGGCCTGGTCTCGATGATCCGCGACGCCGGCGCCAAAGAGATCCATTTTCGCATCTCCTCGCCTCCGATCCGGCACCCGTGCTTCTATGGCATCGACATGCCAACCAAGGAAGAGCTGCTCGCCTCGCGCCTCAGCGTCGACGAGATACGCCAGCACCTGGGCGTCGATTCCGTCGGCTACCTCTCCCTGGAAGGTATGATCGGTGCCGTCGAGACGTATGGGCCCTTCTGCGACGCCTGCTTCACCGGGAACTACCCGGCACCGCTCACCGATCTCGAGAAGGGGCTGCTCACCGCCGCCACCTGCCGCTAGCGGTACGTCGCGACACCCGCCGTCACCTCTACGCTCCTCAGCTGCCCGCTCAAGGCTCGTCACCGCGGCTTCGGTCGCCGAGGGATCGCGCAGGCGGCGATTTCACCCAGCCACGGGAGTGGCGAAGGTGCTTTTCCAAGTCGAAGGAGCTAACCTCCAAGACCGCGTCCAGATCTTCGACCTCGAGGAACGGGCCGTAGGACGGATAATCGCTTCCACGTGGGATCACGAGACTGCCGTCAGGAAAGACCATGGCGTAGAGACGATCGAGCGTCGCGTGATCGAGGAAATTCACGCGAACAACCGAGCTCGTCTCCAGACGGCGTCGCAGGTCGCTGAACTCTCCATCGCTGACAACCAGCTCATCCCAGTTCACCGCGAACATCGCCCGCGGGAAAGCCTGGAAGATATTGTAGAAGACCCGGGCGTCCGTTCTGCGGGCGTAGTCCTCCACCAACTCGAGAATCGCTCCGACGTCCTCCAGATTGTGCCGGGTCACCGGTGTGCAGACTTTCACATCGATTTCGGGGTGCTGGCGGAGCCACTCCAGAGCCTTCATGACCGCGGCGAAATGGCCCGCCTTCTTCGTACGCGCGTTCACCTGTTCGTTCGACCCGTCGAGTGGAAGCGAGATCAGGTCGATGGATGTGTGGATCGCCTCGAGAAACTCGGGCGTCAGTTCGTCTCCGGTCGTGGAGAGAGCGACTTCGAGCCCGATGGCATGGGCATGGCGAATCAGACGGATGATGTCCGCCCGCTTGAGCGGGTCGCCGCCAGTGAAAACGATGCGACGGGCGCCGACTTCCTTGACATGGGCGATGATGCGCAGGGCTGCGCCGGTACCGACCGGCTGCTCNNCTCCTGGTTGCATTCCGAGGTGACGTGAAAGTCGATGGTCGCGATTCGGTCACACATCGCTGCTGGCGCTGGGCGAATGCCCCCTCGCTAACCGACACGCGTGGCGGCTTCAGCCTCGGCTGTGGCTGTCGCTACGGCCGCTTCGAGCCTTCCCCCGCGAGGGCCTTGTAATACTCCTCGACCAACTCGCGATATCCCTCGGGAACCTCGTCCGAGCCCGTCAACAGCAGTTCGCGCGCATCGGCCCCGCCGAGCTGCCGGCGGAGCAGATACTCGAACTCCTTCAGCCCCTGGATGATTTGAGCCTGAAGCTCGGCGAGCCCACGCGGATCGCCGTAGGGCCGATCGCGCTCGAGCTGGCGGATCTTGTCGATGATCGAGCCCAGCTCGCCGGCATCGACCCCCTCGCGCTCCAGTTGCCGACGCAGCTGCTCCGCCTCGCCGCGTCGTTCGCGGAATTCGCGGCGGAATTGGCGGACATCGCCCGGATTGAACCCCGGAAATCCGTCCCAGGTGTCGCTCGCGCGGCCGCGGGGCGTGGCGCCCTCCGGGCTCCGCGGCTGCTGGCCCGGCTGTCCTGCCTGATCCGACGGCTGACCCGCCTCGCCACGCGGCTGGGACGGCTCACCACCCTGGGCTTGTGGTTGTGACTCGGCGGCGCGATCCCGGTCGGTCGCCTCATCGCTCCGGCTGCGAATCCGCTCGTCGAGAGACTCGAGCGAGCGCGTGAGATCGCGGGCCCGATCGAGCGCCCGGTCGAGGCGCTGGTCGCGCGTCTCGCCGATGGCGTCGCGCGCAGCCTCGAGTTGCTCTCGAAGGCCCTCGAGGTCCTGAGCGATCTGTCCCTCGAAGTTGCGTGCGTACTCCGGCGACCGCTGTTCGACGACCCCGCGCGAGTATCGGATCTTGTCTTCCAGCTTGTCGTCCCGGATCGTGTTTGCCGCCTCCTCGAGCTTACGAGACGCCTCGCGCTGTTCGCGGCTCGACTCGCGCGACAGGCGGTGCAACTGCGTCTCCAGATCGGCGACCTCGGCGGCCATTTCCTCCTTGCGCTCGTTCAATCGGCGCACGCGCTCGCGCCGGTCGGTGCCCATCTCTCCCAGACGCTCGACCTCGGAGATGACGTCTTCCTGCGACTCGGCCAAGCGCTCGGCACGCCGCAAGGCGTCTTCGACGTCACGTCTCAGCCCGGCCGAGCGGTTTTGATCCAGTAATCGGCGCGCCTCTTTGAGCCGCTCCAGGGCCGATAGCCCTTGCGACACGTCGCCCGTGCGTGAGTTCGCCGCCGCGCGCCGCATCTCCTCGGCGGCCTCGCGCAGCTGGCGCGCCGTACGGTTCAGTTCCGGCAGTGACTCTTCGCGAGCCAGGCGTTCCAGCTTCCGCGCCAGCTCCTCGGCCTGCTCGGCCAGCTGCCGCTGTGAGCCGCCGCCACCTCCCCGGCCCTGCGCTTCACGGGCCTGGGCTCGCGCCCGCTCGTTTTCCTGCTGCTGTCGACGCGCCAGCTCCTGGAGTTTCTGTAGCGTCTCGTCGAGCTGTTCGTCGATCTGCTGCTGTCGTCCACGCTCGACCCGCTCGTACTGGTTCCTCTGCTTGTCGAGCTCCAGTTCGAACAGCTCGGCCAGTTCCTCGACGTTCGCCTGCCCGCCACCGCCGCCGCCATCCGAGCGCCCGACCTGGACCTCACGGAAGGCCGCCTCGGCGCGCTGGAGCTGCTGCAGAGCGCGCTGCTCGGGGGGCAGCGCCTCGGCCGCGGCCCGCTCGCCCAAACGCTCCTCGGCGACGCGCATCTCGTCCACCGCCTTGGGCAGCGCTTCCGCGACCGTCTGGAAGCTCGAGTCCATTTGCAGTATCCCGCGGGCGCGGATCCGTGATACGAGCCTCTCGACCTGTTCCCGCAGCCGCCCCTGTGCGAGAGTGAGTGTGGCGAGGTTTTCGCGGAATTCTTTATCGGAATAGCGCGCCCGGTCTCGCACCATCTTGAACGTCGCCGCGATGATGTCGCGCTGGCGCTGCGACAGCGAGCTGTCGAATCCCGCGCCACCACCGGCCGCACCCGCCTGCTCCGCCTGACGGAACTCGCGATCGAACGGCCGCACTTCCATGAAGTAGATGTCGGTGGTCGTCGATTGGCGGCCGCTGACCCGGTTGCCGTCGCTCGCCCGCGCGTAGTACGAGATGAAATCACCCGGCTGCAGGTCGAGCTCTTCCAGATAGAAGGTGTGTCCGGCGGAGACGTTCTTTCGCGGCGACCGGCCCGAGTACAACCGCAGCCTCTCCTCCTCGCCCCCGTTGACCGAGAACATCAGCTCGACCCGCTGCACTCCGTAGTCGTCTTCCGCCTCAACCTCGACGAACACCTCCTCGATATTCGTGACCTTGATGTCGCGCCCCGGCTTCGAGAACGATATAACNNCGAGAACGATATAACGGGCGGCTGATCGCTCAGCACATCGATCAGGTACTCCGGGGAGCCGACCACCTGATCGCCTGCCAGGCTGCGGAATACGATCCGGTACCGAGCCTCCCGCTCCACCTTCAGATTCCCGGTCCAGGCCCCGTCTTCTCCGGGCACCAGTGGAATCGAGTCGGCCTCGTCGAGTACGATTCCAGCGCCGGCCACCCCGACGGTCGGTGTGACGAAGAACCTCACCTCGGTGCTCCGAACCGCCACGATATCGCCCCCATCTTCCTGCCGCTGGGGGCTCAGCCCCGTGTAGCTCGGGAAGTGGTACTCGAGGACCAGTTCCTGCACGTAGGGGAGCTCAGCGACCTCGACCCGGAACAGCGAGGAGCGGACCCCGCTCGCTTCGACGAAGTACTCGGTCTCTTCCTGCAGATCGAACAGATAGAACAGGTATTCGCCCGTCTCTTCGTCGAGCGTCATCGGCGAGCGCTGCCAATCGCCCTGTCCGCCGCCTCTCACGGCGATCTCCACGCGCTCGGAGTCGAAACCGGAGAGCCGCGCCTCGACTCTGAGCTCGGAGCCGCGCGCGACGCGCGCGTTGCCCGGCACGACCTCGATCCGGTAGGGGTTCTCGCCGCCTGCCCCGCCGAACGGCAGCAAGTAGGGCGTGCTGTGCCGCACGAAAGACGGCGACAGTAGGAACATGGCCATGGCGGCCAAAGTGGTTCCGGCGAGCAAGCCCGACGAGCGGGCCAGGGGTTGGGCTTCGACACGCCGTCCGAATTCGACGGCGGCGCAACTCTCGACGGCGCTCTCCACCAGCCGCCGCACCAGATCAGCTGAATAGCTCTCGGACGCGGTCTCACCCCGTCCGCTGAACTCGATCGCGCTCAGCAGGCGCGCCTCGAGCGACGGCTCGTGCTCTTCCAGGTAGAGGGACACGCGCTGATCCGATAAACGGCGCGAGAAAGGGATGACCAGAAAGCGGA
>JABAOH010093251.1_pt1 | contig 14322 bp, 4 predicted proteins | sample 7062181 | NCBI WGS metagenome assembly JABAOH01 (sample SAMN14538630, study PRJNA623070) | marine sediment metagenome | biome: marine biome [ENVO:00000428]; feature: marine pelagic biome [ENVO:01000023]; material: deep marine sediment [ENVO:00002113]; isolation source: pool of 5 deep marine... | reverse complement strand
ATCGCGCAAAAGGAACAAATCCAACTGGATTATCGACGATCCTTTGCCCATTTGGAACACTTTCAGGTGGATTATCGACGATCCTTCGCCCATTTGGAACAATTTCGGGTGAATTATCAACGAATCTTGGCCTAAAAGGAACAATTTCAGGTGAATCAATTCCAAAGTGTAGCCAATAAGCAACAATTTCTTTCGGATTATTGCCAATGTTTAGCCCAAAAGGAACATTTTTTCCTGGCGCATTCTCAAAGTTTAGCCCAAAAGGAACACTTTTCTTTGTCGGAATGTCAATTTTTCAGGCAAATAAGAAGGAAAAAGGGACGGGCAAGAAAGTCACTGTCTGATTTATAAATCCTTAAAAGGCCAAGCCAAAACCGAATCCCAACTGTCCGCCAAACTTTGTTTCATCCTCCATAAAGTTGACTAAAAATCCAAAATTGAGATCAAAATAGCCTTTTTTGCCAATATTTCGCTGCAGTCCCCAGACCGGGCCGATAGAAAACCGCCGTTCAACAGTGGATGATTTAAACACACTCATCAGGATAACTCCCACATAGTTGGCGGCAAATTTATCCACCTTTTTTCCCTGTGCCTTTCTTTTATTGAGATTATAATAATATCGGGAACTTATTGATGCATAGAAAGGAAATATAACCCTGGAATCATTCTCTTTCACCTCAATACTCATCCCAACTCCAACCTGGCCCAGTAAAGTAAAACTATCTTTTAACCGAAATTCCACACCCCCGCCCAGGGGTATTAAACTCAGCTTGAATACAGTATTCTTATTTTCTTTTTCTTGTGCAACTAAAGAAAGGGAGCATGTTAGCAAAATTAGGGTAATTAATGGTATAAAAGTAGATCTTTTCATGCTTTCACTCCTTTTTTCAGCCATTTTTACCGGCTATCTTCTTTTTTTCAGGGAAATTATGGAGCAATTTCGATGCCAGGAATCTACAACATTTATGTCCTGTTTCCAGGACAAAATCTTTGTTTTATTTTTCTCCAAACCTCTCTACTTTTTTTAAACCTTCAGCTTTAATTAATGCATCGATACCCGTATATGGAATGAAGAGGTAGGGACAGGCTCAGAACCTGTCCCTACACTCTTAATTAAACGATAAACAGTAGAATGATTTTAATATGTAATGGAATCAGAGGTTTCAATGTTGAGCGATGGGTTGTAGGTTAGGGTGGCATGGGTAACATTAGTCACTGTAATGGTGAATGGCCCCGGGGATTTTACCTTGGCGGAGGTAAAGGTTACTGTACCGTCACCACCGGTGACATCTGAATCAGTACCGCTCACCACACCGCTCCAGGCCACATCTACAGTGGCATCGGGGACCACATTGCCCAGGGTATCTTTAATAGTGATCACTGCGGTAGCCGTGTAGTTTTTACCCTGCTTTTTGATACTCATGCTGATGTCGAATACATACATCTCGGGTGCGGTGCCCACCGTAATCACTACGGTTTTCGTACTTGAAGCGCCCTCATTATCGGTAACGGTTAAGGAAACCGTATAAGTACCGTCAACAGCATAAGTGTGTACAGGGTTCTGAGTGGTGGAGGTGGTTCCGTCGCCAAAATCCCACAGCCAGGAAACAATGTAGCCGTCCGGATCATAGCTCAGATCCGTAAAGGTAACGGTTAATCCATTAATGGTGTAAGTAAAATCAGCAACGGGGTACTGGTTACCCTGTTCCGGGGTTTGCAGGTCCACCGACGCATCACCGAAACATGTCCAGGTGTCTGCCATGCTCTCTCCAGCACTTCCATTGATATCGATCATCTTGAACAGCCCGTTAACAAATGCACCGCCGAAGGTTCGTTGACCGGCAACGATAAGATCGGCAAACTCATCCTGGGCATCCATGGGGGGACTCCATGATTGGTTAATGGTGGAACCGGCATGGGCTATGGCCCCGGTGGGATTGCCGTTATTGGTGGCCCGCAGCCAGGTTTCACAAAAACAGGTATAGTTTTTGAAATTACCTACCACACAGGCCACGGAAAAAACAAACGGCAATTCATATTCATTCACCAGGGCATCGACGTCCGAGCTATAATACTGCCAGCTCGAGGTATACCAATAGGTTACTCCTCCATGACCACAGTAGAAGATGGTTCCTGCGCCGGCATTGATTAAACTGGTCATTAACGCCGGGCTGCCGCCGCTCTGATGACACTCATGTCGCGTATAACCAATCGTCTCTAAGTCATCAAGAATTAAATTAATATGCTGATAGTCATACTCACCATTATGACCGGGCCCTTCCGAAGAACCGGTTCCAATGGCATGCCGGATAAATTCAGCAGAAGAGAGAACATCTCTTTCATAATGGACGGTGCGTTCCACCTGGGTTTGCACATGAGTCGAATTTTCGGCAGAGAAACGACCGACAAAAATATCCAGGTAGTGGTCGCTGCCCACAATATACCCGTAGTTGTTATCCGAATCGCCGGCCGAAGTGCTGGACGTGGGTACCTGGGCATGGTCACCCACCAACAATAAGTAAGTCAAACCATTGGTATTGTAGTAATTGGCAACATAGGTTTTTAATGCGTTGGAGCTTCCGATGGTGGAATAGTCCACAAGGTCCACATTATAACCGATACTCTGCTTCCAAGAAACAAAATCGGCCATATCCGCCATAAAACCGCTGTAACAAATAATCAGCATATTTCCATAATCATCGGGCAGTGGGGTGTATTCGGTCTGCTGGGAAAAGTTGATAAAATGTCTTTTGTAAATTTCCCTGAAATCAGGATTGAGTTTGGTAACAGCTTCGGTCCGGTTAAACATGTTTTCACCCACTTCCCCTGTGGCCGCAATCTTTACCGTTACCTGGGTATAAACCCGCAATACTTTTGTAACCGGGTTATAACGGAATGGATTCACAACCACGGTCTGGCCCCTGAAGTCCCTGGCAATATAGGGTGTGTTGAGTTCTGCCAGGTTCGCCGGGTAAAAATCATTGTTCCGGTACTCAGCCCCATATTCATAGGGGACATCATCGGGGTTAACCGTTCGTAACAGGTTTCCTTTGGAAGGCGCGATGTCAATGTTCCTGATTTCAGTGAATGCCGAATCAATGACTTCCACTCTCATTTTTTCTTCATCAGGAATGATAACAGACGCGGTTAATTTTAATAACCCGGGTGCGCCTTTTCTCAGGATTTTTCCAGTATCCGGGGCCACTAATTCTTTTGCATTACCGTTACCTGTCTTCACGTTTTTGAAACGATACTCATTGACTTCAAATGTTAGAATCGTTCCATCGGGCGATGAAGACACCAGGGTAACCTTATTCCCTTTTGCCCCGAAGGCGAGGGTTACACTTAACAAAAGTAGACATACTAACAAAAATTTGAATTTCTTCATTTTGAAAGACCTCCTTGAAAATTTTTGGATTTTAATCTCTAATATAATGCAACAAAAAAGAGAAGAACGCAATCCTCCATAAGTCCTATTTTTGGTATGAAAATTTTTTAAAAAAACGTACAACTAAAGTTGTAATTTTTTAAAATGGTTGTACGCGGACAGCGTCCGCAGTAACAATTAAGCTGACAGCCCCGGGTTCAAGCCCCAACCCAACGCTTTAAACGGAGGCGGCGGTGAATTTAGAGTTATTCAAGTTCATATCTCATGATTGGCCTGGTTGGCGAACGTCTGGCCACCTCTTTAAAACCGGCTTTTTGAAATGCCGATAAAAACCCTGTCCAGGCAAATACATCCGGCATACTGGGTTTTTTGGGATGGACCGGATAGCCTTCCAGGATTTTTGCACCTTGTCTTCGGCAAAATTCGATGACATATTCCAGCATTCGCACCGACAATCCCATTTTCCTGTAAGATTTAGCAATAAAAAAACACACAATCGACCAAACAGGTTTATCATCGACGGGTTTAAGAATACGTGAACGGTTCAAAGAGGGAAAAGTTTCCCGTGGTGCCACCGAACACCAGGCAACTGGCTCTTGTTTATAATACGCTATTATCCCGGGAATCTCCCCGGATTTAACAATTTGCCGCATGGCTTCTTTGTTTTTTTCGCCCTTTTGTTTCTCAAATTCCGAACGTTTCAACCGCCACCACATACACCAACAACCGCCGCAAGCGCCTTTTTCGCCAAACAACATCTCGAAATGAGACCACGTCTCCCCGGTTAAAGGCTGAAACTCAATATTATTAAACATTTCACTCTTGTTTTCCATGATGATTTCCAACTCCTTAAAAACTATTAATTATCATAAATAAGAGATAGCGTCAAGTCCCGGATTTAATAATAAAGCGTTCTAAAATTTAAAAGCAGTAACATCTTCCTGGGTGAGTTCTACTTTATTAGTCACCAGGTCAAGAGAAATTACAATATCCTTGATTTTAATGGTCTTATTTTCCATACACTGGTCCAAAATCTCTACATAATGCTTTGCCATATTTTCAATGGTGGAGTGTTTAAAGAGGGAAGTTAAGTATCCCAACAGCATACTGTAGGTATTTTTGGCTTCGGTGACGTTCAGGCCCAGGTCAAAAGGCTGCTTGCTCTGCCAGGATGAGATCGAGTTTATTATGAAGTCGGTAAAACGGATAGGTTCCTTTTCTTTTGCCAGTTCCGCGGCGTTTTGAAAAGTGAAATGGGTATCGAATAAGGGATTTCTCCCTACCTGGAATTCGATTCCCAGCTTGTGCACCAGTTCATCGAACTGGTAGTCCTGGTTATCATAGGCATTAAGGGCAGTGGTTTTGACCTGTTCCAGGAATTCCAGGAAGGTGAGGTTTTCATAAGGGTAATTTCTCATCACCAGCATATTGACAAACATTCCCATGATGTTTTCCACGTCGGGATGGCGTCTGCCAGCCACGGCAGACCCCACAACGATATCCTCCTGGCCGGAATAGCGGGATAATAAAATGTTGTAAACAGCCAGCAGTACCATATACGGGGTAGTTTCCCTTTCCACGGTGAGTGCTTTTACCTTCGCGGCAAGCTCAACAGGGATGTCAAAACGAATACCATCGCATTCAGAGTTGTGAGAATGAACACGTGAACGCGGATAATCCAGGGGTAGTTCCAGATGAGGAATGTTCCCCTTGAACTGCTGGAGCCAGTATTCTTCCTGCCTTTTGATTTCACCTCTGGCAATGAGGTGGTTCTGCCACTCAGAGAAATCTTTGTACTGGAACTTTACCGGCGGGAGCTTCCTACCGGCGTAAAAAGTCATAAACTCCTTCATGAATATCTGCATGGAAGCACCGTCCGTGATAACATGATGCATGTCCACCATTATAAGATAGTTAGAATGAGCGACTTTTATTAACTGAACCCGGAACAATGGTGGTTCCGCCAGATCAAAAGGACGGATAAAATCCTGCATTAAGCGGTCCAACTCCCGGTCCTGGAGCTCGATATTTTCACCCCTTTCTTTGCTTTGCATTCCCATGTATTCGATGTCCAATGTGCAGTGAGGCTGGATGAGTTGTACGGGTTGGTTATCTATCATGCGGATGGATGTGCGCAGGATTTCATGGCGTTGGCTGAGTTGGTGGAGTGCCTCTTGTAACCGGTCGATGTTCAGGTCTCCATGGATTAAAGCGTAAAGGGGCATATTGTAATCGGTGCTGTCAGGCTTAATCTGCTGAAGTACGTACAACCGCTTCTGAGCAGAAGATACAGGATAGTACTCCTTATTAATAACAGGTTCGATGGCAAGGTACTTCTCCTGTGCTTTTACTTTAATGCATTGGGCCAACTGCCGAATGGTTCCATGATGGAATATCTCTGCAAGGGTGAGTCTGACATTGAATTCTTTGTGAATCCTGGTAACCATGACTGTGGCTTTTAAGGAGTGACCACCCAGATCAAAGAACCTGTCATCAATACCGATGATCTCCGCTTCCAAATCAAGGATATCTGCCCATATTTCTGCCAACTTTTTTTCTGTTTGTGTGCGAGGAGTTGCATACAAGTCTCCCCTTGTTAACCGGGGTTTGGGCAGCTCTTTTCGGTCAACCTTTCCGTTAGGAGTCAAGGGCATCGAGTCAAGTTGGACAAAATACCCCGGAACCATATAATCCGGCAGCAACCGGGATAAATACCGTTTGAATTCGGCTTCACTTCCTCCTGTTCCTGTATCAGCAATCACGATATATGCACACAGGGAGGTATCTCCTTTATCCTCCCTGGCAATCACCACTGCCTCTTTTATGTCTTCTCTTTTTAGTAAATGATTTTCGATTTCTCCCAATTCAATCCGAAAACCACGGATTTTGACCTGGTGGTCCATACGCCCCAGAAATTCAATGTTCCCATTTGCCAGCCACCGTGCCAGGTCGCCTGTTTTGTAGAAGATATAGGTCCTATAGGACATATAGAACCTATAATCAACAAACTTTTCCGCTGTGAATTCAGGTCGGTTTACATATCCCCTGGCAACGCCGTCACCTCCAATGCATAATTCACCTGCTATCCCGATAGGAAGCAACTGCAAATACCTGCTAAGGATGATCAATTGAATATTATCGATGGGTTTGCCAATGGGAATCCGTTCCGGGGTCTGGTCCTCAATAAGATCGCAATTAAAAAAAGAAACATCCACAGTGGCCTCAGTTGGCCCGTAAAGATTGATTAACCGTGTCTTATTAATATTACCTATTCCTAACAGCCGGTTGAATCGCTTAACCTGATGCGAACCCAACGCTTCACCACTGGCAAAAACCTGTCTGAGGCTTCTTAAATCCCTGGTATCCCTATATTCATATTCTTCAAGATAATCAAGAAAGGTAGTAAGCATTGAAGGGACAAAATGCATGGTGGTGACACCCTGCTGACGGATGGCTTCCACAATGGCTTCGGGGCTCTTCTCATCCCCATGCCCCAGGAGACACAACGAAGCCCCCTGGAACGACCACCAGAACAATTCCCATACGGATACATCAAAAACCACCGGGGTTTTTTGCAGGATTCGATCCGACTGCCCAAGGGGATAAGCCCGCTGCATCCAGTTCAATCGGTTGATCACAGACCGGTGCTCCACCATGACACCCTTGGGTTTACCGGTAGAACCAGAAGTGTAGATGACGTAAGCGAGTGAAGAGTATAAATTCGAAGCACGAAATTCGAAATTCGAAACAAATTCAAAATTCAAATTTTCAAAATTCAAAACAATGGGCGTGCTTATTTTGTTTTGGTCATTTGAATTTTGGTCATTGGAATTTGTTTCGTGCTTCGATATTCGAATTTCGGATTTCTTTTCACCCCCTTTGTTCGTTAAAAGTACACTGGTATTACTATCACACAACATGTATTGAATACGTTCCCCTGGATACCCCGGATCAATGGGCAGATAGGCGCCCCCTGCTTTTAATATGGCAAATATACCTATCATCATCTCTACTGACCGTTCCGCCATAATTGCAATAATATCGCCCGCCAGGGCGCCTTTTTCTATCAATAAATGGGCCAACTGATCGGATTTTTCATTCAATTCTCTGTATGTTAAGTGCAATACTTCACCGGTTCTCCTTTCCTTGCCAACTGCCCCCTTATCGGCCGGGGGTGCCACCCCCTGCCTACTGCCAACTACAGCTATTCTTTCCGGCGTTCTCTCCACCTGTTCCTCAAACGATTGATGGATGGTTTTTTCTTTAGGATAATCCGCTGCGGTGTCATTAAAATTATACAAAATCCGCTCCTTGTCTTCACGAGATACTATCTCAATGCCCCTGATCTTCTGATCCGGGTTATCCAGGACAGATAAAACCATGCATTTAAAATACCTGATAAACCGTTCGATGGTACTCTCTTTAAAGAGGCGGGTACAATACTCAAAGGTTAAAAACATCCGGCTGCCGATTTCCACACAAAGCAGGGTCATATCAAATTGGGATACCTTAGGCTCAAAACCGGGGTAAGGACTGAAGTTTAAACCAGGGGCCCAAATCTGCGGTTTATCCATATTGGGCAGCGTCAGCATCACATCGAAAATTGGATTCCTGCCTGTATCTCTTTCAACNNTGTATCTCTTTCAACGTTTACCTTCTCCACCAGGTCTTCAAAGAGGTATTCCTGGTTTTCAAAGGCTTTTAATGTCCGCTCCCTTACCTCTTTTAAAAAACCGGTAAAGGTTTTTTCTCCTGACGGAGGATTGCGAAGGGGAAGGGTGTTGACAAACATACCGATGATGGACTGGAGATCGGCATGCTCCCTGCCAGCTACCGGGGTTCCCACCACAATGTCTTCCTGTCCGCTGAGTTTGGATAGTAAAAGGGTGTACAGCGACAGCAGCACCATAAAGAGAGTGGCATCGTGATCAGCAGCTAACTGTTCTATCCTTCTAATGACCGCACCTTCCAGCACAAACCCTTGATGATGCCCCTCAAAACTCTGGACAGCAGGTCTGGGGAAATCCGTGGGGAGCGACAATACCGGTATTTCTCCTTCAAACTCTTTAATCCAGTACTCTTCCTGTTGTCTTATACGTATTTTTTGTGCTTCACTTTGCTGCCATACCGCATATTCTTTGTACTGGATCCGCAGTGGTGGGAGTTTCTTTCCACCGTAAAGAGTCATGAATTCGTCTTGAAATATTCCTTGGGAAGTACCATCATTAACTATATGATGAAGGTCTCTCATCAAGATGTACTTCGCCTCTCCTATCTTGATAATTTCCAGTCGCATCAATGGTGCCTGAGACAAATCAAAGGGACGACAGAAATCAGTTGGCAGTTGGCGGTGGGCAGTTGGCAATTCCTGATCATAATATTCAATCTCAAAATCCACTTTATCGTGTATTCTCTGCACCGGTTCCTCGCCAATCATATGAAAAGAGGTTCTCAAACTCTCATGCCGATGGATGAGCTGCCAAAGAGCCTTTTCCAGTTTTTCTTCATCCAACTCCCCCTCTAACAGTGAAATTTGTAACATGTTATAGGCCATTAAACCGGATTCCATTTGTTGAAGCACATATAACCGCTTCTGGGCAGAAGACATGGGATAATACTCTTTCTTTTCCGCCGGTTCTATGGAGATAAATGCCTCCTGTCTGGCCTCCCTGATATAGCGGGCCAACTCCTTGATAGACGGTGTCTTAAATACCTCTGGAAGGGGTAATTTAACATTGAATGCTTTATGGACTTTGGAGGTCAATATGGTGGCTTTTAGCGAATGGCCGCCCAGTTCAAAGAAGTTATCATGGATACCAATTTTCGTTTTCTCAATTCCAAGAATCTCCGACCACAGCCCTGCCAGTTTTTTCTCCTCCTCGGTCTCCGGCGCGGCAAAATACTCATCCAGGGTAACAACCGGTTCCGGTAACGCCAGCCGGTCCACCTTGCTATTGGGTGTTAACGGTATTCTTTCCATCCGGACAAAATACGACGGCACCATGTAATCCGGTAAATTCCGGGCAAGCGCCTCTCTCAATTCTGAAACATCCAGTTCCGTCTCTTCTGTGGATACCACGTAGGCACACAAATACTTCTCCTGAACCGCATCTTCCCTATCCAGGACTACCGCCTCTTTTACGCCTGGCAAAGCCATCAACCGGTTCTCGATCTCTCCGGGTTCGATCCGGAAGCCGCGAATCTTCACCTGTTGGTCGATTCTGCCCATAAATTCAATGTTTCCATCCGATAACCACCGCGCCAAATCACCAGTCCTGTATATAGTTGAGTGGGTGAGTAGGTGAGTGGGTGAGTAGGTGAGTGGGTGAGTAAGGTGTAGGGAACAGGCTTGCCTGTTCCAAAAAATTGATAAATTTCTCTGCTGTTAATTGCGAGCTATTTAAATAACCCACGGCCAGGCCGTCTCCTCCGATGCACAACTCCCCGGCGACCCCCACCGGCTGCAATTGCATATTATCTTTATTCATAATATAAACACAGGTGTTGGCTGTGGGTTTTCCTATAGGAATATTCTCTTTATACGCCTCGACAAGATAACTGGTGGTGACTACCGTATTCTCCGTAGGACCATAATTGTTATACAGCCGGTAACGGGTTTCAATAAAACCATTCAGTTTGTCTCCACCGGTAAGTAATGCCCGCAGCGAATCGATGTCCCTCCTTTCTACCATAAACTGCTGACAGAACTGGGTAGGTAAAAAACTAATGGTAACCTGGTGTTTCTTGTAATAGTCAGCCAGTTGTCGAATATCCAGTTTTATATCATCGCCGATGATATGCAGCGAGGCACCTTTAACCAGGTAGGGAAACATTTCCCAGACCGAGGCATCAAAACCGAAACTGGCATAAAGGGTGGCCTGGTCCCTTCCTGTTACTTCATAAACACGATTATGCCAGCAGCAAAGATTTACCACTGACCGATGCCCGATCATCACACCTTTTGGTTTTCCCGTAGTCCCGGAAGTATAAATAATATACGCCAGGCTTCCAGAGGGTACATTTAAACAAAGCGCTTCAGTACCAAAAGCGGAAAGCGTTCGCAGATCCTCCTGGTGTTTTTCTTTTTCCATTTTTATCTTGTATCTATTTTCCCCGGCCGACACTTCCTTATTAACAGATATCAATGCATCATAACGAAATTTGGTCAGCTCATTTTCAATGGTGTATATCTTGCCGGAGAACTCCACCTTCTCAATTTCTTTCAATTCCACGGCAAGGTCCCTCCAGAATCCCCTTGATACAAATAACTCGGAAGAAAAATCAGTTTTGGTGGTATAGGTCTTATCTTTACCGGCATTTCTTTTAAACGCTTCAAGTTCACGCACCAGTGTTTCTTTTTCATCCTGGTCCATGATGTCGCCAATAAACAGGTACCCGCTTCTTCCCAATAAATCAATGCAAGTTTTTACCACTTTCCCCAGGTAATTATGCCCATGAAAACACTGGATAACACTGTTCATGATGATGAGGTCAAAATTATTTTCTCCTATTTTACCGATTTCATGAGCTGCGGCGCAGGAAAGTTTTATGTTTTGATAGCCCTCTTGCTCCACTCGTTTTTTATTCTTCTCTATAATGACCCGGGACAGATCAGTGCCATAATAAAAACCTACTTTTGGTGCGATCCGGTACATACTGATACCAGAAGCACAGCCGATTTCCAGCACTTTCATTCGCGGGTGAACCAGGGGTTCCAGTTTTCTGAGGATATTGTCCCCATATTCATCCATCTCTTCAGCGGAAAGCGGTTCCCCGGTATAACTACTTAACCAGCCGCCCCCGGTGATATCATCGGTGGACGTCTCCCCCACATGATGCCACAACTCTTCATCCATTAGCTCATTTCGCTCAACTTCATTTTCCTCATAAATATCGTAACTGTCCATACACAAATAACTATGAAAACCTTGGCACTCCCACTGTAACCGGTTTATATCCTTTACAAATTTCTTTTCCGAGATCACTATACCAATAGAGGCATCATTGATCATAAATTTGATTCTTTCCAACGGTTGGGAGGCATCGATAGGCACATAAGCAACTCCTGCTTTAAGTATCCCCAGGATTGAAATCAGGCGGTCCAACGACGGTGATATCCATATCCCCACCCGTTCTTCCTGCTGAACTCCTTTCTTTTCGTAAAGATACCGGGCCAGTTGGTTGGCCTTCCGGTCCACTTCGTTATAAGTCAACGTCCTATCTTCATGTACCGCAACAACACTGTCCGGGGTCTTCTCCACCTGCTCTGCAAACAACCGGTGAATACTCTCATCCCGGGGATAATCTTCCCCCGCGGCATTGAATTCATAAAGAACCTGTTTCTTCTCCCCTTCGGAAATAATCTCAATATCGTTTAAATTTATGGATGGGTCAGCGACGACTGTTTCAATGACCTTCTTAAAATGCAGTGACAGGCGTTTGATGGTCTCTTCCTTAAAAATGCCAGTATAGTATTCAATGTTTATATAAACACCATCTGCAAATTCATTAATAAAAAATGTCATATCAAACTTAGCGGTGGTATTATACGGCAGTACTTCCACCTGGCCGGTATTCTCTTTGGTTACAAACTCCCGGTCCACCTGCCTGAAATTCTGAACCACCATGGAAATATCAAACAGCGGATTCCTGGAGAGATCCCTCTCCACTTCCAGTATGCCCACTAATTCCTCGAACTGGAAATCCTGGTTTTCAAAAGCTGAAATACTGTTCCGGGTCACTTCTTTTAAGAAAGACTCATAAGTCTTCTCTCCTTCCGGGTAGTTTCTCATGGAGAGTGTATTAACAAACATGCCGATGATGTGCTGGAGGTTCGCATGCGGCCGGCCGGCGATTCCACTGCCAATGATTACATCTGTCTGGCCCGTATACTTATAAAAAAGCGTATTCAGCACTGCCAGGATATTCATATAGAGGGTGGCGCTGTTCCGGGTCCCCAACTCTTTGAACCTATCTGTCTCTTCCTCGTCCAACTTAAATTTATAATTGGCCCCAGCAAAGGTAAAAACCTCCGGGCGTTTATAGTCCGTGGGCAGCGGCAGCCTCGGTATCTTTTCCGCATCCGAGAACAGTTCAAGCCAATACTCCTCCTGGGCTTTGATCTCACCACTTTCAAATAAACGATTCTGCCACCGGGAAAAATCTTTATATTGAAGTCGAAGCGGCCCCAATTCTTCCCCTTTATACAGGGATATAAAATCCTCTGCCAAAATCATATGAGACGTTCCATCCGACACAATATGATGGATATCCACCATCCAGATATGATTATTATCGTGTGTTTTGATTAAACCCCACCGCATGAGCGGCGCTTTAGATAACTCAAATGGTCGAACAAATTCCTGGATTATTTTTGTAATTTGTAATTTGGAATTTGGAATTTGTAAATTGTAATTTTCAATTTCCAATTCCACCTCATCATGAATCCTTTGAACCGGCACATTATTCACCTCGGTAAAGGATGTCCGTAAACTTTCATGCCGGGCGATCAATTGTTTCAATGAGGACTCAAGCTTATCTCTTTCTTTATCTCTGCCAAGTGGTAACACCAGGGATATATTATAACTGGTGCTTTCAGGGTCCATCCGCTGAAGGAAATAAAGCCGTTTCTGAGCCGAAGACAGGGCATAATATTCCCTCTTTTCAACGGATTTGATGCCTATATACCTGGCTCCCTCTATTTGATTCCGGCTTATATAACCCGATAGTTCTCTTATAGTGGGGCGTTGAAATACCTCCCGGAGCGGTATTTCAATATCCAATTCCTCATGAATCTTTGAAATTAAAATCGTGGCCTTTAATGAGTGCCCTCCCAATTCAAAGAAATCGTCATCGATACCGATCTTCTCTTTCTCAATATTTAAAACTTCAGCCCAGACAACAGCCAGTTTTCTTTCCTGTTCATTTCGCGGTGAAACATAAACATCGGAAACACCTGCTTCCGGTTCTGGCAAAGCCCTGCGGTCCACCTTGCCATTAGGAGTTAAGGGGATACGATCCAACCGGACAAAATACACCGGTATCATATATTCCGGTAAACGAAGCAGCAGCCATTCTTTCAATCGAGAAACCAATGACGTTGACCCAGAATCCGACTCCGCCAACGTGTCCGTATCCGTAGAATCCGAAGAAAACGGGACAATATAAGCACACAGGCTTTTATTATCCTCCAGGGGAATCACCACAGCCTCCCTGATCATACCAGATTCCACCAGGCGTGTCTCTATTTCCCCCGGCTCAACCCGGTAACCCCTGATCTGCACCTGCTGATCCAGGCGTCCCAGGTACTCGATATCGCCAGTGCCTAAATACCGACCCAAATCACCGGACCGGTAAAGCCGTTCACCCTTTATATAGGGGTTTTCCACGAATTTCTCCCTGGTTAATTCCGTCCGATTCAAATACCCCAAACAGACCCCTTCACCCCCCACACATATCTCGCCAACCACACCAACAGGCACCATTTGCAAATGACTGTCAACAATATACGTACTTAACGTGGGAATCGGCCGCCCAATATTGCTGACACCGGAATCAATATCCTCTTCTTTCATCTCTTTGTAAGTCACATGCACCGTGGTCTCGGTTATACCGAACATATTGACCAACCGGGTCTCCGGGTACTTTTCTTTCCACGGTTTCAATTGAAGAGGATTCAATACATCTCCACCGAAAATGACGTACCTGATTTTCAAGGCTCTTCCCGGCCGTTGCATCTCCAGGTTAGACAAATTATAAAAAGCGGCGGGGGTCTGGTTGAGTACCGTGACCTCCTGGGTAGTCAATACCTCCAAGAATTCCTGGGGGTCCCGAGCAGTCATCCGGGGAATCACCACCAATCTCCCTCCGTACAACAACGCCCCATACATTTCCCACACGGAGAAATCAAAAGCAAAGGAGTGAAACAATGTCCA
>JABAOH010010566.1_pt3 | contig 14322 bp, 7 predicted proteins | sample 7062181 | NCBI WGS metagenome assembly JABAOH01 (sample SAMN14538630, study PRJNA623070) | marine sediment metagenome | biome: marine biome [ENVO:00000428]; feature: marine pelagic biome [ENVO:01000023]; material: deep marine sediment [ENVO:00002113]; isolation source: pool of 5 deep marine... | reverse complement strand
GCCTTGTCCGCCTTGGAATGCTTGGCCACGTTGTTCAGCGCCTCCTGTGCAATCCGATAGAAGACCACCTTCGCTTCGGAGGCGAGGTCACATGTCCCTTCGATATGAAGATCCACAGGAATCCGCGCTCGCCCGATCGTTGACTCCGCCAACTGCCGGATCAGATCCTCGAGATCCGCTTCCGCTATGGCCGAAGGACGCAGTTCGATCAGCAACGTGCGCATCTCAGCCAGTGCCCCTTTTGTCAGTTCGTTCAAGTTCTCCAGTCGACTACGAGCAAGCTCAGGATCTTTCTCCCACAAGCGGGGTAACACCTCGGCAACGAGGCTAGCCGAGAACAAGGTCTGCGTTACAGCATCATGTAAATCACGGGCAAGTCGTTGACGCTCCTCATAGATGGCGGTCTTCTGTGCTTGGTCCTGAAGTTGAGCCTGTTCTATAGCGATTGCTGCTCTTTGCGCCAAAGCCATAAAAAGCCGTTGCTCCTCAAGCCCGAAGCCCCTCGGTTCTGTGTAATTGACATTCAAGACCCCATAGATCTCGTCTCCCATTTTAATGGGGACATGCATAAAGGAGAGGACCCCTTCAGCGTCAGTGAACCGTCGATCCACGCGCGGATCCTCGCGCACGTCTTGAACGATGACGGGTTCCCCCGTCGTCATGACCCACCCGACCGCACCCTCCTCAGGAGCGAATTCCATTTGTTCCAAAGTTTCCGGCTTGATCCCCTTCGCTCCGCGTACGACCAATTCCCCCATTTGATCATCCCAAAACAGCAGAGATCCTTTGTCGGCGTGGAGGATATCAACAGCGATATCCACAAGCGCCTGGAATACTTGTTCGACCTCAAGACGCTGGATTAGTTCCCCGTCAGCCCGGTACAAGGCATCGAGCTCACTCCTGCGCTGTTCTATCTCTTGGGTCCGCTTCTGGACGATCGCCTCCAGCTCTCGACTCCGGGTCTCTAAATTGCGAACCCTCATCCGGTAACCGGTAAATACCAGCGCTCCAACTGAAACAATTGCGCCTAGTCGGAACCACAATGTCTCCCAAACAGGGGGCTTCACAGTGATATAAACCGAGACGCCTTCCTCATTCCATACACCATCACTATTGGATCCCTTAACTCGGAAAACATACTCACCGCCTCGGAGATTGGTATAGCTAACATACCGACGGCCCCCTGCTTGGACCCAATCCTCGTCGAAACCTTCAAGCATGTACGCATATTGGTTATTCTCCGGAGCGTAGAAATCGAGTGCAGAGAATTCGAAAGCGATGAAGTTATCCTTATAGGAAAGTTCAATTCGTTCGTTCGGCAGAAGGTCGTGACGAATCGGTTGATTGAATTTGTAAAATGTTGTAATCGCAATTGGGGGTATGTGAGGATTCTCTTTTATCTCGTTGGGAAAGAAGGCGTTTATGCCCCGGATTCCGCCGAAGAATAGCTCTCCAATATCGCTTCTATAATGTGCCCCGACGTTGAACTCGTTGTCCTGCAAGCCATCCCGCATGTCGTAGTTCATAAATATCTTGGTCTTTGGATTGAACCTTGACAACCCTCGATTCGTACTCATCCAGAGGTGTCCACTCAGATCAACCTCAATTCCGTAGATTGTATCGTTTGGTAAACCTTCATTCTCTGTGTAGTGCTCGAAGGTATTCGATACGCGATTCAAGCGGTTTAATCCACCTCCCCACGTGCCTATCCACAAATAACCATCCTGATCCTCATTGAAGGCGAAAATGGAGTCAGAGCTCAAGCTGGTTTCATCTTCCGGATCATGTAGATAGTGAAGGAATTCATCACTCCCTGGCTCAAGGACATTGACACCCCCAAGGGTTCCCACCCAAAGAGTTCCAAAGCGATCTTCGTAGAGCGCCCAAATACGGTCGTCGCTCAAACTTCTTGGGTCATCAGGATCGTTTTTATATCTGGTGAAATTTCCCGTTGTAGGATCCAGATAGTTCAGACCATCATAGCGTGTGCCTACCCACATTCCACCCGAACGGCTTGGTATCAACACGTTCACTCGGTTTCCGCTAAGGCTCCTTGGGTCGGCCGGATCATGGACGAAATGAGTATAGGTGTTCGTTCGCGGGTCGAATAGATCCAGACCTCCTGCCGTCCCAACCCAAATCTTGCCGGATGAGTCCTCTAAAAGTGCGCGAACATCGTCGCTTATTAGGCTCTCGGGGTCGGCTTCATCATGTCGGAAGACGATGATTTCATCCTCATTTCGGTCGATCATGTTGAGGCCACCATTGAATGTCCCGATCCAGAGCCTGTCCTCTGAATCCTCCAAGATCGACCACACCATATTATCGCTCAGGCTGTTCGGTTGAGTCGGATTGTGCTGGTAGAGCTTGAACCGATCCGTGGATCGATTGTACTTACTCAGACCTCCCCCCCAGGTCCCAAACCACATCACACCCGAGCGATCCTCGAAGATCGACCAAACCGCACTACTACCAAGGCTGGTCGAATCGTACGGGTCGTAGTAGTAGTGTTGGAAATGGGGATGATCTATTAAATACTTGACACTTTCGGCAGAAAGATAATTCAACCCATTTTGTGTGCCAACCCAAAGGTTATCAAATCGATCTCGATGGACAGATCGTACGCGGTCGTGACTCAGGCTGTGTGGATCGTCCGGGTTTTGCTGGAAGCGACGGAAGGTTCCACTTGTCGGATCGAAGCGAGCTAAACCACCTTCTTCGGTACCAATCCAAAGAAATCCACTGGCATCCTCAAAAATCGAGGACACATCGTTGAGATTTGAATCGCTCGAGCCTGTCTCATCCCTGTAATGGTCAAACCTTCCAGTGGCACGATCCAATCGATCCAGACCGTCGTGTGTACCAATCCACAGGTTTCCATCCGCATCTTCGTATATCACCCGCACTGCGTTCTCAATCAGCGAGGTCGGGTCGTCCTTATCGTGAACATAGTGGGTGAAAGTTTCTGTGTTGCGATCCATTCCATTGAGACCCCCTTCCTCCGTTCCCACCCACAAAGTTCCCTGACTGTCTTCATACAAACTGATAACCCATGCACCCTCTAGGTACGAGGGATCATCCCATTCCCTTGGGTAGTGGATGAATGTACCCGTTGCCCGATCGTATCGATCGAGACCACTACGGGTGCCAATCCATAATTCACCTTTCAGGTCCACAAAAAGCGCCGAGACAAAACTGTCGATCAGGGAAGAAGGATCATCAGGATCGTGTTTGTAAATTGTGAATTGATATCCATCAAACTTGTTTAGGCCGTCTTCTGTCCCCAACCAGAGGAATCCCTGCGCATCTTGTGCGATGGCGAGGACCGCATTCTGAGAAAGACCATCCTCAATGGTCAAACGCTCAAAGCGGATGGTTTGAGACTGGGCCGCCACCCCAAGAGGAAGCAGGGAGATCATCATCATCACGAAAGCTAAAAGCAGGGTTTTTCGATACGCATTCATAGAAGCACTTGAGAGATCACATGAACTTAAAAATGGATCCTTTGATGAATTTCGCGAACATCTCGGCTGACCGTACAAATAGTATATGCTAACAGACTTCCAACAGTTCACAAGGAACCGGTATGCATCCCTCCACGAGATCTTACGTCTGGAGATTCCAGATGGCTTATAAATTCATTCCTTCATCTTGTTAAATATGGTTTCCAACACGAGTGGTCCTCGCAATCATCTCCCGATTTGTTTGCGCCTTGTCCCAAATTCACTCCAACTTGTGGTCCGTATTCTTCAGATCGGGTAGCAGCCCATCTTGGACCTCCCACGAAAGCGATCAAATCAGCCCAATATCCTCCGATACTAGTTCGAAGGTGTGGGCTGAATGAACGCTTTGACGTCATCATCCATCAAGCCAAACCCAACAATGCTTTCGCTGATCGCCTTCACGTTAGAAAGATCACGCTGTAATTGCTTGACAACCGTCTCCCCACTTGCGGTTGAGATAATAAACAAGTTGCCATCCCCAAGATCAAAATCTGTGTTGTCGATTGAAAATTTCGCCGTAATCCCATCGTCTGTTTCCAATCGCCAATCAAAGCGGTGATCCTTCTTGGATATCGCGTGGCATTGAATTACGAGCATGGGTCGGGTTGTGGACCCAGAGCTTCCACATGCCGATGATATTGTCCCGTCGTGCCAAATCATGATGGACAAGCCCTCATCCCAGCGGAAAAATTCATAGCCCGATTGGACATATACTCCGGCAGCCATATCCGGACTTGGAGGTGTCATAGTAGGTGAACAGGCGCCTATAAATAACATAGCAAGAACCACAACCGCGAGGTAGACCTTGAAAACCGTGAGATTCATGCCCTTCTCGTACCCCTTATCTGAACTAGATTGTGCATTCGCACAGAGTAATGCTAAACAAGACACCAATCGTGAATGGATTACACCACTTTTTCAGAATCACACTCCGCACAACGATGAGATTTCGAGCGACACCGTAGTCAAAGATTAGAGTGATCCCCATTTTATCGTCTCAAGAAGCGAATCACATCCTCATACAGGTCAGCGACGTACCTATCCAGGTGGACGATATGAATGCGCATCCAAGGGGCACTATGAACTTGGATCCGTTGCATGGTGTAGTCGAACCATCTTCTTCATATGCTTTAGGCACAACAAAATTCGAGCAGGGAGATCGCCATGGACAGTAACCAAACAATATCGCTACTGATGCAGATCGGCGCACTAGCTTTCACTTTGGGACTCTTATACATACTCCAGCGTCTCATGGATGAAGGTGATCTTATGGATAATGCGCAAATGGAACGTCGCATCGCTTACCGTCGACGAGATACTCAAGAACACGTCGCGGCTTTGAAACAAATGGAACTCGACGACGTACCGCTTCTCTCACCCGACCTCGCCGGGATCGAACGCGCGCTTTTTAAGCACATCCGACCACGTGAGGAACGGGAATCCGAATCAACCCCCCAAAGGCGTTGGTTCGANNACGACTCGAAAGGACATCAAGGTAAGTGAGGAGATCTACCAATGAACCAGAACATAAGACTTTTAATTCAGGGAAGTATTCAACGAGTGGAAGTCTGGCCCCGCCATCTGATGGGCTTGATCTTTGGTCTGATAGTCTTGGGCATCATGCTCACTGCATGTGGCCCTCGCGACTCAGAAACTGCAACTCCCGAGTTCCCACTTCCCACAGAAACACCCGTTCGTACGGCATCCATTCGAGGGGTGGTGTGGCACGATCTGTGCGTAAACGCCGACGTGGATGAAGCGCTGCCTCCTGGATGTGTCGTCAATGACGCCATAGAAAAGTATATCGCCAACGGGGTTATCGAACCTGGGGAAGCCGGTCTGCCGGACGTTGAGGTCGAGATAGGCTTGGGCCCATGTCCATCCTTTGGTTTCGCCGCAGTGACGACGGACGAGGAAGGTCGCTACACCTTCGAGGGCTTGTTCCCGGGCGCATATTGCGTGTCCGCCAAAATCGGTGAGAGCCACACACCAGCATACGTGGAACCGGGCTTGTGGACCGAGCCCGAAAACGGCATGCTGACCCTCACCCTCGGGCTTGGTGAACAGCGCAGCGATGTCAACTTCGGCTGGGATTATCTCAACAAACCCGCCGTGCCCACGCCGGAACCGACACCCGAACCAAAGCCGGTGCCAAGCTGCCAGGATTCCGTAGCCTTTATCAAGGACGTGACGATCCCTGACGGGGCACGGTTTGATCCCGGAGAAACCTTCCGCAAGACATGGCGCCTTCGCAACAACGGCAGTTGCACCTGGACAAAGGATTACGATTTGGTCTTCATATCCGGGTACCGCATGAACGGCAATAGTGTGATGCCACTTCAAGGGAAGGTCGAACCAGGCCAAATTGTGGATCTGACCGTCAAACTTGAAGCGCCGATCAACAACGGCACCTTTTGGGGCTACTGGATGCTGCGTAATTCACGCGGCGATGTCTTTGGCACGGGTGAAGAGGCGAATTATCCGTTCTGGGTGAAGATCCTCATTGAACCGGAGATCACCCATTGGCGCGGCGAATATTTTGACAATCGAAGACTCGAGGGAGACCCCGTGCTGATCCGTAATGACAAGAAGATCGACTTCAATTGGAAGGATCAGGCACCGGCAACAGATCTCCCCTCGAATAATTTCTCCGCTCGTTGGACACGGCGATTGAAGTTCGAGGATGCGATCTATCGCTTCTCCATACGAGTAGATGATGGTGCTCGCCTATGGGTAGACGACCGCCTCGTCATCGACGAGTGGGAGGAAGGGGCAACCCGAACGATATCCGTTGATCTCCTGATGGCTAAGGGCAAGCACGATCTCAAGCTCGAGTTCTTCGAACGCAAGGGCAAAGCACGTATTCGCCTCGACACGGATAAAATCTCACTGTCCAGTGACAGCGAATGGATCGCCACATATTGGTACAACCACAGCTTGAACAGCAAATGGGCGTTGGTGAAGACCGTGCCTACAATCGATTTCGACTGGGGTTTAGGTTCTCCTGGAACCGGTATCCCAAAGAACGATTTCTCCGCCCGCTGGAGCCGCTCTGTAGACTTCGAACCTGGGATCTATCGGCTGTACGCACGAGCCGACGACGGGATTCGTGTGAGAGTCGATGGCGAAATTGTCATCGATGAGTGGCACACTTGGAATGCCGGCACGACGTACACATCGGAGGTTCCACTTTCCGGCTCGGTTAACCTGACGGTGGACTACTTCGAGCGCAGTGGCAAAGCAAAGGTCTCTTTCTGGTGGGAGTACATGACCTCCTTGAATCGTCCTCCCGTAGCGCTCTCAGACACATATGAAATCACTGTAAACGATGTGCTCATCGTCCCCGCGCCGGGTGTGTTGGGCAACGACCAAGATCCGGATGAGGACAGGTTGGTAGCGACACTCGTCAACGACGCTTCGAGCGGAAGAGTCGAATTGGATGAGGACGGCTCCTTCGTGTACCTCCCTGATCCCGACTACGTCGGCCAAGACGAGTTTATGTACAAGACCTCCGACGGTGAGTTGGAATCAGAAATCACAACCGTCACACTTACTGTGCTGCCGATAAACAACCCCCCAATCGCTTCGGATGACGCCTTCACGGTAGGTCAAGGTGAAACGATCGCTGTTCCTCCGCCCGGGGTATTGGAAAATGACTTCGATGCGGATATGCAGCCACTTTCTGCGCTGCTCGAGGCTGAACCGAGCCATGGAAGCTTGGAATTCATGCAAGATGGCTCATTCCGCTACACAACAGATCCGGATTTCTCCGGCACCGATCAGTTCACCTATCGAGCTAGCGATGGGGAAACCACTTCGGAAGTCGCCTTAGTCACGATCACGGTGCAACTCTCCAATGCGCCCCCAGTAGCCCTGGATGATCAATTCGAGATCGAGGAGGACAACATACTGAGCGTGAGCGCACCGGGGATCCTCGCAAATGACCTCGACCCGGATGGCCAACCAATCCAACTGCTCCCTGAGGAGGGACCTCGCGTCGGAGACCTCATCCTTCGTGATGACGGTTCCTTCGAATACACGCCTGCGGCTGATTTCCACGGGGACGACCAGTTCACCTATCGCGTGAGCGATGGGATTTCGACCTCCGAGCTGGCGACCGTTTCAATTCATGTCCTCTCGGTGAACGATCTGCCTCAAGCGGTCGACGACGTGGCGAACGGTACCCAGGATCAGGCTCTAGCGATCGACGTGCTCGTCAATGATCTAGGTTTGGGTGATGGTCCTCTAGCAATCAGCATTGAGGTTGCGCCTAGCGAAGGCTCTGTAGAAATCGATGGGGACACGATCCTCTATACTCCCGCATTGGGTTTTGTAGGCGAAGATCGCTTCGAGTATGCCGTCACCGACCAGGACGGAGACCGCGCACAGGCGATCGTGCTCATCACGCTCAACCCTCCAGAGGCGTGAGGAAAACAGATCCCATTGGATGCACAACAGGTGACCGCACTTTGGGTCACCTGTTTTCAAAACCAATTTCGTCACCCCTAATGCGTTCCACTAGAAGCCATTCCAACACACTTCCAGCTTGGAAGCGATGACTTCCCCTACAGAAGATCTCGTGTAGACTCATGATCCGAGTCTGTCATTGGGAGAGCCTCTCTCACACCCGGTATCACAGTTTTAATGATCCGATAACTTGCGATGGTTTGCGACTTCAAGGGGACGTTCAAGAACCATTCTTTTCAACTCGAATCATCCGCGACGACGGAGCACCCTCGGAGGAGAACCATGAACAAAAAGCGACACCTCGCAGCCATTGTGTTGGCTTTGTTCGTCCTTGGCTGCGCGGTCACCGAACTCTTCACAACCCCCAACCCCACAGCTACAGTCGTGATCTCCCCAACCATCACCCCATCGATCACTCCAACAGCAACCTCCGGGCCGCTGCTCCAAGTCGTATTTGACTTAGCGAATCCGATAAACGGGCTTTTCCTGGACAACGGGGGTGACGTGGACACCGAGGTTGTATCCGTTGGTAGCCCATCGGAACAGGCATTACGTACCGGCAATGGGACCGTATTGTCCTCCCCAGATGGGAACTCGGTAGAAGATTATTACATGCAGTTCAAGATAGATGATGCGTTCATCTTCCGCGGCGTACCGACTTCGCGAGCGCAGATCGAAATCGAATATCTCGACGAGGGGACCGATACGTTCAACATTCAGTACGATGCCATTAGCGGAGGGGTGGAAGGGGACGGTCGCTTCAAAGACACCGGAATTTTCGTCAAATCCGACAGCGGAGAATTTAAGACCGCCGTCTTCCCGTTGTGTGACGCCTACTTCGCCAATCGCGACAATGGCGCCGACTTCCGCATCGCTGACAGCGCCGATGGCGCTGAGACCATCCGACGCGTGACCGTTACCCTGACTACCCCCACATCGGGTCCGGCCACCATCCACGTCGACTCCTGCGGGGCCAACCCCTTCGATGAAGAGCCGGACAGCGACGCCATTCAGACCTGTATCGACCAGGCGTGCAGTGGCGATACCGTGCTGTTCACCTCCGGCGTGAACAGGTCTGACTATTACGGTTACGTGATCGACAAAACGATCTTCCTGGTAAGGACCTCGGCAAAAAGCGACCTCACCTTTAGTTCCACAGAACCTGACAACCACGCCCTTCTCACAGCTTCGCCGGACTTATTGGGTTTCGTGGTGCGCCTCTTCGCCCGCTCAGGCATCGGTGACGCCGGTAATATCGACGATATCACCCTCAGCCACATAGACCTGGATGGTAACCGCGCCGAACGCAAGTGTTATGGTTCTGATAGAACCGGCAACGGCATCGACGATAATTGGGGCTCCTGGGTGCCGGAGTGTGACGTGCTCGACGACGCCTGGTGTAGCCCCGGTACTTTGGCGATGGGCGGCCACGTCGATAATGCCGATCCCGAGCAGGATTACATGGCCAACCCGGAGCGCTGGAGCACCGGCTTGGTGGTTCGAGACGTGACTTCAGCCAACACGGAGTGCGGCACGGCCCTGGCTTTCGAGGGCGCCGCCGGAGTGATCGATGCAGTCACCATCGATACTGCTGGCGACCACGTCCACGGCCTGGGCTGCGAACCGACGGATCCGGATGAGGCCCTCACCGCCTGGTCTGACGGGATCACGTTCACCGGCCCCGCCAATCTCATCACCAACAGTCTCATCATGGACGCCTCGGACATCGGCATCGTCACGTTTGGCGGAAGGGACACGGTCATCTCGAACAACACGATCATGGCGCGCCCCGGAAACAACGGCATGTTTGCCGGTATCGCCGTGCACCCCTATGGATATGGGCTACTCTCTGGCTTTCAGGTGGTCGGCAATCAGATCATCAACCAGGCCGATACCACCTGCGGTGGTATTCACGCCGGCATCGACATCGGCACGCACATGTGGGGCGCCGGCTGCACCTCCATTCCTTCACCTGTCTCTGTGGGGAATACCGGAACCTGCACGTCGCTATCCCCACCGCCTGGATGGACTCTTTGTGTGCCCGACCAGACCTGCCGGGTGTGGGGGCACATCCCTGAAGGCACCACCTTCACGCTGGCTGACAACACCGTCACCGGTGCGCAGGTCAATTTCCTGGTAGAGGGCTTGGAGGTCTTGGGGGAATTGAACGTTTCGGGGAACATCAGCAATGCTCCCCAACCGACGGATTGGCAAGGTGACCAAAACTGTACCTGGGATGGAATCTCGGATAGTTGGGGCACGATCGACTTTGTCGCCCACGACCCCACCATCGACGGCTGGACGGACCAACGCATCTACTGCGAGCGCTGATTCAAAGGGCAAATGCCTCAGGGCACTCCCAGGGCTTCTTTGTTATTCCCGAGATTGTGAAGTAACAGTACATCGAGCACCTATTCATGTGCTGGACAGGCTTGGTTTCCGTCGTAGCTTCACACCTGAAGCACGATCGTAGCGCATCATGTCCCCATGTCAACCAGGGTCTTTCGCCAGGATTCTCGTTGACTTATACTGATGACACAGGATCTCGCTAAACTGATAGGCATCAAACCTGGGAGTGAATCCAACGATGAGACAGTTGATACGCTCGGGAATCTTCCGCAGGATTGCGCTGGCGATCCTGCTTGTATCCTTTGTACCGTTGCTCGTTATCGGTGGGGTTGCCATGCGTACCGGCAGCGAGGCGGGTGCAGAGTCTATCACCATAAGTCGTGAGGTATTAAATGCCAAATCAGCTGAGGCATTGGAACTGCGTGTCGTGGAGACGTCGATCAGCATCGCCAATTTCCTCGAAAGATGCGAGGCCGACCTCAGAGCACTAGCTCTTCTACCCCGCACCGCTGATGCCTATCTGGCTTTCTCCAGGGTGAATCAAGGGGATTTGTGGTCCATGGAAAACGGCCACGAAACCCACCAGCGCATCCCGCTCTACAGTGAAATCGCTTATGTAAATGCAAACGGATATGAGGTCATCAAAATCACAGATGATCGCGTCGCCGGACCTTCCGAATTGCACGATGTAAGCGATCCATCGAACACGCTGTATAAATCAGAACCCTATTTCAATGAAACACGTAAGCTGGCAAACGATGAAATTTATGTCTCGCATCTCTCAGGTTATTACGTAAGTCAAGCAGAGTTCGAAGCAGGGGTCCGCTATCAAGGCGTCATCCGTTTCGCCGTACCCGTCTTTGACGAGAACAATCGCTTCGACGGGATCGTCGTCATGGCGTTGGATAGCCGCCATCTGGCTGAATTTACCGTCCATATCGTGCCCACGGATCAACGTTTTGCCGTAAAGGTTGACGTCAAGACGGGCAACTACGCCTACATGATCGACGATAAGGCTCAGACCATCGTTCACCCCAACGAACACTATATCTGGGGTGTCGCGCGAGATGGTCAAACTTTACCCTACACAACTCGTCCTGAAGATATCGGCAACCTCCCAATTCGTTTGGATCTGATCGGCTTTGCAGACGAGAATCTGGCCAGCATCCCTGCAAGAGTGGCAAGCGGTGAAGCCGGCTCAATCCAATACACCTGGCAGGGCCATGATAAATTCGCCACTTTTGCGCCGATTCCCTACTACGGGGGTTCCTATTCACCGCCAACCGGTTTTGGCTGGGTGGGCTTCGGCGCCGACATGAACACCTTCCACCAGGCAGCGACGCTGGTGGGTGATGCGATCATGGATATCGCACGCACGCTGGGTTACATCACACTCGCATCCGTAGCCTTCGCCGGGGTGCTGGTCCTGGCATCTGCTGGTGTTCTGGCTCAGCAAATCTCCCAACCCCTTCGCCAGATCATCGAAGCGGCCCGCCGGGTGGAACGCAATGAGTTCCAACTCGACATCCTTGATCCGTTGCTGGAAAAACAGAGCGGTGATGAGATCGTCCACCTGGCTCACGTCTTCAACGAAATGGCCATTCACGTGGCCAGGCGGGAGCAGTTACGGCGTTTGCTTGACGTGGTGATCAGCATCGGTGTTGCGCTGCCAGAGGAAAGAAACTTCCACCGACTGCTTGAAACTGTCGTTTTGGAAGCCAAGTCGCTATGCAACGCCGACGCCGGGACGTTGTATCTCCGCACGGCAGAAGACGAATTGGAATTCATGATCGTGAGGAATGACTCACTTAACATCGCCATGGGTGGAATATCCGATGGGGAGATCCCATATCCCGCGATTCCCCTGTATGACGAAAACGGAGCAGAGAACCACGCAAACGTCGCCAGCCACACTTTTCACTCCGGCACAACCATCAACATCTCGGATGCCTATCTGGAGCTGGGCACTGATTTCACAAGAACAAGAACCTATGATGCAGAGACAGGGTATCACTCGAAATCCTTCCTTAGTGTGCCACTTCGCGATAGCTCCAATGAAATCATCGGGGTTCTCCAGCTCATCAACGCACGAGATTCCGACACCGGCGAGTTTGTCGCTTTCGAGAAGGATATGAACCGCGTGATCGAATCCTTGGCATCTTTGGGCACAGTTGCTCTGAAAGCCTACATGCGCGAGGAGCAATTACGCCAGCAGATCGAAGAGCTGAGAATCGAGATCGATGAGGTTAGAAAAGCCCAGCAAGTAACGGAGATTACCGAGACAGAGTATTTCCAGCAGCTGCAAGAGCGAGCCAGAGGTCTCCGGAGCAAGAGAAACATCTGAGAGAATTAGCCGAGCCTTGACCCTACCTGCTTCCAATGATGCATTTCTCTACCATTGATCTGGAAGAGCAATGGGGGCAGATCAGATGTTGGCGACCTCAGGATCTCTTTTTTTGAATCTGTTCTTCTGTTGCCTAGGTGACCCCTGACGCTATCAGAGCGTAAATCCAAGACGCACTCGAAACGCCTCAAACTCTGTTTTCCAGCTCGAATGTTCATTCCTACGGAAGCGAAGAACCACAGGGGGGTTATTGAGTGCGACGGAAGCGGGGAGAATGTTGTGCTTCCAATTTCAAGAATTCGAACTTTTCCCCCTTACTTCAGGATTGCTACTCCATCAGATTTGATTCTCGAAAAAGGCATCGATGCAGGGGCCCGTGTCGAAAAAGCTGGAAGAAAGCGCTGACTGCGGGGTCATAACGCGCCACGATTCACACATACATGATTTTCGAGCTAACAAGAAGACAACCTTTCATGCATCTCATCATCAGGACACGCTTTATGTCTTCCCACCAGGCTTCCGGTACTACGCTAAAAATTTTTTAGCCACCCCCTTGAGACTTAGCGATATTGGATCTTCTGGATATCGGAGCGCGAAGATGCCGGTGCTAGCGAGGGCCATCATTTCGTCAGAATGTGGCAGAACGGCAGCCACCTCACAGGAATAGGTCTTCTCAACCAGGGAAGTGACCTCGTTAAAATCAAAGACCGAAGGCACCTTATTGACAATGAGTATCATGCGAGGAACATCTAGTTTGCGAGCCACATCTACAGTAACGGCCGTACCCTGATAGTCTTGTTGATCGGGGCGCAAAATGATCGTTAAAACGTCGGAGATGGCTATCGACAGCAAGGTTTCCTCATTCAGTCCCGGGTGGGTATCGATCATCAGAAAATCGAGTTCTAGCTTTTCGATTAGTTCGTGAAAACCATCATTGAGTAATCCTACATCATAACCTTCACGAAGCACTCGTGCGATCTCGCCGACTTTGATACTTGAAGGGATGAGAAAGATCTGACCCTTGATATCCCCGTCCAGATTCGAGGTGACATCGAAAGCCGCTTGCGCGATTTCACATTTCCCCCAAAGGTAATCGTTAAGCGAGTAGGTCATATCGTCTTCATGCATGCCAAACAAAATGTGAATGCCCGGAGACTGAATATCGGTGTCAATCACGCCGACTCGTTGCCCTTCCACGGCTAACAATGTGGAGAGGTTTGCCGTTGTATTCGATTTCCCCGTTCCACCGCGAAAAGAGTGAATGGAAACGATTTTTGACATGGTTATCCTCCAATAGCGTGGTCTACTCCCCTTTATCGTCCAGGGCGCCCCAGAAGTGCATGGGCAGTTTTCGCTTTGATTTTTTCGCAATCATGATTTTATAGCGACGTTCCCCTTCTACTTGGAAGCTTTTTAGAAAGCCCCTCGCGACCAGGTCTTCAAGCAGTTCTCCCACCTCGGATTGATTCTTCTTCAACTCAAAAGAGAGATCATCGAGGCTGACTTCCCCTCTGCGCATGACCAGATGCACGAGTTCAGATTGATCGCGAGGAAGCTCCAGCAGCTCCATCAGTGTGAGGCCTTCCCGCTGGCAGGTATCTTCCCCCGATGATGGCTTATCCGCTCGCCTCATCATAGATTGTCCCTAAATTCTCCTAT
>JABAOH010151238.1_pt4 | contig 14327 bp, 10 predicted proteins | sample 7062181 | NCBI WGS metagenome assembly JABAOH01 (sample SAMN14538630, study PRJNA623070) | marine sediment metagenome | biome: marine biome [ENVO:00000428]; feature: marine pelagic biome [ENVO:01000023]; material: deep marine sediment [ENVO:00002113]; isolation source: pool of 5 deep marine... | reverse complement strand
TCCTTGCCGAAAATCCCGATCGCCTCGGTCACCACGGCGAACATGGGGACGCCGAGGACGAAGGCGGCGAACATCAGGTGGACCTGCGCCGCGATCCAGACGGCGACGCGGCTGCCCACCAGCGGGAAGTTGCCATACTGGCGGACCTCCGCCGTCGCCTCCTGAGCCCAGGCGGGCACGGCAGCCACGGCGACGATCAGAGCCAGCGCGACGCCCACGCCCCCGGCGCGCCGGATGATGCTCCAGGCCGCTCTCTCGCGGGTTCGTCTGAACTGTCCGGCTGACACTGACCGCCCTCTCAGCTCCATCGACCCGGTCCGATCAGGCGCCCGGCGCCGGCGATCCGTCCTCGGGCCGGCCGTTGTCACCGTCACCGGTCTGCGCCTCGGCCGCCCGCCGGTCCAGCATCTCCTGCACCTCGCGGATGGGGCAGCGGCCGCCGCCCGATTCGCTGAAGACGCCGGCGGAGCCCTCGGCGCCCGCCCGGATCTCCCGGGCCCGCAGCTCGCTGAACATCACCATCATCGTCTCCACGTCGAAGCTGTCCGCCTCGATCATCGCCTGCTTGTTCTCATCCATCACCTGAACGGTGACATGATCGATCCGGCGGTCCTTGGCGAAGCGCTCGACCGTCGAGCGCGCCAGCGGGCGAGCGATGAGCGGGACCAGCTCCAACCGCGCCCAGGCGTCGGCCGCCCAGGTGATGCCGTTCCGCGCCCTCTGTCTCAGCGCCTCCCGGTCGCTGCCCATGGGGCAACGAGGGATCGGCCGATCGGCCAGCGCTTCCTCGGCCTTGAGTTCGGCGCGGGCGATCTCTTCCGCCTGGCCGATTCCCATGATGAGTTGCATGTGGGTAGGAAGAAGCGCCTGGATCGCCCGGTCAAGCAACTCGTTGGTCACCACCTGACCACCCCGTTCCTGCACCCAGTCCTCCACCGCGTTACGGGCGATCGCCTGTGCGAACGGAGGCACTCGCTGCATCCGCACCGCCGCCAGCGGATCCCACTCGAGACCGGCGAAGCCATCCGCCTCGATCCAGGGTACGTCGTCGGGGCTCACACCCACGGTGCCGGTGAGCAGGACGTTGCAGGGGGCCAGCCGCACCAGGTTCTCGACCTGCGAGCCCATCTCGGTCCCCTCGACTCGATGGGCGCCGTGGCGCGCCAGCACGAGCAGCGTGGGCTCGATCTCCTCGATGTATTTCAGAACGCAGGCGAACGGCTTTCCGATCAGCACCTGCGTCCCCACCTCCACATCCGGATACGCCTCCGCCATCTTCTCCGCCCGCATCAGGTTCGCCTTGCAGAGCTTCAACAGGCCCTTGTCGATGATGTTGTTGTGAAGCTCCTCCTGCTCTTCGAACTTGAACACCCGGCTGGCCTGATAGCTCAACACATCCTTGATGTTGTTGAAGGCGACGTGGTGGAAGTCGAGGTCGAAGGCGCTGCAGAACCGGACCCGGGCGTTGAATTGACGCGCCAGCTCCAGCGCGATCTTCACCGAGCGATAGCTGTACGAGCTGCCATCCACGCACACGAGGTAGAGGCCGCCCTGCAGAGGCGCGTCGCTCCGCGTGATCAACAGATCTTTCTTCAGCCCGCGCATCACACGCGAGACCACCCCGCCAAGCTGCGACTCGGGCTGCCGTCCCAGCCCGTGCGCACCCATGACACAGAGGTCGTGGCCGTTGGCGTTCACCTCGCGAACGATCTCCTCGAAATGGATCCCCTCCAGCAACTGCCGCTTGAGGGGCACACCGGCCGCCCGGCACTTCGCTTCCATCTGATCGAGGAACGAGTCGCTGATCAGCTGCAGGCCCTTCTCGATCAGCTTGTCGTGAATCTTACGCTGGCGCTGAATCTCTTCTTTCGACTGGAAGCGGGCGGGCAAGCCTGACTCGAGTTGGCGGAAGCGCACATCGTGAAGCTTGGCGGCGTAGACGTGGTTGCCGACGAGGGAGGCGTCGGACTTCTTGACGAGCTCGATGGCGCGGTGGATCGCGTAGTCACACTCCTGCGAGTTGTCGCACGGGACGAAGATCGCTGCATACATGTGTCCCCCGGTTCCTGGGCGGACCAGCGCCGCGACGGTGGTCTACGATACGGAACGACCGCTCTTCGCGAACGGAAGCGCGGTCGGAGCTACGCTTCGGATCGGGCGTGCGACCCGTCACAGGCTCGCCGGCGAAAAACCCTCTGCCGGCCTGCGATCGGGGTAATCGAGACTACAGCGATAACGAGAATAGCTATTTGTTGGCTAAAAAGCCGAGCGATTATAGCGACGGCTCTTGCGACTGTCAACAAATCCCCGCCTGCGGTTAGACTTCCGGGACGATCCGCTCTCCCTCCTCGTCGTACAGCAGGATGGCACTGACCGGGCAGGACGCGGCGGCCTCCATCAGCGTGTCCAGGTCGGCGCCGTCGGGATTCGTAATGATGGCCAAGTTGTCGTCGTTCAGCATGAACACGTCGGGGGCTGCCACCACACATTCAGCAAACCCCGCGCAGAGGTCGGGATCCACATCGATCAGAACGCCGTTGCGCTCCGAGAACTTTTGGTGATCCGACTCCATAAGCACAATCCTTCGAAGATGTTACATGCCCTCGAGTCCGAGCTCCGAGCGAGCCCGATCCATCATCTCGACGGTGATCACCGCGACCCCGTGCTCGCGGGCCCAGTCGGCGTACAGGCGGCGGACCATCCCCCGCACGAAACCGGGGATGCGAGCCAGGCGCGTTTCCGCCGCCTCGCTCCAGGACGGCGCCGGCTCGCCATCTCGACGCGCTCCCTCGGCGCCGCTGTCGAGGTGCGAGCCGACCCCGGCGAACGGCTCGGGCGCCGCGGCCACCGTGTCTCCCACGGAAACGCAGAGGCTGCTGACCATCTGTGTCTCCATCGGATTGGCCAGCATGGCGATCTCCCGTCGGCAGCGCGGACAGCGGAACAGCAGCGCCAGGCTACCATCGCCGGGATCGGTCTTCTGCACCGACGCCATCTGAGCGTCGCACTCAACGCACAAGAACTTCATTTCGCTCAGCCCTCGAAAAAGGTTCTGACTGCAGACGCCAGCTCGCAAATCCCGCGCGCGGCTGGCGACTCGGGGCGCTGCAACACGTCGGGCCGACCGCCGTCCGTCGCTGCGCCGAAGCGCGGATCGAAAGGCAGCGAAGCCAGCCGCTCTACACCGTCGAAGCCGCGGCCGACGCCCCCGAACAGTTCACCCACCTCGCCACAGTGTGGGCAAAGGTAGCCCACCATGTTCTCCACGTAGCCGATGATAGGTATGTCGAGCTTGCGCGCCATCGTCAACGACTTGCCAACGATGAAGCGCGAGAGCCGAGACGGCAGGGTGATCATCAGGAGTCCGCCCAAGTTTGGTACGGTTTCGCTCACCGGAACGATGCGATCCGTGCCCGGAGGCAGGTCGAGGATGAGATAGTCGAGCTGACCCCACTCGGTGTCGCCGAGAAACTCGCCGAGCGTGTTCGCCTCCAGCGTGCCGCGCCAGACGAAGCTTCCCGCCTTCGGGCCCGTCCAATCCACCGGCGACTCTTCACTCGCCAGCAGCAGATCCATCGACATCACCCGGACCCCGGCGGCGCCGGGTGCCGGCTCCACGGCGTCGGCCGTGACGCGCAACGGAGCCCGGCGTACCCCGAGCAGCCGGGCCATCGAGGGGCCGTTGAGGTCGGCATCGAGCACCCCGACGGCGCACCCGTCGGCGGCGAGCGCGGCCGCGAGGTTGGCCGTGATCACGCTCTTCCCCACCCCGCCCTTCCCGCTCATCACGGCCAGCGAGTGGCGTACCCCGGCGAGGCGGCGCTCGACGCGCTGGCGGCGGCCGGCGAGTTGGCCTTCGATGTCCGAGGCCGACGCCCCGGACACATCGAAATAGGTGCGGTGCTTCTTCATCACGCTCAGAGATCCCAGGCGGCGCGCGCCAGCATCCAGGCGGTGACGGCCGCCACCAGGAACGGACCCAGGAAGAAATCAACGTTGGCCTGAATGAAAAGGTAGACGGCGCGGATGAACACGACGATGGCCAGCGCCATGGTGAACCAGCGAATCTGCCGCCAGATCAGAATCGGGAAGCCGATGGTGATCGCCAGCCCCAGCGGCAGAAGAATCCAGGCGTAGAGGGGCGAGTAGCCGTGAAGGTTCCAGCCGCTCCGTTCTCCCAGAGCGACGACCCGTGCCAGGTAGAGAACGCCGTACCCGAAGTAGACGATCGCGGCCTGCTGATACTTGCGCGTCTGCGCCCGGTCGGCGGCCGCGCCAACGCCCTCGGTCTCCGGTCCTGAGTTCATGGACGCGCAGCCTAGACAGGCCCTGAGAGCGTGTCAAGCGGCCGGGCCGCCGCCGAAGCTAAGTGCACATCCAACAGCCGACATCCAACCTTCGACTTCGAGGTATTCGAGAACACCGAACGTCCAACATCGAAGCCGGTTTAGACCCCTCTATCGCCGTTGGGTCGTCGGTGTTCGATGTCCGATGTTCGATGTTCGTTACCATCATTCAACGCCTCGCCCGGGTCCGCCAGCGCGGCGGTCTCGACTTTTCGGTCAGGCGGCGGCCCGATAGCTTGTCAGGTCGATGACCGATTCCCAGCCCACCGTCGTCGCCGTGGACACCGGCGGCACCTTTACCGACTTCGTCGTGCTGCGAGCAGGCGCGATCGCCGTGCACAAACGTCCCTCGACACCCGACAACCCGGCCCGGGCGGTGCTCGAAGGCTTGCGTGAGACGCTGCAGCCCGGCGAGCGTTTCGTCCTCGCCCATGGCTCCACCGTGGCCACGAACGCGCTCCTGGAACGACGAGGGCCGCGCACCGTTTGGATCACGAACCGCGGTTTCGAGGACGTGATCGAGATCGGCCGTCAGGCGCGGCCACAACTCTACGCCCTCGTCGGCGAGCGCCCCCCACCACTGGTCTCGGCCGAGGACCGGCTCGGAATCAGCGGCCGCATCCTCAAAGACGGCTCGGAGGAGAGTCCCCTCGTCGCCTCGGAGCTGGAGGGGCTTGCCGAGCGGGCCGCCGGTGCCGAGTCGGTGGCCGTCGGCTTGCTCCACAGCTACGCCAACCCGGAGCACGAAGATGCCGTGGCCCGGTCGCTGGCCGCGCTCGGCGTACCCGTCACCTGTTCGGGAAGGCTGCTGCCGGAGTACCGAGAGTACGAGCGATTCTCTACAGCGCTGGTCAACGCGTACGTGGCGCCGCTGGTGCAGCGCTATCTCGACACCCTGAAGCGCGAGAGCGGCGCCCTGCGCGTTCGCATCATGGCGTCGAGCGGCGGAGCTTTCTCGCTCGAGCGCGCGGCACGGGAGCCGGTCCACACGATACTGTCGGGCCCGGCGGGCGGCGTGGTCGCGGCCCTGGAGGCGGCGCGCCGCGCCGGTCACACGAAGGTGCTCTCTTTTGACATGGGCGGAACGTCGACGGACGTTTCCCTCTGCCCGGGCCTGCCGCTCAGCACCAAAGAGTACGAGATCGCCGGATGTGCCGTGGCGATACCGGTGATCGACATTCACACGGTCGGCGCCGGTGGCGGGTCCATCGCCCGACGCGACCCGGGCGGCGCGCTGAAGGTTGGTCCCGAGAGCGCCGGCGCCGTCCCTGGCCCGATCTGCTATGGACGCGGCGGCACCGAGGTGACGGTCACCGACGCGCACGTCTGGCTGGGCCGCATCCCGCCGGCCGCGTTCCTGGGCGGCCGCCAGCGGCTAGACCGCGCCGCGATACAGGGTCCGCTTTCAGACCTCGCGGAGGCGTTGGGCGGCTCGCTCGAGGGCATTGCCGCCGGCGTGCTCGAGGTCGCCGACACGCGCATGGAGGGCGCGCTGCGGCTGATCAGCTTGGAGCGCGGTCACGATCCTGGCGACCTGACGCTCGTGGCTTTCGGCGGCGCGGCCCCGCTGCACGCCGCCGAGCTGGCCGCGCGACTGGGCGTTCCGCGCGTGCTCGTGCCGCCCGATCCCGGCACCCTGTCGGCCCGGGGCATCCTGGTGGCGGACGTGCGGAAGGACGTGTCACGCAGCGTGCTGCTGCGCGGGGAAGACGCCGAGCTCGCGGCCCTGCAGCCGGTGCTGGCCGAGTTGGAGGCCGCGGCCCGCGCCGAGCTGGCGGCGGACGGCTACTCCGGTGCGACGGTCGCGGTCGCGCTCAACATCGACGCCCGCTACGTCGGTCAGAGCTACGAGCTGAACGTTCCCGCCACTCGCGATTGGAAGAGCGCCTTTCATGACGCCCACCGTCAACGCTTCGGCTTCGCCGGTGAAGAAGCCGCGGTCGAGGCCGTGACGCTGAGGGCGGCCGCACAGGCCCCGGCGGTCCGGCCACCCCCGGTTCGCCCGCCCGCGGGCGGGGCGGCCGCGGGTGCGGGTCGTGCGATGACGGTTTTCCTCGACGGCGCCTGGCGTGAGGTTCCGCTGTACATGCGTCCAACTTTGCGCGTCGGCCAGCGCATCGAGGGGCCGTCGGTGATCGCCGAATACAGCGCGACTTGCTGGCTACCCCCCAACTGGGGCGCGGAGGTCGGCGAGTTCGGCGACCTCGTGCTCACCCCCAGCCCATGACGCGGCCGGCAACGGGCAACGTACTGGCGCGCTTGACGTTCCAACGTATTATAGAGCCCCCGGAACAAGACGGACGAGCGGACGATTCTTGTAAGAAGAATCGCGGCGTTGAGTTGGGATAAGAGGGAGATGGGAAACGCCACGGAAACAGAACAGCACGCGACCGCCGGCTCCGGCTATCGGCCCCCGTATCGGCTAGGCGGTCTGGTGGGGCTGGCGGTGTTCGCGATCTACGTCGTCACGCTGGCGCCGACCACGGCCTTTTGGGACACGAGTGAGTATATCGCTACTGCGCACATCCTCGGGATCCCGCACCCCCCGGGGAACCCGTTGTTCGTGCTGCTGGCGCGGACCTGGGAGCTGCTGCTCACACCGTTCCCGCTCTCCACCGCCGTCAAGATCAACCTGTTCTCGGCGACGAACGGCGCTGTTGCCGCCGCCTTCTGGTTTCTCGTCGTCCACCGGGTGCTGGCCTTCTTTTCAAAGGACGAACTGTTCCGGCGTCTGGGCGCGGCCTCGGCGGCGCTGATCTCGGCGACCGCGTTCACGGTGTGGAACCAGTCGGTGGTGAACGAGAAGGTCTACACGGTGAGCCTGATGACGATCGCGCTGCTCACCTGGCTGATCTTCCGGTGGCGCGACAACCTGGGACGCGGAAAAGACGACAACCTGCTGATCCTGATCGTTTTCCTTCTGGCCCTCTCACTGGGCAACCATTTGATGGCGTTTCTGGTCGCGCCGGCGATGCTGCTCTTCATCATCTGGGTCCACCCCCGGGTGCTGATCCGCTGGCAGCTGTACGCTTTCGCCGCGTTGGCGTGGGTGCTGGGTCTGTCGGCTCAGCTCTTCTTGCCGATCCGCGCCGATAACCGCCCGATCATCAGCGAGGCGGACCCGCGTTGCGAGTCCGTGGTCGATGCCACGGTCGACATCCTCCGCCTCCATCCACCGCTGTCGCTATTGGGCCCGGATGTGCAGAGTGACCGGTGCCGGGCGCTGGCGGAATCTCTCCGCCGCGAGCAGTACCGTAAGCCGCCACTCAACCTGAACCCGATTTTTTACCCCATTCGGGAGGTGCCCCGTGACTTCAGGTTGCTCAAGTGGCAGTTCATCAACTATGCCCAGTACTTCGATTGGCAGTGGGCCCGCAGCCTGGCCGGCGACAACACCTATCTGGCCGGACTGCGCGCGCCGTTCACTTTACTCTTCCTGCTCCTCGGACTGTACGGGGCCTGGCGACACTACATTGCCGACCGTAAGTCGTGGGTCTATTTCGCGACGCTCTTCGTCTTCGTTTGGTTCGGCCTCGTCTTCTATCTGAACTTCAAGTACGGCTACTCCGTGGGCGCGACCGTGGACACGGGCCAGGGTATCATCCCGGTCCCCCGTGAGTGGCGAGAGGTCCGCGAGCGCGATTACTTCTTCATCGTCTCGTTTTCGCACTGGGGTCTGTGGGCGGGCATCGGCCTGGCCGCGCTCTGGAAGCAGCTGGCGCAAATGGCGGCCGGCTCGGCGCGTCTCTCCCCGGCCCACCTGCGGCGAGCCGCCCCCGTGCTCGTCCTCGCCGCGCTCCCCTTGCTGTTGAACTGGAAGTACGCGAGCCGGGCCGGCGACTACGCCGCCCGGGACTGGGCGTACAACCTGCTCATGTCGATCGAGCCCTACGGCGTCGTCTTCACCAATGGCGACAACGACACTTTCCCGCTCTGGTACCTGCAAGAGGTCGAGGGCCTACGGCCTGATGTGACGGTCATCGTCTACTCGTATCTCGCCACCCCATGGTACGCCGAGCAGCTGCGCGACCTCACCCGCCCCTGCAATGAGCTGGATCCGCAGGCCGATCCCACGGTGATCATCTGCCAACGGCCGTTCGAGCCGGAACAGGCGATCGACGTCTATCGCGATCGGGACTGGCCCACACCCACACGCTCGATTCTCGAGCTCAGCGACCAAGAGATTCGCAGCGTTCCGGAATGTTATCCGAGAGACAGCTTAGGGGCCTGCCGGGCCTTCCCCGATTCGATCGGCGTGCCGATCAGCGATGACGTCAGCGGCGTGATCGCGCAGGGCGACTACCTGGCACGCAACGACATCCTGGTGCTGCGCATCGTCCAGACGGCCGCGGGCGACCGGCCGATCTATTTTGCCGGCACCACCGGTACCTTTGAGAAGTTCGCGGTACAGCCCTGGATGATTCGTCAAGGGGTGGCCTACAAGCTGGCGGTCTCCGACGTGACCCCCACAGCGTCGATCATCCCGCTGCCGCCGCGGGCACGCTTCCTGGGTGGGCGCGCCTTGCCGTTCTGGGTGGACGTGGAGCGGACCCAAGCGCTCCTGGACGAGCACTACATATATAGAGACTTGCTCGATTGGTCGTTTTGGCCGGACCTGTCGACCAACGGCATTCCGCTTCAGTACTACCAGGCCTATACGGCGCTGGCTAACGCCTTCCTCGTCCTGGGCAACGCGCAGGCGTCGAACCATGCCGTGCTGCGAGCGCGCGAGTTCGTGGAGGTGGCGTTGGGGCCGATCGATCTGCCCGCGGTAGCCGCGCCGCCGGCTGACAACCCCTCGCAGCCCATCGAGATTCCTATCGATTCCGAGGAGGTGCCCCGGGACGGCGGAGGACAGCGCTGATAAGCGACCCCGCGCCGCCGTGCGGCGCGGGGTCGCCGATAGACTTCAGCCGCCGACCAGAGCGGCCATGTCTTCCCGCGCCAGATCCTCAGGGCCCGCGCCGGGACTTTCATCACTGACCCGGCTGGCGCCGCTCTCCTCGTCGTAGGCGACGCGGACCACCTGGTCCAGCCCCTCGCGGATCGACTCGATGTGGGTGATGAGGATGACCTGCTCGAAGCGGTCGTGAAGCTTTTGGAGCAGCCGCACCACGCTCTCGCGTCGCTGCTCATCGAGCCCTCCAAAGACCTCGTCGAATATCAGCAAGCTCAGCGTTTGACCGGCACGGTCCGCGATCATCTGACTGATGGCCAACCTCAGCACCAGATTAGCCAGATCCTCTTCGCCACCCGAGATCACCGGCTTCTCCTCGCCGTCATCGAGGACCACGAAATCGTAGTCCTCGTTGATCTCCACTCGATTGTAACGGCCGTCCGTCAGCTCAGTCAGAAAGACGCTGGCGATCTCGGACAGCTCGGGGCGCACCCGGGCGTTCAGCTCATCGGTGAGAGCCCCCAGCGCCGCGTCCAGCTCGTTGTGTAAGCGATGCTCTTTTTCACGATCGGCGATCTGCCGCGAGATCTTCTGGTGTTCAACCTCGGCGCGCCGCGCCGCCTCTGACGCCTCGCGCGCCGCTTCCACTTCCGCCCGGGCACGCTCGAGGGCCAACCGGGCGTCGCTCAGAGCCGCACGCGCCACCTCGTACGAACCCGCAGCCTCCCGATAGCGCTCCTCGGAGAACGCCAGCTCGGCGCGGGCCCGCCCCAGCTCTCCGAGCCGCGCCTGCAGCTGCCGCGCTTCCTCCTCGCCCCGGGCCAGCTCTTTGCGTAGCGGACCCTGCCGCTCCAGGCGGGTCTCGAGCTGCGTGACCTGGCGCTCCAGCTCCGTCAGTCGCTCCAACCCCTGGCGCACTTGTGCATGGCGCGCGGCGTCGTAACCCTCGGGCAGTTCGGCGATCTCTCCCGCCAGTTCACGGGCGCGCTTCTCCTCCTTCGCAAGCTCGGTCTTAAAACCCGCCGCCTGCCTCAGCGAGGCCTCCGCCTCGCTCAGCTCTTTGCGGGTGGCCTCACGCTCAGCTCGTGCGGTCTGCAACGACCGCCGCGCCGTCACGACTTCCGCCGGCTCCGACACGAGCTGCTCCGACCGTTTCTTGTGCCATTTCCCGTCCTGGACCTTTTCTTCGTACTGCCCGCGTAACAGCTCCAGCACGCTACCGTACTCTTCGCCGAGCAGCCTCCTGCACGTCGGGCAGGAACCGTCCGGCCCGGCGGACTCGATCTGCTCGATCTGCCGCTTCAGCTCCGTGGCCTGGTCTCTGAGCATCCGGAGCTGCGCCTCGACGTCCTGGCGGTCGCGCTGCCAGCGAGACATCTCCTCCTCGAGGCTGCTTTCCGCGCCGGCGCACGCCGCGTCTCGCGCTTTCAGCGCCTCGGCAAGCTCTTTGGCGAGGCGTCCGCGTTCCTCCAGCCCGGACACCTTGCCGGCGAGCGACCGGACTCGTTCGCGCTGCTCCGTCAGCTGTTTCTCGAGAGTCTGGCGGCGTGTCGCGGCTTCTTGCAGCGTGCGGAGCGTCTCGTCCTCGGATCGCAGCTCGACCAGGGGCCTGGCCGTCTCGCGCAACTCAGACAGTCGCTTCGCTTCCTCGCCCAGGTTCTCCAGCTCCTTGGTCGCTTCCGCGCACTCTTCCAGCACACCCTCCAGGCGGGCCTGGGCCAAACGCTCTTCTTCCTGAAGCCCGCGGTCGCGATCCCGCGCTTTCTGCAGTTCGTTCCAGGCCGGCTCGACCTCGCTCAGCCGCTCTGCCGCTTCCGTTTGACGGCTCTCAGCTTCCACCCGCGCCGCGTTGGCCTCCTGCAGCCTTTCATCCGCGGACCGCCGCTCACGCTCGATCTCGTCCGGATCGCGGAGCGTTCGCCGGAGCTCTTCCACCTGGCCTTTGAGAACGTTGCGCCGTTCGCGCACCAGACGCTGTGCAGCGCGCAGGCGCTCGTAGCCCAGGACCTGCGAGAGGAAGCGCGCGCGCTCCGTCGCGCCCGTTACCAGGAACTGCAACTCCTTCTGTTTGGTGAAGTAGGTGTTGTAGAACTCGTCCAGCGTCATCCCCAGCCGGCGCGTCACCTGCCGAGTCACTTCGCTGATGCCCCGGGCGATGGGATCCTCACGCTCGACGCGATAGAGTTCGGCGCTGCGAGGCGTCCGCACCACGCGGTAGCGCTCCTCGCCCAGCTCGAACTCCAGCTCGGCCCGGACGCTCGACCGCCCCGGCGCCCGGTTGAAACGCATCGTGTCCTTGGTGCCGCGGACCGCCTTGCCGCCGTACAGCGCCCAGGCGATGGCCTCGAGGATGGTCGTCTTGCCGGACCCGTTGGGCCCGATGATCCCGGTGAGGCCGGGCCGGAACACCAGGTCCGTCTCGGCGTGTTGCCTGAAGTTCGAGAGGGTGAGGCGGATCAGCCGCATCTCATTCTCTCCCCTCCAGCGCTTCAGCCTCTTCGGCCTCTCGCAGATAGCGCAACCCGAGCTCGACCAGCGCCTTGCGGTCGAGGCCCTTCACGCCGGGCTTCCAGCCGTGCTCCAGGAACGCCTCGAGCTCTTCCTGAAGCGTGCGCCGCTTGCCAGGTGCCGCCGTACCGCGAAGCCGGGTGATCAGCGGTGGCCGGGCATCGAGATGGAAGTGGAGCGCCTGCATCCGGTACTCGCGGATCTTGCGGTGGTCGAGCTGCCGGTAGACATCGCGGGTAACGTTGAAGAGACGGAGACGAAGAATCTTATCCTCGACGCCGCCCGGTACGGTCTCCACCGCCGCCTCGACGGCAGCGTCCAGCTCGCGCGGGCTTTTTTCACTCCCCTCGACCGGGCGAAGATCGAAGACCGCACGTGGCTTTTCCAGCTTGTGGAACGTCGCACGTCCCGCTTCCAGGTCGTACTCGATAAAACCTTTCCCCCACGCCGCATCGCCCCAGGTGTCCTCGGCTTTCACCTGCGCGTTATCCGCCTCCGCCCAGATGTTGAGACTGGTTCGCTCGATCCCGCCCGGATAGAACATGTTCGACGCCAGTCGGGAGCGGACGTGGTAGTGACCGAGAGCGACGTAGTTCCAATCCGCGGGGTCGATCGCGCCACGCGCCAACGTGGCGGCTCCGATGTCCATGAGCAGCTTCAGGCGCTGGTCGTCGATCGCGGCGTGCGCGACGAGCACGTTGCGCTCGACGTTCGGATCCGGCTCGATCGCGGGTGCGGGGCCGAACTTGAGCTCGTTGTGAGGCAGACAGAGGACCGACACGCCCAGCTCGGCGAACCTCAGGCGGCGCGCCTCGTGATGCGCGACCTCCACGCCGGGGATCTCGTCGAACAGCCGGAGGATGCTTCCGATCTCGGCGGCCTTTGGCGAATCGTGGTTTCCGGCGATGATGACGATGCGAGTCCCGGGAGCCTCGCGGCGCAACCGCGCGAACTGGCGGAAGGCGTCGGCGATCGCGGCGTTCGAGGGGCGCGCCGTGTGGAAGATGTCCCCGGCGACCAGCAAGAGATCGGGGCCGATCTCGACGATCCGCTCCAGCATCTCCCGGAAGGCACGCGCCACATCGGCCTCCCGCTCGTTGATACCGAACGCGTTCGTACGGTGATAAGCACGGTAGCCCAGGTGCAGATCGGCGGCATGGACCAGCTTCATCGCGCGCTCAGCAGTTCCAGTTCGCCGTTGGCATGACCGGTGAGCTGCAACTCGACCCCATTGGCGGCGTGCAGCGCGAACATGTCGACCTCGTAGCGGCCACCGACGAACCGGCCCTGGTTGACGTCGAACAGCGACGAGCCGCTGAGGTTGGCCTCCAGGTGCAGCGGCTCGTTCAGCGCCAGGTCGTCCAGGCCGCGGAGCCGGGAGTACGATCCCTTGACCGCGATCACCGCGACAGGACCGTGGGGGCCATCGCGCAACTCAGCGAGCGTGTGCTCCAGCTCCATCGTCATACTGGCGGGGCCGCCCGTCGGCATCCCCACAGGAATCTGCGCCGTGCTGGTCCAGCGGTCACCGATCGCCACCGGCTGCTCGGGCAGTGATGTGGGCACCCCGCCCTCGAGCGGCTGCCAGCCGGCGGCCAGCCGGGCGATGCGCGGATCCGAGTGCGTCACATCGATCGTGCGGCCGCTGGGCGTGGTGCGGAAGCGGGCCGACTGCGACAGCAGAAGAGTGACGAGTTCCAGCTGGCTTCGTGGCGGATCGATCTCCCGCTCGCCGACCCGGCCGGAGAACTGGTAGTCGTGCCAGCGGACCTCGAAGGCTCGCGTTCCATCGTCCGCCACTTCGACGAGTTTTTGCTCGTATACGACCGACGATCGAAGCCCCATCCCGGACCGGGCCAGGTCGATCCAATCCTGCGCCGGGGCCACTGGCTCGCCTTCGACCGTATACTCGGCCCGCATGCGCATGTCGAAGCTCAGGCGGTAACGGCTCTGCTGCCCGATCTTCTCGCCGATGCGGAGCTGGTGCAGCGCCCGCTGGGCGAACGCGGCATCCGGCGGCGCCCCGGCAACGAGCAGGGCGAGGGCGAGAGCCCGCAGGGCTCCGCCGCCACGATCCGATCTCCGAGTTATCCAGCCCATCACCTGCATCGTAGCCGGCGGGGTCGAGAGGCACGCCGCATCAGAAGCGAAAAGCGCCAAGCAACACCAGGTAGACCATCAAGAGGGCGAGTACGCCTCCCACAATGGTCTGACGCTTAACCCGGCGCCCGAACTCCGCCGCAGCCTCTCCCGTCTCGGCCGCACGCTCCGCCAGCCGGGCCAGCGCCCCCGCGTTGGGAACCAGGTAGAGAAGCGTCGTCAGAAAGGCCGCCAACCCCAGGATCTGCATCTGGAACAGCCAGTGCTCGGGAAAGGGACGGAACCAGGATCGGTCGGTCACGAACACGAGGAGCGCGCCCGCTACCGTCGTCAGCGTCGCGGAAATCGCGACGAAGCGGCGATAGAGGCGAAACGAGGTCGCATAGGTGAAAGCGACGATCTTGCGGTCGCCGCTAGCTCGCGCCCGCCGAGTCCAGACGCCGAGGCTGGCCAGGCTGCCCAGCCAGACCGCCATA
>JABAOH010121633.1_pt4 | contig 14329 bp, 18 predicted proteins | sample 7062181 | NCBI WGS metagenome assembly JABAOH01 (sample SAMN14538630, study PRJNA623070) | marine sediment metagenome | biome: marine biome [ENVO:00000428]; feature: marine pelagic biome [ENVO:01000023]; material: deep marine sediment [ENVO:00002113]; isolation source: pool of 5 deep marine... | reverse complement strand
AATCGCAGAGGAAAAGAAGAAAAAATGAAACTTTGGGAAGATCAAAATGTCTACGATTAAAGAAAAGTTTAACCAGATATCTCCAAGTGAGTTCTTTTACAGAAATCGAGATATGGCTGGATTTAGCAATCCTACCAGGTCACTATATACAGCCGTGCGTGAATTTGTCGAAAATGGCTTGGATGCATGTGACCAAAAGGGAATTCTTCCTGATATCCATTTATCAATCAAAGCTGTGGATCCTGAAAAACCAGACCCAAAACAGTACATTTTGACTGTAAAGGACAATGGCCCAGGAATTGAATCAAAACACGTTCCATTAGCATTTGGAACAGTGCTATATGGTTCAAAGTTTGGACTAAAACAAGCTCGAGGAATGTTTGGTCTTGGAGCAACCATGGCAATTCTTTATGGACAAATTACAACAAACAAACCTGTAACTGTCAAAAGTTCTACTGATGGAAAAACCTCTGATGAATATGAACTGCTTTTAGATATTCAAAAGAACAAACCAGTTATTCTAAAACACAAAACAAAAGATGTTTCAAAACAAGGACTTTCAGTTAGCATTTGTTTAGAAGGTGATTATTCAAAGGCAGGTTCAAAAATTAGAGATTATGTTTCTCAAACTTCTCTAATCACTCCTTACGCCTCTATTACTTTTGATGATCCTAAAGGAGAAAAATATCATTATTCTCGCATGATCAAAACAATGCCAAAACCTCCAACAATAATCCGTCCTCATCCATATGGCATTGATGTTGAAACAATACGAAGAATGATGATAGAATCGCAATTTGAAATTCCAACTATAGATGACAAGATGATTGAAAAAGTTAGAAAAGATTTGGGTTTGTCAAAAAAGAACTTAGGTTTTACGGCAATAATGGCTAAAGCAAAAAAGAAATGGAAAAATCTTTCAAGACAAGTTCGAGTTGTAATTGCACTAATGTCATTTCTTAAAATGGATTTTGATAAACTCAGTAAAATTAGAATTGAAGATTTGGATGTTCCAAACAAACAATTAGTTTATTGGGATTTTGGAGATTCTACTTCTAAAACAATTGATATGGATCCTGAAAGCCAGTATTATCGACAATTAACCAATACCGTTCAAGGTGAAACTTTAACGGCATTTCTGACCAAGCGATTTCAAAGAGTAGGTCCAACAACTGCTGTAAAATTTGCTCAATTTGCTGGATTCAAGCCTGAAAAACGTATGGGAACCATGACTAATGTAGAGTTAGCCAAACTTAGTGATTCTCTACAAAAGTTTGATGACTTTATGACTCCAGATCCTAGCTGCCTTGCTCCTCTAGGAGAAGAACCATTAGAGAAAGGAATAAGAAAATTCTTCAATCCTGATTTCTTGACTGTAATTCAGCGTACAGCTTCAGCATATTCGGGTTTCCCATTTGTCATTGAGATGGGAATAGCATATGGTGGAGATATCACAAGTAGGGGAATCAAGGTTTATCGTTTTGCAAATAGGATTCCACTACTTTATGATGAAGGAAGTGACGTTGTTTTAAAGGTGATAAATGATATTGATTGGTCACGATACAAAGCTAAAGGAGATCCTCCACTAGTGATTGTTTCTCATATTTGTTCAACCCGAATTCCATACAAAACTGCTGGAAAAGAAAATGTAGCAGACAGACAAGAAATAGAAAAAGAATTAAGATTAACAATTCAATTCCTTGCCAGAAAATTATCTGTTTTCATGAATAAAAGAGGACAAGCCGAAGCTGCAAGAAAAAGAGCTAATCTTTATGCAAAATATGTTCCCTTGATTGCACAATTTTGTACAGAGCTTGCAGGAAAGAAAAAAGAACCACAATACCAAAAAATACTACAAGAGGAGAAACCAATAGAAAATGAGTAAAAAATCTGACAAAGCAAAGGCTCTTAGCAAAAAAGCTCAAGAAAAGCAAAAAAACATTCTTGAAATGCTAAAAACTCATGGAGCAAAAATTTATGATGATCTAGATAATGGTCAATTCCCAAAATTTTCAATTCCTAGCAGATCTGTTAACAACATTGTTTATGATAAAAAAATAAGACAATACATTTTAGGAAATGCTACATCACTACGTAGTTCTAAAAACACTTCTCAATTAAGATCATTTACTCAATTAATGTGGCTAGCATTTTTTGCAAATAGATTAACACAAGAAAAAAAATCTTCCACACTAAGAGATATCTATTATTCGTCCCAGGCCTTTGCGATTGATTTTGAAGACCAGGCTGAATCTGACAATATTATAGTGGATTTGGAGGCTGTTACCTCGCGTCCTAGGGAGGACTTTCATATTTTCCCTGAAGAGCGAAGTTCAATCTTTGGTGATTTGAATATTGAATATACAATACCTGGGTACGAGGGCAAATCCATGAATTTATCAAATCATCCAGATGGTTATGCAATAGGTCCAAGCTTAACTACCGCAGAATTAGTTGATACTAGCGCTGAAATTGTAATTGCAATAGAAAAAGGTGGATTATTTACAAGATTTGTAGAAGAACAAGTAGATAAAAAATTCAAGTCAATCATCATCAATACAGGAGGACAAGCTCCTCGTTCAACAAGAACTCTTTTGAAAAGACTGCATGATGAAATGAAATTACCTATTATCATTCTCACAGATGGAGATGTGTATGGAGAACATATTGCAATGGTAATTAAATCTGGTTCAGCAAATGCTGCTCACTTAAGGGAACTTACAGTTCCTGATGCAAAATGGGTTGGAGTTTGGGCTACTGACATTGAGAAATACAAACTTCCAACAATTCCTATGACTGAATCTGATGTAAAGAGATGTTATGATTTACAAAAAGATCCAAGATATCAAGATGGAATATGGAAAAAAGAACTAGACGTATTTTTGAGAATTAAAAGAAAAGCCGAGTTAGAGGCATTTTCAAAATATGGTTTAACTAACATTACAGACAAATATTTACCACAAAAGCTAGAACTAGCAAAAAGTCTCTAATCTCTTTTTATTCTTAGAGTTAAGACTCCGTTTCTATATTTGAAATCAAAAATTTGCATATCATTTGACCCTTCTATAGGAACTTCTTTTGAAAAACCTGCTGAGCCTCGTATGTATAGGACTCCATCAATTAATCTGACCATTATTTTATCCTCAGGTCCAGGAACTTCTGCAACAAATACAAAATCACCATCTCCTTTGATAAGATCATATACCCAATTCTTTGCTTCTTGCTCTCTTTTGGTAAAGGCTGGTTTTTGTTCCTTAGTCATCTTTTTTAAAACTCGTACCCAGTAAAACATAGTCAAAGCTGCTACTCCAATCAAAATGAAACTTACAAATCCAGAGCCTGCCCTTTGAGTCATTACGTAAACAATTCCTAAAAATAGAATTATCATTATGGGAATTACAAAATTTATTGATTGTTCGTTAGAATACGCTCCCTTGTAACTTGCCAAACACAAAAAATCCGTTTTTGCCAAATATAAAGTATTTTTGGTTTTTATTGTCAATAAGCGGTATGGAGGATGTGTCAGCCAATAAATCAGATAAAATGACAATAAAAGAAATTATTCTAAAAGGATCCTTTATTGCAATTTTGGTTGTTATCCCGTCCCTTTTAGCTTTCTTTGCATCTTGGATTATTTTGGATGATCTACTTACTGCCGCAATTATTGGAGGGGTAATTCATTTCATAGCAATGGGATTTTCTTTGAAAATTTCAAAAAAATTCCTTTCAAAAAAGCGAGGGTCATAATTAGACTTTATTTAACTGAAAAAACTGTGAAGCTTTATGAACATTCAACAAATTGAAGAAAATTTAATTTCTGAAATTAAACTTGACCCTATTCAAGCAAAAACTTTTCTTCTAATTACTTGCCATGGAAAAATGAGTCCATCTCAAATCTCCTCAAAACTAAAAATTTCTGAAGATCTTGCTCTCAAAACAGCAAGGGATCTTATGAACTTGGGAGCCTTGATAGATATTACTAAAACAGAATTTGAGGCCATGCATCCCAGGTTTACTGCAGTCAATATGTATAGAAGATTATGTGAAAGAGAAAATATTGAATTTAAAAGAAATAAAATTGTTGACAGTATAGGGGTGCTTCTTGAAAAACCATATGAAGATGCAAGAACTAAATAATGCTAATAAATTGGAAACAACGTTGAGCACTGATACTGAATCTTGTAATCATCAACCAGTTTACTTTGGCGTAGTCAATATCAATATTGATGAGAGGACAATTGGTTCAGTTGATGTTTGGAGATGTGTACTTTGCAAAAAAAGATTCTGTGAGGAAAAACAATTGGGAATTGAGGAATTGGCTGACTTGGTTGGCATGCCAAAAATTGATCCTGACGCCAAATGGGCAGTAAGTGTTTGCAAATTACAACAAGGCAAATACAAATGGAAATTAGTTAAACTCAAGGAAAATGGCGAAATCAAGCACGAATGTCTTGACGAAAATGTTGTTCCATTAAAAATTCAAGATTACAAAATACAAGATGAGAGTCATTGGAGCTTTTTGATTGATGATCATGTTAACAAGGCAGTAGAAATTTAGTTCTTACAATGGATATCAAAGTCAAAATCAATAACATTCATGGAAGCCAAATGGCTGCCAAAATTACAGGAAATTTCACAATAGATGAACATTCCTTTAGATTTACAGCAATTGCATTTGGAAGAATCGGGGGACAAAACATTGGCGCCAAATTATCTAAAGCAACAGAGAAAGAATTAACTTCACTTGGCTATGATGTTGATGAGGTAATAATGAATTTACAAAATAATCTTTTGCATGGAAATTTGAGTTTGCCTGAGGGTTTGAAACGAGAGTCTTTTGTTGATGATTAGAATTCTGCCTCTTCTAGTGCCTTTGCACAGGAACAAGTTCTAGTTTTTGGAATCTTTTCAATTAAATCTTCCAAAATCTTTTTTGTTCTTTCTACATTTTTTGAAAGCGTCTCTAAAACTTCTTTTGCTGTAACAGGTTTTTCAGCCCATACGTCATAATCAGTAACAGTCGAAATAGAAGCATAACACATTTGAGCTTCTCTTGCTAACTGACATTCTGGAACTAGAGTCATTCCAATAATATCTGCATTAGTGGATCGATAAAATTGAGATTCTGCTTTTGTAGAAAACCTTGGCCCTTCAATGCAAACGTAGGTACAGTTTTGATGAATATGATCTCCTTGTTCTTTAACTACCTGATTTATCGAAGATTGTAATTCAGGACAAAAAGGATCTGCTACGGATATGTGTATTACTCTGCCTTCTTCAGAAAATGATCCAATTCTGGATTTTGTGAAATCTATAAACTGCGTAGGGAGCACAAAATGTCCAGGCTCTAGTTCTTGCTTCAAACTTCCAACAGCAGAAGGAGCAATTATTCTTGAAATTCCTAGCTCCTTGAATGCCCAAATGTTTGCTTGATAGTTTATCATGTGAGGAGGAATAGTGTGTTTTTTACCATGTCGTGGAAGAAATGCAATTTTTCTACCCTTGAAAATCCCAACTGTTATTGAATCTGATGGCTTTCCATATGGAGTATCGATATCTACTTCTTGAGGGTTTTCAAGTAATCCAGAATCATAAATCCCAGTACCTCCAAAAATTCCAATCTCTACATCTTTATCCATTAATACTTCACCAATGATTTACATTTGTATTTACTAATTCCTTTTATCCCGCCAAGATCTGTAAGTTCAATGATAAAAGCAAAGCCTGTAATTTTTCCACCAATTTTTTCAATTAATTTACCTGAAGCTTTTGCAGTTCCTCCAGTAGCAAGCAAATCATCACAAATGATAATTTTTTGACCTTTTTTGATCAACTCTTTTTGAATCTCAATAGTGTCTTTTCCATATTCTATAGTGTAGGATAACTTTGTTGTCTTTCCAGGAAGTTTTCCAGCTTTTCTTATCATTACCATTCCTTTATCGTAACGAGATGCTAAAATTCCAGCTAGTAAAAATCCTCTGGATTCAATTCCAGCAAATAAATCTACATCCTTTGGATGAAAAAATTTCATAAATTCGTCTGCAATGTAAGATAAGGCCGAGGGATCTTTTAAAATCGGACTAAAGTCACGAAAAAGAATTCCTTTTTTTGGAAAATTTGGATATTCTGAGATTTTTTCTTTTAAGTTCATAATTTTACCGAAAAAAGGTGAAATAAAATTGTTTGATACTAATTAACATCGTATGTTGTTTCAGCACTGTTAAAGGCATCTTCTGCCTTGAATGTATAAGTACCTGGCTCGGTTCCTGGGGGGATAATCCATGGTTGAATTACATTCCCTTCATCCGAAGCTGGGAATCTTAGTTCTTCAATTATTTCTCCTTCATCTGAAATAATCTCGATAACTACAAGTTGTTCAGCACCCATTACTCTGATGGTAACTGTCTTACCAACACCAGGAATTTGATCAGATTCCTCTACAGAAATAACTAATCCTTCTATTTTAAGGGCTGTTACATCTATTTTATGATTGTAAAAATTGGAGCCACTTTTTGCATTAATGGTCCATGTTCCTGGTTTGGCCTCAGAAGGTATCCTAAAAGATTCTTCGGTAATTTTACCCAATTTATTGGAAAATGAATCTTCAACTTTTACTTCATTTCCATCTGGATCGATTAACGTTATTGTCAAAAGAACATTTGGTTTGGTATCTCCTAGAATCAAAATTGATTCTCCTGGTTCATAACCAAGTTTAGTTGTGCTGATTTTAATATCCCCAGATCCTGTTTGAAGTCCTACAGTAAAGGTTTGTGTACTCTTGGCACTTCCTTTACTTACTACAGCAGAATAAATTCCTGATGAATACCCATCAAGGTCTAATTCGTATCTTTGTGTTCCATCAGGTTTAATTGTGATTTGAATGGCTTCGCCCTTTGGTTTATCTGATGGGTCAATAATTAACATGCTAAGAACATCTGATGGTTTTCCAGTAAGTGATATTATTGCATCCTCATTATTTTTGTAATTTAGTTTATCAAACTCAATGTTTACAGGAATTGTTGGAAGCTCACCTAAACCTGCATAAATGAATTCTTTGTGTTTTCCTTGTGTTGCAATTAAAGTCCATGTTCCTTCTTTGTCTACGTTGGCAATTGTAGAATATTCAAATTCGATAATTCCATCCTTTCCAACTTCAAATATGTCTGAAATTCGTTCGTCACCTAAGGGATCCCTTAACACTAATTCTATTGGTTCATTTGGGATTGCTGTACCATTATACTTCATTGTTTCTCCAGGTGTAAACTTAATGTCAGTTGGAGCAATTATGATTAACTTTGAGGATTCGACAGCCCAAGTTTTAGTGATAGTGTCTCTACCATCGGAAATTTCTGCAGTATATTTTCCAAAGGGCGTATCTAATGGAACTATAATTGGTTCTTCTAATTCCCAATTTCCTTTTGAATCAACTTCAGCAGATCTAGTGTTGATTACATCTCCATCAGGATTTTTTACAGAAGCTTTGACTGCAGTACCTGGTTGAGCAGTTCCAAAAATTTCCAAAAAGTCTCCTCTGTACATCACTTCAGGAATTCCTTTGATGGTAAGTTTGATTATTTCAGACTCTGGAATTAGAGTTCCTTTATCTCCTACTCTGAGGCTAATTTTTTTTTCTGAAGCCTCGTCTTTAATTACAAAATCAACTCTTTCTGCCTTTTGATTTACAGGAATCTGAAAAGTTGTCATAAAATGACCATTACTATCAGTTTCAAATTTTCCGATTTTTTTGGTATTAATGAAAAACTCAAATTCTTGTGATGAAGCAAAGTTATCTCCAGTTACTCTGATATCTCCTCCTGCGTTTGGTTTGTCTGGAATTATTCTAAAAAAGGAATTTTCAAAAATTCCGCTTTCTCCTTTTCTAACTTCACTAGTTTCGCCTAAATCACCAGGAATAGATTTACCAATTTCTACTTGTTTGCCATTTTTGTCAAGAGCTTTCCAATTTATTCCAGGTTTCGCTTCATTGGTTTTAATTCCAAACTTTACAGTCTCACCAGGATTGATAGGTTCACTAGATGTGAAAATAATTACTCCCTGGGGAGTTTTTTCACCAGTCCAACCACTTTCAGTTTTGAATGATTCAAAACTTTGATCACTTCCTAACCATATTCTTATTGAATACACTTCATCTTCTCCATCATTTGTAATTTCCATTATGGTGCTTTTCTCAAATGAAATACTCTTTACATTTACTTCATTTTCTGCAAATGCATCATTTTGCATTGCAATGAATGATATTGAAACTAGAACAATTAAAGAAAGGAAAATTCCTCTCATAGAGGATTCACTCATAGCTTTCATCATCTTTTTCTCTCAATTAAACCTTAAAGATTTTTTTATAATTTTCAATTTTTATCTTGAGTATTTTTCATAAGAAAACTTCTTTAATCTCTTTTTTTGCCCTTTTGTAATTTTTCCAAATCTGCCTTTATTCCCGCGTTCTGATATTGTCTGATTCGTTCAGCAATTAGTCTGTAAAGAGAACGAAATTGGTCTTTGGTCTTATCAGAAAGAAAATCAGTTTCTCCTAAAGTTATTTTCTCACAAATATACCTCGTAATCTCTTCATTGTCAAACTTGTTCCAATCATCTTCCTTATGATCCTCCCAAATCTCTTGAAGATTTTCCAAAACTCCCTTCTTTTTCTTAGCCAATACATCTTCTGTAGACAAATTTGAGTATCCTTCATGCCTAAGTTTAATTTCATAAGTTTGATTGACTGCATAAAGATAGTCATCTAATACCAGATAGTCTTCAATTGATTCTATTTTTTGACCGTCTTTTTCAAAGAATATAGTTTGAATTGGATTAAATTCATTTGAAGCCAATTGAGAGGAAATTTGTTTTGATTCTTCAGTGTTATCCAATAAAATAAACGTGTTATACCCATGATTCCTGTAAAAAATTGCCAGTGGTAATACTGCATTTTTGTTATATGCTGCAACAACATTTAGAGGATTCATCGAAATGTTTGGATCCTGAAGAAATTTGTCAAAAGAATTAAGATACATAGAATCAGACATTGTTTCTACAATTATTACTGGCCTAGAGTTTGTTCCAATTTCTCTATCTGTTATTGACTCTATCAACCCTCTTGCCAAGCCATAAAGAATTGGAGTAAGAGTGTTGTCATCAGCATTCCAATAATCATAGAAAATTCTACTAAGATGTTTTCTCTTGTCTAATTCTACTACCAAAAGATTTCCTGGCGTATAATCAAAAATCATGAAAGGAGAATGAGTCGCGTATAGAACTTGATTTGATCCAGATAGATTTTTCAAAAGATCAGAAATTCCCATCTGTTGGGTTGGGTGAAGATTTCTTGCAGGCTCATCTAAAAGCAAAATTGCTTCTTTAAGTTCTGCTCTTTGTGTCTCTGCAGCAAAATTCACAATAAAAGAAAATGTCCACTTGAATCCTTCGGCTCTTCTATTTAGCAAACCGGTATTTGTAACTGTTCCATCTCTGTGAACATCTGAAATTACAACACTCATTATGTTTCCAGGATTGTATCGTAAATCAACATGAATAGGATCTCCTTTCCATGCTGGATTGAGTCTTTTTGTCAAACGATTGCTTGCGGTGTTTAGTAATTTGATGCACTTTGAAGGACTGTCTTTTACTTCTTCTAATTCATTAATGTCCAACTCTGCAAGATAGAAAAGGTTCCTTACAGTTTCAGCCTTGTCAAACTCTTCAATATATTCAATTGATTCTCCTCTCTCCCCTTTTTCCTCGCGGATATACTCGTTTAAGTTAATATTTCCATAGATTTTTTTGTAATCTGAAAAATATACAAATCGTGGATGTAGTTGACTTGAAATAAAATTCTCCAAAGCATTCTTTTCACTACCACCAGAAAGTAGATTAGAAAATTGATTTTCTGGCAAAGAGTAAATTTTTTCCCACTCTTCAATGACTTTTGGGTCTTGCATCGCCACTACATTGAATTGATTATTAAATTCAGCCAGACCTGCATCAAACTCTGCTTGATTTTTTGGTGGCGCTCCTTCAAAGAATTTAGTGTTTACTTGGATTCTAAGGTGATTTGGAATTGTATCTAAAAATTCTAGTATTCGTCTTGAAAAATTCTCCCAAGAATTAAGCCCCCCGTCTGATTTTTCACTAATTTTGATATTCTCAAATTCGTATTGAACTTGGGGTTTTTTGTTGGTTCTAAATAATTTAATTTTATCAATTTCAGGAAGACTAGGAAATTTTTCTTTTATCATATTGGTTTCATTCTTACTTAATTCAAAATCACCTTCAGCGAGTTTGATTTCTTCTTTAAGTTCTTCAGACATTTCATCACAAAGGTCTAATTCAGAAACTCTTTCATCTTTATTCAACAAAGTTAGTGCCTGTAAAATTGTGGTCTTGCCACTTTCGTTTCTACCTACAAATGCAGCTAAATCTCCTACAGTGATTTCACCTGAATCATGAATGCAACGATATGCCCTAACTCTAAATTTTCTAAGTCGCATCTAGCGATACTTAGTTGACTGCCTTTTAACTCATTCGTCAAATTGGTATGATTTTGGTTTTTGCTAAATAGATATAGGGGAAAACATGATACAAAAGAAAATGGCTAGGGGAGTTACCTATGTTGTGTATGTTTTACCCGTAGTTTTTTCAGTTATTTTTGGAACAATTGTAATGGCAGATGTTCTACAAGAACCTGGAAGAGAACTAAACATGATGCGTTTTGGGTCTTTGGGAGAAGGCTCTCATGGCGACATCCAAATTATTGGGTTACAAAATCAATATTCTGTAAATGAGCCAGTTCAAATTCAAATTACTATTGATGACTCGTATTCTTGCGGGGATTTGTATGTCACAATTTATGACTCTAAAAAAGAAGCAGTAACACAAAGTGGATATTTCGAACAATGTCTTGATGCAAAAAACCCATTTCTTCCTGTAAAGGACAAATTTTCAGAAATAATAGATACGCCTGGCCAGTACGAAATTGTGGCAGAAATATTAGATCAAAATCAAAAGAATAGTATAACTACAAGTGAGAAATTTACTGTTAGGTAGGAATGAACTATTTTATGATAAAAATTGATGAAATTTATGGAAAATTGGTGATTTAATGGCAAAGAAAAAACTTAACCCTCAAGAAGAAGCAAAAAAAATTCAAGCTGAAATTGATGCTTTGAAAGAGAAAGCAAAAATTCTTGATGCTAAACCAACCAAAGCAAAAAAACCAACCAAAGCAAAAAAGACAACCAAAGCTGAAAAACCAACCAAAGCAAAAAAGACAACCAAAAAAGAGGAAGAAGTAAAACCTGAAGAAAAAACATTAGAAGAAGAACTAGAAGAGCAATTAACTGACTCTGAAATTGAAAATTTCCAAATTGAAAAAGTTGATATGGAAAAATTAACTGCAAAAGTTTGCGATATCCTAGCTGAAAAGGAATCTGATGGGATGTTCCAAAGTGAACTTTGGAAAAAACTTAAACTTACAAGTAGAGATGGCTCACGTCTTGCATTAAAACTAGAAAGAATGGGTACAATAAACCGTGAAAAAATTCTAGAAAAAGGCCGTTGGACTTACAAACTAATTTTAAAGAAAACACCAATTAGCACTCAATCAATTGAGAATGCACCTTGCCTCATTTGTCCTGTAGAACAAAAATGTTCTTTAGATGGAGAAATTAGTCCAAGGAATTGTCAGCTAATAGAAGATTGGGTGATTGCTGAAACGAAAAAACCCAAGAAAGCCAAATGAGACTACAAGACGCAAGGCGAGATCATTATAGAAAACTCGCTCATGAACAGGGATTTAGAAGCAGAGCTGCCTACAAACTCAAAGAACTCAATCAATCTTATCGGCTAATTGGCCCAGGATTTTACGTATTAGATCTTGGGTGTGCACCAGGTGGTTGGACCCAAATGGCTGTAAAATTAGCCGGAAACCAAGGCAAAGTAATGGGCGTTGACTTGTCTTATGTCGAAGAAATACCAGGCGCCCAAATTATTCGTGCTGATATTGAAGATGAGTTTCTAGTTGATGAAATTTTGGATTATTTTGGACGAAAAGTGAACGCGGTTATCTGTGACCTTGCACCTCATGTTTCAGGAAATTGGACAATAGACCATGCAAAACAAATCTCACTTAATTACGAATGTGCCAAAATAATGGATAAAGTCCTGATGCATAAAGGAAATGCAGTGTTTAAGGTATTTGATGGTGAATATTCAATGGAGTTTAGAGATTTCATAAAAAAGAAATTTTCAAGAATAAACATGACAAAACCTCCTGCAAGTAGAAAACAAAGCAGTGAGTTGTATTTTGTTTGTCTTGGCTATACTGGCTAGCTAGGAAACACCGAAATTATTTCATTAATGTTTGCACTAGTTCTAAAACCTGTTGGAGAAAGTGAGGTTGGACTTGCAATAAAACCATTATTTTGTAATTTTTCAATAAAATCTTCTAACTTTGGCGGTGATGATTTCATTTTAGAAGCAATCTCATCCAATGTAAAATAGGCAACAGGCAATTCTGATTCTAAAAGACATTTTTTTAAAGTCTTTTCACAATTTTTGTCAACAGTTAATTGAGAACTTTGATGAATCATTTTTTCTACAAATTCTTTATCGAAAATTTTTCCTATCCATAATTTTCCAGCAATTTGATTTTTCGAATTACACAAATTACAATTGAAAATTTTTTCTAAACTTGTTTCCCTGTGTCCACATTCTGAACAGTGATTTATGTATCCAAGATTTTCTTGTTGATCTGGCCTATTGTGAACTTTAGCATATGTTCTATAGTAATGCATATGACTTTCAACATATAGGGGAATAATCTCAAGTTCTAATCTTGCAGCAACAGACCTTAAGCATCCTAAAATCAGTCTAATGGCAATCTCATTTCCATATTCGACTCGAATAGGTGTTCCTCCATACTTTCTCATACAGGCACTTTGAAAGAGACCATTTAGAACCTGCAAATCTGTAGCGGTACATGATAATATTCCACCATGCATGGTTGCACGAAGCCCACAATCAAAAAACTGGGCAGGAGAACCAAAGGGATCAATATCTACAATTGAACCTCTATTTCCTTTCTTAGAATATTGGCTAAAAAATCTACAAATCTCGTTTTCAGAAAACTCAACGTTTTGCAAATTATTCAATTTACTTGAAAGTTTGCCTAATTCCAAAGCCGAAGGGTTCAAATCATTAATGACCACTTTTTGGATTTGTAATTCATTTGCTGCACGTAATCCTCTTGCACCTATACTCGATAATCCTTCGAGGAGAATTTTTGGACCTTTGAAATCTTTTACAAAAGCACCATATGCAATCATTGAAAAATCTCTATTTACTCTGGCTTTGGGATTAAAAAAAGCAGGTTCTTTAGGAGGAACATTTTCTGTAATAGATTTTTTTGGAACAATTAATCTTGTTTTTCCTTCAATAATTTCCTCAAAATCTTTATTGTTAACTTCCAATGTTTATCTAAAATTTATTAGCTGTATAATGGTTTAATACTTGTAGCCTTTGACCAAATTCGTGCAAATTTGTGGAGTCGATGATGCTGGCCGAGGTTCTATGGTAGGACCTCTTGTTATAGCGGGGATTTCCCTAGATAAAAAAAACATACGAAAACTTTCTTCTTTGGGAGTAAAAGATTCTAAAAAACTAACTCCTAAATCTAGAGAAGATCTTTACAAGAAAATCATTTCATTGGTTGATAATTATCATGTAACAAAAATTTCTCCAAAAATAATTGATAGCAGTGTAAAAAAGCATGAGTTAAATCAACTTGAAGCAAAATACATGGCAAAAGTTATCTCAAAACTTGATCCTGATACATCTTTTGTAGATTCTTGTGATGTAAACCCTACAAGATTTGGAAAAGAAATATCAAAACTTGCGTGTGACAAAAAAGTAAAATCATACCATCATGCAGATTCAAGATTTATTGTAGTATCTGCAGCTTCTATCATTGCAAAAGTTTCACGTGATAAAGCAATTGCTAGGCTCCGAGAAACAAATGATTTGGGAAGTGGATATCCTTCTGACCGTAAAACAATTGAATTTGTAAAAAAATACTATCAAACTCATAAAATTATGCCTAATTTTGTGCGTAAAAGTTGGAAACCAACCCAAAAAATTATGGAAAAAACTAATCCTTAGACTGTGCTATTACTATTGCATGGTCTTTATCATAAGGATGCAAATCAATAGTTTGTAAAATATCAAAATGATTTTTCATTTTATTAATCTCTTCATCAATTATTTGCTTTGGAGGTTTTGTTACATCAATACTTCGTGTTTTTATTACTAAAAACAG
>JABAOH010051636.1_pt1 | contig 14330 bp, 8 predicted proteins | sample 7062181 | NCBI WGS metagenome assembly JABAOH01 (sample SAMN14538630, study PRJNA623070) | marine sediment metagenome | biome: marine biome [ENVO:00000428]; feature: marine pelagic biome [ENVO:01000023]; material: deep marine sediment [ENVO:00002113]; isolation source: pool of 5 deep marine... | reverse complement strand
CACCTCCAAGCGGGCGCCAAAAAGGTGGTGATCTCAGCTCCGGCGAAAAATCCCGACAAGACGCTGGTCTTAGGGGTGAATGAGAAGGAGTATGACCCAGGGCTCCATCATATTCTTTCAATGGGGTCATGTACGACGAACTGTCTTGCCCCTATCGCCAAGGTGCTCAATGAGGAATTCGGCATCGAATATGGGCTGATGACGACAACCCATGCCTATACAAACGATCAGGTGATACTCGACTTCCCTCACAAAGATCTCCGCAGGGCAAGAGCCGCGGGCCTATCCATGATTCCCACCACAACCGGGGCCGCTGTTGCACTGGCCCTCGTTGTCCCGGAACTGGAGGGCAAGCTTGACGGTATGGCCATCCGCGTACCGACACCGACCGTTTCGGTGGTTGACTTGGTCTGCAGGCTGAAAAAGTCGGTCACCTCCGATTCGGTCAATACAGCCTTCAGGAAATACGCCGAGGGATCGATGAAGGGAATTCTGGCTGTAAGCGATGAACCGTTGGTTTCAACTGATTACGTGGGAAGCTCTTATTCGTCTACTGTGGATGCCCTGTCAACAAAAGTCGTCGGTGATACACTGGCAAAAGTGCTGTCGTGGTACGACAATGAATGGGGTTTCTCAACCCGGATGGCGGAATTTCTTGTCTATATCCTCAAACAAGAATAGGAAGAAATACGCGTATGTGCATTCTGACCCTTGAACAGATTGACTTAAGAGGGAAGCGCGTATTTGTTCGAGTCGATTTTAACGTCCCTCTGAAAAAGGGAGTCGTTATTGATGATACGCGAATCGTCGAAACCCTTCCCACCATTCGTCATGCACTCGATCATGGGGCAGCCCCTCTCATCCTCGCCTCTCACTTAGGTCGGCCCAAAGGCAAGCGAGACCCAGAATTAAGCCTGCTTCCGGTGAGTAAGTGCTTATCTGGAATCCTCGGGCTGGAAGTCATTCAGGCCGATGATTGCGTGGGTGAAGGGATCGCCAAACAGATCGAATCGATGGGAGAGAAGCAGGTGATCTTGTTGGAAAATCTGCGGTTTCACCCAGAGGAGGAGGCAAACGATGAGGGGTTCGCCAAGGCACTGGCAGTCCTGACCGAGATTTATGTCAATGACGCTTTTGGAGCTGCGCATCGGGCCCATGCTTCCACAGTCGGGATGGTTCGGCACCTCAGCACCAAGGCTGCCGGATTTCTGATGAAAAAAGAGATCGATTATTTGGAGAGGATCCTTCGCCACCCCGAGAAACCCTTTCTGGCCGTGTTGGGAGGTGCGAAGGTTTCTGACAAGATCGGTGTGATTCAGAATCTTTTGGACAGGGCGTCCACCTTTCTGATTGGCGGGGCGATGGCCTATACGTTTATCCGAGCGACGGGTGAGGGGGTCGGAAAATCGAAGGTAGAGGAAGACAAGTTCGCGTTGGCTTTACAGATGTATGAAGAATCGAGGGCGAAGGGCAGCCGGATCTTTCTCCCGGTGGATCATGTCGTGGTTGAGAGATTGGACCCAGAAGCTACAACCCGGGTTGTTGCCACATCGGACATTCCATCAGAATGGATGGGCGTCGATATTGGGCCCGAAACGGTCAGGCAATACGCGGAAGAGATTCAAAAGGCCAGAACTCTAGTCTGGAACGGACCGATGGGAATCTGCGAGATGGCGCCTTTCAGCCAGGGGACTCGGGGTGTTGCCGAGGCGATTGCGCGGAGTCGCGCTTTGAGCGTTGTGGGCGGGGGAGACTCCGTTGCAGCGGTAAGAAAGCTAGGACTTGCTGAAAAGATGAGCCATATCTCGACCGGAGGTGGAGCATCCCTGGAGTTTCTGGAGGGAAAACAGTTACCCGGAATAGAGGCTTTGAGGGTTGATATCTGAGATGATGGGTCTTCCGATTCTCCGAGAGATTCTTTTTTTGCCTTCGCTCTTTGAAACGATTCTTCACACTGAAGCGGGGCACCTCTCGTCCCTTCGATTCCTTCCTCTCGCTTTGACCGTATTCCCGTCGGCTGCGGGGTTCTTTGCTAATAAATGCAGCCCAAAGAAAAGAGGTGTCCAGAATCTCGGTGAGTTCCTCGTCTTGATGCTTTTCGATTTCCCCAGGAGGTATTTTTGAGTCCCTTTATAAAAAATATGGATCGGCCTTTGTCCAAAACCTGGAGCAGATCATGAGAACACCTATTATCGTCGGAAATTGGAAGATGAACAAAACAGTCGGTGAGGCAGTGAATCTCGTGTCGGAGCTGAAGCCTCTCATTGCCGATGTGTCGGACGTGGAGATCGCCGTGGCCCCTCCGTTCACCGCGCTTATGGCCGTGGGTCGGGAGATTGAGGGCAGCAACATTCAGCTGTCAGCTCAAGACGTCTTTTGGGAGAAGGAGGGAGCCTTCACGGGCGCGATTTCAGTTTCGATGTTGAAGGACACGGGATGCCGCTTCGTTATTCTCGGACACTCAGAAAGGCGCCAAGTTTTCGACGAGACTGATGCGTGGGTTGGGAAAAAGATCAGAGCCGTCATGGCAGAGGGCTTGCAGCCTATTGTCTGCGTGGGGGAATCACTTGAACAGAGAGAGTCGGGAAAGGCTTTTTCAGTAGTGGAAACACAGGTCAGAGGTTGCCTTAAGGGACTTTCGTCAAACGAAATGGAGGCTATCACCATAGCCTACGAACCGGTATGGGCCATTGGTACTGGAAGGACGGCGACTCCTTTACAGGCCGAGGAGATGCACCAGAAGATCCGAAATGTACTCAAAGAGGTGTTTAGTCAGAATACGGCAATGAACGTGAGAATACAGTATGGGGGGAGTGTCAACGCGGAAAATATCGGCGATCTCATGGAACAATCGGACATTGATGGTGCACTTGTTGGCGGCGCAAGTCTGAAGGCCGATTCATTTTCAAGGATTGTGAAGTTCAGCCAAAAGTGATAAAATCGCTGCCAAAGGAGGTACCCGCATGTTTCCCCTGTTGGTTCTCGTCATCCACGTGGTGGTGTGCATTGTTCTCATACTGATTGTTTTGCTCCAGTCTGGGAAGGGGGCACAGCTGGGTGCGGCCTTTGGTGGTGCGAGTCAGACGCTTTTTGGCAGTCCGGGGGCCGCGGGGTTCCTGACGAAAATCACCACTGCGATTGCTGTTACGTTCATGCTAACATCCCTTCTATTGGCTTTCTGGTCTACTCCAGAGAAGGGGAGCCTGATCCCAGAGGGGCCGGCTGCTGAGGAGACGGTTCCACCCAGCGAAGAAGGACTGCCACCCGAAGTTCCAGAATGATGATTCGAAGATCAGTGGAGAAAGATCGAAGGGACTCAACGGCCGTGCCGAAGTGGTGGAATTGGTAGACACGCCATCTTGAGGGGGTGGTGGGCGCGAGCCTGTGGGGGTTCGAGTCCCCCCTTCGGCATTCAAATCCAGGCGAGAGATGCAGATTAATGAATTTGCATCTCTTTTTTTATTCAGTTTCGTCGGTTTTGGAGCTTTATTCAGCTGACAGACAGTTTTCTGGTTCGCAAAATTTAGCTCAATTGCCGAGAGCCGATCGATACCCTGACCATCAGGCTCGAGCCCGTGAGCGCAGTTCCATGACGTCAGTTACAAGTTTGCGAATGTCGCCGATTCTGAANNGAGACCCCAACCTGTGATGATGGCTACAGGAGTGCGAGGCTTTAATGCTTTGATCTCCTTGGCCAGCTGCCAGCCGGACATACCGGGCATTCCCAGATCGGTGAGAACCATGTCAAACTCGTTGGCCCTGAAAGCAGAGAGCCCCTCTTTTCCATTCCTTGCCACCATCACACGGTGACCTTCGAGGGAGAGAATCTCGCTTAGACTGTTTCGAATCTCAGGTTCATCGTCAATGACGAGAATGGTGGCTTTTTCGGTTCCTGTCGGAACTTTTTCCTGAGGAATGTCGGCCCGGAACTCTCCGGCCGTTGGAAGCTTGATACGAAAGGTCGTCCCTTTTCCTTCCCCACTCAAGAGACAAATCTCACCTCCGTGTCGTTCAATGATCCCGTAGGAAACGCTGAGACCAAGGCCACTACTCTTCGGCCCCTTTGTCGTGAGAAAAGGATCGAATATCTGTCTCTGGAGTTCCCTGGGTATCCCTATTCCTGTGTCCGCGACCGAAACACAGCTGAAAGGGCCATCAGTCTCCGTCGTGATCGTTAATTCACCGCCAGAAGGCATGGCATCGAGCGCGTTAATGACGAGATTGATCAGAACCTCTCGTAGTTCAGAGGGGATACCCTCGACCGGTCGGTTCGCTTCGAGTTCCTCTTTGATCCTAAATCGAAGTCCCCGCGATTCTGATTCGTCTTTCCATCGGGGTCGGGTAAGTTCCAGCACCTCCTTAACCATCTGGTTCAAATCGATTTGGACGAATTTCTTTTCCGCCTTGGTCCGGGTAAACTCTTGAATCCGGCGAACCGTTTCTGCTGCATCCGAGGACGCTCTCTCGATCACGTCGAGGCCTTGCAGGAGGTTTTTGGTGGAAAGTCGTCTATCCTTTTCCCCATGTGTGGTGAGGGCGAGTTTCATGAGTTGAGCTCTGCCGAGGATGGCTGCCAGGAAGTTATTGAAATCGTGAGCGACACCTCCGGCCATCTCTCCAAGGGCCTTGAGTTTCTCAGTTTGGAGAAACCGCTCTTCCATCTGCTTTCTATCGGTAATATCATGGCCGATTGCGATGGTGCCGATGCTTTTTCCTTTGGGGTTGAAAATAGGCTTATTGGCCCAGGAAACCCAGACCCTTCGCCCGTCCTTGGTGATGTTGATGTTTTCGTTGACCTGGTATTTTGTCGGGTATTTGGGGATATCGAGGATCATATCTTTCAGTTCCGAAGGCACAATGGTTCCAACGACATTCTTTCCCATGATCTCGCTTGCCCTGAAACCGAAAAACTTTTGGGCATATTCATTGAAAAAGGTGATGTTTCCCTTCAAATCCATCTTGATAATGATACTGTTGGCATGTTCGACCAACTCGCGATATTTCTGCTCGGATTCGATAAGCGCTCTCTCGGCCTCCACACGTTCCGTGATGTCTATGGCCATCTCGTATCGCACCAATCTGCCATCTGGCCACCGGATGGCTCTGTCGATACAACGATAGTAACCATTGTTTTTCTCATTTCGAAAAACCCATATGTAAGACTTCCCGAGATTTTCGCCGAAAATTCTACTATTTGTGCAGAACTCACAGGGGCGTTTTACACCGTGGAGGGTCCGATAGCATTTCTTCCCCCGGATGTCAGCTCCGTATGTCTTCCGAGCTGCCTTGTTGGCAAAGAGCAGCTCGTAAGAGTGCGGATCCGAGACATAGATGATCTCGTCGATGCTGTCGAATATCGATAGAAACTGACGTCTCTCCGCGTCGAGGGCGTCTTCGATCCGCTTTCGATACGTAATGTCCCGGCCTGTCGTTAAAACCGCGGATACCTCACCGTCCTGACCAAATATCGGACTCAAGGTCATGGAAAACCAGAAGGGTTTCCCTCCCCAGGTGAGGGAGTTTTCATAATCGATGGCTTGGCCCTTTTGGAAGACCCAGTCGCTCTTCTCCCGAAACAAGCCCGCCACATCTTTGGGAAGAAGTTTGTCAATGCTTTTCCCGATGAGTTCGGGTGGATTAGTATCGTATTTTTCTTTGCCCCAAAAAAAGGAAATGCATTTGCCCTGCCTGTCGACCACAAAGATGAGGTCCTGCATGGCTTGAAGAATAGCTTGAAGATGCTGTTCGGATTGACTTAATGCCTTTTCGGTTTTCTTTCGGTTGCTGATGTCCCGTGTAATTTCAACCACAGAATAGACTGAACCATCCTCATCGAACATCGGCGAAGAAGTGATTTCCCAAGTTATCCCATCGGGATTACTCATTTCGGCTGTATGAATTTTGCCGTCTTCAAATGTCTTCGCTGCAGGACACCAGGTGCATGTTTCCTTCGTACCGTAATATGCCCAGTGGCAGGGCTGTCCAATGATGCTCGAACCGAAGAGTTTCCTCATAATCGAATTGGTGTACGAGATCTTCCTGTCACGGGTGATGACAGATATGCCATCTCCGATTCCCTCGAAGATGGCTTTGAGTTTGTCCCTTTCTTCCTTGATGGCTCTTTCCAGGCGCTTCGTCTGTGAGGGTTTCACCGATACCTCCCTGAGGCAAAACATCCCGTTACCGAGTCTGCAAATGGGATACCAAGGTTTTGCTTACGCCATTGAATGCGTGCTCTTTCTTTCCTCGGTAAAGGTGTCTTTCATCGATAGGACTTTGACATGTTTTGTCAAAGAATTGACAATAAAGCTGAAAAAGGTCGAGTGATGATCATGCAAAACGAGACTTGAGAATTCGGGCTTCGCGTTGACAATGCAGGTTTTTTCAACTATGCTTCCTAGAAAGTCAAGGAAAACCTACACCCATCGAGGGTAGGCGCAATTTGTGGATAAGCGACTGATGCGTTCAACCGGCTCGAGGGGGGGTCTCTCTCGAAAATGGAGGCGTCATGGGACGAATAATGGCTGCCCTTGGGTGCGTCGGTTTTCTTTTGGCGTTAAGCGTCACCGTTCTGGGACAGAATGTCTGCAAAACGCCGCCTTTCATCACCGCAGGCGTTTCCCCGAATGTCATGGTCATCTTCGATACCTCGGGCAGTATGGCAAACATTATTTGGCTCGATGGGTACGATCCTCTGACTGACTTTTCCACCCCCCTCCTTTCCCAGGAAAAGGTCGTCGTCTTTGCCCGTAGCGCTGAGTGCTTTCCTGACCACCACCGGGTCACCTTCCAAACAGATGAGGGCAAGGTCAAGCTCCGTTATCGAAACTATACCAATCCGACGGAGATCTGCAGCGGGACCGAAGACTGGGAAACCCAATGGAGCGAGGCTGACGGCTATTTCTATTTTGATAGGAACAAGGGAGAGTTCATCAAGAGCGAGGATTACGATTCTGAGGATTCGAACCACGTCAAGGTCTTTCTTCCCTATGCCACCTACAGTGTGGACGTGGACGACACGGGTCGCCATTCCACCTGGTACAACTATGACTACTTGAACTGGATCTTTTATCACTCCACTCAGGCCGAACGTGATGCCCTAAAGGCCATGCACGATGATCCGGTCGAGAGGGACCTGTTAACGAGGATTTTGGCGGCCAAGAAAGCGGTCAAGGAGGCTGTTGCGGCCAATCAGGATATGCGTATCGGCTTGATGAAATTCGACGAGACCAAGGGAGGAGAGATCGTAGCCCCCATTCCCTCAGATATCGACACCCTTCACACCGCGATCGACAGTCTCTCGGCGAGTGGGGGAACCCCTCTGGCCGAGACCTTGGAAGACGCCTGGGATTATTTTTCGGATTCGGAGCAGAGCCCCATCGAGTACTGGTGCCAACAGAACTTCGTCATTCTGATGACGGACGGTCTACCGACTTGGGATGCCAACGACCTAAGTGCCTACATGAAGAAGGACTGGGATGGTGACAGCGGCGGATCTCCCCCCGACTGGGAGGGAGATGAAACCAACCGGTATCCTGGAGAAGGTTCAGACTACCTGGATGACATCGCCTACTACATGTATCAGAACGACGCTTCGAACCTCGAGGGAATCCAGAACGTGTCCACTTTCACGATCGGTTTCATCATTCACAAGCCACTGCTCCTCAACACGGCTTTCAATGGCCACGGTGTCCATGGTCGGGAAAATGAGTGGGATGACCCGGCAAGTCCCCTATATCGGAAGTACTTCTATACCACAGAAAATCGTGAGGGACTTCGTGAGTCGCTGTCGCATGCGCTGAGAGAGATTTCCATGTCCATCTCCTCTGGGACTTCCGTATCAGTGCTCTCGACTGCAACCGGTACAGAGGATCTTGTCTTTCGCGCCTCCTTCCACCCGGCAGGATGGAAGGGGTTCCTTGAAGCTTTCGAGGTGACAGATAGTGCCGCGGTGCTTGGCGAATCCAAGTGGGAGTCTGGAGAGATTTTGAGGAACACCGCCCCAGAGGATCGGAAGATTTACACAGCGCTCAAAAGCGCGACGGGCATCAGTGACAAACTGGATTTTATTGAGGCGAATGTCGCTGCAACTGATGTTGAAGGCCAGCAACTATTCAAACTCCTGGGCACGACCAATGCCAATGACGGGAGAAACATCATCAGCTTTATTCGCGGGGCTGATGTGGAAGGCTTTCGGAGCCGCAATGGCTACAAGCTCGGAGACATCATCCATTCCACGCCGGTCGTGGTTGGCCCTCCTGATGGGTATTTCAATGACCCCACCTATATTGAGTTTCAACGCCGGAACGGGTTGAGAGAGAGAATGCTGTATGTGGGAGCGAATGATGGGATGCTTCACGCCTTCCACGTCGATGAACCGCGTGGTGGCCAGGAGGCCTGGAGCTTCATCCCGAATAACCTTCTGAGCAAGCTGAAGGATTTGACGGACCTGGATTACGATTTGTGCCACGGGTACTTCGTCGATCTGCCCCCTACAGTCGCCGATGCGTTCATCGATCCTGACGGGGTTGGGCCTGAGCCGCGCCAGTGGAGAACCCTTGTGATTGGGGGAGAAAGGGATGGCGGTAAGGCCTATTTTGCACTGGATGTCACAGATCCAGCGGCAGATCAATTTAAGCCGATTTGGGAGTTTTCGGATCTCCGTCTCGGGGAGAGTTGGTCCGTTCCGGCTGTGGGAAAGATGGATTCCGGGGGGACGGATAGGTGGCTCGCCTTTGTGGGTAACGGGTTCAATAATGATGATCGAAGGGGGTACCTCTTTGCCATTGATCTCGAATCCGGGGGGAATTTCAGAGAGCCCATTGAGCTTGGGCCCGAATCTCCAAATGTTTTGGCCAGCCCCAGAGCAGTGGACATCAACGGAGATGATTACGTAGACAGCCTCATTTCTGGAGACCTTGCTGGGAAGGTATGGCGCGTAAATATCACCGATCAGACGGGGAGTCCGAAGACCTATCAACCTCTGGATCCTGCCGAGTGGCAGGGCCAGGAGATCTTTCAGACTCTGCCGGAGCAGCCCATCACACTCCCCGTAGGCCTTTCATACTACTGTTCTGGTCCTGCCGATCAAAAGTGTGAGAATTTGATTACCTATTTTGGAACCGGGAAGTACCTCACCACGGGTGACAAGACGGACCTCTCGCTCCAGAGTTTCTATGCAATCAAGGATGAATACGTCCCGATACCACGGAGTGAGTTGACCGATCGAAGCACAAATGGTTGCTCTGTCGCCCCGGAGTCTGTCAAGGGTTGGTTCGTGGATCTTAGCATGCCAGGCGAGCGGGTCTCTTCGCCGCCCCTGGTCATGGGGGGTCTGGTCTTTTTTCTCACCTTTGTGCCGAATGTCGATGATCCCTGCAGTGCCGGAGGTACAACATATCTCTATTACAGGGAATTCGATACGGGCTGTCCACCGAACCAAACCATCTTTGGTGAAGACCCAGACCCTGAGGGAGATGAGAGACCTGTCGGAAGAATCCTCATTGGACCGGGTTACGCCTCAGAGATCTTCTACTATGCAAAGACCCAGGAAATGTTGATCCAGACAAGCGACCGAACGGTTCATAGTCGCAAAGTGAGTCTCCCCAAAGAGGGTATCGAGAACTACGCTTGGCGAGAGGTCTTCTATTAAGAGGCTTAGCAAGGCCATTTCCACTCTCAGGGTGTGTTCGTCCTGCCACTGATCTTCTGACCCATGTCTCGAATCAGCTCTCGTGCCGGGATGTTTCTTCTCGGCGAAGAGCAGAGTCTCCCCGGGCCGGGGCCCACTTGAAAGCGAGGTATCCATATGCGGATTACCGGATAGACTATTCGGGTTTGGCTTCCTAGGTTGGATTCTTTCTGAGGAGATAAGCGTCAAGAAAATCATTCAATAAACGGGTATTCTCTTCGGAGATCTCAAAAAACCGAAGACCAGCTACCGAACTCCCGTCCGGCAAGGGACTCACGTAAACAATGGTTCCACCGAACCTCAGAATACCCTTCTCATGGGCCAAGGCGATTGTCAGTGGTTCGCCGACAGACAGGGATGTTCTTGTTCTGATCTGAATTCCCTCTCGACTGACATTCTGGATTGTGGCCTGAAGCCCATCGTGGAGGAAAGTCTTTCTGATCTTTATTCGCGGACTCTTCCTGCGATCTGTAACGGGACGGGGGGGGGTCTCGGGATGGCTTTTTTCGATAGCCTTCGCCTTTGTTGAATCTGTTTTTCTCCTCGGGTCGGTGAGACAGTTTTCACATAGAGAAGAGGCCCAGTGAACAAGGCCGCCGCAATTTAGACAGCGGATATAGTAGTTATCCCGGCTAAGATCGACTTCAAGTTCTGGGAACGCCAGGGTTTTCGATTTCTTTTTATCCTTGTACATTCGCTCATCGACGAGATGGACGAAACCTTCGGCGTCGAAATCCTTTTCAAGCTGAGCCACTCCCATGCTGAGTGTCAGCCCCCCTGGCGCCGTCTCCTTGAAGTTCGCTCGCATGCGATTGCCGATCGAGAGGGCAGTTTCTTGATCCGCATCAGGGAGAATCATGACAAATTCATCTCCCCCGTACCGAAAGGCGCAATCAAGGTTTTCCCTGATTGATGACTGAAGTACCCTTCCGACCGTCTTCAAGAGGGCGTCTCCCTTGAGATGGCCATATCGATCATTGAATTTCTTGAATCCATCTACATCCAGCATAATGATGGAAATGGGGTGTCCCTGTTCGTTTGCCCTTTCTATCTCTCGATCCAATTTCTGATAGAAATACCTCCGATTATAAAGTCCGGTGAGCTCATCAGTAATGGCGCTCAAGTAAAGCCTGTTCTTCAGGGCTTTCTCTCTTTCAATCTTATAGAGTTGGACTGAGAGTTGTTCCAGGTTAAACGGCTTTGGAAGAATGTCACTGGCTCCGGCCTGAAGAATCTTCATGGGAGCATACTTGCCTTGATCTCCCCCAATCATCAAAACATCGACATGGGTGTATCTCTTCTTGATGATATGGAGAAGTTCAAATCCGTCCATCTTATGCATGATAATCTCAGATATGACGATAGGAAAATGTATCTCCTCCAGCAGATCCAAGGCGGCATGACAGGAGTCCGTTTCAGTACAGGAATAGCCAAGGGATTCAACAAAGCCTCGCATCATTCCTCGGAACACAGCGTCATCATCGACAACAAGGACCCTTTTTTTCGAACCCTCATCCGCTTTTGCCGCTTCCATTGTCTCTCCAAATCGTCCGCCACTTCATAGAACACATCACGACCTTTGTGCAGCCTAATTTTTCTAGGTCGATCGTCCTGTCAGGTGATTCGTCCCCTCCGTCCACAGTTCGTTGGACAGGAGGAGTCGGCCTTGAATGTGTGGGTAATGATCGGTTTTTTGTTGCCTGGGGGCCCGAGATCGGCCTCAAGTAGGAACACGATTCCAGACTTTCAGGGCCAACGGTGTGATGCTGTTTCCGGTACCTTTTCTCGGATTTCCGGTTGTGCAAAATCTGTGCCCCTGTATCTCGTCTCTGTAAAAGCACGGCCTAAACTGTCAAAAAAGCCCACTCCTGCTTGGATATCCACCGGGGGGGGAAATGGACCGGTAAGAGGGTTACAAATCACCCGATACCTGATCGGGTCACCTGGGTTTTCGTTGGCTTCGCGGATTTCGGGCCCTGGTGGAATCACGCTGGAAGCGTTGAATAGGCGTGACACTGGGACCCATCGTTTTCAGAGACTCAATGCCGTTCACCGCTGCGGAGGCGCCTGAGACTGTTGTAATGCAGGCAATCTGGCGAAGCCATGCTTCCCGGCGAATAACCGCCTCGTCAGATTTTGGCCTTTTTCCTCCAGGAGTGTTGATCACCAGAGCGATTTCTCCATTCTTAATGAGGTCGATAATGTCAGGTCGGCCTTGGTCGACTTTATGAACAGTCCGAGTAGGGACACCGTTTTTCTCGAGGATGCGAGAGGTGCCCCGGGTTGCCACGATTTCAAATCCTAGATCCACGAGCTTTTTCGCGATCAGTATGATCGCTCTTTTGTCCCGATTCATGACGCTGATAAAAACATTTCCCGTCGTGGGTAACATCTGGCCGGCGGCAATTTGTGATTTTGCAAAGGCCTGGCCAAAATTGTAATCAATGCCCATGACCTCCCCTGTCGATTTCATCTCTGGCCCGAGAATTGGATCGACTCGGTTGAAACGGCTAAAGGGAAGAACGGATTCTTTTACGGCCACGTGGTCGATCTCCACCTCCATGACACGGAGCTCAACAAGCGTCTTTCCAACCATAGCCTTAGCAGCGACTTTTGCCCACGGGATCCCTGTGGCCTTGCTGACAAAAGGGACTGTTCTAGAGGCGCGAGGATTGACCTCGAGGACATACAGTACATCGTCTTTAATAGCGAATTGAATGTTGATTAAGCCAATGACCTGGAGTTCCTCTGCCAGTGTATAAGTAGCTCTCCTGATTTCTTCAATCTCTTCCTGTCCAAGAGAATAGGGTGGAATGACACAGGCACTATCCCCCGAGTGGATACCGGCCTCTTCAATGTGCTCCATGATCCCTGCAATGATGCACTGATTGCCATCCGCCACAGCATCCACATCGATTTCGATTGCATTCTCCAAGAACCTGTCGATCAGCACTGGGTGTTGAGAAGACGCCTGCACGGCCTTCTCCATGAAATGGTCCAGTGACCGTCGGTCGTAGGCAATCTCCATAGCACGGCCTCCCAAGACGTAGGAAGGTCGCACCACAACCGGATACCCGATCTGGTCAGCAATTCTTCGGGCCTGCACTGATGATACGGCTGTTCCGCTCGGGGGTTGGGCGAGGCTCAACCTTTCAAGAAGGCTCTTGAAACGGTTCCTATCCTCGGCCCGGTCGATGCTCTCGGGACTGGTCCCGAGAATGGTGGTTCCATCGGCTGCTAGTTGCCTAGAGAGATTCAGAGGGGTCTGACCTCCGAATTGGACAATGACGCCATCCGGCCGTTCATGATGGACGATGTTGAGGACATCCTCGGAAGTCAGTGGTTCGAAGTAGAGTTTGTCTGATGTATCATAGTCCGTGCTAACTGTTTCCGGATTGCTATTGACCAGAATCGTCTCGTATCCAATTTCTTTCAAGGCAAGGCAGGCGTGGACACAGCAGTAGTCGAATTCGACCCCTTGGCCGATCCTGTTGGGTCCCCCACCGAGGATCATAATTTTACTTCGGGAAGAGACTTCCGCCTCGTTCTCCATTTCGTAAGTCGAGTAGAAGTACGGAGTATCAGCCTCAAATTCGGCAGCGCAGGTGTCTACCTGTTTGAAAACAGGATGGATCTGTTCTTTTTTTCTCCATTCGGAAACTGTATTTTCATCCGTCCCAACCAGAAAGGCGATTTGAGCGTCTGAGAATCCCATCTGTTTGGCCCGGACAAGCAGGCTCTTCGGAAACTGAACGGCCTTGGCTGGGGATATCTGGGACCAGAGTGCGAGTTCTGGAATTTTCTGTCTGAAGGACGCGATTTCTCGCTCCGTTTCGAGGATGCCTAGAATATTGGTAAGAAACCACGGATCTATCTGAGTCGCTTCATGAACCTCTTTGAGTGTCATCCCAGACTGTAGGGCGTTCTTGATAAAAAACACGCGATCTGCATTCGGGATTTTGAGCATTTTCAATATCTCGTCCCGTTGTCCTGAAGAGAGGGGTCTCGTACTCCAGTTGTTTTGATAGAATGAATCCTTTAGATCAGCGCCCAAGCCAAATCTTCCAGTTTCGAGGGACCTGAGCCCTTTTTGAAGAGCTTCCTTAAAAGTCCTGCCGATCGCCATAGTCTCGCCTACCGATTTCATGGATATGGTTAGGGCCGGATCAGCCTCAGGAAATTTCTCGAACGCGAACCGGGGTATCTTGACCACGCAGTAGTCGATGGTGGGCTCAAAACAAGCAGGCGTTCTTTTGGTGATATCATTGGGAATTTCATCCAGCCCATATCCAACAGCCAGCTTGGCAGCTATTTTGGCGATGGGAAAACCCGTGGCTTTCGAGGCGAGAGCTGAGCTTCGAGAGACCCTTGGGTTCATTTCAATAACAACCATTCTGCCGTTCTCGGGGTTGATTGCAAACTGGATATTCGACCCTCCGGTCTCAACACCAATTTCCCGAATCACAGCGATTGCAGCATCCCGCATCCTTTGGTATTCCTTGTCACTTAATGTCTGGGCGGGTGCTACTGTAATGCTGTCACCGGTATGAATACCCATGGGATCGAGATTCTCGATGGAGCAGATAACAACCACGTTATCATTCAGGTCCCGCATGACTTCCAACTCAAACTCTTTCCA
>JABAOH010006012.1_pt2 | contig 14331 bp, 18 predicted proteins | sample 7062181 | NCBI WGS metagenome assembly JABAOH01 (sample SAMN14538630, study PRJNA623070) | marine sediment metagenome | biome: marine biome [ENVO:00000428]; feature: marine pelagic biome [ENVO:01000023]; material: deep marine sediment [ENVO:00002113]; isolation source: pool of 5 deep marine... | reverse complement strand
TGTCTGCGGAGGAACGCGTGCTGCGGGATGTGCTGACCGGTAAGACCCGCCTGCGCGCACATGCTCACAAGATTGATGATATCGCCGTGCTGCTGCGGGTAGTGGACGACTTCAAGATCAAGGTCTCTGTCGAACACGCCATGGATGTTCACCAGCCCGAGATCTTCAGGGAGCTAAAGAAGCGGAACATCCCAGTCATCTACGGCCCACTCGATGCCTTCGCCTACAAGGTAGAGCTCAAGCACGAGAATTGGCAAAATATTCGTCACCTCCTGGATTCCCGAGTGGAGTATGGCCTCATGACAGATCATCCCGTGACCCCTGCGCGGCAGCTCTTCCTGCAGACCCGCTGGTTCACCCGGGCAGGCCTCTCCAGGCAACAGGCCATAGAGATAGTATCACGCAAGAACGCCGATATCCTTGGCCTCAGCAAGCTTCTCGGCACCCTCGAAAAGGGTAAGTGGGCCTCGTTCACCTGCTGGAGTGGAGATCCATTCGACCTGACTAGCTACCCAGTGGCCGTATACGGGGAGGGGAAACTGCTCTACTCCGAGGCATAAGAATCCCTCAGGCACCCTTCTCACGCTCCCTCAGGATGATCTCGGCGGCGATCCTGGCGGCCTTGCCGCATACCCCCGGACATGCCTCCCGAGAATGGCCGCCGTCGTCGTGGAACCTCTCCCTCTCCTCGTCATCCCACAGGCGGTAGGTGCGGCCCATCAGAGCCTTATGGATATCGGCGCACAGTGTATGTCCTACCCGTTCAAGAAATCTCTGCCTCGCCTCACGTGCAAGGGTCATACATGACTGGTAGGTATCAAAATCCTCCAGGTTCCTCCGGCCTGCCACTGTCCCGATGGCCATGATTGCACCTGTCAGCGCACCGCAGGTCTCCCCAGCGCGAGCTACCCCGCCAGCCAGGGAACTGCCCGCCATAAAGGAGGCCTCGTTTCCGATATCCAGCTTCTCTTGCAAACTTGCAAGCACCGACTGGGTTCACCCCCAGTACTCCATGTCATTCTGGACTGCCTGCTCCTCAATCTCGTCAATCAGCTCTTGCTTTTCCTCCTCCATCGCCTTCTCCTCTTTCTTCTCCAGTTGAATGACTTCTTTCTGCGTCTTTTACCCCTGCAGCCCTTTGAGGAGGTCCTCGATCTCATCCCTTGTGGGAAGCGAATCCTGAGCCCCCTTCCGCGTCACCGCCACCGAGCCGGCTGCACTCGCAAAACGGATAGCCTCTTCCGTGGGCCGCCCCTCTGCTAGCGCACAGGCCAGGGCCCCGTTAAAGGCATCACCGGCCGCCGTGGAATCAACTGCTGCCACTGGGAAAGAAGGGACGGCCTCCACCCTATCTCTCCCAACCCAGCAGCACCCGCTCCGACCAAGCGTCACGATCACCTGACCGGCACCTGATTCGAGAAGCCGCCTGCCGGCTCGAGCGGCCTCGTTTAGGTCCTTGACACCCACGCCGGTGAGGCTCGCTACCTCCGTTTCATTCGGCGTGAGGATATCAGCGAGGGAGAGGATCTCCTCTGGTAGGCGACGGGCAGGCGCAGGGTTTAGGATGGTCACGAGCCCATGATCCTTGGCAAGGCGCAGGGCCTTGCTGACCGTGGTTGGAGGTACCTCCAATTGGGTCAACAGCACTTCGCCCCAAGAAATAAGGGATTGGGCACGGCCGATGTCATGCTCCGTTAGATGCCAGTTGCTGCCGGGTGCCACGCCGATGGCATTGTTGCCACCTCGATCTACCATGATGAGGGCAACACCTGAGGGGCGAGATGGGTCCCTCAGAATTCCGTCGGAGGAAAGCCCGAGGCCCTCGAGGTGCTTTATTATGGCATCGCCGTTCTGATCAGAGCCCACCTTTGCCAGGAATCTCACCTCAGCGCCTGCCTTGTGGGCAGCTACGGCCTGGTTGGCCCCCTTTCCCCCAAAAGATGTGTAGAATTCGCCTCCTGAGACCGTCTCCCCCTCTTGGGGAAGATGATCCACCCTGCAGGTAAGATCCCTATTCGCCGAACCGATCACGACGACCTTGGGCATACCCTCTCCTTAAAGAACGACAGAAACCGCTCGGCGGCCACGTCCAGGGCAACATGGAGGTTTGGTGGTTGCTTCATCTTATCGCGGATGGGCCGGAGATCGGCGAGAGTCATCCCCCGGGTAATGCCCTCACCTGTCTCCACATCGACGTGGAGAAAGGTGGTTGTGACCATGGAGGGGTCAACCGCCACGCCAACAGCCAGTGGGTCATGGAGGAACATCCCCGTCACCCCCCTCACCTGCTCCATATACTCCACGGCCTTTGCTGTCACATCACGGAGAAGCGTCCCCAGGGGCTCACCCACAGACCCAGCCAGGTTTTCGATCACCACCGAATCCAGGCAGACCCGTTCGGTCACATCAAGGGGCACCAGTTTGATGGGCAGACCAGATTGAAATACCCGCTGCGCTGCATGAGGGTCCACGGATATATTGAACTCGGCACCTGGGGTGATGTTTCCGGGGCTGCGGATTGCCCCGCCCATGATAACCACTTCACGGAGACCCTTCACGCGCCTTTTATCCGCCTGAAGCGCCTCTGCCAAGTTCGTCAACGGCCCCAAGGTAACGAGGGTCAATTCTTCAGGATACTGCCCCAGGAGATCCAGTAGGACCTCCACAGCATCCGGGACATCCTGGGGTACCTGTGGGTAAGGGTATCGTGGGCTCCCATCCGCCCTCTTGAAGCGGCTCAATTCACCCAGGCCATCCGAGCCATGAACGGCCTGGGCCCTGATAAATCCCCTCCCGAAAGGTTGTGCAGCGCCCCTGGCTAGAATTGGCCGAGGCCGGGGATCGAAAAGCTCCAGGAGCAGTGCGGCATTCTTTGTGGCCTGCTCCAATGGAACATTACCGTTGACCGTGGTGACGGCCTCAACCCGAAGCTCACACGAACGGAAGGCCAACAAGAGGGCTAGAGCATCATCCACCCCGGGATCAGTATCGATAATCACACGCATTTCCGCTGAACCAATGAAATCACAGATAATCCCCCACATACGGGTATGCAGGTCGTTTTTCAGAGTTTCTGGTTAACACCTCCGGGGGCTCTTGTCAACGTGGATAAAGCCTGGAGATTCCGGAGTCTTATAGGGTGTATTTCCATAACCTGTTCATTATATGGCAAATTGTATTTTTGATTAGCGAAAACCCTTGTCCTTTCGCTTCCCCTGTTTTCGAGGTGAGACCCTTTCGGGGGCTCGCAGGCGGGGCGAATACTTGCCCCTTCCAGCCTCTCAAGGGCTGGATTTCCCCTTCCTGCTCACCACATGATGGGTACCCCACCTCTCCAGCACTTTACGCTCAAGGACAACGGTTTTCTCCAAAAGATTAAGGAAACTCCGGGGATAAAGACCGTTAAACATTTCGGTAAATATTTGCTATAAGGGATGCTACCTGATTCTCCTTGACTCAGGTTTTTCGGAATAGGATGAGGTGAGCAATGGTTAAGAAAGACGGAGTCTATATAATGGAGTCGGCGGAAATCATCGGCGAGGTCACCATAGGCGAGCATTCATCGGTGTGGAGCAAGGCGGTCATACGCGCCGATGACGCACCCATCAAAATAGGAAAGAACACCAATATCCAGGATATGTGCGTGATCCACACCGATGCAGGCAGGCCGCTAGAGATCGGTGATAATGTGACCATAGGGCACGGCGCTATGCTTCACTGCCGGAGAATCGGCTCTAACTGCGTCATCGGAATGGGAGCAATGCTGCTTGATAGCGTGGAGATAGGGGAGTATTCGGTTATAGCAGCGGGGACGGTGGTGACCGAGAACAAGAAGATACCGCCGCGGTCGCTTGTTATGGGGATTCCGGGCAAGATCGTGAGAGAAATAAAGGATGAGGATATAAAGAGGATAGAACAGGGGACGCAGGATTACCTGCGGCTCGCAAAGGCTCACTACGAGGGATACCACAAAAAAATCCAGCTACCTTGAGAGGTATGTAGAAGATGACAGCTGTCATTACGCTTCTCACCGTATTGACCCTTTCGGTCATTGCCTCCTTGCTCCTGACCGACAAGAGGAACAAGAAAAGATCCGCCATAGCGGAAAAGCATAGCTCAGTAGTATCAACGTGCGATGATAAAGCAATGGGGCCTTTTACGGACCTCACATAAAGGCCCCATCACCTTCTCGATGAAATTATACCAGTACTTATGTCGTCTTCACCTTTATCTTCCGAGGAGTCACTTCCTCAACTTTCGGCATGATCAACCGCAACACACCATCCTTGAGCTCTGCATCGATCCTTGACTGATCAATCACCTCTGAGAGGGTAAACCGCCTATAGTAGGTGCCGATTTGGTACTCCCGCAATACATCCACCTCATCTGTGCTCCCTGGAGGTTCTACCTCACCGGTGAGGGTGAGGACATTCTCATGGAGATCAATGGTAAGGTCCTTCGCCTTCACCCCTGGCATGTCGGCCACGAGCGTAATCTCGCGATCGGTTTCAAAGATATCCACTGTAGGGGTAAAGGTCGGCCCCGGTCTTGTTTGTTCAGTAGCGGATTTCACCGCTCGTTTCCCTGGTGCATGCAGGGCTTCAAAGTCGCGCTCAGCCATTCTCTATACCTCCCTTCGAGTTACCTACTTACGATGTTTTCACGGTAATCTGCTTGGGTTTTGCTTCCTCTGACTTGGGCAAAACGACCGTCAGAATCCCGTCAACACAGCTGGCTTCCACCTTGGCTGCGTCTACCTGTGCGGGGAGACTGATGACCCTGCTGAATTTCCCCGCCTCCCTTTCTCTCCTGTGATAGTTGGCGTTTTCATCTTCAGCGCGGATCCTCCGCTCGCCCGCTATGGAGAGGGAGCTGCCCGTTACCGAGATGTCCAGGTCTTCTGCCTTCATTCCGGGAAGCTCTGCACGGACATAGTAGTTATCACCTCCCTCAGTCACATTGACCAAGGGAAACACCCCTGCCCTTGGCTCCCTGAATATGCCCTCTGTGAGGTCTTGAAAGAGCCTGTCCATATCTCTCCGCATACGCTCGAGTTCCTCAAACGGGCTCCTCCACATCCCACCGGGCCAATCCGAAATCCTTCTCAGTATCATGACTCACTCCTCCTTCCTCTTAATTGTGGATGTCAATGACAAGAGCTCTTGCTCCAAACCGTTATTTTGTGAAGGGTTTAAACTGGTTCTGAGTGTCGATCGACCAGCAATCAGCTACAACTAAACTAATAATCCGGATTGAGCGGTTGTCAAGAGGTCTCCTCACATCGCCCTCTCCTTATTGCTCCCTGAGCCTCAATCCCCTCAAATATCATGAATCAGAAAGGGGAAATTGAGATTGCCCCCTTGACAACGGGCAAGTTCGATTTAATTTCCTCAGTGGGAAAACATCTCGATGAGAGGGGGTAGTGTAGCATGCTTGGTTTAACACCATGGCGTAACCGGAGAGGCATAGACCGGTTTAGGAGTGAAATGGACAGGCTTTTCAACCGCTTCTTTGACTGGTGGTCCCCTGAGTCCCACCTGGGGGAGGGGGAGTGGATGCCTTCCGTGGATGTGTCTGAAACCGGCAAGGAGATAGTCGTCAATGCGGAACTACCGGGGATGGATGCAGCGGACATCGATATCTCCGTCAGAGGAAACGTCCTGACCCTCAAAGGGGAGAGGAAGCGCGAGTATGAGGAAAGAGATCAAAACCTCCATCGAGTGGAGCGCAGGTACGGGGCCTTCTCCAGGTCGATAGGGCTTCCTGCTGAGGTAGATTCCGGGAAAGCCGAGGCCACTTACAAGGATGGAGTGTTGAGGCTTGTACTGTCCAAGACCAAAGAAGAGTCTGTAAGGAAGATCCGAGTAAGAACGACGTAATTGTCCAATACCCTTGAGATTTCCTTCAATATTATACCTGAAGCGGGCTCGATGCTCGCTTCTTATTTTTCAAGGCTTGACCGCTGGATAGCTCAAGGATATGCATCCCCGCGGGATCTCGTCAGGCCTACAAGGGTTTTTGTGGTGAAACCATAGGGCATTCTAATATTCTCAAAGGGGGTATCAATGACACAAAAGACCAAGATAAGGGCCTTGACCCCGAAGGAACTGGAAGCAGTTAAGGAGAAGTTAATCCGGAGAAAGAAGGCGTTGTGGCAAGAGGTACTTGAAAGCCTTGAGAAGAATGCTGGGGAGGAATATCAGGCTCTGCTGCAGACGATAAAAGACGAGGGCGATGTCGCCCTGGCCGAAGTTAGAGAAGCTACTACTTTCTCATTAGTCGAGCTTAAGGCCCAGGAACTGGAAATGATCGAGGATTCCCTCAGCAAGATAGAAAAGGGCACCTATGGACGCTGCTCGGATTGTGGCCGCTGGATCAGTCCCGCCCGGCTTGAGATTATGCCACATGCACTGCGTTGCCGCGACTGTCAAGGAAAATGGGAGAAACGAAGAAAGGCTGAGGCGGGTAAGGCTTTCAATATGGGTATGTAGCTAGGGCAGCGCAACTCCTTTTAAGGCCACCAGTTCCTGGATTCAATAGTACAAAGGAGGGGGTATGGGAAAAGTTATCGTCATTTACCACAGCCAGCAGTACGGGAACACGAAGATCCTTGCAGAAGCGCTTGCGGAGGGTGCACGCGAGGCTGGCGCGGAAGTTGAGCTTATTAACACACACGAACGACGCATAACCCTCAATGAGTTCTCGAGCGCCGACGCGGTTGCGCTCGGCACACCCGACTATTTCTCCTACCTTGCCGGAACGATCAAGACCTTCTTCGACGATATCTATCAGTGGGACCAGGCGGGCCACCCTGTGAAGGGAAAACCCGCCGCACTCTTCTTCTCCCATGGTGGTGGCGGCAGAGTGCGACAGTCCTTCGAGTCACTTGCAGGCCGCTTCTTCGAGCAGGTGGGCGACACGGTCGAGGGAAGGCGCCCCATTAGCGGTGAAGCGAAGAAAAAGTGCCTTGAGCTCGGCAGACAACTGGCGAAAAAGGCCCAGTGAAAGCGCGAACTACCTTGTCTGCAGGGGATTTCTCGCTTGACGCGCAGGCCTCTCTCATCTATACTCGCCGGGACAAAGGGGAAAGGAGAATCACAATGGAGGAAAAGGTCCCAACTCGCGAGCAGGCATTAGAGATGCTGCGAGAATATAACCAAAGCGACAGCCTGCGCAAGCATGCATATGCTGTTGAGGGGGTTATGCGCTACATTGCAAGAAAGCGAGGCGAAGATAAGGAAAAGTGGGGGGTTATTGGGCTCATTCATGATCTTGATTACGAGAAGCATCCCGATCAGCACTGCACCAAGACAAGGGAGATCCTCGAAGCGCATAACTGGCCGGAGGAATACATTCGCGCCGCCGTGTCTCATGGATGGGGGATATGCTCAGATGTGGAGCCAAAGAGCACCCTTGAGAAGACGCTCTATGCCATTGATGAATTGACAGGACTTGTCACGGCCAGCGCACTAGTACGGCCATCCAAGAGCGTGATGGATACGAGCGTAAAATCCGTAAGAAAGAAATGGAAAACACCTTCCTTTGCTGCCGGTGTGGACCGGTCAATCGTGGAGAAGGGTGCCGAGATGCTGGGAATCAGCATTGAGGAACTCATTGACGACACCATAAAGGGTATGCAGGAGGTAGCGGACGTCATAGGATTGAAAGGAGATTCAGACTAGAGAGCGTAAGGTGCCGATCGCGCGATCAATTAGCCCTACCTCAATTTTTCCGCTATAATACTACCGAGGCCCATCGCGCTGGAAGCAGCCACCTCTTCCAATTTCTCACCAAATTTTAGATAGCCTTGGATAGTACCCCACCGAGCTTTCAGACCAGATCACAATGGTGGAGAAAAGTGAGGAGCGCCATTATCGCCGAGAGAGACTTCTTTGCTAGCTGGAGATGCTATTGTCGCGCTTGTCCAGCTCGCTATCAACCTTGGAAAATCCTGATTCAAAAAATTCCTTGACATATGCTATGAAGATGCCTAACTTGTTAACACCGTGAACGACAAATCGAACACTATTAATGAAGACCTCTTGGGGTACCAGACCTCGAGATTACGAGACCTGATTAGTGAGATCCTCCAGTGCTGTGAGGACAGGAGATTTTACGAGTCACAGAAGTTCGGTCTGCCCTATGCTGAGCTGAGGTGCCTGATGCTCTTTAGGGGTGAGCGCTATCTGACCGTAAAAGGTATTGCGGAGAGACTGGATGTTGCGAAGAGTCGCGTAACTAAGATCCTCAAGGGTCTCATCGGAAAAGGATTGGTAGAGCAAATTGATGATCCGAAGGACGCTCGCATAAAACTGATTATGCTAACTCGAGCGGGCCACGGCAAGTCACGGGAGGTTGAGGCCTTTCAAAGGGGACTCCATCGCAAAATCCTCTTGAACATGGACCTCGATGAGAGAAAGATCATGCTCTCTTACCTCGAATTGCTCAGGTCAGCGATGGAGGCCGTCAAGGAGGAGTTTGTTGAGGAGTAAAAATGTTAATAGCATTAACAACGGAACTGGAGAAGTCATTAAGGAGAGTTTACTATGAAAGAGAATGTTGCGAGAAAGGAAGCCAGTGAACAGCACGGTGAGAATATCGTGAAAGAGGAAGCCCTTGAGCAGCAGATTGCTGAGCTCAAGAGCCAAGTGGAATCCATTTCAAAGGCAAGCCCGGCTAACAAGCTTTCCATGATTGTGTTTAGCGGCGACATGGACAAGGTACTGGCGTCCTTGGTTATTGCTACCGGAGCAGTTGCCATGGGAATGGACGTCGTCATGTTCTTTACCTTCTGGGGCACGCCTGTCCTTAGAGACAAGGGGAAGAGTATTGGCGGAAAGGATTTAATGGGGAAGATGTTCGGGGCCATGCTGCCTAAGGGAGCCTGCGAGGTGAAGCTCTCTAAGATGAATATGGCTGGTATGGGCACTGCCATGATGAAATCCCTCATGAAAAAGAAGAACGTCGCATCTTTAGAGGAACTGTTGGAACTGGCCGGTGAATTGGGCGTGAGGATCTATGTATGCGAGATGTCAATGGACCTCATGGGCCTGAAACGGGAGGAAATCATTGATTATCCTAATCTGGGCTTTTGCGGGGTCGCAAAGTTCTTGGAAGAGGCACAAAATAGCAAGATTCAGCTTTTTATATAAGCACAATGAGCTATCTAGGAGGTTAGAGATGAGTGAAGAGATTAAGGTCGATAAGGTAATGGACTTACAGGGCCTGCCCTGTCCCCTGCCAGTTGTAAAAGTGAGCAAGGGCATTAAAGAGGTGGAGATCGGTCAGGTAATCGAGGCCTTGACCACTGATCCCGGAGCATTGACTGACTTTCCCGCCTGGGAGAGAACCAGCGGCAATGAGATCTTGAAGACTAAGCAGGAGGAAGGGGTAATTAAGTTCTACATCAAGCGCAAATCATGATTACCGCGCCCCTTCTTAAAGGGGCACCGACATCTGACTCCCTTGCTGAAAAAGGAGTCTTGCGTGCAAATAGTGTACTATATTGTATTGGTCCCAATGGTATACGTTGCCTTTGGGGTCTTCTTCCTGGGCACTGTGGTGCGGCTGGTGAAGCTGTTTCGGGAACCAAAGCATCCCACGACCCTGCAAATTTTCCCAGAGAAACGACCGAGGTGGCTCTGGGCCCTCTACGATACGTTCCTGTTACCGACGGTTCGAAGGCACAATCCAGTTCTTTGGGTCTCTCTAATGCTCTTTCATGGCTGCTTTCTCCTTCTTATTATCGGGCACCTGGAGCTGATTGGTGAAATCGGGATTTTTCAGGTTATTCAACATGAGGTCTTCTTGGGAAGGGGCTTTGTTGGACTCATCTTATCCGTTTGCCTGTTGTTTTTCCTGTTTAGGCGTTTTCAGTCACCGGTGAGGGAACTGTCTGTTCCTGAAGACTACTACCTCCTCATCCTGCTGTTCCTGACCATTTTCTTTGGAAGTCAGATGGACTGGGCCCGAAGGTGGTATGACTACGGCAACCTCTCCGTGGAAGATTATCGGCAATACCTCTCCAGTCTCCTCTATCTGAGGCCTGAGCTCTCTGAAGATCTGACGTCATCAGGCCACTCCTTCATGCTGGTGTTACACGTCTTCTTTGCAAATCTGTTCCTCATGGTCTTTCCATTCAGCCAGCTCATGCACTCATTTCTGTCCTTGCCCATGAACAAACTGAGAAGGGGTTAACCATGGATCAGCAGACAAGGGATGATCTACTGAAACTCTTTCAGGGGAAATTGGATGAGGCCGCGAGGATCTATCTGGAAACCTGTACCAGGTGTGGTGTCTGTACTGAGGCGTGCCATGTCTATGCATCTATGGGCCAGGTTAAATACATCTCCGCCTACCGGCACGAAATCGTCCGCAGGATTTACAAGAAGTATTTCAAAGGGCGGGGAAGACTGTGGCCATCCGTGGGAGAGGCTAAGGAGTTGAGCGAAATGGCATTCGAAGAGCTCTATGAAGCCGCTTACTCGTGCACAGGCTGCAGACGCTGCATGGTGTACTGTCCCTTTGGGATTGATACCCAGATGCTCATGTCCATCGCCAAACTCCTCTTGATCGGCGCTCATGCCGAGCCGGAGGTCCTCACGATGCTTGCGGATACCTCTATTGAGAAGGGGAAATCGCTGGAATTCTTTAAAGAGGGCTTTCTGGCTGGTATCAAGAATCTCGAGGCAGAGGTTATCGAGAAGTGGAAAATCGAGGCAGGCGAGACTGCTATCCCGGTGGATGTTGAGGGTGCGGATCTTCTCTATGTAGCACTGGCTGGGGCACACTCTATTGTTCCGGCCGCAGCTGTCTTTAATGCGGCAGGAGAAAATTGGACCCTGAGCTTCTTTGAAGCGGTGAATTTCGGCGCATTTGTAGGCGACCCTACAAAGACAAAACTGATCTTAGATCGTATTGTCAATGAGGCACGGCGACTTAAGGTAAGGGAGGTCTGCATCTGCGAATGCGGGACGGCATATCGTGTCATGAAGCAACTGTCGGGAAAGCAACCCTTCGAGGTCTCATCCATCACCGAGTTGCATGCCCGATATCTCAGAGAAGGCCGAATAAAGCTGGACAACACTAAAATCGATGATCCCGTCACGTACCATGACCCGTGTCAGATAGCGAGGAACGGTGGCGTCATCGATGAGCCTCGTTATATCCTCCAACACCTGACCACCGATTTTCGGGAGATGTCACCTGACCCGAGATACAATTGGTGCTGTGGAGGAGGGGGGGGATTGGTGGCACTTGGTGAGGATAATCTGGATTTCCGCATGAAGTCATCACGGGTAAAAGTCGATCAGGTGAAGGAGACTGGCGCGAAGATCCTTGCCACTGCCTGTGAAAACTGCCATACACAACTCAGCAACCTGAATAGCCACTACCAGGCGGGCGTGGAAGTCCAATTTCTTTCTTCCCTCGTCGCGGGCGCTCTGGTGCAGTAAATGACGCCGTCTTCAGCATGTCACCACATCGCCCAGTAGCCATCTCAAGTAGTGGTCTTGCAGGAGCGGGCCATCGGCAAGACCGACTGGAAGGCTACTCTATACGCATGTAAAACTCCCGAGGACTGAGTTCCTCAAAGTCCTTCCTGGACACAAGGTATTTTCTAAGATCCAGGCAAAGGTCACATTTCGAAAGGTACCCCTCCTGAGCCTCCCGGTAACCCAAATCCTCGGCAAAATGGAAAAGCCCCCCTACGTCTTCGGCGATCAAGAAGCCCAGAACCGGGTGTGTCTCCAACTCTATCCCCTCACTAATAAGCCTGTCCAAATTCCGCCAATGACCCAAAGAGATTCCGCCGCAATAGCCCGGCATAAAGTTACCGTAATTGTCGAAATGGTTGTGCCAGTCCCTCAGGAAAGGTGGGCGGCAGGGCTCCTTGAAAAAGGTATGTGCGGGATACGCGGGATAGAACTCCTTTAATCGGTGGGCAGCCCTTCCCATCAGAAAGAGCTCCACTCTTTCCCTCAAGTCCTCCTTCCTTGTGAGCCCCAGGTAATCCTCAAGTGAGATCCTCTCCCTAATGCCCAATTGCTTAAACCGTTGATAGTACTCTAGCTGATAGACCATGACGTTCGCGCCGAACAACTCTCCGCTGGTTTTGATACACCTCTCTGTTCGATCGAAAGGGACATATTCCGCGTAGAAGGGGTTCACTGAGATGAGCACGCCCTTGAGGCCCCCTCCTCTCAAGAGATTTAGTCTCTCCCTCGTTACCTTATCGTTACTGCACCAGTAGCAGTTGGTCTCAACGAAGGTGGAGGGAATCTCTAGCTCATCGGCAATCTCGACCGCCTTGAGCAAGAGCTCAAAATTCAAGAAGGGCTCACCGCCGGTAAAATGGAGTCCATAGTTCAGGCTTACTTTCCCATCCCCCCAGGGGCTTGGTCTTATCCTTCCGCTCAGCTGAGCAAGGACACCTTCCAGGTCCTCCTGCGTAATCCAATCCCCTTTCCATCGCGGCGAGCAGGCGTACATGCAGTGCCGGCACTCAGCACTGCATCTGTAAGACAGCAACAGCCCTCCGGAAATCGGCTGCGGCACCCTTATTCTACTCATTCCCCACGCCTTGGGTTCTCACGCCCTTTTTTTGCGAGAAGCAGCTCACAAATTGCTCACAGACGCCCGAAGTTGCTCCCAGGCCCTTTGGACATGCTCTCGAGTTGTATTGGTCTGACCTACACAGAGGCGCAATGTGAACTTCCCCTTCAGCTTCGTGTGGGTCATAAACATCCTTCCCGATCGGTTGAGTTCATCCATCAGACCTCTATTGATTCGCTCGAGTTCCTCTTCCGTAAGGTTGCGTTGGCGAGGATGATATCGGAAGCAAACCAGGTTCAGTGTCATGGGCGCCATCATCTCGAACCGTGGGTCCTCCTGGATCCACGACTCGAATTCCCTTGCGAGCTCAATGTGGGATCGAACCTTCTCCTGCAATCCCCTGATCCCGAAGGAGCGGATGACAAACCACAGCTTGAGGGCCCTGAAACGACGCCCCAGAGGAATACCCCAATCGCGAAAATTCTTGACCCGGCGATCAACCTGGGTCTTCAGATACTCGGGCATGATCTCGAAGGTGGAGGTCAGGGCCTCGGAATCCTTGCAAAAATAGGCCGAACAATCGAAATTGGTAAACATCCACTTGTGTGGATTGAAGACAAACGAATCGGCAAACTCGACGCCGTCAAGGATGTGACGCATCTCCGGAAGGATGGCCGCAGTCCCTGCCATGGCCGCATCGACATGCAGCCAAAGGTGATGACGGTCGCAGATCTGACCGATAGACATCAATGGATCAATTGCCGTTGAAGAGGTGGTGCCGACCGTAGCGACAACACAGCAGGGTAGATGCCCATCCCCCTCGTCGGCCTCGATGCTCCTTTCCAGTTCCCCTGGGACCATAGCAAAATCAGCTCCCGTGGGAATGAGCCGGAGGTTGTCTCGCCCGAAGCCGGCGATCTTTACCCCTTTCTCGACCGATGAGTGGGCCTCTTCCGAGGTATATACCGTGAGCCTTTGAGTGGTTCCATTCCCGAAACCGCGCTTGTTGACCGCATAGTTGGTTGCCCGTTCCCTCGCGCAAAGAAGCGCGCACAGCGTCGACGTTGAGGCCGCGTCTTGGATCACCCCGCTGAAGCCATCTGGCAGGCCTAACACCTGACGAAGCCAATCCGTTACAACCTCCTCGAGTTCGGTGGCAGCCGGGGAACTCTGCCACACCATGCATTGAGCGCCAAGGGCAGCTGTTAGGAACTCGGCCAGGACCGATGGCCCGCTGGTATTTGCGGGAAAATAGGCGAAGAATGAAGGATGCTGCCAGTGGGTCATGCCCGGCAAGAGGATCCGCTTGAAATCGTTGAGAATGGCCTCCATCTCCTCCGATTCCAGGGGCGCGGTATCTGGAAGCTGATCTGCGATCTCACCGGGTTTAACCTGCGCCAGAACCGGGTATTCCTCGATATGGTCCATGTAGTCTGCTATCCAGTCTACTATGACATGTCCATGTTTCCGGAATGTTTTGGTGTCCATCTCTATTTTTCCTTTCCAATCGAGTCGGATTTTCTCCAAGACCCCATCAATCTTGATATTCTCCGATACTTCAATTTCAACCATAACGTAGGAAATAGGGTGATCCGTGTCAAGACGAATCCCCATCCGTACGGGGTAACGTCAAAGTCCAGGGTATGAGACAAAAAATCAATATGGTAGGTTTTACTGGAGTTTCCGGAGTTTTATAGGGTGTATTTCGATAACCTGTTCATTATATGCCAAATTGTATTTTTGAGTAGCGAAAACCCTTGTCCTTTCACTTCCCCTGCT
>JABAOH010135595.1_pt1 | contig 14342 bp, 19 predicted proteins | sample 7062181 | NCBI WGS metagenome assembly JABAOH01 (sample SAMN14538630, study PRJNA623070) | marine sediment metagenome | biome: marine biome [ENVO:00000428]; feature: marine pelagic biome [ENVO:01000023]; material: deep marine sediment [ENVO:00002113]; isolation source: pool of 5 deep marine... | reverse complement strand
CGCCAAAGTCCCCTTTGGCGGCCCATGTCTTTTCGCTGACCGTTCTCTCCTATTTCACTACGTGCATAAAAGGTAGGCTCACGGCTATGCTTCCGCGGCTTGCCCCCGTATCTCCCAGTTATGCGCCAATGTCAAGATTCAACCCCGTAGATGAGGACTAACGCGCAAAAGGCCGAGTGGATGACGCGCAGCGTGCGAAAAACACCTCCGGCCTCCATGGACTCATCGGCGTGAGGCATCGTTACTCCTCTCGCTCATTTATCTCCGGTTTTCCTGGATGGCGGCCAGACGTTTTGCCTGTCGTGAATTCTCGCACCTGCAGCATGGTAAGAGCAGTGACGCCCACGATAAATCCGCCATAAGCGCCAATCCACGTTGCCATGCCCGTAGCTTTGCCCCCCCAGAGGTGTGTCGCGAGAGGCATGAAGGCAGAGGCAACGCCGACCAACACACACAGACGACCGATGAGCCGCGCCAGCCCCGGCTTGTCGTGCACATATTGAGCCGTCCGCTCATTGTATCCAGCGATGAGGTGCATTTTGCGTTTGATACCGATGGCGTACGCAAAAACGAACATCAACACAGCAATGCCTTCCATAGTGATAATCTCTATGATTTTCGCCGACACCGTCTCTCACCTCCCACTTGTTTCCCGCCGAGCTTTCACTGAAAGAAAGCAAAGCGCCCTTCCGGGCCATTCTGCCTGCGAGAGGGCGGTGCGACACTTGTGCCGGAGGGGGACGAAGGACTCTGCCGACCCCGGTTCCATGCCGACATCTCCTGCAGTGGCCTGAATATGTCCCTCGGTTACTTTGCGAATACCTGCTTCAGGAGATCGGTAACTCGCGCCGTGGGATCCGTGCCGATTTTCCGTTCCTCTTCACCGACCACATAGAACAATCCGTCAAGGACTTTCGCCACCACGTATTCGTCGACGTCAAACGTCTCACTTTCGACGAACGGGATGGCCTCCTAGCGGCCCACCAGCTCTTTGTATTGCCGGGTGACACCGACCTCGTTCATGGCTTGATCAACCACGGGGCGGAAGGCAGCCGTGAGTTTCTCAGTGGTCTTGGCCTCGAAATAATCTGTGGCCGCCGTGTCGCCACCGTTCAGGATCTTTCGCACATCGTCGAACGTCATTTCCCCGATGGCGTCCCAAAAGATCCGTTTTGCGGATGGGGCCGCCCGCTCGGCGGCCCGACTCATACTCAGCACGAACTCATCCACTTTGGGGCTATCACCCACCAGCCGCAGCCCCTTCTCCAGCGCCTGGAGCCTCTCGGGCATCAGGATCTTGATCGCCTGGTTCCGAAACTACCCGTCGGGCCGTCCCGTCAGGTTGACCGCGTTCTCGGTGCCGATCTGGAGTGCTTCTTTCAAGCCAGAGGCGATCTCGGCATCACCCAGCCCGCTCTGCTCGCCCAAGCCGAGCCCGTTCAAGATGTGTATGATTTGAGCTGACGCCGGTACGGCAATAAGCCACACGATCGCGCCGAGGGCCAGCACTCGAATCATGATGGCTGAACTCCTTTCCCCGCTGCTCTCTTTACTTATTTCTGCTTTGTTACCTTCTTTTTTGCCGCTTTTCTCTTTGCTCTTTTTGGAACCTTCTCCTTTTTTTCCTTCGCCCGTCGAGTGTAGCTCCTGACCGATCGAAGCATAGCTTGTGCGCGAAGCAGCTCCGGGCTGGGNNCGTCTCTCGGACTCACGATCGCCGAGAGCCGCCAGTCCTTTCTTGAGCACATCCAACGCGTTCTTCAGAATAAAGACTTCGGTGCTCATCTTTGTACCGTGCCGTCGTATGCCGTCGCCTGTGCCGGAGTGGGGCGAACGATAAGGCCTACCCCGGTTCCATGCCAGCTTCTCCTATGAGGCGATTGAGTATCCCTACGGGGCCAGGGGTGTTAAAAGCGCGGAGAGGCCTATGCTGCCTTCAACTCTATCGTACAATGCGCGCACCGGGTTGCCTTGATCGCAATGGTTGACAGGCAATAAGGGCACTCCTTCGTCGTCGGTTCGGCCGGCGGCGCTTCCTCTTGCCGCTTGAGCTTGTTGAGATTGCGGATGACGAGAAACACGGCAAAAGCCACTATCACAAAGCTAATGATCGTATTGACGAACACCCCGTAGTTGATCGTGACTGCCCCCGCCGCCTTGGCATCAGCCAGGGCCGCGTACGGTCCGGCGACCTTCCCTGCTTGAAGCACGATAAACAAGTTAGAGAAATCGACGTTGCCCAACGCCATGCCGATAGGGGGCATCAGAACATCGGCGACGAGGGACTTGACGATCGTGCCAAAGGCAGCCCCGATGATGATCCCGACGGCCATGTCAACGACGTTACCCCGCATGGCAAATTCCTCGAACTCTTTCAGCATCCTCAATTCTCCTCTCTGAACGATAGATTACCGCGTCTGTTTAGTTCGTCTCTGTGCCCGATGGTGGAACTTCTAGTATCTACCAGAGGGAAATCGCCTCAAACAAATCGTAAAATTACGAGGTTTCAGCTCAAAATTTACTGAGTATCAGGGGAGGATCTGGCATCGTCCCCGGGCTATGCCCGTTCAATAGAGTCTGACCCCGTTGACCGCCCCCTTCATCAAGGCTCCATAAGCAGTCGCTCCAAGGCCGTACGGATCTTGGACGGGATTGAGACTGGTTTTCGCGTTCCGCCGTCCACAAAGACATGGACAAAGTATCCGACGGCGGCAGCCTTGTCCTGCCCCTGGCGGAACAAGCCGATTTCGTAGCGCGCGCTTGAATTACCCAAGTGCGCGACGCGGAGGCCGGCATCCACGACTTCGGGAAAAGACAGCGAGGCCTCGAAGCGGCACATTGTCTCGACGGCGATCCCAATGACGGGCCCCTGGGAGATATCGAGGCCCCCCTCGGCGATCAGGTAGTGATTAATCACCGTGTCGAAATACGAATAGTAGACCACGTTGTTCACATGGCCGTATATGTCGTTGTCCATCCAACGTGTGGGGACCGCGAGGAAATGGGGAAAGCGGTCTCGAGTTTCGATCTGTTCTAGAGGCATGCAGGACCCAGGGTGATCGCACGATTGGAGTCGAAGCTTTGATCGCAACTGTTGCGCATCACACTACTTTCGCCTACTTACGGGGGGCGCGGAATGCACCTTGAGGTGGTTGGCTTGCGGGCCCCCGGTCGGTCTTAGAGCCTACTGAGCTGCCGCAGCCCTGGCAGAGGTAATCGTAGAGCTCGCCGTCGGGAAGGAACAGGAGGAGGCGTTGCCGGACGGGCATCGCCCGCTGACACTTATTGCAGAAAAGTATCGACGCCTCCAATTGGTCAAACTTGTTCCTCATAACCGCATTAGTATCCCCTGCTGCGCCAGGGGTGTCAAGCACCGGGGGGCCAACTTCCAATCTTCGATGTCCAGCAGAAGAAAATACTCCTTGACAGGAAAAGACGGGAGTGTTATTAGTAGTCGAGCTTTCGTGATCGGCTTGTTGTGGAAACGCGAACCGCAAGGGCTTCACAGGAAGTCTTTGCGGTTTTTTTATGCCGTCAGGTCTCGTCACGACGGGGCCTCACCCCGGGCAGTCCCCGGGGATCCTAAACAGAAAGGAGGGAGAAAGGAACATGCGATACACTGGCACTGTAAAGTGGTTCAACGACGCGAAGGGCTACGGATTCATCGAGCGACCAGATGGTCCTGATGTATTTGTGCACTATTCGTCGATCCAAGGCGGTGGATTCAAGACCTTGTCCGAGGGGCAGTCGCTTGAGTTCGATGTCGTGGACGGACCAAAGGGCAAGCAGGCGGCCAACGTCATCAAGCGATAGTTGGTCAGATGCAGCTCTGGGCAGAAAGGGCCTCGAGATTCTCGAGGCCCTTTCGCTTTTTTCCCCGGCCCGGCTGCGGCAGGAGGCACATGGGGCAGTCTTTTCACTTGACACCCCTTCTTAATAGGTGACCCTATTTACTCCGCAGGACCTTGCCAGCCTCATCGGGGGAAAGGGGAAAGGGGAAAGCGGCGGGGCGGCGTATATCCGAGTGGGAGGGCCGGTGAGTTTCTGGCGCGCCGTGTGCGGCCGGATTGTGTGGATAACGGTCATCTTCGAGGGAGGCCTTCTCGGGCTTGGGCTCGGCCTGGGCTGGTGGGTTGGAGAGCCGCCTTTTGCGCGCATGCACCTTCAATGGCAAGCGATTGTCCTGGGGATCGTCGCCACGGGGCCACCGCTTCTGGGAATGTGCTGGTGCGCCCGATCGTGTTGGGGGCCTTTGCGCCGTATTCAACACGAGGTGTGGGAGAAGATCGTCCCGCTCTTCGCCGAGTGCTCGTTTCTCGAGTTAATCCTCATCGCGGTCGCGGCGGGTCTGGGAGAGGAGGTCCTCTTCCGGGGTGTGATCCAGATCACCCTGGCCGATTGGGTGGGCCCTTCCGGGGCCCTCTTGCTCGCCAGCGCCCTATTCGGATTAGCTCATTTTCTCACGCCGACCTATGCAGCCCTCGCGGCCCTTTTGGGCCTGTACCTCGGCGGGCTGCTGATGGTCTCTGACAACCTGCTGCCCGCCATTCTCGTGCACGCCGGCTACGACTTCGCGGCCCTGCTCTACCTCATCCGGATCCACCACGTCCGACAACAGACTCACTCTGGACCATAGACCGGTAGAAAGCAAAACGCCCCCACGGGCCGTGCTGCGCCCGAGGGGGCGTCTGAATGGGTGGGACGGCGTCGGGTGTGCCGGAGGTGGGCTCAGCGCTTTGCTTTACACGGTTCCACTAGCACTATCTCCTACGAACGACGCGCTATATGCCATGTGCCTTCCTTGCGAATGTCAAGATTCAAACCCTGACCCCCAGCCCTCAGGTGTAGACACTACGGGTCCCCATGGACGTCGTGGTAAAGGTGCTCGCCTCGCCATTGCAGCGGTATACGTACGGAACCCCACCCCTTTGGCACGTGCGGCTCAAATTCTAGCCCTTGATCGGTCACAACCATCCCGCCAAATCCAAACACCAGTGCCTGCCACATACCACCCAACGCGGCGATGTGCACTCCTCCTGCCGCCGTCACTCCGTGCTCAAAATCTAAATCGATGCTCGCCGCTTTTCGAAAAAAACGCTCCGCATCGTCGAGATTCCCCAGTCGAGCCGCCATCAATGCGTGCATACTGGCACTCAAGGAACTGTCATGCGACGTGCGCGGTTCGTAAAAACGATAGTTTGCTTCGCATATGCAGCGGGGATACTCAGTTCCTAACAACACAAGCAGCATCACCACATCCGCCTGTTTGATAATCTGGGTTCTGACCAGCTTTTGCCAACCCAATATCACATCCATCGACTTCTTGCGTGGCTCATAATTCCGCAAATCGGCCGGTGCCAAATCAAAGTACCCGCGGTGCTGCTCGAACAGACCGCTCTCAGTATCAAGATTATCAACCAGCCTCTCCGCCACGGTTGACCATACATAAATTTCTTCTCCCCCCAGTCCAATCTTCTCTGATAGCGCCAGCCATTGTTCGGGATGATGAATTTGCAGCCATCCTGCCGCATCCACCGCGCGTCGCAAAACCCACCGCGCCATGCAGTTTGTATACGCATTATCCGTAACTGTCTCATGATACTCATCTGGCCCGATGACTGCCTCGATGTGAAAGAAACCATCCTCTCCCTGCACGACGCGACTCGCCCAAAAGCGTGCAATTTCACACAGCATCTCAGCTCCGGCCTGAATGAAAAACGCCGTATCATCTGTCGCCTTCCAATACTGCCAGATGGCATAGCCGATATCAGCCGAAATATGGTGTTCCTGCAATCCCGTCAGAATCTCGAGCCGTTCGCCTGCCGCATTGAACACGAAAGACGGTGTCACGTCTACGCCAGTATCGGTCGATTCCCATGCATACAGCGCGCCCCTATAGCCAAGCGCGTGAGCCTTATCCCGCGCAGCAGGCAAGGTGTGGTAGCGATACATCAAAAGTGCCCTTGCCGTAGGCGGGTGGGTGAAAACGAAAAATGGGAAAACAAAGATTTCCGTGTCCCAAAAGACATGCCCTTTATACCGCTCGCCCGTCAATGAACGAGCACCCGGGGACGCATGCTCGTCGTCGGGATTGGCACACCCAATCAGATGGTATAACGCAAACCGCATCTGTTGCTGGATGACCTCATCTCCTTCAATGTGAACATCAGCACTTGCCCACCGGAAAGCCCACGATCGGGCGCTGGCTTCCAAGAGTGCAGGCAATCCCTGTCCAATGGCTCCATGTAATCCTTCGGTCACACGCTCTGCCGGGTTTGACGTATCACGGGAAGTGAAAATTACGCAGAGCTTTTCACAGGTATACGATTGGCCAGGTTCCCCCTGAAAGACCCAACGATGGACGAGATCCGGTTTTGTCCATTCCTGCACACCATCGATCTGACTTCCATGTCCCGTCATCAGCCGAGCCCACGCCCCCAGACAGACAGAAATACCCTTTTCTGGCGTGACCGCTGTTAACAACAGTCGATCCGACTCTCGATGCGTTTGCAGGCCGATCAAATGACGTGCCCCTCCCTCGTTTGTTACATCTCCCTCAACGAGCATTTCGAGAGCAATGTGACCCGACCAGTCCTCCGGGGTGATTTCAAGAACTTGTCCTAACACATGGCGATCGTCCAGGGAAGCAAAGCGCAGTGAACGGAGAGACGTTGTACGCATCCCGTGACGGACCCGCCACTCGCGGACGAGTACCCCACGGCGCATATCGAGCACCCGCTTCTGATCCAGCAATTGATTCTCGACAAGCCGCAAGGGTACCCCATCGAGCATGACCCGAATGCGCGACCAATCTGGTGCCTGGACAAGCTCCGGCGTGGGTGCGGCGATCACCTGATGCTCCGGTGTTGCCGCAGCCTGTGTGACAATCTCGTGGGCTGCGTCAAACACGCCATTTAAAAACGTCGCCGGATTAGAGAAGCTGCTCCCCTCCTCCACAGACGCTCGCACTCCGCAATAACCGTTCACGAGGGCGCATACAGACTCGACTGCAGGCTCATGTTTCGGATTCCAACCCTCAATCGTCACAAGCCAGCGCGGATCCTTCTCGACTCGAAAGATATCCCCTGTCACCCGATCCTCGATCATCACTTATGTGTTTGGTCGTAGTTTGAGCTGGCCACGGGTCAATGGCTCCAGTGCGACGTCATCGAGTGAACTCACGACGAGGTCGGCACCCGCCTCCCTGAGCAGCGCTTCATCTTCCAGTCGAGCAACCCCCAGGGCAGCCATCCCCCCTGCCTTCGCCGCTTGGATTCCCGACGTCGCATCTTCGACCACAAAGCAGACTTCAGGGGAAAGGTCCAGATCTTTGGCTGCGTTTTCAAATATCTCTGGATGCGGCTTACCTCGCTCAAAGCGCCCACACACATTCGCATCAAATAGCTCGAACAAGTTCATCCCGGGGGATACGACGCGATAACTCTTCCCCTCTGACTGACAGAACACATCGAGTGGTATTCGTTCCAAGAACAAATGGGCATTCTTCGACGATGATGCCGCTGCAACGCGCATTCCCATTTCTTTTACCGCAAGAACAAACCGCAAGCCGTCGGGAAATGGTTTAAATTGGCCCGCCATAATCAATTCAACCACATAGGCTTGCTTGTAGTCGCCATATCGTTTTGAACGCTGAGCGGCATCTGGTACACCAAAGTAGATCAACGCTGCCTCCGCCCCGCCAAACCGCGGCTTACCGGCCACATGCTCTTGGTAAACCGCGGTCGTAAAGCGTTCTGGCGTATAACTCGTCAGAGGAAGAATGTCTCTCCACTCCGTCTCGAAAAGGCGCTCCAGTGTCTCACGCCACGCCCGTTCATGCGGAGAGTCCACCAGCACGCCGTCCACATCAAGAATTGCACCTTGAAACCCTATGCGTCCTTTATTCATTGTTCGGCTCCATACTGGTACAATACGGCACCATCCGGTTTCCGACTCCATCGCCAAATCGTGTTCGAGGCTTGAGTATCGCCGCGAGCGGGGTCAGAGTCAAGACCATCATTCAAGCCACCCTGGTTGTCGCGAGCAGGCCATCAGACGCCCGCGATGCTCAGAAGGACAGATTCCTGGACAAACCTTCAGGGCCTACGGAAGGCCGCTCATCTGTTTCAAAATTAAGATGCGTTCGGTGGCGATGCTGCATCTGAGAGGGAGTCTGGTGTTCTGGTGTGTCATCGAGTTTGCCGGAGAGAGGCGCAGGGCTCTGCCTGTCCCGGTTCCCTCCGTGCTTGTCCTAAATAGCAAATCGCAAGCCTGACCTCGGACTCTTCCTAAGGGCCGCTCCGCGCTGGGCCAACTCGGCGGCGCGCTCGGCCGAGGTGCGCACCTCCTTCACGTCCACGGCAAAGGGGAAGCCGTCGTAGAGAATCCCTGGTTGGGGAATGTAGTAGGCCAGGAAGCCGACGCCGGCGGGCCGTAATCCCTGACCTTCCAGCAGCAGAGAATAGGCGTCAAGCTGTGTCTGGTGAGCGGGATGAATCGCGTCGGTCGCGCGGCCTCGTGTTTTCTGATCGAGCGGCGCCACCAGCTGAGCGGGTAGCTCGAGAACCTCGTTAAGGATACCGGTCAGAGCCATTTGGTGGGTGTGGTCCCGCTAGGTCAGGCGCCCAGGTCGGAAGGGGCGAGGCGCCCCGGCAGTTTCCCCGGCACGAGGGGCGGCAGGATGCCTTGGTCCCGGTAGCGGTCGAAGTATTCCTTGATGACTCGATCCAGCCCCGTGACAATAGTCGCCACAGGCCGCTCGGGGCGCTTGACCCCATGAAAATGCCGCCAGAAGCAGGTGGGGCGTTCCTCAAAGAGGGTCAGGGTACTCGGGCTAAAATGCACCACAGCCACTGTCATGCATTCTCCTCATGATCGAGTAAAACAAGCTACCCAGAGATCTTGTAACTTTAATCCGCCATCGATTGGGTCGGAGGTGCGCAATGTCAAGATTCAAGACGTGATCCTCAATCGCTCGTTGTCGCCTCTAACCTCAACCTTTCAAGAACTCAATGTAGCCACTGATGAGCCGACGGGATGCTTCTGTGACGTCCAAGAATTCCAGCCCCGTCCGATAGATTAATTCTTTGCCTCCGGTAGCCGACCTCTCAGAGCGGTGACGGTTCGATCGGACCACGCGAAACTTCAGACTGACCTCTTTGCCAGGGAACAACACATTCAGGAAGGAGATGCTCCCGAGGTGGATGATGTCGGAATGTTCGATCAGCACCCCACCCAGGCTGATATCAACAACAGACATGAAGGGGCCGTGACCGATCCGTCCTTTAAGCCGGCCCTCTACCGGCCATCGGGTGTAGCGCCGCTTATCTCCCTTCGCCTGCTCGACCGGCATGGAATGACCCCCTCGGATCGAGCTTCGGCCAATAGAACCCAACACCCTTTCGGGGCACTGTTGAGAAGGGGTGCAACAGTCGTGCCGGAGGGAGGGCAGAACTATTTCTTCTCGTTAGCTTGGAGGCGACTGGTGCCATGGTGACGGAAATGACGAAGTTCTGCAGTTAATATGACGCAGATCATATTCGTGGCGAATTCCGGAAAGCCAGTTAGAACGGGGGATAGCCAGGCGGAAAAGCAAAACGCCCTTCCGGGCCGGGCTGCGCTCGGAACGGCACCTGAATGGTTAATGCGCCTTCGAGTGGGCGGGAGGGGGGAGAAGGCTTATGCCTCCCCCGGTTACATACCCGTATGTGCTAACGAGGGCCTAAGTATCCACTCCTGTGGAAGGGGTGCCAAGAATGCCCTTGCTCTTACCAAGGGTGCGAACCTGGCTCACTAGAGCATGGCAAGAAATTCTTTCCAGGGTGTCCCCATAAGCGTCTCGGTGGTCGAATGGCCGTAGCCGCGGATGATCATCGCCGCCTTTTCGACCTGTTTTGGATCATCCGCCTCGACGATATCAACCGCATCGAAGCGGCCGAGAGTGGCAAAACTCTCCCTCCACGTCACTCCAGGGCACTCACTTTTGACTTTGGCTGTAACGGTCGTAGCTATTTGCTTAAAGTCTTTGGGATCTTTGAAGGCTTCGGGAGAAAACCGACTCAAGATGATATAGGTTGCCATAATCCACCTCCCCTTAAGGGCACTTCGCCGAGCTGCATACTTCCGAGCCCAGAGATCGCCGTTGATTGGATCCATTTCAGGACGGAGCAGCAGCCGAGAGTTGTTGGACGATCTGGCAGACGTGCGACGCGATCCCCTTAAAATAGTCGACAATGGCCACATACACTGAAGAGGCCTTGGGCATGCAGACTCCTTCGATCAACCGTTTCTGATGGATGAGCATGTATTCGTTGGCCATCTCCTCGTATCGTTGCCCCTCCTCCAGCATCTCTCTCATAAGCAATCTATTCTTCGTAAGGATCACATCCCGAACGGACTCGACGAGTCCAATGGCCTGCTCGAAAAGAGCGTTGACCTCCTTCATCGCCCGATCGGTGAGGGGGATTCCCTCTTGAACGACCGTCCTTATAGCCCTGACCAAAAATTCAATGTTGTCCCCAATCCGCTCCAGGTGCATCGGGACGAAGAAGATTTCCTGATCCCTTCCAAGGCTTTCCGCATGGCCGGCCGACCTCTTCACCGCGAACTCAGTGAGTGCCTTCTCCCGCTGGTGGATCTCTCGACCGAGCTTCTCCGCCAGCTCAAGCAGCCCCGTGTTTTGCTTCCTAAACCCCTCCCGCGTCAGCTTCAGCATCTCCACCGTCTGCTGAGACATCTCGTGGAGCTCTCCCCGAAGCCCCTCGGGCATCCGGCTAACCGTCTCCGATTCCATGGTCATCCTCCCTTTTCCAGCATACAGCTTCAGTGCCCTGACTCACTTCCTGTCTGGGCATGTAAGGTCTTTTCGTCTAATTCAGACTCCTCCACTTTTACCACCCACCCCTTCAAAAAAACGCCTTCGCGGGCTGTGCTACGCCCGGAAAGGCGTCTGGATGTTTGGTGCACCTCTGATTGTGCCGGAGGTGGGCTCAGATCTATCCCTACCCCGGTTCCACTCCTGCCTCTCCTGGAGACGACCTCAGTATCGCCCACTGCAAATGGGGTGTCAAGCATGCCTAAAAAACGGTGCAAAGTCGGCTGTCCGGTAGGTCGGATCCGCGTACAGAGGAGGAAGGAATCCAAATCGTCAAGAAGGCATGACTGACGTCGACACGTCACTCTAGGTAAACAAACAGTAACTGCATCGGTTCGAAGTCATTAGCAACAAACCTCACAGCCTTCTCTCTGAAGCCCGATTTTCTAAACAAAAAATCGATGGCGATATGGGTCTTGATATTCACACTTTCAATCGGCGTCTCTCCGACAAGTGCGCCATGCATCCATACCCGCGCTCCCAGCGGCTCCGTTACGATCTTGAGACTTATAGTATTGACAATCGAAGGCAACGCCGATTTCAGCGTTGAAACGGTATAAGGACCCCCTCCGATTGCTGCATGATCAAGCGTCGTTCCAACAAGTTTCGAACAATTCCACACTGCCTCCGCCTTGCTAAATCCCACATCAGCCCACTTCTCTGATCTCCGCTCGCACTCAGAGACCAAAAAACCCACCCCATCTGGCTCAAGCCTCAGACCTCTCCACTCCGAAGCTTCATGTACGACATAGTTCGCGAGTACCGTATAAAGACGAGCTGGGGTTTCTGCAAATGGCATTTTACTTGGCGATACCCAAAGAACAAACGATGCCATTACGACGAATCCGGCACCGATACCTATTTTTTTCTTCTTTATTCTTGCCATCATCCTTTTGCATTCCCTCACGTCAAGTCGTGAAGTCGGCCCCTATCCTCAAAAAGTAAAACGCCCTCAAGGGCTGGCCTAACCATGAAAGGGCGTCTGGGTTGGTGTGCCGTCCAGTTTGCCGGATGTGGGCGATGGGCTGTGCCTCCTCCGGTTCCATCCCTGCGTCTACTAAAGAGGGTCAAAGCTATTCAATAGAGTCTGACCCCGTCCCCTAAATAGCCGCAATCACATCCCCGAAACCGTTCCTTCCGCTCTCACCCTGCACCCGTAGTTAAAAGCAGAAAACTGACCGCAGGATACACTTCAAGGGAAGAGCGGTTTATTGTCTGAGTATCGATCGCAACCGCGAATAGTTCTCGCTGCGGCTTTTGTCACCCACTTCTTCGGCCGCTTTGTATTTCTCCACCGCTTGTTTGAGGTCCCCTTTCAACTCGTAGAGGGTCCCAAGATTAAACAAGGCCGCGCCGTAGCGTGGGTTGGCCTCCAAGGCCATCTTGTAGAACTTCTCGGCTTCCTCAAATCTCCTCTGCTCTTGCAGGAATGTTGCGTACGCGTTGTAAACCACAGGGTCCCGGATGTGTTTCGCCTGGGCAATCCGGACTGCGTTCTTGTAAGCAACCTCGGCCCGTTTCTCATCTCCTGGCTCTTTCCTATAGGTGTAGGCGAGCGCCTCGTTGAGGAGCCGGAGATAATCCAGTTCCCCTAACTGTTTTTCCAACTCCTCGTTGCGTCTCTGGATTTTAGCTGTATTCTGGCGATAATCCCCTGTCTGCCGTTCGAGAAAGGCTACCTTCCGTCTCTCTTCCTCGAGCTTCTGCCGAGCGACTGACAGTTCTTCTTACAGTGCATCGACCTGCTTCTGCAGCGCAGCGACCTTCTTAGTATCAGATGGAGGTTCTCGCTTTGCCGGGGCAACTCCTTTATCTACCGCCTGCCCATCCGCGACCGTTTGAAGCTCCGGCTTACCCAGTGGTTCGAGTTCTTTATTGACCGGGTGAGTTTCTTCTTCCGCTTGGAGCTTTTCTTTCCTTACTTGCTCGAGTTTCTTCCAACCCCGCTCAAATACCCTACTCAGAACGTCACCCCCAGCAGAGTCTTTCGTCTCCTGGTCGTGGCGTAGCTTCACAACGGTCCCAGCAATCACGCCTACTACAAAAAGTCCAGCAAAGACGGTTATTAGACGCCAACGTATGTGAATTTACCCCCTTCCGTGCCTCCAAGAAAGCAAAACGCCCCCCCCGGGCCGTGCTCCGCCTGAGAGGGCCTCAAGGTGCTCAGTGCGCCACCGTAACTGCCAGAGGTAGGCCAGGGGCATTCTTGACCCCCGCTCCATCAAATAACCTCGGGAGGCTTTTTGCTCCCCTTAGCTATTAACCACGGACGCGACAACTAAAAGGGCCGCCTTGAGTGGATCTTTTGTACTTCGAGGGATATCCCCCCTGTCAAGGGCAAACTGCGGTGGCATTAATGGAACGGCAACAGGAGCGAAGGGGGACCGCGAGACGAGGAATCCCTAGGGGAGAACCAGTCTTATAGGCAAAACACCGTGGACCCGACATGCGCTTGCGACCTCTGGGGCGATATGCTGGGCCACAATGGCGGCGCGGACCCGAGCTGGCGGCACTGCCTCCTGAATTGGCAACACGGCCTGGTATTTTAATGCTCGATGAACGCTGACCAGGTCCCGGGCACGCGTTTCGACCTCGACGACAACGCGCTGATTCCTGGGTCCTTGTAGAACGACGTCGGCCTGGTCCCCGGTCTTTGGGAACGTGTAGTCTGCGGCGTATGGTTTCCAGCCACTACCAAAGATTTCCTCTGCGCGCGCGATCACGTAGGTCTTGAGCAGTGTGTGCATGCGCGATTCTCGGTGAGCCTTGCAGCCCTTGCGACTGCTCCTCATCTTTCCGGCTTCTGTTTCGTCGGGTCGTTTGCACTTCACCCAGCCCTCGATCATTGATGTGAGACGTTTCCAGATGGGCACCGGAATTCGATAGACCGTCCCACGGCTTGAGGCCCCCCGGATTGCCCGAAAGAAACTCCTACACGCGTGCCAGGGGATGGGATACTTCGTCAAGACCGCCGTTTCCGGTAAGGGGCGCCAGCAGATCTCGGCATCCCGACCTAACCTGATGTCCTCATCCGCAGTGAGGATTCCCATGCCGTAGATGCCAGGGGTTTCTATTGGGCGTCCGCCTGCACCGAGGGTGGTTGGGAGAAAGACAAGAAGGAGAGGATCCTCTCGCTGCATGGCGGGCATCCGAGGGTCTGTACGCCGGGCCCGAACCTTCGAGAAGCGCGCCCAGCAGATTTCACCTTTGCCCGCAACCTCCTCAGTGTATTGGAGGACCGGGTCTTGTCCGGCGTCCCAATACCTCTCGCTCATCTGATAAAGCCAGGGGGTCACGGGTTACCTCTTTGGAGGGCGTAAAAGACCGGTAACCTCATAGTGGATCTCGGTAAGTGCCGGACGGGGCCGAGGGACTATGCCGATCCCGCTTCCATCCTTGCGTGTCCTAAATCGCAAATGCCAAGCCTGATACGATGAAAAAGGCTGCACGCTCGGAATGGGATACCATA
>JABAOH010002199.1_pt1 | contig 14350 bp, 16 predicted proteins | sample 7062181 | NCBI WGS metagenome assembly JABAOH01 (sample SAMN14538630, study PRJNA623070) | marine sediment metagenome | biome: marine biome [ENVO:00000428]; feature: marine pelagic biome [ENVO:01000023]; material: deep marine sediment [ENVO:00002113]; isolation source: pool of 5 deep marine... | reverse complement strand
GCTGGGTTAGTTAAATACGCTGGGCAGGTGACCGGTTGTGATTTTACCAACGCCAAATCCGTTTCAAAAGAAGTTGAAGCTTTCCTCTTTGTTGGAGGAGGTAGATTCCACGCCACAGGATTGGCGCTGGCCACGGCAAAGCCAACGATAATTGCTGATCCCTACGAAAAAAGAGCGTACCCTATTCAGGATGAGTGTGCGAGGATACTCAAAAAGCGGTGGGCGAGTATCTGTGCAGCAAAAGGAGCAGAAAACGTTGGGGTCCTAATAGGCTTGAAGAGTGGGCAGAAGAGGATAAAGGAAGCCGTAGAAATCAAAGACAAACTCCAGAAGAGTGGCAAGAAGGCTACCTTACTGGCAATCCGAGAAATCAAATCTGACGCGCTTATGGAGTTTCCAAATATAGACGCGTTTGTAAACACAGCTTGTCCTCGCATTTCTTTGGACGACACACCGAGTTTTGTCAAGCCAATTTTGTCCCTTAAAGAGGCACTTGTGATGTTGGGAGAGATGGACTGGGAAGAACTATGCAGAAAAGGTTGGTTCGAAGACTAGACCTAGAAAGGGCAATCTCGCAGATTGAAATCCATCCGATGCCTCAAGCTTACCTCGAACAATACACAATATCTTCACGCGTCGCGTCAGAAATACTCTTCATAGCGACATACATCTACAATGACATAATCGATAAAACGGTCGTGGATCTGGGTTGCGGCACTGGAAGACTCGCCATTGGTGCTGCTCTTCTTGGGGCGAGAGAGATCTATGGCGTCGATTTGGACAAAGTGGCGGTGAGTGTGGCGCAGAAAAACGCAAAAACAATGGATGTAAAAGAAAAGATCAATTGGATTAAAGGAGATATTGATGTTATACAAGAAACCTTTGACACGGTTCTGGAGAATCCTCCCTTTGGTGTACAAAGAACAAAGGCGGATCGGAAATTCATAAAGAAATCTTTGGAGTTGGGGGGTAGGATATACTCGCTTCATAAGGGCGGTGACAGCAACCGAGAATTTATCAAAAGGTTTATTGAGAGGCATGGAGGAAGAGTTACGGGCATATTTCCTCTGAAGATGGATATTCCAAGGATGTTCGAATTTCACACGAAAAGGAAGCGTAGTGTTCTAGTTGATCTGTATCGGATAGAAGGGAAGAATCCATGAGTCGGTCTGAAAGAAAAAGTGGGCTTTTCGTTGTGCCTGGAGACCGTTTGGGCGTTATTGAAGAATTTACGCCGGGTCCCGGAACCTACGTGGAACACGGAACGATACATTCTAAGGTTACTGGGCGTACGCTTCTGGATATGCTTAACAAAAAGGTTTCGGTGTATCCTCTTGTTCAACCAGCCACTGTTCCGCAGATAGGGAGTATAGTATCTGGACAGGTTTTAGACGTGAAAAGCAAGAAAGCCGTTTTACGTATATCACAAATAGGGAAAAAATCACTGTCTGGCTTTTTCACGGGCATTTTATACATTTCCGACGTGAGTCCAAGCTACGTCGACACGATGTTCAGCGTATGCAAAACAGGTGACATCATGAAAGCGAAGGTAATCAGCAACAAAAACAGAACGTTTTATTTGTCAACCGCGGAGAGAGATTTAGGAGTTATCTATTCCCTCTGCTCGAGATGCGGGCACGCGTTGCGATTAGGCAAACGAGGAATGCTCTGCTCTAGATGTGGAAACATTGAAAGACGGAAAATACCGCCATATTATGGAGAAGAAGCGACCGAAGAGGGAGAGAAATGAAAATTAGGGGTCTGAAAAGAACGTCCAACGAACTTAAAATCGAAATCGAAGGAGCAGGTCACACCCTCTGCAATGTGCTACAGAAGACCCTTCTGGAGGACGAGACCGTTGAGATGGCAGGGTACAACGTGCCGCATCCCCTCATCGACAGCGCAATAATGTATGTTCACACAAAGGGAAATCGAAAGCCAGAAGCTGCCGTAAAAGAAGCAACGAAAAAAATTCTGAGCCGAAACAAGGAATTCCGAAAGTCATTTATGAAGGCGTTAAAAGATTGGCAGCGGCAATGAAACCAATCTAACCATTACATGAATGTTGGGTTCATAAGTCAAGCTTTCTCTTTGCTGTGAGGAGGAAGGAGCGGAAGGCTTCACTTATGTCGTCACTCTGTTCCAAGATGCTGACTCCTTCTTCCATCGTCATTGAACCGTGTATCCAAGCGTAAACAATCAAAGCTTCAGCTGCATCCGCCTGTTTGTGGCGATCGATTCTCGAGGGGAGAAGCCTTCTTAACCCCGCTTTCCTAAGAGCTTCGGCGAGTAGACGGTTGTCAACTTTGGCACCTGTGGGTTCTCTATTTCTCTTCGTCAGGGCCACAGAGTAAATAAAATTCACGTAGGCGTCTCCCAAGGCGGCGAGTTTTTGATCCAAAAAGACTTCACGGAGGCTACTATATCGTGTTATGAAAGCCAACATGACGCTCACTTTGACAGTCTGTCTGATTATTTGTAGTTAATAGTAAAGGTCTGAAAAAGATTTAAAGTTAAATGAGGATGAGTTTCAGGATGAACACTTTGATCCCCAAAAGATTTCGGTGCATAAAACCCGAGATCAGGGTGTTGGGCATCGACGATGGAATCTTCGTTCCTCACACCAGCGGCGCAGTCGATGTTGTCGGGGTTGTTTATCGAGGGGGTCACTGGCTTGACGGAGTCATGCGAACACAAGTAACCATTGACGGGATGGACGCAACAGAAAAAATAGCGGCTATGATAAAAAAATCTCCCTACTACGAGGAACTTCGAGTTGTGATCTTGAATGGGGTTACCTTCGCTGGCTTCAATGTGGTAGACATCAATGAACTCTTCAAAACGTTGAGCTTGCCGGTCATCGCAGTCACACGAGAGAAACCCGACTTGAAGAGGATAAGGAAGGCCCTCGAGAATTTACCGGGATGGAAAAGGAGATGGCAGGCCGTAGAAAGTGCCGGAAAAATAATCGAGGTTCAGACACGAAACACTGAGGAAGCTGTTTACATGCAGATTTCGGGGGTTTCACAGGAAGACGCTGAAAAGATCCTGAAAAGCACATCCACACGAAGTAACGTTCCTGAAGCATTACGCGTAGCACATATAATCGCTTCTGGATTGACTCGATCAGAAGAAAAGGTTTAAAAGAGTCGAATGCAAGAAATGGCGCAGAAAATGGAGTGGGTGACATGGAATTTTGTCCAACCTGTGGAACAAGGCTGACTCCAACTCGTAAGAAGAAAGGGAAAAAAGCTCTTCTCCAACTCGTATGCCCAAAATGTGGCTACAAGAAACGCGCAGTGCAAACGCCAGTGATTATCCCCAAAGCCATAGAACGCTCCCCTCAGGAATCCATAGCGGTAATAGGAAAAAAAGAACAAAAACTGAGAACCTTGCCCACTGTCAGGATAGAATGCCCCAAATGCGGAAACTACCTGTCCTACGTGTGGCAAGTACAAACCAGAGGAAGCGACGAGTCCTCGACACAATTCTTCAGATGCACAAAATGCAGCTATACCTTCAGAGAATATAGCTGAAGTCCTCGGTCTTAAATCCTACACTCTATTCTACTTTTCTGCTTAGGGGAGAAATCTCCCTTCAACTTGTGTGCCGAATCAAAACTTAAATGATAGACAGGTTAAACATAGAGGTTAAAGGAGGTTTGCCGTTGTTCAAGGTCAAAATGGCAGATGCAAAATTTCTGAAAGACATGATGGGGGCAATTTCGATACTCGTCGACGAAGCCACCTTCGATTTGGCTCCTGACGGAATCAAGCTTCGGGCTATGGACCCCTCCCGAGTTGCTATGGTCGATTTCGAGTGGCCAAAAACTGTATTCGATGAATATGCTTGCAGTGAAGCGATGAAAATGTGCATCAACATAAGCGAAATGTTGAAGTTGCTAAGACGGACGGGAAAAGACGAATCTGTGGAGCTTTCTTTGGATGAAAAAACTGGGAGACTAAAAATAGCGATCAGAGGAAGGTATACGCGTACCTTCAACATGCCCACGTTGGAGGCCATGGAGGAAGAGGTTCCCACTCCCAAAGTTTCCTTTAACATAAGGGCGAAGGCTACGACGGAAGGATTTCGTGAGGCAATCGAAGACGCGTCCTTGGTAAGCGATCACGTTCGAATCGAGGCGGACAACAAGAAAATAGTTATGGACGCCACTGGAGATATCATGGGCGCCACAATTGAGTTTGAGAAGGGGAGCGACGTGCTTCTAGATTTGGAGGCCAAGGAGGCATCTAAGGCCACCTTCAGCTTGAGCTACCTTTCCGAGATAGTTAAGGCGGCGGTGGCGACGTCAGAAATAGCAATACTAGAGTTCTCAACCGACATGCCCATCAAGCTGGACTTTCAGCAAGAAAAGGAAGGAAAACTAACATTTTACTTAGCTCCTCGGATAGAAGTTGAGTAGAACAGTAAACTGGAGGAAAAGCAGGTACTTACGAAAAGCGACTGGGCTAAGTACGCTCTTATCCCAGGACATTGTGGACCAAGTAAACCGTGGATATGCGGCGACATCATCAACCGTGCAGTCTTCCTTTTTATTTCGCACCAAGTGGGAAAGACTATACAACCGCCCTATTCTATTTCTCCTTGCCTCGCTCTTTTTTATCGACCGACTTTTTTCTCAGGTGATACGTCAAAGGGTTTTTGATAGCCTTGCAAATCGGATCATCCGGATTCATGCAAACGCCATGTGTACGCAAGGTTGCGCAGTTGGGAGGATTGTATACCGTTCCACCACCCTTCTTGCCCGCAAGGTGTTCCACTTGATACCTTGTTAGGTCTTCTCGGAAATCTGTAAAACTTGTGAATAGATTGGTTACGGCCTCTACACTAATGCCTTGATGGAGTAAATATGTAACAAGCGTGAACCTTTCAGTGTGTGATAAATGCGATCCCTTAACTATCCTGTCATAGAGATTTTGGATGCATGGGGGGTATTCAGATTCTTCCGCGAACACGCGGATTTTGTCAATTTCTGCAATGTGGGGTTTTATTTGCAGATATCTGGTCTTGATGTCTTCTATCACATCTTGGGTGATTTGGGGAACTTGTGGTATTTCTTGTTCAGACCTTTTTTCCAAGAAGATTCTAATTTCTTCTTGTAGAAGTCGACATACTTCCCTCTTGCTCACGTCCACTTGACCCTTGAGAATCCGCCGACTAACAAGTTTCCATTTCGACTCATAAACCAACCGCCCTCTCGTCGCATTGTTCAAGTAGTTCACAAAATGAATTGTATAGGGGTGTGGTGCGCGTTTTTGATAATGTTTTATGTCCCATCCAAAGAACTTAGCGGTTTCAAGTATGATTTCATCCTTTTCGCCTAGAAGAAACTTGGACATCTTCTTTGCTTCAAATAAGGCATATCGTTCTCTCAGAGTGTTGTCTTTCGCGCCCGCAACCATCATGACAGCAACCGGGAATGAAGTGATCTCAATATCAAGATTCTTGCTTGGGGTGTCCAGACGCAATTCGAAAGATGCAATTATCCTTTGCTTTGCACGATCCACAATGGGTTTGAGGGTTGACAACTCGGCAAAGCCAATGTCCAATCTCGAAATGTGTTGTTTTGCTTGAGGCAAGAAAGGAAACTCTGCGAGATGCGATTTTCCTATAGGGATGCTATCACCCAAAATCTAGGTCTAAGATCAAACAATTATTCCTTTTGCTTTCCACAGTGCATAAAAGGAGTGTACGACACCATAGCGTCTTCTCGCTCCACCTCACACATAGGTCGCTTCGCCTTAACATCCTTTCTAACAAACGCGCGCGCAGGTATGTCCGCGGAGGATACCATCAATTTTTCCCGCTCAGTCTCTGTCTTCGACGAAAGAATGACCCGCTATCAGGTTGAACACATAGCTGGAAGGAGAGGATCCAGAACAAAGTATATCCCCCCCAAGATGCGACACACTACGCACCCATGCGCGCGTATCTGCCACAGTCCAGAAGAAATATGCAAAAGAATCCGCCATCCGTTAGCCTATTACCGAAGAAAACTGAAAACCATAGGAGCAGAAGCTGTCGTAGAAAAGGTATAGAAAATAGAGAGGAAAGAGCTCTCGCTTTCACAAGTTTGTGATTTTGCTCATACATATTAAGAAACAGTTTTCTTAATCTACATTCTTAATCAATTCTATTTTTACACAATAGTTATAAACAAACTCTCATAAGAAAGTGGAAACAACAAGACGAAGCCATCGGATTAATGAACGAACGTAAGTAGGTTTGGACATGTCGGTTCACGTATGTCAAAAATTCGAGGTCTCTGGCAAAAATCTTGGTGGGAAGATCCGAGTTAGCCAAACGGGGGACAGAGAGATTCAGAACTCACAGAGTGTTGCTGTTTTGCTTCCAACATATTGCGAGGCTGAAAACATTGAGAACGTGATCCGAGAGCTTCAGAAGTCACAACTTAACCTCAAGATTGCCGTCATCGACGATTCCAGTCCTGACGGAACAGCCGACATAGTTAGGTCGCTTCAAGAGGAATATGATAACATTCTCTTGCTTGTTAGACCAGCCAAACTTGGTTTAGGAACGGCCATAACCGATGGTTTTCGAACAGCTCTTTCTCTGGAAGATATACCTGACTATGTAGTCACCATGGATGCAGACTATTCACACAGTCCGGGGGACATACCTAGATTGATACGCGCAGCCAAGGGCGGCTACGGTCTCGTCATTGGAAGTAGGTACTGTGAAGGAGGCAGGATAGTAGGGTGGCATTGTGTCCGGTGGTTAATCAGCCGCATCGCTAACCTCATCGCGTCAACAATCATTGGAACAAAGATACATGACTGTACAAGCGGCTTAAGATGCTATTCAAAACATTACGTTAAAACCGTACTGCCTAATCTTCATAGCCAAACCTATGAAATTCAAATCGAAACAGTCAAGCAGGCTTGGCTACGAGGATTTCATGTCAAGGAAATTCCAATAACTTTTGAGAACAGGAAGCGAGGAAAATCGAAGTTAACGAGAGCTGAATTTCAAGGTTTCTTATCTTACATTATCAAATGTAAAACTGGAGGAGTTGGCTTCTAAGTCAAACTACTAGGCTACATGGAAGTGAATGTTGAGAGAATTAAAGAGTCGGAAGAAGCGAAAAAATCAAGAGTTGCCTTCCTTGGATAAAGTCACCGTTGGAATTTGTGCCTATAACGAAGAGATGCGCGCGCGCGCGTTAAGGGATTTCATGAAAAGGATAATCGAGTTAAGCTGATGCGCGGGCGTATCACTGAGGGTGTATTATATGCGAATAGCCGTACTCGGTGAATATTTTCCGCCAAGAATGGGAAGCGACCGTAGGATATATGAGTTGATGAGACGACTTGTAGGAAAACATGAAGTCATTTTTCTCTTGGTTCCTTCTTTTCGTGAGCTATACGGAATGCTGCCGAAGTCAAAAACCTTTGATTGTCCTGCGGCTCATACCCATATTTATGAAGGCATTATCGCGCATCATATTGAAATTCCAGAAATATTGAAGAAATTATGGGGTAAATCATTAGAGTTGGCATACATATTCAGTATAGTTTTGCTGTTTCCTAGAGTCATTAGAAAACTGATCGCAGTAAATCCTAGAATCATTGTCGTTAATTATCCAAGCATCTACACAGGTATACTTGGATTTTTTGCCGCTAAACTTTTACGAAGACCTTGTGTAGTGGATTTCAACGATTTGATAGCCCAATACACGATACATTTACTGAATTTAAAAAAGTCAGGTTTCGAGGGCAGAACCATAGTATATATCCAGGATTTCATTGTCAGGAACTCCGACGTGGTTATCACCCCCACTAACTTTATTAAAAGGTACGCGGTGGCTCTTGGGGTAAAGGATGAAAATATTTTTGTTATTCCTAATGGTGCCGACTTGCGGGTTTTCCATTCGAGGATGAAATCCAACTACAGATCTATGTTGGATTTAAACGATAAGAAGGTGTGTCTTTATTTCGGTCGTCTTGACGATTGGGCGGGCATCCATATTCTTGCAGAGTTATGCCATCTTTTCGAACAAAAACGATCGGATGTGAAGTTCCTAATAGTAGGCGGAGGAACTAAATGGATGGAGTTTCCGAGGAACGTAGTTAGGATTAAAGAGATCCCGCATCATGACATTCCCAACGTTATTTCTATTGCAGATGTCGTTCTTGTTCCATTTCCAGAAAATGAGATTTCCCACGCGGCAAGTCCATTAAAGCTATTAGAGGCTATGGCAATGGCTAAACCTGTCGTGGGGAGCAGAGTTAGTGGAATTGAGGAGGTTATTCAAAGCGGATACAATGGCTTACTAGCCGATCCAAACAATTTGGAAGATTGGTTTGGGGCAATAAACATGATTCTAGACTCGGAATCATTGTGCATGAAAATAAGCCAAAAAGCTAGAGAAAGCGTCAAAAAATATGACTGGGCCATCTTAGCTTCACAATATGAAAGCGTCTTGTTGAAAATAAAGGAGTGTAATTCCTGAATTACGCTCGCCTACATCGCGAGGCTTGTTCGAAATCGGAGAGGCAAGATAATACACGTGCCCAAGGCTGTTGTATACATAATGGGGGGCCAGTCAATTTTCAGGCGCACGCGATTCTATCCAGTCGTTTGAGAGGTTGAGAACCATTTTTCATAATAAAGCCAAGAAGAGACTAGTGAAAGGTGCCATGAGGCAATAGGCTACCCAAAAGGGGCTTCCTGATATTTGTTGTTGGTCATCTCAAGGTGACTAGGATTTTTCTTTCTGAAATAATTTGCCCATATATAATTCTGTAGCCTTTATCCGTGTAGGAGCAAATTTAAGCAAACTCAGGGTTCTGATTTTGAGTTTAAGCGCACCCAGTTTATTGAGCTGTTTTCTTTTATTGAACGTCTTTCTCAAGGTTCTTAGATTCTCGCAAAAAGCTTGCACACGTGCGCGAAATCTCTGGCTTAAGCGGACATCAGATTTTCTGAAAATAAGCAACTCGACAAGGGGCATCATAGAAAGCTGAAAGAAGAGCGCAGAAATCAGAAAAGGAAATGGAAAATGGGATAAGATAATTCGAAAGTCTGACTTTTGCCTTTCAAGATAGCTCTTCAAGGGTAACTGCCTTTTTGAGTAGGAACCCATATGCCACACTACTGCCGAGGGGTCTAAAACGCACTTATAACCCGCTCTATTAGCCCTTAGGCACCAGTCTATGTCATCCCCACCGAGGAATTCTTCTTCATCTAATAGACTAATCTTATTGATTACTTCCTTTTTGACTAGGAGTACACATCCAGACAGGTAGGCAACATCTGTAATGAGCCTGTTATCAATGGCTGTTTCCGTAAGTTTTTTCCCAAGTCCCTCCGACCATATTATGCCGCTGACTAAATCGAACATGCCGCCAAGGGACCAGATCATATCACTAGGTTCGTAGTAAAGAATAAGTCCGCCTACCATGCCAACAGTGTCATTGGATAAGGCTCTATTAACAAGTATTGAGAGGCTTCTTGGATGTACAATAGCATCGTTGTTATAAAGCAGAATCATTTCACCTCTTGCTTTTCTAATGCCCACATTCATTCCTGCAGCGAATCCAAGATTTTTGTTGTTTCTCACCAAAAGGAACTCCGAAAATTCTTTACGGATAATTTCTATTGATCCGTCAGTAGAATTGTTGTCAATAACGATGACTTCAATGTTAGGGTATTCCAATTTCCTTATGGAGTTTAGACTTTGCCTAATTACCTTTTTTCCGTTCCAATTTAATACAATGATTGACACCAACGGAAGCTTGTGTGACAAGCCTAGAGGCTCCTGATATTAGATATCTATTGTTGAAGATATAAAGACGATTCGCCCAAAAAGTTTTAGCTTGTTTCAAACACAAATACAATCTCAAGACACAGGTGCATATATTGATAAGGTTCATCTAGAATGAAGAAAATTTCCATAATCTTCTACAACCTCCGTAGCCACGAGCTCATCGGACCTACAATAATAGGAATTCTGCTACGGCTCGCCTTAATGCCCTACTTCTCCGACCCCTTCGACTTGGGTACTTACTGTTCCAGTTTGATATGGTTCGCCAATGGTTATAACCCATATGCTGTTTACGCCTCAGTGTATCCTCCCTTTATCTACTTCATCCTCTTCCCTCTTTTCAGCCTAGCCCATTGGATAGGGCTCTCGCCTGGATATAATTATGTTCCCGAGGCAGCAAACACGGGCACAGTTACTGGAATGGTGAGCGCCAACCAAGCTAACCCTTCCTTTCTCGTCTTGTGGAAACTCCCACATCTAAGTTTCGACCTCTTGACCGGGCTTTTGATTTATCGCTTTGTTAAGGAGTTAACCGATAACCCTAGGATGCCTAAATACTCTTTCGTCATGTGGCTTTTTAACCCCCTCACTTTGGCCATTTCCTACTTCCATGGCGCATTCGACGTCATCGTCGCTTTTTTCATCCTCTTAGGGATCTTTCTCATCTATAACCTCAAATACTTTTCAGCAGGGCTCAGCTTTGGATTGGGAACTTTGACTAAACTGTCTCCAATTTACGTGGGGGTCCCTTTAGCAGTAATGATATTATTTAAAGGGGTGTTGAGCGGTCCTCGAACCTATAGCCTCAAAGCCAATGCCTTGGACTTCTCCAAATTTTTGGCCGGGCTTGTCACTTCTCTTCTGTTCTTTGCCCCTGTGCTCATCAAATATTTTCAATTGATGTTTTTTGGCGTAGCTCCAGAGTCTTCTGTGGGCGGCTTGAATCAATGGTTTGCCGCCGTAAATCCTCGACTGAGCTGGCAACCCGCTGAATCTGTTGCAAATTTACTTCAGAAAATACTTCTATTGTATCCCATCGTCATCTTGGTCATCTGTCTTCTCCTTTGTCGATTTCTGAGATGGAATTATGAAAAAAGTAACAAGAACATCCTATTTGCCGCCGTCCTTTTTACTTGCTTGACTTACCTTTTTCTGCCGGTCGTAGTCCAACCACAGTATCTTCTATGGATTTTGCCTCTCTTAGTGGTGCTTTCAACCATTAGGAGCAAGTTCCTTTTACCCTTTAGCATGTTGTCGATTGCTGGGCTTGCCTTTTACCTCTCGATTCAAGGGCCTTACGCTGTCCTTTATCCCCTGGCGATTCATACGCCATTATATACTGCGGAACAGGTAAGCAATAACATCCTCTATTACATGAATCGGCCAGGGGTGATTGCGCCATTCTTAAGGCAAGACTTGTTATTACTCTTCGGAGGAACTGCCTTTCTAGGGCAACTGATGGCAATCTATTATGCTTTCAAAAGCATGGGGGGCGCGGTTCCCGATGATAAAAAATAGATGGCAACTCATACCTATGACGATAATCATTCTTTTACTCATAAGCGAAGCAATTTGGTACGCACCTTATACCCGCCCTAAAGGAGGTTCTCTTCGTATCCAAGGCGTAACCGTTGATGAAACTGGGAATGTCATTATGAATCTCCAGCTGAGCACTGACCTCCCTTTAGACGCTACCATAGTTGTCACTCCCGTGACTGAAGCGCCCAAAGATCTACCTGTCTACATCTTTTACGATAAAGACTATTCCCCCGTAGGTACATCTTGGATATTTAACCAAATGTTGTGGGAACACGTGAAGACTGAGTTTCAGCTGAGGAGTTACTCCGCCAAGGTAAAACTGGCAAATGCCGATGAACTCGAAGGTCTGTTGTCTGCGAAGAGCCCTGCAATTCTGATCATAGCCTCTGGAGCCTTCCCCTCCAACCTCTTATCTTGGGAGAAAAATCTAGTTAAGCCTTGGATAGACTCAGGCGGAATATTGATCTGGTTCGGAGGGGTTCCAGGATACCACATCGCACAAAAAGGGCAAAGTGAAGAAGAGATAAAAAGGGATTTGCCGCAACATCTTTATGAAGAAGGTCCGAAAAGACTTGGAATTGAAGGCTTTTTCGATTTCATGGCAAAAGAAGAACAATCAACAGTCGCTGAGTTTGATTCATCCTTATCCGGAATGCTTGAGACAAGATATAACCTCATAGAGAAAGCTCCGCTTCTACAAAAGGTAATAGGTGTGAATGGCCTCGCTCTAGGAAAGATTGGTGGTCAACTAGAGAATCTTAAATCCTCTATATCAATGATCCCCATTCGCATGGGCAAGATCTTGATCTTTGGTTGTTTCTTAAGGTCAGGCTTGGTTTTAAACGGTCCCGAGCTTTCAGCCCGTGACATCGCTCAAATACTTTGCTCCGGGGTCTTGGAATCTAGTTCTATCTCCAACATATGGTACCGAAGATATCAACTTTCACAAGGAGAAACCAGAGTTGACACTTTGACAATACACATAGAACTCATTAAAACAGGAATAGTCATCTACGGATACGCGTCTCAAGAAAGTAGCAGCTTGTTGTTCCACCGAGAATTTATATTGCCCAAAGCAGGCAAATAAAAGTAGAAAGGTCCATTTGGTAGTTTGGCATGCCAGAAGTGACTTGGACTCATCCATGGCTTTATGATATCCTAAAACTCATCCCAATCAATGTGAAGTCCTTGATTGATATTGGTTGCGGCAGAGGAATCATAGGAGCAATAGTTCGAATTTACCGAGAACCCACCAGATTAGTTGGAATTGACATTTTCAGACCCTACCTAGACTTTTGCCACAAAATGAATGTTTATGACGAACTGTATGAACGAGACTTAAGAAAAACGCATCTCCCATTTGATGAAAAAGAATTCGATGTCGCCGCATGCATAGAAGTAATAGAACACATACCCAAAGAAAATGGATTGAAACTCCTGAAAGAGTTAGAAAGGATAGCCAAAACTGTAATCGTGTCAGCTCCCAAGGTTTTTTTTTGTCAAAAGGCTTACGATGACAACCCCTTTCAAAAACATGTTAGTGAATGGCACGTTAAGGATTTCACCAAACAAGGTTATAAAGTTCTAGGGGTGGGAAATTTTATCGTTTTTAGGTGGCACATACCTTACATGTCTTTTTTACTCTCAAAATTTTCGTATATGATACCAACGTTTTCAGATACATTGCTAGCCTATAGGACAACACAGAAACTTCGCGAATAGGCCAAGCGCGCTGCCATCCATAATGACATTAACACCAGCTTAAATATCAATTGACTCTATATCTAAAGCGATGGCATCGAAGCGGAAGAACGAAGATGTTTCCCTTTCGTTTTGTTCGAGGCAAGTTTTCCGAGTACTATGAGAGGCATTCGCATTCTGTTGAGCCTCCTAGATCTCTAGGAGGGCGTGAGTTTGGATTTCTTTTATTCAAGGAGAGAATTATGCTTAGACACAAGGGTTTCAGAAGCGTGGATGCCCTCAGATCTTCCTTGAAGACAATCGTCCCTTCAGACGTCTATTATTCAAGCTCCTATTACGAAAGCCCCGAGGAAGAGATGAAAGAAAAGGGATGGCTGGGGGCCGACTTGATTTTTGACATCGACGCTGATCATATTCCAACTCCATGCGCCAAGGTTCACGATACTTGGGTCTGCAGTAGTTGCGGTGCCGTTGGCAGAGGCGCGTCACCCAAGAAGTGCCCCACTTGTGAGGAACGGAAATTTAATGAAAAAACTTGGCCTTGCGAAGTCTGTCTTGGGTCAGCAAAGACTGAAGCGATAAAGCTAATGGACATTTTGACGAAGGATTTCGGTTTTTCCCCGCAGGAGCTAAAGGTGGGGTTTTCTGGGCATCGGGGCTACCATGTTCAAGTTGAAGGCGAAGAGATTCGAGGGTTAGGTTCCATGGCTCGCAAGGAGATTGTTGATTATGTCTTAGGGATGGGGTTGGAAACCGAATTTCACGGGTTGGGATATAGGGGTGGAGAGGATTCACGGATGCTTCCCGGTCCAGACTTGTATGATTTTGGATGGAGCGGAAGAATAGCTCGGGGAACCTATGACCTTCTCCTCGCAGGAGCGCGAGAAGAATTAGAAGAGGTAGGCTTGACAAAGAGGGTTGTAGATTCCATAGTTCAGCATAAAGAGAAACTTTTGGAAAGCTGGAATGAAAAGGGGCCTTGGGGAATCATAAAGGGCATCGGCAAAGAAGGCTGGCGAAAAATAGCCCAATACGGCGTAGAAAAACAGTCGGCAAAAATCGACACCGTGGTTACCACGGACATCCATCGTCTCATAAGACTCAACAACACTCTACATGGAAAAACGGGTCTGAAAAAAACCGAGGTGCCTGTCACAGGCATGGAGAACTTTGATCCCCTCAAAAGGGCCGTTGCCTTCGATGGAGGCACAGTGACGGTTCTTGTTTCGGACGCTCCCCAATTCAGACTTGGAGACGAAATCTACGGTCCATATAAAGAACAGAAAATTGAGGTCTCCACGG
>JABAOH010003416.1_pt2 | contig 14353 bp, 17 predicted proteins | sample 7062181 | NCBI WGS metagenome assembly JABAOH01 (sample SAMN14538630, study PRJNA623070) | marine sediment metagenome | biome: marine biome [ENVO:00000428]; feature: marine pelagic biome [ENVO:01000023]; material: deep marine sediment [ENVO:00002113]; isolation source: pool of 5 deep marine... | reverse complement strand
TTATCTTGGGGAGTGTCGCTCTTACCGAAGCCCATGTGATCCGGAACTACCACGCGATTGGATTTGGATAAAGGACGTATGAACTTGCGGTACAGATAACCCCACGTCGGTTCTCCGTGGACGCAAACTACGGGTTCCCCTTTCCCCTCATCAACATAATGCATCTGAAAACCGTTTATTTCTTTGAAGTTCGGCTTGAACGGAAAGGTTCCGTCAAAAGTCTCGTTGCAGATATCTTCTTTCAAAGGATCACGCTTCTTTCACATGAAGTCTCTGTAGACTCTATCTAATTGAAAAAATGTTGGTTAAATCTCTTATGCAGACATGCGCCATGGAACCCCATAAAAACAGAAAAAACGGAGCTTGCGAGGGGAATCAGTCGTACACCTAATTAGCTCCGAGATATGTGCGCGCGTCTTGAAACGGAATATCTAACCTTATAAAGAACGGCTTTCATAGAAAACATTAGTGTTCTCATCAATAACAGTGTGCCGCTTAGAGTGATCCAAGTTGAGTTATGTTGACAGCATCGAAAAATTGTCAAAAGCGTTGAAACCAATATCAGAAGGGCAAGATGCGAGCGCCGCGGTTGCTTTGTTGTTAAAACCCGCGGACAAAAACCTCAAAATCTTGTTTGTAAAAAGGGCTGAGAACCCTGCTGATCCCTGGTCGGGACAGATGGCTCTCCCTGGAGGAAAACGCGATTCGACGGACCAAAGTTTGAAGCAGACCGTCGTTAGGGAAACCTTGGAAGAGACCAACATAAATCTCCTTGATCGCTGTCGCTTTCTTGGAGTGATGGAAACTCAAACATCAACAACGAGACCTGAAATGAAGATTCTTCCCTTCGTCGTCCTTCTTGAGCATGAGCCATCAATCAAATTGAATGAAGAGTTGGAAAAGTTTGTTTGGATTTCGCCAGAAGAACTAGTTCGACACAGAGGCACCGTCAATTTCAGTTTTGGAGAGTTCCCTGCCTACATCGTTGGGAACATCGTCATTTGGGGATTGACGCATAGAATTCTTGAATTTTTTGTTCACACTCTCGAGTACCCACATTAGGTCATTTGCGAAAGTCAGCACACGGCCTTACGCCTGCCTAGGGGTAGTTGACCATATGATAGCTGAGGACGAGTGTCAGGCTCATTTTTCTTTTGCAACCATAACTTCTGTTGCTTTGATAACTGCTTGGACTTTGTCTCCCGTCTTTATGTCTAATTCTTCGACGGCTTCTTTGGATATGATTGCGGTTACGACGACAGGCTTGTCTATTTTGATCTTAACTTTCGCTGTGACTACGCCTTTGTCAACTTCTTGAACTATTCCCCTCAGTCGGTTTCGCGCACTAATTTTCAATCCAATCGCCTCCCAATATTCTTCATCTCCAATAATCTCACCCACGTAGTCTTCAACTCTCTTGTACTCCTTTAGCAGGTTTTCTCCAAGCTTGGTGAGGTGGGCTCCTCCTCCCCCATTTCTTCCGCCCTTGTAGGTTCGCACCACGGACTCCTGCAGGTTTTTTTCAATTCTCGCGAGGTAGTTCCATACATATCGATATGACATCCCAACTTTTTTGGCTGCTTTAGAGATGGATTTTACTTCTTTTATGGCTTCTAGGATTTGTGCCCCGCCTTTTCCCAGAAGGGGTTTTCCTTTGTATTCAAGCCAGACTTTGCATAGAAGCTTGTGATTGTTGTGGGTAAGCATCGGCTTCAATAGCATCTGTGCGGTTATACATATAAAAATATGGAAAAACATCGCAATACACGAAAACGTGAGATCATGACCGATTTGCGGTGCAAAGATTGACACGCACAATCCTTGATTTTCAGTGCCCTTTGCTACGAATACCTAGATGGTAAATTCCTCGTTTTCGACGTTTCTTTTTTCTATGCCTATGTCACTAACATTGAACTTCACGTTACCGTATAGTTCTGCTTCTTCTTTCTTCTGGTAAAGGGCGCCTACGATTCTTCCTATAGCATCCGCTTTCATAATTCCGCTGCCGCTGCATCCGCTGATTATTATCAATCCGTGCCTTTCAAAAACGTAGGGATTTCCGTCTATTGTGTTGCATGCGTATAGACCAGCCAGTTTGTTCGCGACGCGTGCACTTTCAAACTGGGGGAGATATTTGGCTAGGATCGGACGGATGTTGAACTCGTAGAAGCTTTTTTCAGGGGTCACATCTAGGTTGAATGGTCTTCCTAAGTCGTCTGCGCAGCCAGTCCAAAAGCCTTTTCCTGTTTCATCGGGTTTAACATATACTCCAGATTTGGATAGAATTGTGAAAGGCAAAATTCCCTCTTCATTGAAACCCTTCACGTATAGCAGTTCTTCCAGATCAGGACCTTGTAGCTGAAATAGCTGTCTCTTTTTAGGTTTGCTGTGGCTGTCTATACCGACCGGATCCAAAAGTTCATGCGAAGAGGCGCCAGTCGCTAATACTATTTTGTCACCGTAGATTTCACCGTTTTTTGTTGAAACTCCGTTGATTTTTGGATTCTGCCATACAAAGGGTGGACCTCCAAACTCGTTTTTCGGTGTGATGATCAATCCATGAACTTTTGTGCTGAAAAGGGTTTCACCGCCCCGTTTTTCAAACTCTTCCTTGTAAAATTTTACAAGTTCACTTTGGTCGAGTTCACCGCATTTTGTTCCTAGCAAACCTTTATGTATGTTTTCGAGTCCCAAGTATTTTGTTTCTTCGAGATTTTTGTTTATTTCTAGATTCAGTTTCGGTATCCTCTTCAACTCGTCTTTTTTGAGTATTCTTATCTCTATTCCGCGTTCCATCATTTTTTTCATTATTAGAGAGTATTCATCGAATTGTTGTTTGCTCAGCAACCAAAGGTAACCTGTCTCTATCAAACGAATGTCGTAGTTCATTTCATTTTGAAGGTGGCTGTAGAACTTGATTGAAGTATCAGATAAAACTTGGCTGGTTCTGGAAGAAAAAGTATTTCTGAACATTCCAGCCGCTTTTGCCGTATTTCCTCGGCCCGCCCCCGGTTCCTTGTCGATAACAAGAATTTTCTTGGCAGGGTTGTTTTCTTGTAAATGATAAGCGGAGGACATTCCTATTATGCCCGCACCGACTATGATTATGGCATATGCCTTCAAAATCGTTCCTCACATTGATTGATTTACAACGGTAGGATACCCAAGCAGAAAAACCCATTCGTCTCTAAAATTGTTTTGCGAAACAAAGCTGAGAGACCACGCACGCACATGTGGTGAAACTGTTCTGTATCGTGTAAGCAAACATGAAATAAGCCTTTCGAATCGTTGGCGCGCGCAGTTGATAGAAGCGCATGCTCTCGCATCGAAATATTTACAAACATTTTTGCGGTCTACTATTATTGAATTTTGAAATCGTTAGAAAGGTGTTTTGGCGAAAACATGAGGATATTAAAGGCGACAAGAGACAACATTTTGATCGCTTCGCGGATTGTGAGCAAAGGAGGACTAGTTGTTTATCCAACCGAAACGGTGTATGGTCTGGGATGCGACCCATTTAACATTGGGGCAGTGAAGCGAGTTTTTGAGGTGAAGGGTGAGAGAAGAAAGCCTCCACCCATATTGGCGTCAAGTATTAATCATGTTAAAAAAATAGCTTACATGTCACAGGAGGGGGAAAAAGTCGCCAAAAAGTTTTGGCCTGGGCCTCTTACACTAGTCTTTTCTAAGAAACTCGTTCTTTCAGACATTGTTACATGCAACCTAGATTCTGTAGGTGTAAGAATACCGAAGCACGATGTAGCACTGCAACTTATCAGCTTATCCAATGGTCTCCTCATAGGAACAAGCGCCAACAGAACACGAGAAAAACCTTCTCGAACAGTTCATGAAGCAACTAAACAGTTGAAAGAAGAGGTAGACGTGTTCCTCGACGGCGGACCCACAACACTAGGCAGGCCATCAACCGTAGCCGACTTGACCTCAAAAAAACCAAGAATCCTTCGTGAGGGGCCCATAAGCCTCAAAAGGATCTCAGACGTTATTTCAAAGAAAAACAAAAGCACGCCGAATTAAAAATGTAAAAACATGAAATATCATCAATACTCTAACTCTGGGTCGCTAACAAAGCCACATGTTCAATTACCAAATCAGCTAATGCTTCCCTTTCCAGACCTTTTCTCCTTAACTTTGCCTCAATTTCAAGGTCAGAAATGCCGAACAACTTCTTGATGTCTCCAATCTTTTCGTTAGTTAATTCGAGTACAGCGTCATCGCGTTCGCCAGGAATCAGCTTGGGAAGTACCTTCAAACAATAATCCATTCCATGCCTGTTTTCAGCTATTATGAGAACCGCAACTTGGGAAGAATCTTGTTTGACTCCAAGTGTATTCAATGCCTTTCTAATCTGTCTTTGGGCTGAAGCGTAAAGGAGAGCCTCGATGGCCAAGCTGCTTGATATGTTTGACTTTTTTTCGAAAGCCTTTAATGCGTTCAAGGCGGCAAAATGCAAGTGTTGCTGACCTGCTATCAGTTTGGCGTCAAAAAACTGAACATTGGCTTCTCTAACCTCTCTTCGAACGCGTTCAAGAAAACCGTTTATGTCCTTGATTTTGACGTTTTTGAAACCAGCTACAACGATGTATCCGTCATACCTGTTGGGCCCATCCAGCTTTTTGGTCAAATTCTTTCCCCAAAGATCTCTTGGATGAATCGCTCCACGAGTTTGCGTTCTAATCCAGAACTCACCAGCTTTTCTTTTGCCAAATCTATGGAATTTCCTTGGCGTTTGCACTTTTCAACAATTTTTCTAACTGTTTCTTTTCTCTCCCAAGGGAAAATGATCCATGACCTCGTTTCTTTTTCATAATAGTCTGGAATCATGACGCTCCAGGGTTTGTAGTAAATCGTGGCAGTTTTGACTTCGGTTGCGCCTTGCTCTTCCAGATGCGATCGTACGAGGCTGAGGCTTTCACCCGTGTCCGCAACATCGTCCACAACAAGAACCTTTTTGCTTTTCACCGAAACGGAAACTGGTTGCGTTATGACCGGTTCACCCTTGGTTTCGGCGACTCCGATATAGAACTCTGCTGTGACATTCGCTAGCTTTGGGTTTTCTAGTAGGTCAGACATAACTCGGGCTGGAGGCCATCCGCCTCTGGAGACGCCTATAATTATTTCAGGTTTAAAGCCGGTCTTCCGGACTGTGCAGGCGAGATTTAGGAGTAGTTGATAAATCTGATCCCATGATGGAATCTCGAACTCCAGTTGTGAAGCCAATTTTCTCTCCCCGGAAAAGCGGAATAAACGTTGAAATAAAGGCAATTTAACCTTGTCGCTTCTGATACTGAAACGGATCTCACACATCTGTTGCTACTATTTTCGGCCGCATGAATTTGGCACACTTGGAACATTTGTGTCGGGAAAGTGTTCGGACTCTAGGATAGCCCATAGATTCTAGATGGGTTCTAGACATGGACTCCCGCCACTGGTTTTTACAGTGGGGACATTCAAGTAGCACGGTTACTTCCTCGGTCACAGTAACTCTTTCTCTTCGGGCCACCAAGATTGTAGAGCCAGCGACGAGAAACACAGCCCCCAAAAAGGTGTAGTGTATGAGTTTTAATCCAATTCCCAAGTCTATGTCAGGGTATTCCTCCAAAAAACTCGCACTCAATTCTGAGAGCATATCCGGGGACGTGAACACTCCGGTGTCCCACAATTTCCAAAGTAGTACAAGCAGTAGTATTCCTCCAATGATACATAGTAAAAGACCCAAAGCGTAACCCGTCTTTTTCTTCAGAATGGTCATTCCCATATGCCAATCACCACACCTCAGTTAGAAGGATTCGCTTATTTAATTTATCAAAAAACTACGAGCACATCTAGCCTAGGAAAGGGAGGGCACGGCTTGAAAGAGTAGTTGACGCCTAGAGTAGACACTATGAGAAAGGGCGGTGAAAATAGTGTTAAACAAAGAAATTATCGGCGATTATGCGAGTTCCTGGAGGGCCTTCAACCGTTTCACTATGTTGGGGTGGGTGGAAAAGATTTCCATTACTCTATCTAATGAAGTCACTTTTTTCCTGAGAACTTCTTCAACAAGCTTCCGATCAGTTGCGTGTGCTCCTACCTGTCTCATGGATGCGGAGTCTAATTCTGCGCGATCTGGGTCAGATATGAAGAGAGCTTTGAAGGAATTGAGGCTGTTTGTGTCTCGACGCGTTTTTTTCATTCGACTAGTTGAGTTCACTATCTTTGCCAAGCCTTCAGAGAGCTTGCGGGGACCATCTTCCACGATGGAGGAGCTGTGACGGTCGGCGAAGTATTCACGTAATCGACTTAGGTAGAGGGTGAACAGGGTGAGAACCCAATAGAGGAAAATGCTTGCAACGCCGATGAGAGCAGCTCCGCCACCCCCCCCATCTCTACTTCTATAGCGAGACGACAGAATCATCGAGAAACCAATGTAGTAGAATATTGCTGGTAGGATGGAAACGAACATCATCACTTGGACGTCTCTGTGTTTTAGATGTCCCAACTCGTGGCCGATCACGGCTTGAACCTCTTCAGGCTCAAGGGTTTCCAAAAGTCCAGTTGTCACAGCTACTCTGGTTCCAGCGATCGGTGAACCGTAGGCGAAGGCGTTAGGTATAGGAATCTTGGCTTTCATAAGTCTTGGCGTTTTGATTCCACTCTTCATGCTAAGCGTCTCCACCATTCCATGTAATTCAGGGTCCTCTGACCCTTTCACTTCCTTCACTCGATACATGGCATCTATGAGATAGGGCGCTATAAGCCACTGGATGATGTTGAAAATCACCACGATAAAGGGTAACAGCAACAGGTTGACGCCGGCTAGGGCCAGAATAACGGTGAAGAACAGTGTGGATAATCCGATGATAGCTGCTAAGGTTCCAATCATGGAAAACCGAAGTTTCCACAGACCCATAAATCTATCCTCAATAACTGATGAGCAAAAGGAGAGACTTATATCCTTTACTATTTAGTTTTTCCTATTACTATTTACTTTCGTTTTTTGAAATACACCAGTCCGTCTTTTTCGCATATATATTCAAAGCCGACCTCGAGTAAACATTTGATTTCCTCGGATGTCTTGGCGACGTTGACATGAAACTCTGCGCGCGCGTGACGATTGGTTAACCTCTCCCAAAGCCAAGAACCAAACCAACAACAAAACTTTAAACTGAATTCAGCTAACTTGTTTTGGGTGAGAAGATGATAGGGGCAGTAGTCTTCGCAATATGTTTCGTCTTGTTTACCTTGATCTCTCTTGTAATTGATCTCCCACCAGGAGTATACGTGCATGAATGGTTTGATATCCCCGCATCGGATTACTCTTCTCTGGTAAACGGCATCGTAAATGGATTGGTTTACGGAGTCGTCGTTTGGTTAGTGTTTAGCCTAGCGAAAATGGGGAGAAAGAAAGAACCGGTTAAACCCCCGTTATTGGAGAAGGCAGTAGAGGTTAGAGAGCCTAGGGAATCAGCGCTTCCGATAGCCTTGACAGAGATCAAGGGAATTGGGCCTAAAAGAGCTGAAGAACTGAAAGTTGCGGGCGTGAGAACTGTTTCTGACCTGGCAAAACGTTCTGCCAAGAATCTCTCAGAGAAAACTGGAATACCCATAAAAACTGTTTCAAGGTGGATTGTACAAGCAAACGAAATGATTGAATAGGCAGATAAAAAGCGCGCGCGCCTATTTTTTCATGAAGTTCATAAGCTCTCTAATGTTGTGTATCTCGATTAGGTTACTGGCGTGCTTCGTAGTGGTCCTAGAGGCTGCGGTAAACAGAACGGTATCTTCGTCATTGATCAGATTAATAGATCGAAGTTTTTTTGCTACAGCTAGTATTCGATCTTCTTCTTTACGATAATCCATGTGTATGGGATACACGCCGAAAACTAACTCAAGTTGTTTCTTAACTCTTTTTTCTGGTGTGACTGCAATTATTGGGGGTACAACCTTGAATCTTGCTATCATCTTTGCGGTGTAGCCTGACCTCGTCAAGGTTACGATCGTGTCAATAGGCATTGTTTGGCATGTTCTTTGGATTGACTTGCTTACGGTATCCGAAATGTTGATGAATTTTCTATCTTCGATGTGGCTTCTCACCGCCGTTTCCGTCTCTTTTGCTATTCGAGACATCATTGAAACAGACTCCACCGGATACTTACCTATCGATGTTTCACCTGAAAGCATCGTTGCGTCGGTTCCATCCAAAATTGCGTTGGCTACGTCACTGACTTCGGCTCTAGTTGGCGTTGAACGATGCATCATAGATTCAAGCATTTCTGTAGCCGTCACAACAGTTTTGCCTCTTTGATTACATAATTTAATGAGTGATTTCTGAACCAACGGAACTTTCTCAGGTCTTATTTCGACGCCTAGATCACCTCTGGCCACCATGATCCCTTCCACGCCATCTAGAATCTCTTCGAAATTCTTGACTCCTTCAAAATTTTCAATCTTGGCAATTATTGCCCCTTCGAACCCGTGGGCCTTGGATTTCAAAACATTCACATCTTGAGCGCTTCTTGCGAAGGAAAGAGCTACATACTCAATATCATGGTTCTCTGCAAATTCTATGATCTCTAGGTCTTTCTTTGAGAGGGTTGGAACCGAAAGCTGTTTGTTGGGGATATTGACTCCTTTGCCATCGCTTATTTCCCCGTCATTTATCACCAATAGTCGCAATATTCCATTGTCCTTTTCAATAACCCGCGTCCTGATCTTACCATTGTCAATGTAGATGTCGTCAGCGATACTCATTCTGTTGTAGAAGTTATGGTTGAAACTGATCTCTTCATGATTGAAGCCAACCTCTAGAACGTCTCCTTTCTTAACAGTCCTCTTTCGCCTAGCTCGGAGCCTGATTTCAGGGCCCTTGATGTCAACTATTATTGGGATGTCAGCCGTTTCTCGCACGTTATCCACGATAAGCCTGTATTGATCAAGAGTTCCATAAGCAGTGTTTATTCTGGCCCCATTCATTCCTGCTTGATGCATTTTTTGCAGAATTTCCGTTTGAAGACTGGCGGGACCAATTGTGCAGATAATTTTTGTTTTCTTCAATGATTCATCTTCCATACAACTTTTCTCATTAGTATTATGAGTGACATTCTGTTTTTAATCTAGCGCCAAGCAATATGTGTGCGCTTTTAGTCCTCGTTTAGACCCTTGCCTTGGTGATCAAAGAATGGGCTATATGCATATCCAGAACCATTTCATGTACTCAGGAGAGTTGAGTACTCTTATGTCTGAAGGCAAGTGGATGTGATTTTTGAATCCAAATCTCTTTTCTCCGCACTCGTAAACAAATCCACATCTTCCATAGGCTTCATTCTCGTTGATTCTGTTAACATAGTAATCTTTTACCTCGGAGTTCGCTATTTCTGCATACCATCTGAGGTCGTAGGATATCTTTCCTTGTTCGGCTAGACTCAGGATAACGTCAATGGCAGTAATAACACCCGCCTTGAACATGTCATTTCGCAAATTGTGCGCTTCAACCGTCACATTCTTAAAGGTTAAAGTCTCTTGCCCTCCTCTTATTGTCACCTCAGGGATAGTCAGTTTCTCGCTTAGCTTTCTTCGGGCAATTTGATCCCTGAAACCTGAAAATATGGCATCTACTTCAGAGGAAGATGTTTGAAATATCCGGATGTACATCTTGTCTTTAACTGGGTAATGATCAATTCTGAAAACGTTTGATTCCGTCCATCCACCGTCATAATGAACTTGGAACCACCAGTTCTGTTTGCCGTTAATAGAATCTATGACGTAAGTGTTCATCTCTTCATCAAAATGATATTCAGCCGCTATTCTTCCTGTTTCATTCAAGTAAGCTATGATATCGAAAACTGAAAAGTGCCCTGACTGAAAAATGTCAGGCCTCTTCGTGACAATTTGGTGTGGGTCGAAAGTGAATGTTCCGACACCGCTTATGATCATTTCTCCATTCAGTTTCAGTTCGGTGTCTTCTACTCTTCCAAAAATGCTACTACCCGGAGGAGGAAAATAAGTGGTATTGCCTGCAACGAAGACAGATAACAAGTTATAGTTTTGGTCAATGACTATGCTAATGGGATTCTCTGTTCTCACGTCCCAATTCAGTTCCCAATGATCAAACCGAAAGCCTTCTGCTGGGAGAGCTGTGACTGTTGCTGTTGTTCCTTCTTCATGCTCGTATGCTTCTGGTGGGGGATCAGTTGTTCCTCCCGTTGTTGTTGATATGATAAGGTTACGCTTTCCGTGTGGCGGAGGCGGAATTGTTACGAACACTGCATTCAAAGAATGATTGGCATCCATCAGAACGTTTATTGGGTTAATGGTGGCAGCCTCAGCATCTAAGTCCCAACGGTCAAACCGGTAGCCATCGTTTGGAATGGCGCTCACCGTCACCGTTGACTCTTCCGTGTGACTGTAAACTCCAGGAGCAGGATCAGTTATCCCTCCATTTGATGTTGAAATAGTTAATCTATAATCGGTCTGGGGCGGTGGTTCGGACTCGTGCAAAGGGTTGCCAAAAAACCATTGTGAAACTATCAAGCTTGAAATCAACATCACCATGGCCAAGAAAACGAATGTTGCGATCTTCTCTATTCTGTTGAGTCGAATCATACGCTTTTAGCCTCCACTTAGATGGTCGCCCGATGTTTTTCTGAGATGCAGTTTCGGAACCGGCTATCACGAACTATTATGACATACGTCATATAGTGAACCCCAACTCCGCCATAAATACGTTGCGGGCGCATCACACAAACTCGCCTCATTTCCAAACACTCTTTTCTTCCGTTTGGTCAAAATACGAATCAAAATATCTCCAGAGATAATCGGAACGGTACTTTAGAACGTGGATGTGAGATCTGTCAAAAATCAGAAAAAGAAGATACTAAAAAGCAAACCACCTTAAATAGTACTGAAAAGCAAATGTCATGCAGTCGAGGTTAAATGTGTATGCACAGTGTTCTGGACGTAAGTGCGGGTAATTGGGAAAAAGTTCACGCAGCATGGGACAAGGTTTAATATCGCGCACGCGAAACCTGGTTTCCTGCGTTGGTCTTGATCTACTTCGACTGCGTGCGCATTAGGAAACCACTAGTTTCAGAGCTTCTTTCCAGCGATGTAAGCTCGTTCTATCCATGCTTCTGCATCATCTGCAGTTACTCTTTGCCCGCCATGCCGTGAAGTTCTGCCACTAAAACCCTTTGGCTTGCCGAATTTTCGTGCTTCTATAACGATTCTCTTCCCTTTGATAGCATCATTTTCTTTGCGGTGATAATCCAAAAACGATTTTGACATATTACTCACATTTCTTGCAAATTTTCTCTTCTTTCTCCAAGATGTCGAATATTTCCATGACTAATTCATATTCTAGTCCAAGCTCTTCAGCAACGTCACTCGGGTAAACGCATTCATACTCCTTAAGGTGATTTCGTATGAATTCCTCAACCAGCGGCTTAGCTTCTCCCACTGTCATTTCTTTGGCTCCAGTATCTTTCATAGCAATTCTTCCAAGCTATGAACCCTCCGATTTTATACTTATTTGTTTTGTTCCGACACGCACACGTCAATTGTTTGCATGCATGCAAACATATGCGGAGGCACTATAACCTTTTCAGACAAGATTTACCACCTCATTTTACCCAAGATTCCGATAAGGAAGTATAGGCTTTCAATTATGTGTGACTGTGGCGTAACAACAACATAAACTTAAATGCGCGCGCAGATAAGAGTATGTCAATACGCGCATAGTATCGGGAAGCGATTTCTTGACGAGAATAGAAAGATCAATTGTAATAAATGTACCACCTCAAAAGATTTGGCCAATGGTTTTTTGGGATCGAAGTCCCGAATGGTTGGGCTTGATTAAGGAAGCGGAGCGCACTTCTGAGAAGCGTGATACCGTCTCGGCATGTTACCATTTACTCGGTAAAGCTGCGGGTAGAAAATTCGAATTTGATGTCGAGTTTACAGACTTGGTCGAAAATGAGAAGTGTAGTTGGCGTTCCATTAGCGGAAACTTCACAGGGTTTGGCACATGTATACACGCGTCTGGAACAACAACCTTGACACCTATGGAGGGCGGAACCAAAATGACGATTATTATGAACTACTATTTACCTTACTCGATTCTTGGGTGGATCATCGACAAATTGGTAGTCGGCAGGGAAATGAAAAAAGGCCTCAAGAAAGGACAAGAGAAAATGAAAAGCATCTTAGAAGAATAGCACGCGCGAGATCACCTAGAACACGTAGGTTACTAGCGCGTGCAGTTCTTGTTTTTACCGTTGCGCGCACATTCAAGTTGAATGCTCGCCCACTTATTCTGTTGCTGTTGTTTTACAGTCACACACATTTAAAAGATTACGACTTCTTACTAATGTACATGTGGGTTTTACATGAGAGAATATGATCTGATAGCGATAGGTTCAGGTTCTGCCATGAACATTGTGAGCGCGGTGATTCAAGAGAATCCGCACATGAAAATCGCCGTCATAGACAGGGATGAGCCTGGGGGTATTTGTTTGACTAGGGGTTGTATACCGTCGAAGATATTGCTGTATCCCGCCGAGTTGGTGAGAACAGTTGGCAGAGCAGGGGAGTTTGGCGTAGAGGTTGATATCAGGAAAATCGACTTCGAGAAGGTCATGGAAAGAATGAGGACCCTTATCGGTGGAGACATAAACATGATACGTCAGGGGCTCTCCCATTCTGAAAACATAGATTACTATCCAGCTATCGCCGAATTTGTGGGTCCATACACGTTGAAAGTTGGTGACGAGACCATAACGTCAAAGATGATATTTCTGTGCACAGGATCAAAGCCCATAATACCTCCGATAAAAGGAGTGGATAAAGTGGGCTATCTTACAAGCGACACAGTTCTCAAGATGAATCGACTACCTGAGAGTATTGCCATAGTGGGCGGAGGATACATAGCTGCGGAATACGGCCATTTCTTTTCAGCCATGGGATCCAAGGTCATCATAATCGGAAGGAATCCCCAGTTTCTCAAGCAAGAAGAACCGGAGGTGTCTGCGCTAGCTAGGAGAGAGTTGGAGAAGCACATGACAATCCTCACCAATCACGAGGTGCGTGAGGCAGAGAAGACTTCGATGGACAAGAAGCGGCTTGTCGCTGTCAACAGAGAGAATGGAGAAAAGGCGGTGATAACAGCAGACGAGATACTAATAGCTACCGGAAGAGGCCCGAACACAGATGTGCTTCATCCTGAAAGAGGAGGTATAGAAACAGACAAGAGAGGATGGATTACCGTCAATGAATATATGGAGACCTCGCAACCAAACATTTGGGCTTTTGGCGACGCAAACGGCAGACAACTCTTCAAACACGCGGCAAACTACGAATCTATAATCGTATACTACAACGCCATACTAAATAAGAAGGTAAAAGTCGACTACCACGCGATACCACACGCAGTTTTCACGTATCCTGAAATTGCAAGCGTCGGCCTCAGAGAGAAAGAAGCAATTGAGAAATACGGAAAAGACAAGGTGCTAATCGGAATCTACAGATACGAAGACACTGCTAAGGGAGAAGCCATGGCTGTAAAAGACTACTTTGTCAAGGTAATCGTTGAGAAGGAAACCATGAAGATCTTAGGGGCACATATCATTGGACCCTATGCCTCTGTTCTCATACAAGAGATCATAAACCTAATGTACACACCTGAACAAAGTGCAGAGCCAATAATCAACGGAATGCACATCCACCCCGCTCTGAACGAGGTAGTAGAAAGGGCTTTCCGTTCCCTTATGCCGCCGGACCAGTACCATCAACTTATCGAGCACCACCAACACTAGATGATTCCAAATGCCCAGGGAATTGTGTGTCGGAAACGGCAATTTTCAAGTTAACTTTGACAACGACATGAACATCAGAGACATGCATGCATGCTTCATCGCAGGAGCATTGATAACCATAGCAACAGCCCTAATCTTTCATCCAGCTTGAACACCGTCGCGCACAGTGAAGAATCAGAGAAGAAAACCGTAAGTCGAACAATGAAGCTGAAAAAGACCGAAAAANNGTTGGCGCATCAAATGAGAGAACGATGCGTGCACGGTAGGGACTGAGTCTATACTTTTCTGAGTTCCATTCTTCCCAGTTCGTTGTCCATTCCCGTGAACAGGACGGTGCCATGAGCTCTAGTTAATTCGCCGTATGTGTTTATGGGGTCGTAGCTCTTATTCAGCGTGCTGGCGTTGTAAGCACAGACGGTAATCATCGGGATGTCCGTGACCTTGTGTAGCGCTTTCTCATATTCTATTAGTTCCCGGATCAGGTTGTGTTGGAAGAAGCATGCCGTTTCTCCGGTGACTCTTAGTCCCTTGAAGCCATTTTTCAA
>JABAOH010166491.1_pt1 | contig 14358 bp, 10 predicted proteins | sample 7062181 | NCBI WGS metagenome assembly JABAOH01 (sample SAMN14538630, study PRJNA623070) | marine sediment metagenome | biome: marine biome [ENVO:00000428]; feature: marine pelagic biome [ENVO:01000023]; material: deep marine sediment [ENVO:00002113]; isolation source: pool of 5 deep marine... | reverse complement strand
GCTCCAGCGGCCACTGCTTGCGCTCGGCGTACATGCGGAGCGTCATCGACGTGCAGGCGCCGAGCGCGGCGAGCAGATACTCGTAGGGACCGGGACCGCTGTCGTCGCCGCCCACCGATTCTGGCTCGTCCGCTTTCATCCGGTGGCCGCCGGCAACGACGCGCTGGGCATAGCGCCCCTCGCCCGTCTCCTCCACCAGGACCGTGCCATGCTCCGCGGCCGGGGTCCCGTCCGGCACGGTCGCGGCCTCCTGCCCGACATAGCGGGCAGCCCAGCCCGACAGTATGCCGGCCACCCAGCGCGCATCCTCCTTGCGGCCCAGCATATGGTCGGCGCCGTCCAGCGAGACGAAGCTCTTGGGGTGTTTTGCCGCCTTGAAGATCTGCTCGGCGTTCTCGATCCCGACGATCTCGTCGCGCGGCGCATGGAACACCAGCAAGGCCTTGCGAAGGGCGGCGATTTTCGCCTGCAGTCTTGTCCCTTCGATATCGTCGAGGAACTCCTTGCGGATTTGGAACGAGCGCCCGGCGATCGTGACCTCCGCGATACCCCTGGCCTCGATCTCGGGCCGCGCCGCGGCAAGATGGCGGGCCACGTGGGCCGGTTCCGCCGGAGCCCCGATCGTCGCAACGGCCCTGGCTTCCGGCATCTCCGCCGCGGCGGCCAGTACCGCGGCGCCACCCAGGCTGTGCCCGATCAGCAGCGACGGCGCCGCGAACTGCCCGCGCAGATATTCGGCTGCCTTGAGAAGATCGGCCACGTTCGACGAGAAGTCGGTGTTTTCGAACTCGCCGCCACTGCCGCCAAGGCCAGTGAAGTCGAAACGCAGAACGGCATAACCGTGCGCGACCAGCGCCTCCGAGATGCGGGCCGCCGCAAGCGTATCCTTCGAGCAGGTAAAACAGTGGGCGAACAGCGCGTAGGCATGGATGTCGCCGTCGGGCCGGTCCAGGCGCGCGGCCAGGGGCTCGCCGTGGGAACCCGGAAACGTGATCTTCTCAGAGTGCATGATTCGCGTTGTCCTCTTTGATCGGAAGCGCATCGCAGGACGGCGCCGGTGTCATCGAACTTGCCTTGAGATAGGAGGCATACCCGATGACGGGGAGGAAAGATCGCATAAAGTTGAACCGCCGGGCCCGCTGGCTCGGCCTATTCGGCGGCGATCGTCGTGGCGCTGAGCGCAGCGACGGGGCCGAGATCGCGCCCCTGCAGGGCGGCGGGCAGCGGACCTCCGGTCGCCCAGTCGAGTAGTTCGACAGTGTGCACCACCGGCTTCTCGGTCCCGGTGGCGAGCTGCGACATGCAGCCGATATTGCCGGTCGCGACCACCGGCGCACCGGTCGCGTCGATGTTGGCGATCTTGCGATCCCGCAGGCGGGTCGCAAGGTCCGGCTGCATGATGTTGTATGTCCCCGCGGACCCGCAGCACAGGTGACCCTCGGCGATCTCGCGGATCTCGAAGCCGGCCTGCTGCAGGAGATCCCTGGGCACGGTCGTGATCCGCTGGCCGTGCTGCATCGAGCACGGGGAATGGTAGGCGACGGGGAAGGCGCCCGGCCGGCGTGTCTCGGACAGACCGATTTCGGCGATGTACTCGGTGATATCGCGGGTCAGCCGCGCGACCTTTTCGGCGTCCGCCGCCAGCTCCTTGTCAGTGCGAAACATGAAGCCGTAGTCCTTGACCGTGGTTCCGCAGCCGCTGGTGTTGATGATGATCGCGTCGAGCCCGCCGCGCTCGATCTCGCGCGTCCAGGCCGCGATGTTGCGCGCGGCCTGGGCATGCGCGGTCGCCGTCCGCCCCATGTGGTGGACCAGTGCCCCGCAGCACCCCTGCCCGCGCGGGATGACGACCTCGATGCGGTGGCGGGTCAGGAGCCGCACGGTCGCTTCGTTGATCGCCGGGCTCAGCACCTGCTGGGCACAACCTGTCATCAGGGCGACGCGGCCGCGCCGCGCGCCGGGCACCGGGACCACCTGCGGGCGGCCGATCGGCGACGGCGGCAGCAGGTGTTGCGGTGCCAGCGCCAGCATCGCAGCGAAGCGCCGCGGCAGCAGCCGCCGGAACGGCCGCACGAAATACGCCCCGGCAAGCGAGATGCGGAACAAGAGGGGACGCGGCAGTACGAGGGCCAGGATGTGTCGCAGCCAGCGCTCGGCCAGCGGCCGCCGATAGGTCTCCTCGATATGCGCGCGGCCGATATCGACCAGATGCATGTAATGGACGCCCGAGGGGCAGGTCGTCATGCAGGACAGGCACGACAGGCAGCGGTCGACATGCTTGACGACAGCGGGGGGTGCCGGGCGATTCTCCTCGAGCATGTCCTTGATCAGGTAGATCCGGCCGCGCGGGCTGTCGAGTTCGTCGCCGAGCAGCACGTAGGTCGGGCAGGTCGCCGTGCAGAAGCCGCAGTGGACGCAGGCGCGCAGGATGTCGTTGACCGATTTGATGTCCGGATCGGCAAGCTGCTCGGGCGAAAAGCGGGTCTGCATGGCCGGCGACTCCGTCTCCTAGAATTCCGCGTACATGCGGCCGGGGTTGAGGATGCCGGCCGGGTCGAACGCCGCCTTGATGCGTTTCGTCAGGGCCGCCTTCGCCGTTTCCTGCGGCTGGAAGACCGGGACGGTGCCGCGCAACTCCGCCGGCGCACGGAACAGCGTCGCGTGTCCACCGCTGCGCGCGACCGCCTCGCGCACCGCCGACTCCCGGGCCTCTGCACCGGGCGGGACAGCAAGCCAGACGAGACCGCCGCCCCAGTCGAGGAAACCATCCGTGCCGTCCTCCTCGGCCAGCGCGGCAACGATGCCGGGACCTGCCGCCGGCGGCACCGAAAGCCGCCAGACCAACCGCTCGTCGCCAGGGCGGGCAAACGGCATGACATCACGGATTTCCTTCCAGAACTCGACGGAATTGGTGCTGTGCAGCTCCTCGCTGGGACCCAGCGCCCCGAGCAGCTCCCGCAGGATCCGGCAACGGTATTCGACCGACGGCCCGAACCCCTCGACCCGGATGGCGGCGACGGATACGTTGCCCGCCGACACCATGTCGATGGCCGACTGCGCGGCCAGTGACGCCGGAAGCCAGGCTGCAGCGGATACGTCGTAGGGGCTGTTCAGCGCCAGCGTCATCGCGCGCCCGCCGACTGCCGCGTCGCCTCCGAACACCAGCACCGTGCGCGTCTTTTCGGCCGCGGGGAGGACCTTGATCGTCACCTCGGTGGTCACCGCCAACGTTCCCCAGGAGCCCGCCATCAGTTTGCTGAGATCGTATCCGGTGACGTTCTTGACCACACGACCGCCGGATTTGAAGACCGTGCCATGCCCCGACACCGCGGTAAAGCCGAGGAAATGGTCCCGTGCGGCGCCGCTCTTGACGCGGCGAGGCCCGGACAGGTTGCACACCAGCGCGCCGCCCAGCGTGCCGGTCGGCGCGTTTGCCCGGTCGGCGCCGCCGGCCCGCACAACGCCCGACGCCGACAGCAGCGGACCGTAATCGGGCGGCTCGAAATCGAGCCGCTGGTTCTTCTCGGCGAGCGTGGTTTCGATCTCGGCCAGCGGGGTTGCCGGGCCGGCCGACAGGACGAGTTCGTCCGGCTCGTACAGCGAGATTCCCGACAGCGCACCGAGTTCAACCACGTAATCCGCTGCGACTGGGCGCCCAAGGACGCGCTTGCTGCCCGATCCGACGATCTCCAGGGGCTTGGACTCGGACACCGCCCAGGCGAGCAGGTCGCGCAGTTGGTCGGCAGATTCGGGGCGGATCGTCTCGCTCACAACCGTCGTCCGGTCAGAAACGCGGAATATCGGGGAACGGCAGCTTGCCGCGATGAACATGGACACGGCCGAGTTCCGCGCAGCGATGCAGCTCCGGGAACATCTTGCCCGGGTTGAGGAGGGATCCCGGATCGAACGCACATTTCAGCCGTTGCTGCTGGTTGAGGTCGTCCTCGGAGAACATTTCCGTCATCAGATCGCGCTTCTCGACACCGACCCCGTGTTCGCCCGTCAACACGCCGCCCACTTCGACGCACAGCTTCAGGATATCGGCGCCGAACGCCTCCGCCGTGTCGAGCTCGCCGGGAATGTTGGCATCATACAGGATCAAGGGATGAAGATTGCCGTCGCCCGCATGGAAGACGTTGGCCACGCGGAGGCCATACTGCCGGGAGAGCTCGGCGACCCGGCGCAGAACCTCCGGCAGCCGGTGCCGCGGGATCGTGCCGTCCATGCAGTAGTAGTCCGGCGAGATCCGGCCGACCGCCGGAAACGCGGCCTTGCGGCCGGCCCAGAACGCCTCCCGCTCGGCATTGCTCTCGGAGATGCGGATCGTCGACGCTCCGGTTTCCGTGGCGATATTTGTGACGCGCCCGATCAGGTCGTCCACTTCCCGCTCGGGACCGTCGAGTTCGATGATCAGGAGCGCCTCGACATCGAGCGGGTAGCCGGCATGCGCGAATTCCTCCGCCGCCCGGATGGCGAGACCATCCATCATCTCCATGCCGCCGGGAATAATGCCGGCTCCGATGATCCGGCCCACACAGGCTCCGGCCTGTTCGCTCGTCGGGAAGCCGGCCAACATCGCCCGCGCGGTTTCCGGGCTGCGCAGGATGCGCACGGTGACTTCGGTGACCACCCCGAGCAGCCCCTCCGAGCCGGTCAGGACGCCGAGCAGGTCATAACCCTCAGCGTCCAGATGCTTGCCGCCGACGCGGATGACCTCGCCGTCGATCATCACCACTTCGAGGCCCAGCACATTGTTGGTGGTCAGCCCGTATTTGAGGCAATGAACGCCCCCCGCGTTTTCCGCGATGTTGCCGCCAATGGAACAGGCGATCTGGCTGGACGGATCCGGTGCGTAATAGAAACCCTCGTGTTCGACCGCCTTGGTAATGCCGAGATTGGTGACGCCGGGCTGGGCGACGACGCAGCGGTTGTCGTAGTCGATCTCAAGGATGCGGTTGAACCGGCCCATCCCGAGGAGCACGCCGTCGGCCAGGGGCAGCGCCCCGCCGGACAGCGACGTGCCGGCGCCACGGGGCACCACCTTGACTCCGTTTTCATGGCAGTACCGCAACACGCCGCGGACCTGCTCCGTGGTCTCCGGCAAGACCGCCAGCATCGGCGGCTGCCGATAGGCGGTCAGGCCGTCGGATTCGTAGGGCCGCAATTCATCGGGGTCGACGATGACGCCCCCGTCGCCGGGGACGATCGCCGTCAGCGCCTCGGCAATCTCGGGGCGCCGCGCGAGCACACCCGCATCGGGCTCGGGCATTTTCATCGGTCACAAATCCGCCTGCTGTTGCGAAATCCGGTGATAGCAGCAATCAGGCCAAACGAAAACCGTCTGTCGCAACAAACGTGAAAACCGCGCCGTCTGGCGCGGTTCATCAGGATCGACGGGTCCACAGGCGCGGCCGCGCCCGTCCTCAGCCCTGGCGGGCCTTGAACCTCGGATTGCGCTTGTTGATGACGTACAGCCGACCCTTGCGGCGCACGATGCGGCATTCCTTGTGCCGCCGCTTCATCGACTTCAACGAGTTAACGACTTTCATGTCTCTCCGCCACCCCCGGCTCGGGGCAACCCCTGCAACGTTCGGCGCGGAACATAAGGTCGTCGGCCCGGCGCGTCAAGCCCGGAAGCACCGCGGTTCGGCGCCGTATCGTTTAATCGTTTCTTCACGCCGATCGGAGACTGTATCGCAGCCGGCCTACGGCGTGGCGGCTGCCCTGAAGCGTTGCAATGGGCTGGAAGCGCTCGCGCTGGCGGACTACAGTTACCGCGTAGACGAAGAACCGAACGGGCGTCTTGCTATCCTGGCGACAGGCACGGTGACGAGGTGATGACGGCGGATCACGGGCCAACAGCTGCAAAGGGGGAATACTGAAGTGTCCTCGAACGAGGGTTGCGGACAGGGGCCGACGGCATGGGGCTTGCCGGCCGGCTCACCAGAAGGCACATGAAACTGCGGAGAGTCTTCAGCGTCTATACTCTGCTGGGTCTGACCATGCTGGCCTTTTCGGTCAGCATGATCTTCAGTTTCGACAATCTGCGAAAATACGAGCAGCTGGCGCAGGCGGAGATCACGGACGCCACCTGGGTGATCTACCAGGCCGAGATCGAGCTGACCCGTTTTCTGTATTCGCTCGACATTTACATGTACGGCGACGACGATCTGATCAGTCGCGAGGACGTCATCGAGCGCATGGAAATCTTCTGGAGCCGGCTGCCCCTGTTCCTGGAGGGCCGCGAGGGCCGCCGTCTGTCCAAGATCGGCGACACGCAGGAAGCGGCCCGCGCGGCCATCGAAGTTCTGGAACGAATGGAGCCCGAGGTCCAGGCGCTGGAACGCGGCGATCGCGAGCGTTATTTGACGATCCGGCAGGAACTGCACGGGCTGCTCGCGCCTCTGCGTCGGACGCTGATGGATGCGCGACAATGGCAAGAGGGCGCGGCGACCATCCGCAGCGCGCGTCTTGACCGCGGCTATGTTGAGTTGTTGTTTGCCTCGCTGGGCATTCTGCTGAGCGGCGGCTGCCTGATGCTCCTGCTGCTGCACGAAATCCGCGAAGCCCGGCGCGCCCAGGCCGCCGAGGAAAGCGCCCTGTCACGCCTGTCGGAGGCCGTCGAGAGCTTCTCGGACGGGTTCAGCTTATTCGACAGCAACGACCGGCTGGTCCAGTGCAACCAGCGGTTCCGTGAGATCCATGCGCCAATCGCCGACGTCCTGGTGCCGGGCGCGTCTTTCGAGGAGATCGTGCGGGCCTATGTGTCGCACGGCCTCGTGGCCGATGCGATCGGCAACGAGGAGGAGTGGATCCGGCGCCGCATGCGCATGCACCGTCACCCGGCAGAGGAATTCGAGGTCAAGCACACGGACGGACGCTGGCTCAGGGTCAGCGAGCGACGCACCGCGGACGGCGGCTGTGTCAGCATCCGCACCGACATAACCGCGCTCAAGGAGCGCCAGGAACACCTCGCGTCGCAGCAGCGGCGCGCCGATTCTGCGAACCGGGCGAAAACGGACTTCCTGCTGACCATGAGCCATGAGCTGCGAACACCCCTCAACGCGATCATCGGGTTCTCCGAAGTCATGAAGCAGCAGCTCCGGGGTCCCCTTGGCGACGAGCGCTATGTCGACTACGCCAGCGACATTTACGACAGCGCCCGGCACCTGCTGGCGGTGATCAACAATATCCTCGACATATCCCGTATCGAGGCCGGCCGCCTCGAGCTGGATGAACAGGCGGTGGTGATCGGCGACGAGATCGAAAAGGCCCTCCGTTTCGTCGAGGAGGACGCGAAGGCGGCCGAGATCAGGCTCGTTCGGGACGTCGAGGAAAATCTGCCGCTGCTGCTTGGCGACCCGCACAAGATCCAGCAGATCGTCGTCAATCTCGCCGGCAACGCGGTCCGCTACATGCAGGATGGCGGCCATGTGACGGTGAGTGCGCATCGCGACACCGATGGCGGCATCGTGCTGACCGTTGCCGATGACGGCCGGGGCATGACAGCGGACGAGGTGGAACGCGTCATCTCGCCATTCGTGCGGCTCAGCAACCCCCTCGTGCGCCAGCACGACGGCACCGGACTGGGGCTGCCGCTGGTCAAGGCCCTGGTCGAGCTGCATGGCGGCCGGTTCAGCCTCACCAGCGAGGTCGGAAGGGGCACCACCGGCACCGCAGCATTCCCGAAGACCCGCGTGATTCAGCCGGAATCGACGGCCGTATAGGGTCACCGCCGACCGCGCCGATACCGACCGTCGCGACGACCGGCCTCAGCTCTCGACCGTCGACAAACCGACGGCTTTCAGCCCCTTCGGCTCGTTCATGATCTCGAACGATAGTCTCTGGCCCTCAGCCAGTCCCGGCAATCCGGCGTTCTGGACCTCGGTAATGTGAACGAATACGTCGCGATCTCCCTCGTCCGGGGCGATGAACCCGTAGCCCTTCTTGGTATTGAACCACTTGACCGTCCCTGTCGGCATGCTCTGCTTCCCTATCTGCCAATCGGCGCCGGGCCGACCCGCAACCCGGCTCCGGCAGCCGGCGGAGCAGCGGCGAAGTCCGCATGTCCCTGGTCTCCCCGGCAACCGGCACGAAAGGCTACACCACATCCGATCGCCGGCCAAAATATTTGATCCCGCCGTCGCCCGGCCGGCGGCGAGCCGGAACAACCGGTCCCGGCCGTGTTAGCGCAGGCGCCGGACATCCAGCATCGCGGCCGTGACCCCCAGCCCGGCCAGGTCCGCGGGCATCGCGTCCCCCGCGACCAAGGCGGCGGCGATGCGCCCCATCGAAGGCGACGTCTGGATCCCGTAGCCGCCCTGGCCGGCGAGCCAGAAGAAGCCGGCGGCCGACAGATCGAACCCGGCGATCAGGGAGCGATCCGGCGCGAACGTCCGCAACCCCGCCCACTTGTGGCCGATGCGGCGGATCTGCAGCGTGGTCGCCCGCTCCAGCCGGTCGACGGCGGTGGCCACATCGATGTCGTCCGGCCGGGCATCGCAGGGCGGGCTCGGCGTCTCGTCCGCGGGCGACAGCAACAGCCGCCCGGCATCCGGCTTGAAATAGAAGGCCTCGTCGGCGTCGACGACCATTGGCCAAGCGGCGGGATCCGTCCCGTCGGGAACGTCGACCAAGAGGGCGGTGCGGCGCAGCGGAGTCAGCCCGGCGGGCGCCACGCCTGCCAGCATCGCGATCTCGTCGGCCCAGGCGCCGGCGGCATTGACGACGATCGGCGCCGCGAACTCTCCCTGCGTCGTCTCGGCACACCAGCCGTGCCGTGCGTCCCGCCGCAGCGAGCGAACCGTCGCGTCGGTCACGATGTGCCCGCCCCGTCGCCGGGCTCCGGCAAGGAAACCCTGGTGCAGCGCTGCCACGTCGATATCACGGCAATCCGGCTCGATGAGCCCGCCCGCCACCTGATCGCCGCGCAGCAGCGGGCACATCGCGAGCGCCTCATCGCGCGAGAGAAGGCGCACGCCGCGGGCGAGTCCGGCAAGCGCGCGACTCTTCCGCTCCAGCGCGTCCTGCTGATCGGCGCGACCGATGTAAAGCAGGCCGCGCGGCGTGAGCAGCGGTGCCTGTGCAAAGCCGTCGGGCGGTGCCTCGAAGAACGCGCGGGCGCCGCGCGTCAGCGCCCGTACCGCGTCGTTGCCATAGGTCTCGGTGAACAGCGCCGCGGAGCGGCCGGTCGCGTGGTAGCCGGGCCGGTCCTCGCGCTCCAGCAGGACCACGCGGTGCGTTGCGGCGAGGAAGTACCCGGCCGAGGCGCCGGCGATGCCGGCGCCGACGATGATGACATCGAACTGTTCCATGCGGCGTGCCCGGCCCGCATCCGGTGCCGTCAGGGCCCGATGCCGTTGGCCTCCTGCAGTTCACGGACATAGCGGATGATCGTGCGTGTCTGCTGTTCGGTGACGTGCGGCTGCGCCGGCATGTTGCCGAAATTCCAGTGATGCTGGCGCACACCGCGGGACACCGCCAGATGGAACGCCCCGTCCGCATGATGTCCCGGATGGTAGTAGTCGTGCACCAGCGGCGGGCCGTTGCCGGTCCCCGCGGCATCGGCACCGTGGCAGCGCGCGCAGTTGCCGTCGAAGGCCCGCTTGCCGGCCTCGGCGGCCGCCGACAGCTGCGGTACCAGGACGGTGCGCACGGCACCGGACCCGTCCGGCGACGGCACGAAGAACCGCCAGGCCAGCAGCCCGATCCCGACGGCCAGCACCGCGACGGCGACGTATTTCATGGCTCCCGTCCGATCATCGATCGTCCCTTCAGCGTCGTATCCGTGCAGCGCTGGATAAACCTTCCCCTCGACGGAAGGTCAAGGCCGGCCGGCTCAAGCCGCCTCGAACCCGGTCAACAGGTTGACCGTGTTGACGCCGATCTCGTCGATGGCATAGCCGCCCTCCATCACGAACTGGGTCGGCAGGTCCAGCGCCGCCACGCGCCGGCCGATTTCGGTGTAGTCGCCGCTTTCCAGCTTGAACTGCGAGATCGGGTCGTTCTTGAACGTATCGACGCCGAGCGAAACCAGCAGAACCTCCGGCCCGTATTCGGCAATCCGGGCGATGCCGTCGTCGAGCGCGCGGCTGTATGTGTCCCAGGCGGTGCCCCAGCGCATCGGGAGGTTGACGTTGAACCCCTCGCCGTCGCCCGCGCCCGTCTCGTCCTCGAAGCCGAGGAAGAACGGGTATTCCTGCGCCGGATGCCCGTGCAGCGAGACGAACAGCACGTCGGGGCGGTCGTAGAAGATCTTCTGCGTGCCGTTGCCGTGGTGGTAGTCGACGTCGAGGATGGCGACCCGCGCGGCGCCCCGGTCGCGGAACCACTGCGCCGCCACCGCGACGTTGTTGAAGAAGCAGTAGCCGGCATAAAGGTCGCGCGCCGCATGGTGGCCGGGCGGGCGGCACAGCGAGAACACCGCGCGATCGCCGCTGTCCTTGAGGTGCTTCGCCCCGGTCAGCGCGACGTTCGCCGACGACGTGATGGCCCGCCAGGTGCCGGCCGTGATCGGCGTGCCGGCATCGAACGAGTAGAAGCCGAGCCGGCCGTCGATCGATTCCGGGATCGTCTGGCGGAAACCGCGGCACGGCCAGTTGAGCGGCAGCGCGTCGCTGTCGCCATGGGCTGCGCGCCAGTCGTCATGCGCGGTGTGCAGGAACGCGACGAAGTCGGGATCGTGCACGCGGCGCACCGGATCGAGGCCGAAATCGTCCGGGCCGCGCACCTCGCCGAGTCCGACCTCGCGCACCCGGGCGAGCACGTTCTCGGCCCGCTGCGGCCGCTCGAACGGCGGCATGAGCTGGCCGTCGATGAGCTCGAACTTGCCGTCCTGGAGCTTGTGGTCCTCGCTGTAGATCGTGAGCATCACCGCTTCTCCCGCTTGGTGTCGGCGCGTGCCGCTCATGATACGGATTGCAGGGTCTGCCTTGAAGCGCCGAATGCGCGACTGACCGCCATGCGCCGGCAAGACTCGTGAAACGACCCCATGCGTTAGGGTTTTCTGTGGCTTTCAGGAGGGCCGTGCGGCCGACAGGAGCGTCGTTTTGGGATACCACGTTCCGAACGGCGAGGAGTTCGTGCTTGGCGCGAGGCGAGGGCGGGCAATGGCACTGACGGGACCGGCGAGGTCGGCCATAGCCTTCGGCCACCGGTCAATGACGGTGAAGCGCAAGCGCCGCCCCGATCGCAACGACCTCGTTTCTTTGCATGGTAGATCCTGGTGCCGGTGTGCGACCTGGTCCAGATACAGCCGATGCAATCTAATACGAAATGATTAACCCGAAGGAAGAAACTAGAATAACTCTACAAATAATAAACCTGACACGTATAATAAAAATTTGTTTGTATTTTTCCGCAATTCAAAATTGTATTTCTTGTCTTTGCTCAGTTCACAAATTCTTAACATTTGAATTATACGTTTGGCGAAAGGGGTGCGGTCTTTTCGCCTTCAGAGTATCGCAAACGATGCAGATTTCTGGTGAACCACGGAATAAAGCAAAGCGCGGGCCGGACGACGCGGCACGAGTCTTGCTTGTACGGGTACGCCATGGGGCACGCGCCAATACCTCGGATCACAGCCACGGACGCGACGACCGACGGTCGCGTCCGCGCGGGCGTGATGTGTTTCAACTTTCAACGGAGAATGAGCGAATGAATCGGTTTAGGAATACTGCCAAACCGCTGGCCCTGGCCTGCGCGTTTGGGTTGACGTTTGCAGCGTCGCTGCCGGCGCACGCCGAGACGACGATTGGTGCGGCTGCGCTCACGGCGCCAATCACGCTGGACGGCCAGATCGACGACTGGGCCGGCATCGCGCCGGTGACCGTGCCGCTGAGCGAAGTCGGCCGCGCAGGCGGCGGTGTCTCGTCGGTCGAGATCAGAACCGCCGTGCATGGCGATATGTTCTACATGCTGGCGGTCTGGGACGATCCGGAGGAGAGCACGCTCCACAAACCTTACCACTGGGACGAGGCGTCGCAGTCCTACAAGCAGACGAAAATCGGCGAAGACCGCTTCATGGTGTCGTTCTCGATGGACGGTCCGTTCACCGCCAACAAGCTGGACGGTAGCGAGTTTACCGCCGACGTCTGGTACTGGAAGTCGCAGCGTTCGAACACCGCCGGGCTTGCGCACGACAAGAACTGGCGCGTGTCGCCCCGGCCCTTCGAGAAGGGCGAGCAGTTCCGCGGGCCGGACGGCAACACGGTCTACCTGAAGCGGTCCAGCGACAGCGGCGACAAGCTGTACAGCTCGTTGAAATACGACGCCAAGCAGGACGAGATAATGCCGCGCTACAAGGTCAACATGGCGGCGCAGGGCAGCGTCGCCGATGTCAAGGCGCGCGGCGTATGGCGAGACGGCCGCTGGTACCTCGAGCTGGCACGCCGGCTTGACACCGGCCACGCCGACGATGCGGTCATCCCGGCCGCCGGCACGATCGAAATCTCGTTCGCCGTCGCCAACGGGACGACCGGCGGCGACCACAGCGTATCGGGCAAGTACGTGCTGAACACCCGAGTGGGGTCATAGGCTCCGGTACAATCGCGCGGCGCACCGTCACGTGAATCGGCGCGCCGCGCGAATGACCGGAGAAGAACGCGAAGAGAAATGAGGCATGAACGACAGCATCGAATTGACAGGGGATAAAGGAACGGATCGGTCGTCCCCGGTGCACACGGCGGGCGGCGCCGTCTTCGGACTGTCCGCGGTTCTGGCAGCGATGGGTGTCATCGTGCTCGTTGCGGTGATCGGTGTCGGCGCCAATATTGCGCTGGATCTGGGCCGGATCGCGACGCTGGCCGATAGGACCACCGCCGTCACGATCAGCCGCGCGCAGGTCATGCAAGAGCGTGCCCTCCAGGTCGAGCGCCTGGCCCACGGCGCAATTCTCGTCATGACCGCCGATGATGGGGACCAGCGGGCAAAGGCCCTGAATCAGGTGGAACAGCTCGCCGCGAGCCTGTCCGGCGGCAATCAGGGGACCGACGATCGTGAACTCGAGCGGGTCCTGGAGATCGTGCGCGCGATCGCAGAGGCCGGCGACAGGAGAGACGGGCTGGGCAAACGAATGCAGGTACAAATCGACACGGCCCGTCGGGCGATCGATCAGATCGACGATACGCTTGTGGCGCTCAATGAGGAATTTGCCCTGGAACTGGCCCAGGGGATTTCCGATATCGGTAACGCCTCCAGTGAAAGCCTTGGCTATCTTCAGGAGGACATAACGCGGATCGCGGATCGGAACGGCGCCATCCAGACCCTTCTCATTACGTTGCGCGACATGACCGCCCATCTGGGCAAGGCCCAGACGATTACGGAAATCGAGGGACTCGATGGGCCGGAAACAAGCTACAAAGGTCTCGGCAAGCGTCTGACGCCGCTGCTCGGACGGCTTCCAACCGGCGGCGACAACGAATACCTCCCCGCACACGTGGCGGAGTTCGAGGGACTGTCGGACGCGTTCTCGATGCGCCGGGAACAGCTGGGGCTGGAGGTGCGGATCAAGGCGCTGAACGAGGACGCGGCGCGTATCCTGTCTGCCGTCACGGATCGGCTGTCGGCGGATGCCGTGCGTGCCATGAGTGAAACGGTTGAGGGCGGACGGACGATCGCTGGCCGCGCCGGCGCCATCCGCACTACCGGAATCGCTGTGCTACTTGGCTTCGTCGGCTTCGGGCTCGTCATGGCCCTGTTCCTTCGGAATCAGGTACTCAAACCAGTCAGCTACGCCAGTCAGGCCCTCGACGATATGCAGCAGGGCCGGCTGGACGCCGCCATGCCACCGACCCGCCTGCGCGAGTTCGAGGCGATCAGATCGTCGCTCGAGGGATTCCGCAAGGCGCTGCTCGATACCAAGCGACTCGAGTCCGAAAAGGCGGCTGACCGTTCCGCCCGGGAGGCGGAGGCGGAGCGTGTGATCCAACTTTGTGCGCAATTCGACAGGACGGCCACCGACTCCCTGCAGGCTGTGTCGTCCTCGGCAACCGAGATGCAGGCGACGGCGCAGCAGATGTCGGCGACGGCGGAGGAGACGAGCCGCCAGTCGGGCAACGTCGCCAGCGCCTCCGAGCAGGCGACGGCGAACGTGCAGACGGTGGCGGCGACGGCCGAGGAGCTGAGTGCCTCGATCGCCGAGATCGGCCGCCAGGTGCTGCAGTCGGCCAAGATCGCGCAGGAGGCGGTGGTCGAGACAGAGGCGACCAACGAGACCGTGCGGGGCCTGGCCGAGGCGGCCGAGAAGATCGGCGACGTCGTCAGCCTGATCAACGACATCGCCGGGCAGACCAACCTCTTGGCGCTCAACGCGACGATCGAGGCGGCGCGCGCCGGCGAGGCCGGCAAGGGCTTCGCCGT
>JABAOH010119475.1_pt1 | contig 14362 bp, 14 predicted proteins | sample 7062181 | NCBI WGS metagenome assembly JABAOH01 (sample SAMN14538630, study PRJNA623070) | marine sediment metagenome | biome: marine biome [ENVO:00000428]; feature: marine pelagic biome [ENVO:01000023]; material: deep marine sediment [ENVO:00002113]; isolation source: pool of 5 deep marine... | reverse complement strand
CGACCGGTGCCGAGTTCCTGGCGACATTCAAGGAGATGCTGGAGAACCCTCTCCGCTTGGTCTTATAGGATCATCTCAGCCCCGCGTCCGACCTCATGTGGCCTCGCGTCCGACCGCTCCGTTGCGCCAGCATTGCCATCGTCTAGTTTTGCTGCGAAATCCCCCTATAAGCGGAAGTCCGGCGCGAGAACCCGAACCGTGGGGTGAGCTTTGGCTAAGAAAGCAGCGAGTATCAAGGAGTCCTACGACGTTGTGGTCATCGGTGCCGGGCCCGGCGGCTACGTGGCGGCGATCCGCGCAGCGCAGCTCGGTTTGGACGTGGCCTGCGTCGAGTCGGAATCCCGGGAGGGTGGTTTGGGGGGCGTCTGTTTGAACTGGGGCTGCATACCCGCTAAGGCCTTGCTGGAAAGCGCCAACTGGGCCAGGCACGTTCGCGAAGACGCCGCCGACTTCGGCATCAAGATCAAGAGCTACGAGCTGGACATCGGCGCGGCGGTCAGCCGCAGCCGCCAGGTCAGTGATCGCCTCACCAAAGGCATCAAGTACCTCTTCGACAAGAACGGAGTCACGCCGATCTTCGGCCGCGGCCGGCTGGTGGGTGGCAAGAGCGTCGAGGTCGAGCTGAAAGCCGGCGGAAGCGCGAAGATCTCGGCCAAGGCCATCGTCATCGCCACCGGTTCCCGGCCGAAGACGTTCTCCGGCTTCGAGTTCGACGGCGAGCGCGTCATTTCGAGCCGCGAAGCCCTCGAACTCCAGAAGCTGCCGAGCGATATCGTCATCGTCGGCGCCGGCTCGACCGGCATGGAGTTCGCCGACATCTTCAACGCCTTCGGCGCCAAGGTGACGATTCTCGAGGCGCTGCCGCAGCTACTGCCGCTCGAAGACGAAGAGATCGCCGGCGTCGTCGGCCGCTCGTTCAAGAAGCGGAAGATCGGTATCAAGGTCAACGCGAAGGTCAAGTCGCTGGAGAAGCTGAAGACGAAGCTCAAGGTTACCGTCGAGACGCAAGGCGGCGATGAGACGCTTGACTGCGATCTGCTGTTGATGGCGGTAGGTCGTGCGCCGAACGTCGAGGACCTCGGACTCGAAGCGGCAGGTGTCAAGCTGGACGACGAGGGCTGGATCCAGATCGATGAGTTCGGCCAGACAACAGCCAGAGAGATCTATGCTATCGGCGATGTGGCCGGACCACCGATGCTCGCGCACAAAGCGTCACATGAGGGGATCGCGGCGGTCGAACGCATCGCCGGCAATCAAGCTCATCCTGTCGCTCGGGACAACGTTCCATCCTGTACCTACTGCCATCCCGAGGTCGCGAGCGTCGGGCGGAGCGAGAAGCAGGCGCGGGAAGACGGGTACGACGTGAAGGTGGGCAAGTTCCCGTTCAGCGCCAACGGCCGCGCGCTGACCGCAGGCTCTCCGGATGGCATGGTCAAGATCGTCGCTGATGCGAAATACGGCGAGCTGCTCGGCGTTCACATGGTAGGTCATAACGTGACCGAGCTGGTGGCGGAAGCGGGGTTGGGCCGCGCGCTCGAGACGACTGTTGAGGAGCTGGCTGGCACCGTACACGCGCACCCCACGCTCGCCGAGAGCGTCATGGAGGCGGCGCTCGCGGCGCTAGGCCGACCGATTCATATCTAGCGCGGCACCGCCCGCGGCGAATTGGAAGGACCGACGATCGCGAACCGTGGACGCTGACCGCATCTGCAGGCTGCTCAAGCTGCCTGGGCTGACCGACTACAACGAGGCTTTGGCGCTGCAGCGCGATCTAGCGAGCGCGCGGGTCAGTGGCGAGCTAGCCGATGACCTTCTCATCCTGCTCCAGCACCCCCGCGTTATCACGCTGGGCCGGGGCGCACGGAAGTCGAACGTCGTCGCCTCAGTCGAGCAGCTGCGGCAGCGCGGTGTGGAGGTGCATGAGGTCGAGCGAGGCGGTGACGTCACGTACCACGGCCCCGGTCAGCTCGTCGGGTACCCGATTGTCGACCTCAATCGCCACAAACGCGATCTGCACTGGTATCTTCGCAGCCTGGAAGATGTGCTCATCCGCACGCTGGCCGGTTATGGAATTGCCGCCGGTCGAGTGCCCGGCTACACAGGCGTCTGGGTTGAGGACCGCAAGATCGCCTCGATCGGCGTTCACGTAACCCGCTGGGTCACGTTCCACGGGTTCGCGTTCAACGTGAGCACGCAGCTGGACGACTTCCAACTCATCGTCCCGTGTGGAATCGAGGCCGTGAAGATGACGTCTCTGGAGCAGGAGCTCGGGGCACCCCGCGACATCGCCGAGGTGGGTGACCGCACGGCAGAATGCTTCGGCGAGGTTTTCCAGCTCACGATCGAGCCGACGACGCCGGAGTTTATCCGCTGTACGCGCGAGCCGTAACCGGATTTCTATCGGGTCAGTGTTTTGAGGACGAAGAAGAGATTGGCCGGCCGCTCCGCCATCCGCCTCATGAAATAGGCATACCACTCGGTCCCGTACGGCACGTACACTCGCATGCGGTAGCCTTCGTGTACTAGCTGCGCCTGCAGATTTCGTCGCACACCGTAGAGCATCTGAAACTCGACCGAAGCGTCCCGCCTCGGATTCTGCTGCATTAGCCGCTTCGCGACATCGATCATGCGGGTATCGTGGGTCGCTATGGCCAGCGGCGAGTCGCATTGCATCAGTATCTCCAGCAGCCTCACGAAGCTCGTGTCCACCTCGCTCTTCTTCTGAAAAGCGACCTCTTCGGGCTCCATGTATGCGCCCTTGCAGAGCCTGACCGACGCGCCGCGAGAGCCCAGCTCGCGAACGTCGTCCTCACTGCGGCGCAAGTAAGACTGAATGACCGCGCCCAGATTATCGAACTCCTCGCTCAGCTCGTAGTAAAGACGCAGCGTAGCCTCGACATATTCCGAAGCCTCCATGTCGATACGCACGAAATTGTCGAGATCGCGTGCCGACTCGGCGATGCGTCTCAGGTTCTTGCGACAAAGCTCGTGATCGATGGCCAGCCCGATCTGTGTCAGCTTGATCGATATGCCCGTTCGTACTCGCTCCCTGTGTACTCGCTCGAGGATCGCGATGTAGTCGTCCGCCGCGCGCATCGCCTGGTCTTCGCGCTCGACACTCTCACCGAGATGGTCTAACGTCACCGGCATGCCTCGCGCGTTGAGATCGCGAGTTACCTCAATCGCCTCATCCAGCGACTCGCCCGCCACGAACCGGCGCGAGATGCGGCGCGGTAGCTTTCGGCGCACGATGAAATCCTGCAGCCCTTTTCGCTCACTGAGATAGAGCAGAGTACTGCGCAGCATATGCTCGCTTCCGCAGGCAATTGGGATTAGTGTGTGGGGCTATCTAGACGCGGGCTGGCCAAAACTTAAGGTCTCGCCGAAGAAAGGCCAGCGCTTTGCGCGACCGGGCTCGCGATCTGCCCAGCGGTCAGCCCGTCTCCCCGACGCGCTCCCGGAGTTCCGACAGGCGGACGAGCCCGATCACGCGGTAGCCTTCCGCCTCCAGCGCCTGGCGGCCGCCCTCCTCACGGTCCACAAGGGCTAGAATCGCCAGTATCTCTCCTCCCGCCTCGGCCACCGCCTGGCACGCTCTCAGCGCGGAACCGCCGCTCGTGATCGTGTCCTCAATGATCACAACGCTCTGACCAGATTCAAAGCAGCCCTCAATCTGGCGCCCGACGCCGTGCCCCTTCGGCTGCTTGCGCACGCTGAACGCCTCGATCGGCCGGCCGTCAAGGAAGCTGCGGTGTGCAATAGCGTACGCGATGGGGTCGGCGCCCATCGTCAAGCCGCCCACGGCGTCAGGACGCAGGCCTGCCTTCTCCAGCTCGCTGAGGGCGAGCGCACCGATCAAGGCCTGTCCCTCTGCGGACAGGGTGGTGGTTCGCGCGTCAACGTAGTACCGGCTCTGGGCGCCGCTGGCCAGCGTGAAGTTCCCCACACGGAACGAGCGTTCCGCCAGCAGGTCGATGAGCCGTTCGCGCTCGTTCATGCTCTTACCACCGATAAGAACGAAGAAAATCGCGCCGCTCGGATGAAGCGATCACCCGGCGGCGCCAGCCATCGGCCCCTTCGGCCACACGTAACAGGTTACGCTGCGTCAGCGGTGTCCCCCACCCGCTGCAACACGCGCCGACGCTGGTGCCTCGCCGCTCTTGTCGGCGGCAGCCCCTTGTCCCACCCCTCCGGCCCGACACTCGCTGCATAGACCGTAGATCTTCAAGTGGCGACTCTGGGCCGTGAAACCGAGCGCCGTCGCGATCTCGTCCTGCAGGTCGTCCAAGGCGTCACGCGAAAAGCGGGTCACCTTTCCGCAGTCCGTGCAGATCAAGTGGTCGTGTCGCGCCTCACCCGCCTGGTGCTCGTAGCGCTTGAATCCCTCGCCGAAATCGAGCTCGCGCGCGAGGTCCGCCTGGACGAGAAGGTTCAGTGTCCGGTAGATGGTCGCCTTTCCCACGTGCTCACCCCGGCCTCGCAGCAGCTCCGCCAGATCGTCGACCGACAGGTGGTGCTCGCTCTCGAAGAGGGCCATGGCGATCGCTTCGCGCTGGTGCGTGACGGGCAGTCGATGCTGGTGCAGGTGGCTGCGGAACAGGTCCATCAACAGCATCGCGCAGCCGAAGGGCGGCTTGGTGGTGACTTTGGAGACCGGGGATCCTGACTGTTTTGACGGGGCCATCAGACCGGAATCTCGCCCGCTCGTGCCGCCGCCGGGCGGCAGTCCTGGTTCATTATCATCGATGATAATAGCCCCGCCGCGCGCCTCGCGCAAACCCACCCNNCTGCGGAACAGGTCCATCAGCAGCATCGCGCAGCCGAAGGGTGGCTTGGTCGTGACCTTTTGAACCTTGGATCCTAACTGTCTTGGCGGGGACATCAGACCGATCTCGCCTCGCGCCCTACCGGGGCGGCTGTCCAGTTCATTATCATCGTTGATAATAGCCCGGCCCCGACCGGCGCGCAATCGCCAACCGCCCACCCCGCTCACCCGGCACGCGCCAGCCGCGACGGCACCCTCAGGGCGAGTGAGAGGCCCAAGACCGCGCAAACCAACCCATAGACCATCATCGGCCACAACCGCAACAGGGCCGCGAGCGGCTCGATCGTGCGCATGGCGCCGCTCACTTCCAGCACCGCCCACGCCGGAGGCAAGATGATCGTGAGCAGCCCGTGAATCGGTCCCAGCGCTAGAGAGCTGGCCACGCCCCGTAGCCCAAACCCAGCGAGGAGCAGCCCATAAGCAAACAACCCGCCGTTGCGGGCTCCGAGGCCCGAGCCGAGGAAGCTGAGCACCACCAGGAGCGGGGGGATCCAAGCGCCGCCGACTGCTAGGTACCTGACGTCCGAGGCCGAGCCGTAGAGGGCGAGTACTGGCAGGGCGACCACACACACAGCCAGCGCGGCCAGAATTGACCACACGACCATGGCAACCAGCTGGGCCGTGTAGAAGGCCAACGGTCTGATCGGTTTCTGCAACCACAGTCCCGCGTAGCCCTCACGCACCTCCTCATCCAACCACGNNCCTGCAATCGCCCAAAACCCGAGGATGAAAACGATCTGAGGGCCCTCCGACTCGACGTTGCCTCCCAAGACCGCGGAGAGGGTGCCGACAAAGCCCACAAGAATGAGCAGGCAAGCGAAGTACGTCTTTCGACTTCGAATCACCCTTGCGCCGGCGAAGCGAAACAGCGCCGGCACCAGCTGCAGCATCTGAATCATCGATCGGTGCCCGGCTCCCCACCCTTCCCTTGCACTAGCGAGTGGAAGAAGAATTCAAGATCGAAGCGCCGCCGCTCCACCCTCTCGACGGAGCCGCCCCCGACCCGGACCGCCGTCGCGAAAGTCCTCGCAGCCTCTCGATCGGTAAACGCTACCTCATCGGCGGCGAGACGCACGCCCCCGAGTTCGATTCGTCTCGCGTCGAGCGGCGATGAGTTTGGCAAACGTTCCACGTCCAGTTGCACGATCCAGATGTCGGGTCGCCTCACCAGCTCATCGCGTCCGGCCCGCCCGAGAAGTTGTCCCTCGCGGAGGATTAGCACTTCGTCACAGACCCGTTCCAGTTCCAACAGATTGTGTGATGAGACGATCACCGTTCGCCCCCGACGCCGCAGGGCGCGCAACACGGTCCGCAGCACGCCAACAGACGCCGGATCCAACCCAGTCGCCGGCTCGTCCAGAAGCAGTAACTCAGGACCACCGAGCAAAACCGCCAGCAGCCCAACGCGCTGTCGGTACCCGTGGGAGAGCGACGCGATGCGGCTGTCGATCTTGTCCTGCAGGGCAAGAATCTGAACGAGCGTTCCGATGGCCGACCGCGCACCCTCTCCGCGCAGGCCCGCCAGCCGCGCCATCAGCACAGCGAACTCGTGGATCCGGACGGCACCCGGCAGTCGCACCTGTTCCGGCAAGTAGCCGATTCCGCGCTGAACCCGATAGACCCTGGGGGCTCGTCCCCCGACCGCGATCCGGCCTTCGCCCGGCCCAATGAATCCGAGCAGCAGACGGTAGAGAGTCGTCTTGCCCGACCCGTTGGGTCCGACCAGGCCCAACACACCCCCTTGACCGATCTGGAAGGAGACACCGTCTAGGGCCCAGACCATCCCCGGCCCATAGCGGTAGCGGACGGCCTCGACCTCAACCAGCGGGCGCTGCCCGGCCCCCGTCATCGCGCGGTTCACGGCCCCCGCCGGCGCGGCCGCGACGCCACAGCCACGGCGGGAACATCGAGAGCGGCCCGAGTCAGCAAGTAGATCGACGCCGACGTCACGGCCAGGTCCACGGACCGCACGTTGAGCTGGTAGCTGGCCACGAATCGCCCGTCCCCCTCGAAGCTGTCGATGACGGTCAGCGAATCTTCACCGCGGCGGGTGAGCGCCCAGAACGTCCCGTCTGGCGCCACCGCCAGGCGCGCCACATGCGGGCGGTAACGGGGGACCGCCAGCCGTTGCGGGGCCGCGCGTCCTGCGGCCGCGTAGCCCTTGCGCACCCTCTCGCGGATGGCAGCGATCTCCTCGGCGCTGCGCCAGACCGGCTCTACCTCAGGCCTGTCGATCCGCTGCCGAATCTGTCCGTCCGCCCCAATCCTCAGAATGCTGTAATCAGGTCCGGGTGGGGCTACGAGCAAGTCGCCGCTCGGGGTGGCGGCAACGGCGTAGGCGTGGTTCCGCGTCGCCCGGCCAGGCTGCTCGGTGCCCGGCAACCCGCTGTCACGAAATAGCGGCGCGAGCAGCACCGTGTCTCGCGTCGCTACGCGGAACTCCGCCACGTCATCTGGGGGAAAGATGTCGATCTTCAGGTAGAAGCTGTCGGCCCGCGCCGCCATCACGTCGGTCGCCAGGCCGCCGCCCGCATTCATGACCGCGGCCAGAGAGCCATCGGCGGCCCAGAGGGTCAATCGCCCGCGCATCGACAACACGGCGGCCACGCCCGCGCGATTCACCGCCACGGCGGTCGGGTAGCGGTACTCACCGGGCCCATCGCCTTGCCGCCCGAGGGCTCTGATGAAAGAGCCGTCGACGAGGTCGTACACTCTGAGCTCAGGCGGCTGGAGCTCGAGAAGCAACAGACGGCCTCTCGTTTCGTCGGCGACGAGGGCGACCGGCGCCGCCAGCGGCGGGTCGGCCGTCGCCTCGGGTGCAATCAGCCAGCGGGTCGGCAAGACGACAGCATCCGGGCCGCTTACCCTTCGCATCTCTGACCGAGTCGCACCGCGCGGCTCACACCCCGCCAGGGCGAGCGTTGCGGCCAGCAGCCCGGCCGCAGCGCCCATCCTGACTTGCTCGCCAGGCAAGATCGGTGTACCTCGGGCCAGCCGTCGCGTCGAGCCAGCTCTACTCATTCTCCAGCTGATTCTCTACCTGGCATCCGTCCACACAGCCCTCGTAGAAGGCATCGCACTTGTCTTTGCCGGCGAGCAGCCCGATAGAGGCGTAGCAGGCGACGCCGGCCGTCAGACAGTAGCCCTCGCATACAGGCGAAGGGTCCGCGACAGCCGCCGGCGCCAGCACGCTCGTGAAACTCAGGCCCACGATCGACATCACCAGAAGCATCCGCCTCACTCTCATCACCTCCCCTCGGGATACGAGCCCTAGGTCAGCTGTGCCACCGAGCAGCCGACCAGACAGCCCACGATGTACATCGCGCACCCAAACGAATCGATGTCGTCACAGTTTGCCGCCGCTTGCTCGCCGCAATAGTCCTCGCACGGCTGGGCGAGCGCCGGTCGCGGCCCTCCCAGCATGAGTGCGAGAGCCGAAGCCAGCAGCAAGACCTTCCTCCTCATCATCCCATCCTTTCTATCAAAGTGATGAGCCCGACTGGGCCCCCAGCGCCTCAATCAGTCTGGACACCGCCTTCGCATCCAGCCGCCCCCGATGAGCGAAGCGAACCACTCCACGCGCGTCGACCAGGGCCGTGAAGGGGACGATGTCCACGCCCAGCACGCCGGCGAAGCGCCGCGGCTGCTTCGGCACCACGGCCCTTGCCACTGGCAGGTTGCCGCGCGCGTACGCCGCCGCGGCCAGCCGCTGGCGTTCCAGTCCGACCGCGAGCACCAGCGTGCCGTCCGCCGCGTCCAGGACCCGTCCCCAAGCGGGGAGATTCGCGTAGCAGGCGGGACACGTGGAGCTGAACACCAGCAGGAGCACCGGTCGCTCTGCTGGCAGCCGGATCGTGCCGGGCGATCTCGTGCCAGCTACGGGTACGTCCAGCGGTTCGAAGACCAGCTCACCAGGAAGACGCTCACCCTCGGCGACGCGGGCGGGCTCGCCGCGCACGGCCGGTAACACGCGCTCGGCGAGGATCAGGTACAGCGCCGCCAGCAGAGCGGCGCCAGTCACCAGACTCAGCGTCCGGTCCATCCAGAGCTTGCAGATCCCCACACCCATCACCCCACCGGGCTCACGCCATCACCGCTGAACGCCGATCCCGCCGACGCGCGGCCTGATGATGGGGGCGCGGTATCAACGAATCGTCATCGCGGCAGGCTGGCGGGCGCCCGGTAATCTTGCTTTCTTAATCTCCGCGCTCGGCGGGAACCCGCCGGTGCGAAGACTTCGGGGAACGCCCACGATCGCTAAATCAGTATCACACGAGGTGTGCCGCCGGTGAGGCGAGCAGAACCACCGGTTAGGGGACCAGACGCTCTGCGTACCGGCTGTGGCATGGCGGCAGTCGCCGCCTTTCTTTTCGTCCTTCCCGCCGCGGCGGCCCAGCAGGTGCCCACCGGCAGCGACAGCGCCTTTGAGGGGCCGCCGTCGCCGCCGTCCATCGAGGCGGTGCAACGCGAGGGGCCGATCCAGCTGGACGGGCTGCCTGACGAGCCCGCTTGGAAGCTGGCGATCCCCGCGACTCGTTTCGTCCAAGGCGAGCCCGTGGAGAACGCGCCTGCCGAGCATACCACCGAGGTCCGCGTGCTCTACGACGCGCGTGCGCTTTACGTGGGGGCCATCATGCGCGACCCCGAGGCGGCCCGCATCGGCGACCAGCTCGTGCGGCGCGACGAGCGAGGCCAGTACGACTACTTCGAGGTCTCCCTCGACCCGAACCGGGACCGCCGTACCGGCTATCGCTTCCGGGTGAGCGCCGCCGGTGTTCAGCGCGATGTTTATCTCTACGATGATGTCCGCGAGGATGAGGCGTGGGACGCGGTGTGGCAGTCAGCGGTGCACCGCGATTCGACGGGCTGGAGCGTGGAGATCCGCCTCCCACTCTCGCAGCTGCGATACAACGCCGCCGACACGGTACAGTCCTGGGGCGTCAACTTCTCGCGCCGCCGTCTGGCCAGCAACGAACTCACCTACCTCGCCCTGGAGTCGCGCGTTCGCCATGGAAAGGTCAGCGTCTTCGCGCAGCTCGATGGCCTCTGGCTCCCGGGCGGCGCACGGCGCATCGAGGTGCGCCCTTACGCGCTTGCCCGTGCCCGTACCGCCCCGTCCGAGCCCGCGGATCCGTTCTTTGACGGCTCGGAGTTGGGCCAGCAGGTCGGGTTGGACCTGCGCTACGGGCTCGGCGCCGGCTATACCCTCGACGCGACCATCAATCCCGACTTTGGACAGGTCGAGGTCGATCCCGCTGTGATCAACCTGACCGCGTTCGAGACCTTCTTCCCAGAGAAGCGGCCATTCTTCGTCGAGGACGCGCAGATTTTCGACTTCAACCTGTCGGGACGTCAGAACCAGCTCTACTATAGCCGGCGCATCGGACGCGAGCCGCAGGGATCGGCGCCCGACGATGCGGACTTCGATGACATCCCCAGAGAGACGACGATCATCGCAGCCGCTAAGCTCACCGGCCGTACCGCGGGCGGCCTCTCCATCGGCGCCCTCGCCGCTTTAACGGGCCGAGAGACCGGACTCGCCTACGACAGCGTCGCCCGGATCACAGACGAGTTTACCGTCGAGCCCTCGAGCCAGTACGGCGTGCTCCGCGCCCAGCAAGACCTGCGCGGCGGCGCCACCCAGGTCGGCGCCATCCTCACGGCGGCGCACCGAGAGCTGCCCGCGGACGGGAGCTTCGACTTCCTCACCTCCAGCGCCTACAGCCTGGGTGTCGACTTCGAGCACAACTGGGGCGGTGCGAACTCACGCAACTGGGCGCTCTCGGGTTACTTCGCCGGCTCGCTGATCGAAGGCTCGACCGAGGCGCTGCTGGAGGTTCAGGAGGCGAGCAACCACTACTTCCAGCGGCCGGACGCTACGCGCTTCTCGGTCGACTCAACGGCGACGTCGCTGAGCGGAGTCAACTGGCGGCTCCAGTTAGAGCGGCGGACCACGAAGCACTGGACCGGTGCGATCTGGCTGGGTGAGATCACGCCGGGCTTCGAGGTCAACGATCTGGGCTTCATGACGTCGAGCGAGCGCCTCGATGCCGGAGCGCGTATCTCATACCAGGAGATCACGCCCGGTTCGTTCTTGCGGAGCTACCGCGTCAACTTGTTCACCTCCCACAACTGGCGTCACGAGGCCCTGGACGATGTCTTCTCTGCCGGGTCCTGGGGACGCGCGCACAAGTCCGGCTCCTTCTCTTTGAACACCGATTGGGAGTTCCTGAACTATTGGCGACTGGAGCTCGACGCCCGCTATCGGCCCGAGACGCTGAGTGACTCCGATACCCGCGGCGGCCCGCTGATGATCGATCCGGCGTCGAATTCCTACGAGCTCAGCCTGCGTACCGACCGGCGCGCCCGCGTCTTCTTGGAGCCCAGGCTGGAGTACCTGGACCGGCATCGCGGCGGCCATCAATGGGATACGGAGGTCGAGATCGTGGTGCGGCCGACGCCCAGCCTAGAGTTCCAGGTGAAGCCGCAGTACTCCACAGAGCTCCATCCGGCCCAGTATGTGACGCAGACCGACGACCTCGGCTTCCAGCCTACCCTCGGCCGGCGCTACCTCTTCTCCGACCTGCGGCGGCGGCAGTTCTCGGTGGAGACCCGGCTCAACGCGGCGTTCAATCCGCGGCTCTCGTTGCAGCTCTATGCCCAGCCACTCATCTCGTCAGGCCACTACCTCACCTACAAGCAGCTGGCGCGGGCGGAGAGCTTCGACTTCGATGTGTTCGAGGAAGGAGCCGCCGCGGTCAGTGACGGCGGAATCACGTGCGTCGGCGGCCGCACGTGCCGCGACGGTGACGACCGCTTCGTCGACTTCGATGGCGACGGGACCATCGACTTCGACTTTCCCGACCAAGACTTCAACATCCACTCGCTGCGGCTGAACGCCGTGCTGCGCTGGGAGTTCCGCCCCGGCTCGACGCTATTCCTGGTCTGGCAGCAGAATCGCCGCGACCGCCGCGACATCGGGTCCTTCAAGCTGGGCCGCGACCTCGACGCCCTTTGGGACCTCGACGCCGAGAACATCTTCATCATCAAGCTAAACTACTGGCTGGGCCTCTAAGCGCTGCCCGCAGCCTCGCTGCGTCAACCGCCCGCGGCTTCCCGGCCACGGGCACGCCGCCGTAGCAGCCACCCGTAGATCCCTAGGTTGACGAAGAGCACGAAGACGCCGAGGGCGATCTGCACTCCACGGGTGAGGCCAGCGGGATAGAGCAGGGGCAGGACGTAGTGGTCGATGAAGCCACCGTCGTACGCCACAGCGCCGGCCTGCACGCGCAGCCACTTCTCCAGCGGCGTGAGCGGACAGATCCAGCCCGCGAACTCGATCAGCGCCGCCCACATCACCGCCGGAACGTGCACCCACACTAGGCGCGGCCACTTGAGCAGGATGAACGCCCCCAAGACCGCGAAGAGGACGAAGAAGAAGTGGACGACGACAACCAGGTCAGCGAGTGCACGATAAACCATGGCTATCCGATCTCAGAGTATATCCTACGGCCGGCGCTTCCGCTCGGGACCCATCTACGTCAATCCGTCCACCGTCTCGCCTCTGTCCCCCGCCAAGTAGCGTAGAACATCGACAACATCGATCACGAGAGACGTACCATTCAACAGAATGAGTGCGCGAATCCAGATTCCGAATAGGTCGTCGGCCGGCCAATGACCGAGTCGCGTCCAAAGATAGTAGAGCAATGGGAACCAAACGAAGTGGCCGAGCCCGAGTATGCGGGTGAAGCCTGCGACCGCAGCCAGCACGGTCATGACGATGGCGGCGACGGCGATCGCCAGCAGAACGAACCACGCTTCCCGCCGGCCCAGAAAGAAGAGCGGCACGACGACGTTCACGGCCATGAGCAGTCCCAGCCACAACTGCCAGACCCGCGGCATTCTCAATAGGCCTTTCGGGAACCTCAGCCAAGCGTGCATGGTGTTTGCCCTAGTCCTCGCTCGATCCGATCTTGTTGCCGGCCTCGATTATCCAGGAGACCGGGATGGCTAGGCGGCTTTCGTTCCTTACGCTCAGTCTCGCGCTGCTGATCAGCCCGGCACTTGCGGCCGGCAAGGTCGTACGCATCGAGATCGAGCGGCGTGAAGATGTGCTCGGCGGCCGGCCCTTCGGCGCGGCTGGGCCCTACGAGAAGATCGTGGGCAAAGTCTACTTCGTCTTCGATCCGGGCAACCCCTCCAACGCCCGGATCGTCGACCTCGACGCGGCCCCGCGCAACGCCGACGGGCTCGTCGAAGCCTGGGCGAACTTTGTGGTGCTGCGACCGAAGCGCCCGGCCCCCGGCGGCGGCGTGGCCCTGCTCGAGGTGAGCAACCGCGGTGGAAAGGCGTCGCTCGCCTACTTCAACGGCGGTGAGTGGTCGCTGGATCCGGCCGAGACCGAGCACTTCGGCGACGGGCTGCTGATGCGCCTCGGCCTCACCGTGATCTGGGTCGGCTGGCAGCACGACGTGCCCGTGCGGGAGGGGCTGCTGCGCCTTCACGTGCCCGTGGCTGCCGGTGCGGGTGGCGCGCCGCTGGAAGGGCTGGTGCGGGCCGATTGGACCGTGGATCACGCCACGCGCACGCTGCACATCGGGCACCGCGACCACGTGGCCTATCCCGTCCTCGATCCCCAGGCTCCCGACAACGTGCTCACCGTGCGCGACGGCCGTCTGGCGCCGCGTCGTGAGGTGCCCCGCGACGCGTGGCGCTTCGCCCGCGAGGAAGGCGGCCGCGTCGTGGCCGACCGTACACACATCTATATGGAAGCGGGCTTCGCCAGCGGGAAGATCTACGAGCTGGTCTACCGGGCGCGTGACCCGAAAGTCGTCGGCCTCGGCTTGGCGGCGATCCGCGACATGATCTCCTATGCCAAGTACGATCCCGCCAGCCCCTTCACCGTGAGGCGTGGGATTGCCATCGGCATCTCGCAGACGGGCCGCTTCCTCCGACACTTCATCTACCAGGGGTTCAACACCGACGAGAGGGGGCGCAGAGCGTACGACGGATTGATGATTCACACCGCCGGCGCCGGCCGCGGCAGCTTCAATCACCGCTTCGCGCAACCATCCCGGGATGCCCACCGGTACTCGGCGTTCTTTTATCCCACCGACATCTTCCCCTTCAGCAGCCGAATCCAAACCGACCCGGAGACCGGCCTCGGCGACGGACTGTTCGCGCATCAACACGACGACGCGAACCTTCCACACATCTTCTATACGAATACTGGCTATGAGTACTGGGGCCGGGCAGCGTCCTTACTGCACACGACACTCGACGGGAGTCAGGACCTGGAACTCTACCCCAACGAGCGGATCTACCACCTGGCGAGCGGCCAGCACTTCGTAGGACGGTTCCCACCGCCCGCCAATAGCCGCCTGGCCGGTTCGCCGGCCTATCGCGGCAACCCGCTCGACTTCCTGGTCACGATGCGGGCGCTGCTGGTGCGGATGGTCGAGTGGGTGCGGGACGGCAGCGCGCCACCGCCCAGCGCCTACCCGCGGATCGACGCCGGCACGCTGGTGCCGATCGCCC
>JABAOH010000644.1_pt3 | contig 14362 bp, 10 predicted proteins | sample 7062181 | NCBI WGS metagenome assembly JABAOH01 (sample SAMN14538630, study PRJNA623070) | marine sediment metagenome | biome: marine biome [ENVO:00000428]; feature: marine pelagic biome [ENVO:01000023]; material: deep marine sediment [ENVO:00002113]; isolation source: pool of 5 deep marine... | reverse complement strand
GACCTGAAAGTTCGGCAAATACGCGACTACCAGCAGCAGACCATCACCGACAGGGCGGGCAACACAACACCCCTGGCAGGGCCGACGGGCGACCTGGTCATCCTGGACTTCCAGGCGGACGGCAATTACGTCGCCATCCGCCCTTCGGGGACCGAGCCGAAAATCAAGTTCTATTCGTTTGTCTGGCACCCGCCACAAGACGGCGCAGACCTTGCCGCCGTGAAAACCATGCTGGAAAACCGCTTGCTGGCCCTGGAACACGACCTCAAACAGTTCGCCGGCACGTAACCCGCATTTCCCACCCGCCATCTGTAGCGCCACGGCCAAGTCTTCTGCCTGGCCGCGTCCTCAGTCGCCACTTGTATCCACTGCAGAGCAATCGAGTGTCGAGCGAGTGTCGAGCAAATGGCCCGAGGGCTCACAGAGCTTCGAGCAGCCGTCTCCACTGCAAGCAGAGCGTAGAGGAGGGTGGGGAAGGACCGGCAGGTCAGGCGGGGGGGTGAACACGGCGAGTCGCCAGGCGGCGGCGGTCGATCGCGCGTTTGATGTACTGATCGGCAATCACGCCCCCTAGCAGGACCAGCCCCACGATCACGAACTCCAGCGTATCGGAGATCCCCAGCAGCAGGATCGAGTTTTTCAGCGTTTGCATGACGGCCGTGCCGATGATCACGCCCAGAATTCCCCCCTCGCCACCCCGCAACGAGCACCCGCCCAGCACGGCCGCGGCAATCGCGTACAGTTCGAAGAAGTTTCCAAAGGCCGAAGGAGAGACAGAGTTGTTGGAAAGTGCGAACAGCATCCCGCCCACGCACGCCAGCACCGCGCAAATCACATAGGCCACGATCTTGACCCAGTGCGTGTGGATGCCTGAGTACCGGGCCGCGGCCTCGTTATGGCCCACGGCCTGCATGTAGCGTCCCCAAATCGTCTTGTTCAGGAAAATGGAGGCCAGCACGCCGGTGATGATCAAGATAAAGAACGGGTAGGGGATCCCGATCACTTCGCCATGGGAGGTGAATCCCAGGCTCAGCTTGCCCACCGCCAGCCGCTGGATCGAGTCGGCATACTCAGTCTTGAAACCCTGTACCTGGTCGTTGGTCAGCCAGCGGGCGACCCCCCGGTAAACCAGCAGCCCGCACAACGTGACCACAAACGGCTGCAATTCGACCTTGGTGATCAGCAGGCCGTGGACCAGTCCCAGGATCAGGCCGATCAGCAGGACTGCCGCGATGGCCATCAGCACGGACATCCGCTGTCGGCGCTCGACCGGAATCGCCAGCCACTGCTGGCTGACATTCGATCCCAATTCGTCCCGCAACCGCACCACGGTCTGGGCATCCCGTACTTCGGCCGCGTCGATCACCAGGTCTTGTCGTCCGGCGGCCGGATCCAGCAACACCAGTTTGTCCCGGGCGGCCAGGTTCGGATGAGCGGCTGCCAAGGTCAGCGTGGGTGCGATACCGGCGGCAGGGTCCCCGCGATCCAGCGCCGTCAGGGTGGACAATTTGGCGATGAACCCCGTGTTGTCATCGCGCGACAGCGGTTTGTCGACCTTCAAAGCGGTCGCAGCAACTTGGTCATTCTGGTGGGTTGTGAACGTGACGGGTGCGACGTGGGTAACAATCAGCATCGCATTCCGTGCGCGACGTCCCCCCTGATACCGAATTTTCTGGCCCGCAGCAAATGTCTCCACGTGGCCCGGCAGCACAATCGTCTGTTGGCTGGCCTGGACGGCCAGGACGGGCTGCATGTCGAATGGTTCGTAGCGGACCTGCAGCAGCAGGGCGAGGATGCTGGCACTGAGACAGACAATCGATCCGATGGAGAGGTCGATACCGGCGGTGATGATCACAAAGGCCACGCCGATCCCCAGGATGCCGTACAGCGCGGTCCGCCGCATGAGGTTTTCCAGGTTGCCTCCCTTAAGAAAGGTCTCCGGGACCGCGATCGCCAGAAATACCCACAGGCCGATCAGGAGGAGCAGGATTCCGATAATTTTCGGGTTGATCCATCGCATCGATTGCGTACCGTCTCAGGCGGCTTGGGGCCGTCCGGTGGCCAGTTGCATGATCCCCTCTTCGCTCAATTCGTCCCGATCCAGCTCGCCGGAAATCCGGCCTTCGTGCATGACCAGCACCCGGTCGCTCATCCCCAGGATTTCTTCCATTTCGCTGGAGACAAACAGGATCGCGACCCCCTGTTCGGCCAGTTCTTCCATCAGCCGATAAATTTCTTCCTTGGCACCAACATCGATGCCCCGGGTGGGTTCGTCAAGCAGTAGGACTTGCGGCGCCAGCGAGAGCCATTTTCCCAGGACGACCTTTTGCTGGTTGCCACCCGACAGGCAGTGGGCAACCTGATCCAGCGAGGGTGTTTTGGTGGAGAGCCGTTGGACCATGGACTGGGTAAGGCGTGTCTCTTCCGCCCGATTGAGGAAGCCCCCCAGCAGGGCGTTCTGCCGCAGCCCGGCCAGGCTGGTGTTCTCGCGGACACTCATTTCCAAGACCAAACCGTGCTGCTTGCGGTCTTCCGGGACCAGTGCCAGTCCGCTGCGAATCGTGGCCAGCGAATTTTTCATGTCGACCGTTTGGCCCTTCACGCGGACCGTCCCCGCCAGCGGCTGATCGATGCCAAACAAGGTTCGCACCATTTCGGTGCGCCCGGCGCCGACCAGGCCGGCCACACCAACGATCTGGCCGGCGCGGACGCCGAAGCTGAGCGGGTGCTGGGGCCAGGCGGGCGTGACCAGCCGGTCGACTTCCAGGACAATATCGCCGATTTTGTGCGGTCGCCGCGCGTAAAACTGGGAAATCTCGCGACCCACCATGAGGCGGACCATGGCGTCGTGATCGATCTGGTCGCGACTCAAATCGCCCGCGTTCTCGCCATCGCGCAGCACGCTGACCCGATCGGCCAGTTCCTTCACCTCGCCCAAACGGTGCGAAATATAAATCACGCTGACACCGCTGGAGCGCAATTCGCGCACGACGCGAAACAACGCGTCCGTTTCCTTGGCGGACAGGCTGGACGTCGGTTCATCCATGATTAAAACACGAGCGTTCACGGAGAGGGCCTTGGCAATTTCCACCATTTGCTGCTGGCCGATCGGCAGGTCACCCACAAGGGTGGTCGGCGCCACGTCGAGTCCGATCTTGTCCAGGAACCCGCTCGCCTGGCAGTGGATGGTGGCCGTATCGATCAGCCCCAGTCGCAACAACGGCTCGCGGCCCAGGAAGATGTTGGCCGCGACGTCCAGGTTGCCGGCCAGGTTCAGTTCCTGGTGGATCAAGGCCACGCCTTGACGCAGTGCCTTGTGGACCGAGTCGATCACGACCGGCCGGCCATCGATGAGGATCTGCCCGCTGTCGGCCGACTGCACGCCGGCCAGAATCTTCATCAGCGTACTCTTGCCCGCGCCGTTTTCACCAATCAGGGCGAGCACTTCGCCACGCGCCAACGTCAACCCGACGTCGTGCAAGGCGCGCACACCGGGAAAGCGCTTGCAGATGTGTCGCACTTCCAGCACCGGTGCGATCGATTGGTCAGACATAGCGGCTCAAAAAGAAACGGATACCCAGCTGCCGGTCGGACGGTTTCCACCAGCGGGTGGTCTGCGGGAACCGGCAGTTGCCCGGTCAGCCCCCCTTCTTGGCGCGGAGGTCCGCCCAAAATTCGTCCACGTTCTCCTGGGTGATCTTCCGCGGGGGAATATCGACATACTTGTCATCCGGAATCGCCGCTTCCCCGTCCTTCAGATATTCCACGAGTTTTTCGACCGATCGGTAGCCGTACTGGTACGGATCCTGCACGACGGTACCGGTACAATCTCCGTCCTTGATCGCCTGCAAGGTCAAGTCGTTTTCGTCGAAGCCGATCAGCTTGATCTGGCCCAGTTTTTCCGCCTGGGACAGCGCCTGGTAAATGGCCGGCGGATTGTACTCGAACAGTCCCACCATCGCTTGCATTTCGGGATAAGTGTTAATCGCATCGGCCGCTTTTTCTTTGGCAACTTCGTGCTTTCCCTGATCGGTGATCGTACCCAGGATCGTGTACTTTTCGCCTTCGATCGGCTGGTCGACTGGATCGAAGCGGCTGGGATCTTCCGGGCGGTCCAGCAGTTCGTCGATGACACCCTGCCGACGATACTTGGAATTGGTTTGTTCCAGCCGTCCAATGAAAATCATCACCTTACCCCCCTCGGGCAACGCCTCCTTGACCAGCTCGCCACACATGCGGCCCGCCTTGTAGTTGTCCATTCCGATGTACATCAGGCGGTTGCAATTGGGGGCATCCGAGTCGTGCGTGATCAGCGGCACCTTTTCGGCCACCTTGTTTAAAAAGTCTGTCTGGTTGTCCGCGTCCAGGGGACTGATCGCAATCGCGTCGACGCCGGCAGTCAGCAGGTCTTCCACAATCCGTTTCTGCTCGACCACCGTCGCTTCGGGCGGCATCTTCACTTCGACTTCAAGGCCAAAGTCTTTGGCCGCGTCCTGGCAACCGGCTTTGGCGATGTTCCAGAAGTCGGCAATCTGGTTGGTCACAAAAGCAATCGTCCGCGCCTCGTCGACAGCCGGGACCTCCGCCTCGCCCGTGTCGCTGGCGACCGGCGGCGGCGGTTCGCTGGAACACCCCCCCTGCCAGGGCAATCCAAAGGCGCAGAGGCAGGCGAGCAATAACCATTGGGGTGGGATCCCGCGAGAGGCTGGCAGAGCGAATGGATCAGAACGAACAGTCATGGCATTCCATTTCCCGGTTCAAGAATCGTGGCGGTAAAGGGGTTGGCGGGTCTTTGTCGCAGGCCAAGATCCGCCGCCAGCCAGTCGCGCGGCAGGCCGGCCAGACTTCCGCCCCCTCCAGCGGCCAAACTTTTCAAAAAACCGACCACCCGACGGACCAGCCTTGCGGCCGACATCCTGATTTTAAAAAGACCGGGAAAGCAGCGAAAGGAGGCTGCATGCTGGCCGGAACCTTCCCGCCCCGCGGCTCCTCCCACGGCAAATCCCATTCAACTTTACCGCCCCCTCCAGCCGAAGCTAGGGAAAGATACCCGTCTGCGCAGATTTCTTGCCAACCGCGATGACCCAACAGACAACCAGCTCGGCTGACCGCCGGTCGGCGGCATTACCACACCGCGCACCTGATCTGCCCGCGGTTGTCGGACCCTGGCAACTGGTCGAACCCCTGCACAGCGGCCACCTCTCGGCTGCCTTTTTGGCTCGACCCACAGGATCGGACAACCCACAGTGTCATTACGTGGTCAAACTGCTGGCAACCGAATTCGTCCACGATGCGCAAGCTTGCCAGGCCATGCGTCAAGAGGCCTACGTCGGCCGCAAAGTCAGTCACCCGCACCTGATTTCCGTGCTCGACGCAAACATCCGCACGCGGCCGTATTTCATCACGATGCCACGTTTGCCCGGCCAAACCCTTCGCCAGCTGCTGGCGGCGCAACGGAACCTGCCCCCCTCGACTGCGTTCTGGATCGTTCGCCAAGTGGCCGATGCACTGATTGCTCTGCACGATTTCGGCTGGCTGCACGGCGATGTCAAACCGGAAAACATCCTGGTGGCGCCGGACGGACACGCCACCTTACTGGACCTGGGGTTCGCTCGCTGCATCGACCAGGAAGGATCGGCCGTGGATCGCCAGACCATGGGCACGTTCAACTACATCGCGCCCGAAACGGTGACGTCCTCGCTGGGCAGTGACGGGCGCAGCGACATCTACAGCCTGGGAGCAACACTTTACGAAGCGTTAAGCGGCCGCCTGCCCCTGACCGGCCGGACCCTGGCGGAAGTGGCCAGCCAGCATCGGCAAACGCGACCGACCTGCATCCGCAGCCTGTTACCGCAGCTGCCCAAAGCGGCGGCGAGCCTGGTGCACCGGATGCTGGCCAAACACCCGCTCCGCCGCCCCCAAACAGCTCGTGAACTGGTCCACCGCCTGGTGGCCCTGGAGATCGAGACCTTCGCCGATTGCCGAGTGGCGGGTTAGCTCTACATAACGCTCCACAAACGACCCCTCTGGTCGTCAACCGCAACGCGGCGACAGCTAACAGCCTCACGCGGCAGCCCCAGGAAGGGCCATCCCACCAAAAGGGACACCTAATGGCGTCGGATACGAATGGGGTCGGGAGTGGGGTCGGGAGTCTTTTTCGCCACGCAAAAACCCTGCATCGATGGATAGTGGGACGGGTGGCGAAAAAGACTCCCGACCCCTTCGGGTAACGCTCTGCCGAAGCACGCGCGGTGGTAAAGTGCAGACCCGCATCAGAAAAACTCCGCCTAAAAAACGCCGGACGTCATCGGATAGAAGTCCACCTGGTCGCCCAGCGGCTCGACCCCAGGAACCGCGACCCCACCAAAAAACCAACCGCAACGCGGCGACAGGCGACAACCTCACGCGTCAGCCCCAGGTCCGGGATGCCTACGAAAAATCGCATCGCCAGGCGACGGCAGGCGTGCAACGGGATTCGGGTCAGGGGCTGGAGAGCCGCCGCGTCGCGCCGTCAATAATGGGCTCCGCTCTTGCGAACGTGCAGCATGGGCGGCAGGTCGTGCGAGAGGTCACCGCCGGTGACTTCGCCGAGAAAAATCCGGTGATCGCCGGAATCGATATGTCCCCGCGGCTCGCAGGCAACGTGGCCCAGCGTACCGGTCATCAGGATCGGCACGCCGCGTGCGTCATGCCGCACTTCCAAACCTTCGAAGGCCGGTGCCCCCGGTTCAAACCCACGGCCAAAATGGCTCAAAATCGGTTTCTGGTGCTCGGCAACGACATTCAGGGCAAACGGGGCACCCTCCGCCAGCCAATCGGCCACATAGCGGCCGTGACGGACGGCCAAGCTAATCATGGGCGGATCAAACCCGGCCTGCATCACCCAGCTGGCCAGCAGGCCCGTCTCCTGCCCCTGGTGGCTGGCGGTGAGGATGAAAATACCGCTGGGCACCCGCCCCAGAACGGCCACCACGGGGGGAATGTCGGCACTGTCATTCATCGGACAACTCCGTTTCGCTTTCGTCCATCCTACGCTGCGGTCCCAGCGGTCCCATCCGCTGGCCGGGCTCTTCCGTCTTTAGCTGGCGGCCCAGTTTCTGCTGGACGCTGGCCACCTTCGATTCCAGCCGGCCGCGATAACCCCGCCGGTAATCAAATTTTGCCGAACAGGTGATACGGTCGCAATCTGCGGCCATGGCGGCAAAACACTTTTTCAGCAGCTCGCACAACTCGTCCAGTTCCCCTTCGACAATCGTGCCCATGGCGTGCAGGCGATAGTCCAGGCCGCTGGCGTCGACAATTTCCAGACTGCGGGCCACGTAGTGGCTGACGCTTTCGCCCTGGTTGAGCGGTGACATGCTGAATTCGAGCAGGTACATGATCGTGCTTTCCTTTCGCCGCCAGAAGGTCATGATTGTAAACCAACCCCACTCGGCCAGCGAAGGACCCATGGCCGGCTCATCCGGCCGCGGGGCGTGCGCCCCAGCATGCCGCTGGGATTTGGATCCCCTGTATGGCCGCCATCAACCCCATGGCCATTCTGCTGGAACCATCCGGTCCTGCCCGGTCGGCAGTCCGGATCAGCAACTCAACCGGCAGCCAGATGGGCAACCTGCCGGTCCCGTACCTGGCCGAACGGTGCGGTTGCATCAAGGGGTCGGGAATTTGTCGCTGCCGCGCGGCCGTTCGATGGTCTGGCACCGCCACCTTGGGCAAAAAGACTCCCGACCCTGTCAGCGGCAAACCTGTCAGCGGATCCGACCCCGTCTGTGGACCCCCGGTCACGGCGGTCCGGGCTGGCTGAGCGGCTTGACATGACGTCCGGCCAGGTGCTAGAACCAGGGCTAACCGGGTTTCGCGAGGGCTGGAAAACCCTTCATTTCTGCTGCCATTTTCAGGGAGGCTGGTGTGGGAGCTAGCGAACGACGCAAAGAGATCAAGCGGCGCCGCCACCGCAAGGTGAAGGTGTCCAAGCTGAGCCAGCGTGCTGAAAAGGCCACGGTTTCGGAGAAGTCCCACATCGCCGAAAAAATTCGTCGTCTCACGCCGGGGGCCCAGGTCCTGGTCGAGAAGCTGGGCTTGGAAAAGCGCTGAACCGGGTCCTTGTCCCTTTCCGTTCTTCNNGGCCAGCGGCCCGCTTGACGGTAACTTAGCACTTCGGGTCGCGGGGCCCTGTTTTGCTTCAGAGCACTTCGCTGGCAATCACCTGTTCGCCCGTGGCAGTGGGTGTGAACTGGAAATCCTCACCTTCGTAATCGATGGTCACGCCACCCCCACTTTCGATTTCCCCCTTCAGCAGTTCGGTGGCCAGCGGGTTTTGCAGGCGTTGTTGAATGATCCGCTTCAGCGGTCGGGCCCCGTACGTGGGGTCGTAACCTTCGGCGGCGATCGCCTTGCGGGCCGCATCGGTGACGGTGAGGGCAATATTCTTGTGTGCCAGCGTCTCTGCCAGTCGCTGTAGTTGCAGATCGACGATCCGAGCGATCTGTTCGCGGCGCAGGGGGTGGAAGACAATGGTTTCGTCCACGCGGTTGAGGAATTCGGGCAGAAAATTGGCTTTGAGCGCATCACCGATCGCCGCGCGGATTTCCTCTTCGGTCCCACCCCTTTCGGTAATCTCTTGAATGTGCTGACTGCCGATGTTGCTGGTCATGACGATGATCGTATTGGTGAAATCGACCGTCTTCCCGTGGTTGTCGGTCAGCCGCCCGTCATCCAGGACCTGCAAGAGCACATTGAAGACATCGCGGTGCGCCTTTTCGATTTCGTCCAACAGGACCACACAATAGGGCCGCCGGCGAACGGCTTCGGTCAGCTTACCCCCCTCCTCGTAGCCAACATAGCCTGGGGGTGCACCGATCAAGCGGCTGACGGTGTGCTTTTCCATGAACTCGCTCATGTCCAGGCGGACCATGGCGTTTTCGTCGTCGAACATGACTTCGGCCAGCGCCTTGCACAGTTCCGTTTTGCCCACGCCGGTGGGCCCCAGAAAGATAAAGGACCCGATGGGCCGATTTGGATCCTGCAATCCGCTGCGGCTGCGCCGGACGGCGTTGGAAACCGCCTGGACCGCTTCCTTCTGGCCCACGACCCGCTGATGGATGCGTTCTTCCATGACCAATAGCTTGGCCCGTTCGGTTTCCATCATCCGCGACACGGGGATCCCGGTCCACGCGCTGACCACATCGGCAACTTCTTCCTCGGTGACTTCCTGCCGCAGCAACCGCCGCGGGATCGCGACAGCTGTTCCTTCACCCGCTTGGCCACCGGCCCTGACATTTTGCAGTTCCAGATCATCTTGCTGCTGCTGGAGGCGCTTGCGCTGGACATCCAGCTCGTACAACCGCTGATAATCTTCCTCTGAAACGACCGCGCCGCTGGCGGCTTTTTCCTTGATGGCCGCATCCAGTTGTTCGAATTGCAGTTCCGCATCGGCCAGCTGGTGCCGAATGTCCTGCACGTCCCCCAGACCGGACTTTTCCGCTTCCCACTGCTGGCGCAGCGCCTGCAGCTTTTCGCGCAGCTGAGCCATCTCCTGTTCGATGTCGACCAACTGCTCTTTGGCGTGCTCTTCGGTCTCCTCGGCCAGCTGCCTCTGGGCCAGCTCGAGTCGCGTCAAACGTCGCTGTACGACATCGATTTCCTGCGGAACGCTTTCCAGCTCCATGGCCAACTTGCTGGCCGCCTCATCGACCAGGTCAATCGCCTTGTCGGGCAGGAAACGGTCGGTGATGTAGCGTTTGGAGAGTTCGGCGGCCGCGACCAGCGCGGAATCCTTGATCTTGACCCCCTTGTGATGCGCTTCGTAACGGGGTTTGAGCCCGCGGAGGATGGAAATCGTATCGGTCACGTTCGGCTCGCCCACAAACACGGGCTGGAAGCGGCGTTCCAGGGCGGCGTCTTTTTCGATGTACTGGCGGTACTCGTCCAACGTCGTCGCGCCGACACAACGCAAATCGCCGCGGGCCAGCGCGGGTTTCAGCAAATTGGCCGCGTCACTCCCCCCCTCGGCTCGCCCCGCCCCGACCACGGTGTGCAGTTCGTCGATAAATAAAATGATCGATCCGCCGGCATCTTGGATTTCGCGCAGCACCGCCTTCAGCCGCTCTTCAAACTCACCCCGAAACTTCGTACCGGCAATCAGGGCCCCCATGTCCAGAGCCACCACCCGCTTGCTCTTCAAACTTTGCGGGACGTCGCCCTGGATGATCCGTAACGCCAGGCCCTCGGCGATCGCCGTCTTCCCCACACCCGGTTCGCCAATCAACACCGGGTTGTTCTTGGTCCGCCGTGACAAAACCTGGATCACGCGGCGGATTTCCTGGTCGCGGCCAATCACCGGGTCCAACTTCCCCTGGCGCGCTCGTTCGACCAGATCGATCCCGTACCTTTCCAGGGCCTGGAACTTATCCTCCGGGTTCTGGTCCGTGACCCGCGAACTGCCCCGGACCGCCTGGAGGGCCTTCAAGACCGTCTGCGGGTCAATCGCGTTCAGCTGGAGGAGGTTTTTTGCCTTGGAATCGACCTTGGTCAGCGCCAACAACAAGTGTTCGGTCGACACAAAGTCGTCCTTCATGTTGTCCGCTTCGGTTTCGGCCTCCTCGAAAACCCGCATAAAATCGGGTTCGGCCACCGGCTCGGCGCCACCCTGGACCTTGGGTAGATGCCCCAATTCCGCATCGACGATCTGCTGCAGCTGTCCCAGGTTGGTCCCGATCCGTTCCAGGATGGGGCGGATGATCCCTTCGGATTCGTCCAGCAGGGCGGCCAGCAGATGCAGTGCCCCGATGGCGGGATTTCCGGCCTCGGAGGCCAGCCTTTGCGCCCGCTGGACCGCCTCCTGGGCTTTAATGGTCAGTTTTTCGAATCGGATTCCCATGTTGCATGCCCCCGATTGGCACCGTCCAGCCGCTTGTGTGTCGTGGCGAGGACCCCGCCGCCCACGCGGCTGGCAAACAACCCGCCTTTGCGTACCCGTCGGGCCGCCTGGCACTGGCCGCCGGACGGGTGGCCCCGGCAGCGGCCGGGCCGCTCAAGCGACGCCCGGGCCTCGGTTACGAATCCTTGACCTCGAAGTCGGCGTCGATCACATCTTCCCCTGCGGGCGGCGGCTCTGCCGCGCCCGCCGCTGGCCCCCCTGCGGCCTCTGGCTGATCGGTCGCGCTGGCCGCGGCTCCCTGTTCGTACAGCGTCTTGCTGACGGCATGCGATGCCTGTTCCAGCTCGGTAATGGCGGACTTGATTTTCTCGATGTCATCACCGGCCGCGACCTCGCGGGTCTTGGCAATGGCTGCTTCCAGCGGCTGTTTGTCCGCGTCGCTCAGCTTGTCCGCATGCTCCTTGATCAACTTTTCCAGCTCGAAGCACATCGCCTCGGCCTTGTTGCGGGTCTCAACCAAATTCCGCCGCTGCTTGTCCTCCGCGGCATGCTCTTCCGCGTCTTTTTGCATCCGATCGATCTCTCCCTCCGTCAAACCGCTCGACTGCTCAATCCGCACCGTCTGCTCCTTGCTGGTGGCCATGTCTTTGGCCGACACGTTGAGGATGCCGTTGGCGTCGATGTCAAACTTGACTTCGATCTGGGGCACGCCGCGCGGAGCGGGCGGGATGCCTTCCAGGTTGAACTGGCCCAGCAGCCGGTTGTCCGCCGCCATCTCCCGTTCGCCCTGGAACACGCGTACGGTCACCGCCGTCTGATTGTCGTCCGCCGTACTGAAGACCTGCTTCCGCTCCGTCGGAATCGTCGTGTTCCGCTCCACCAGCTTGGTAAACACCCCCCCCAGCGTCTCGATACCCAGGGAGAGGGGCGTGACGTCCAGCAACAGCACGTCCTGCACTTCCCCGGCAAGCACCCCCGCCTGGATCGCCGCTCCCACGGCCACCACTTCGTCGGGATTGACCCCCTTGTGCGGGTCCTTGCCAAAGATTTTTTTCACGAACTCCTGGACCTTGGGAATCCGCGTCGACCCCCCCACCAGCACCACTTCGTCGATTTCGCTGGGATCCATCTTGGCGTCTGTGAGGGCCTGGTTTACCGGTCCGCGGCAACGTTCGACCAGGCCGTCGATCAACTTTTCAAATTCCGCTCGAGAGATGCTGACCTGCAAATGCTTGGGGCCGCTGGCATCCGCGGTAATGAACGGCAGGTTGATGTCGGTCGACTGCGCGGTGCTCAACTCCTTCTTCGCCTTTTCGCACGCCTCTTGCAGTCGCTGCAGAGCCATGCTGTCGTTGCGCAGGTCGATACCCTGTTCGTTTTTGAATTGTTGGGCTACATGGTTGATCAAGACTTCGTCAAAATCATCACCGCCCAAGTGGGTATCGCCGTTGGTGCTGATCACGCGAAAGACACCTTCGGCCACCTCCAGGATGGACACGTCAAAGGTCCCACCGCCCAGGTCGAACACAACGATCTTTTCGTGTTCTTTCCGGTCCAAACCGTAGGCCAGCGCCGCAGCCGTCGGCTCGTTGATGATCCGGGCCACCTCCAGACCAGCCACCTGGCCCGCGTCCTTGGTCGCCTGCCGCTGCGAATCATTAAAATAAGCCGGTACCGTAATCACCGCCTTCTTCACTTTGTGGCCCAGATAGGCCTCCGCCGATTCCTTCAGCTTCCGCAAGACCAGAGCGGAAATTTCTGGCGGTGTGTGCTCCTTGTCGCCTACCTTCACCTTCACAAAGTCGGACGGGCCGCCCGTAATTTCGTACGGCACCATCTTTTCTTCCGTCTGGACCTCGCTGTGCCGGCGGCCCATGAAACGCTTGATCGAGTAAATCGTACGCGAAGGATTGGTGACCGCCTGGCGGCGAGCCAGTTCGCCAACCAACGTCTCGCCCTTGTCGGTAAACGCCACCACGCTGGGGGTCAGACGATTGCCCTCGGGGTTGGCGATGACCTTGGCATCCTTACCCTCCATCACCGACACCACCGAGTTGGTTGTGCCCAAGTCGATTCCAATGATTTTTTCACCCTCAGCCATCGTCAGTTCCTTTTCCTTTCTCGTTTTTCCAACGGCGCGGTGGCGCGCCGAGCAAGATCTGCAGAGCGTCCCATTTCAGGCACGCAAAGGACATGCCAGCCACAGATGCAATTAGCGCAACCATTTATTAAATATACGTTTACAATTAAATGGTTGGCAAAAAATCTGCGAATAACCGCCAGCCGACTGCCAATTTGACACAGGTCCCCGCGGCCGCTNNCTTTGGACGACCATCCCACCTGTGACAACACATCTTATCGGCCGAGATAGATTTGATGGCCAAACGCAAGTCCCCCCCCCAGCCAGCGTCCTCCCCAAATGCCAGGCCCCCAGCGGCCCGACAGAAGACGGCGGGCCCCCAGAAATCCGCGCGGGGCCGGAAACCGACGCTGGCCAGCCTTCGCAAACGGATCGACCGGCTCGACCGCCAGATCCTGGCTTTGATGAACGAACGGGGCGGGCTGGCACACCAGATCGGTCAGCTCAAGGACGCCGTCGGCCAGACCATCTATGCGCCGGGCCGCGAAGAAGAGGTCCTGGCGCGCGTGGCAAAACTGTCCAAAGGCCCGCTCTCCGAACAGTGCATCCGCGCCGTCTTTCGGGAGATTATTAGTGGTTCACGAGCGATCGAGAAAATGTTGCGGGTGGCATTCCTGGGACCCTTGTACAGCTACAGCCACCTGGCAGCCATCCACCGTTTTGGCCAGACCGTGGAATTTCTGCCGGTCGGCACAATCGGCTCGGTCTTCGAAGAGGTCGACCGGGGACTGGCCGATTACGGCCTGGTGCCCTTGGAAAACTCCACCGATGGACGCATCGCGGACACCCTGGACAATTTCCGCCGGCACGGCGTGCGCGTCTGTGCCGAGGTCCAGTTGATCATCCATCACAACCTGCTGGGAAAAGGTCAACGATCGGACGTCAAGGAGGTTTACAGCCGTCCGCAAGCACTTTCGCAGTGTCGCCGCTGGCTGTCCACGCACTTGCCCATTGCCCGCACCTGCGAAGTCGCCAGCACCTCCACCGCCGCTCAACTGGCAGCCGACAAACCCGACGCCGCGGCCATCGCCAGCGTGCAAGCCGGCACACATTACGGCCTGAACGTGCTGGCCGCCAACATCGAAGACAATCAGGACAACCTCACCCGCTTCGCCGTCATCAGCCATCACGAGGCCGCCCGCAGCGGTGCCGACAAAACCGCGCTCATGTTCCAACTGGAACACCGTCCCGGATCCCTGGCCGACGCCACCGCCATCTTCAAACGTCACCGGGTCAACCTGTGCTGGATCGAGTCGTTTCCCATTGGCGAAGCGGAAGGGGGTTACCTGTTTTTTATCGAGCTGGAGGGGCACCAGCAGGACACGCGTGTCCGTCGAGCGATC
>JABAOH010197446.1_pt4 | contig 14363 bp, 15 predicted proteins | sample 7062181 | NCBI WGS metagenome assembly JABAOH01 (sample SAMN14538630, study PRJNA623070) | marine sediment metagenome | biome: marine biome [ENVO:00000428]; feature: marine pelagic biome [ENVO:01000023]; material: deep marine sediment [ENVO:00002113]; isolation source: pool of 5 deep marine... | reverse complement strand
GCGCGAGCGCAACGAGCGCTATGCGATTTCGCGACGGCTGTTCAGAGAGCTGCCAGATGGTGAGCGCGAGTACTTGAGCGACGCGGAGATCGACGAAGCGAGAGCGAGGGCCGCGGCTGATGTCGAAGAGTGGTGCGACTGACTCGGGCAGTAGCGCCGAGCTTTCCGAACAGGCCGAACCGTTAGAACTCGGATTCCCAGGGCAGCCCGCTGCGACAGAGGCGACGCCACCCAGGCAAGCCGATAGCGTCACGCCGGACGACTTCTTTCTTCCCGATTTTTGCGTGCCGAGCGTGGTGCTTGCAGTCGTGCTCATCTCGGAGTTGCTGGCCGTGATGTTTACACTCGCGCGTCCCGGCGAGGCCGGATTCCTTCAAGAACTCGGGCGCGTGTCGCTGTTCATTCAGTGGCTCGGCCTGACGGGTGCAACCGTGCTCTGCTATAGCCGACGCTGGCTCGCGCGCATGACCGTGCCCATGGCGTCATTTTGCGCGTTTGGCTTGCTGCTACTGCTGACGGGGATACTTTCGGAGGCCGCGTTCCAACTCGGCCGACGGCTGAGTGAGGCTGGCGTCGGGACGATGATGTTTCCGGACGAGCGCTGGGACTTCCTGCTGCGCAATCTCGGTACTTGCGCAATCGTGACGGCGATGCTCTTGCGCTACTTCTTCGTGACGCACGAATGGCGTCGTCACGTTCGTGCGGAGGCCCGCTCTCGAATAACTGCACTGCAGGCGCGCATCCGCCCACATTTTTTATTCAATAGCATGAATACCATTGCGTCATTAACGCGCACGTCTCCGAAGTTGGCCGAGGAGGCTGTGGAGGATTTGGCGGATCTGTTTCGCGCGACGCTCAAGGACTCTGCGCGGCCGTTGCGCTTGAAGGAAGAGCTCGAGCTTTCGCGGATGTATCAGCGCATTGAGGCGCTTCGACTGGGCTCGCGGCTTAATGTCACTTGGGATGTGGCGAGCTTGCCAATGCGCGCGCTCGTGCCGAGTCTGACGATACAACCGCTGCTGGAAAATGCGATCTATCATGGCATCGAGCCGCTCGACGGCGGCGGAACCGTCGAAGTGAAAGGTTGGGTCGAGGGTTCTGATGTTGTGATCTCGGTCGCAAACCCAGTCGCCGTCGGCGAGCGGCGGAAATCCCACGAAGGCAACCGACTGGCGTTGGAGAACATTCGCCAGCGGCTGAGGCTGGCTTACGGAGACCGGGGCCGAGTCGAAGTCGAGGAGAGTGCGGAGCGTTACGAAGTCACACTGAGATTTCCGTACGAGGAATGACCACCGAAAGCTACAAGCTCATCATTGTCGATGACGAGGAGCCGGCGCGTGAGCGCCTCGAGCGGCTGCTCGAGGAGGTGCCGAACTGGGAGGTCGTCGCTGGATGCGGCACGGGTGCGGAAGCGCTGGCGCTTGTGCAGACGCTGGAACCGGCCGCACTGCTACTCGACATCAGAATGCCTGGTATGGGTGGTATCGAGACTGCACGACACCTCGCAACGCTAGATTCACCACCCGCGGTCGTCTTTACGACGGCGTACGACCAGTATGCGATCGAAGCCTTCGATGCGCAGGCCGTCGGCTATCTGCTCAAGCCCGTGCGTCTTGAGCGCCTTCGCCAGGCGCTCGAGCAGGCCGCGCGTTTAAGTGCCTCGCAGCTTCGCCACGTCGCCAAGGCGAATGGCGAGACCCACGCCCGTCGGCACATTGCTGCGAGACTGGGCGATCAGGTTCGCCTCGTTCCGCTGAACGAGGTCGTCATGTTCCGCGCCGACCGCAAGTACGTGAGCGTCGTGCAAGCGAACGACGAGGATCTCATCGACGAGTCCCTAAAAGACCTCGAAGAGGAGTTCTCCGAGAGTTTTGTTCGCGTCCACCGCAGCGTTCTCGTCAACGTCGCACATATCGAGTCCCTAGACAAAGAGGCCGACGGCAAGTATGTGGTCCGCTTACGCGGCCGCAGTGAGGCGCTGCCGGTAAGCCGCCGGCAAGTTGCGGACGTCAAGCGTTATCTGAGATCGGGCACACGCAAGACTTTGGATTGATGTAGGATCTCGCCATGACTACCCAGCTGCCGGACGAGGAGGCCCGGGATGTGTCCGAAAAGACGGATGCTCCCGTGACTGAGGCGGACGCAGAACACCAGACCGAAGCGTCGACGGCAGCGCCGGCCGAAGACTCGCCGAGCTCCAACGACGACGTAGCGGTCCAGGCGGCGCGCCCCGGTCGTGCGGTCTCTCCGATCACGGTACTCGCGCTCGCACTAGCTTTCTTTGCCGCCGTCGCAGCCGGATCTCTATGGTGGCAGTACCGGCAGTTTTACGTCGCGCTCGATTCGGTAGACGGCGAGACGATCGTTGCGTTGCGCGAGATTCGCGCGGACTTACGCGGACTCGAGGACCGGCTTGCAGAACTCGGCGAGGCGGGCCAGGACACGTCGGGCGTGATCGCGCAGGTTGTTGAGCGAATCAACGCGCTGCCGTCGCAGTTCTCTGACCTCGAGGCGCAGATTGCGGCGGCTCAAGGGGTCTCGGCGGATGCGCGCGGCCTGTGGCTTCGCGCCCAGGCCGAGTACTTTCTCGGTATCGCGAATACGGAGCTTACGCTGCGTGCGAGCCGAAGTAACGCAATTGCTGCGCTCGAGTTGGCTGATCAACGGCTGCTCGAGACGGGCAGCCCGGTGTATGCGAGCGTGCGCGAGCTGATTGCCGGCGAGCTGCTGGCGCTTCGGGGCATCGAGATCCCCGATGTCGAGGGCTTGAGTTTCAGCTTGAGTCGGCTGACTGCAAGCATTGATGAGTTGCCCATGCGCGTGCCCGTCGCAGCCAGCGTCGGTTCACCCCAGGCCGACAGCAGTGCCGAGCCGGGTCTCGCGAGGCTCTGGCAGAGCCTCAAGAATGCGCTGGCCGGAATGATTCGCATCGAACAGCGCGAGCCGACTGACGCCTATACGCTATCGCGCGAACAGCAGGTGCTCGTGCGTCGTCAGCTCGAGCTTGAGCTCACGCTCGGTCGTCTCGGCCTCGTGAGGACGATGCCCGACTTGTTCGCCGGAAGCCTGGTATCGGCTAGGCGCTTGCTCGAGCAACATTTCGACACAGAGCAAGCGCCCGTCGAGGGGGCCATGGCATTGCTGGAGGACATGCTCGCGCTCGACATCGCGCCGAGCTATCCGGACATCAGCGGTTCCTTGGCACAGTTGCGCAGCCTTCCAGATCGAGACGGCTGATGCGCGCTGGGCTCTGGGCGCTTGCGGCGATTCTTTTTGGCGCCATCCTGGCGCATCTCCTCTTGCAGGATCGCGGCTATGTGCTCGTAACGTTTCTCGGCTATGCCGTAGAAATGTCTGTACCGGCGCTCGTCTTGGTGCTGAGCGCGGCGTATTTCGGAATTCGACTCACGATGTGGCTGTGGCGCGCGCCGCGTCAGCTCGGTGCGGCCGTCGCTGACGTGCGAGTGCGGCGTGCCGGCAGTAAGCTCACGCGCGGTCTGATTCACATGGCAGAAGGTGACTGGTCGAAGGGCGAGCGACTTCTGACGCAAGGTCTAAAAGGTACAGAGTCGCCGCTGATCAACTATCTGATGGCTGCGCGCGCGGCACAATTGCAGGGCTCGAATGAGCGGCGTGACGACTGGCTGCGCTTGGCCTACGAGGAGTTGCCTGAAGCCGAGACAGCCGTGCTGCTCACACAAGCGGAGCTTCAGCTCGAGCACAATGAATACGAGCGAGCGCTCGCGACGCTGAGCCGCATCGAGGAAGCGCATCCGGGACATCCGCTGGCGCTCGAGCTTCTCATCAGGGCGCACGGTGCACTCGAGGACTGGGATCAAGTGCTGGTTCTACTGCCGCGGCTCAAGGCGGTTCGTGCACAGGCCAGCGCCGTGTCCGCTGCTGCAACGTCGGCCTTGAGCCACTATGCCTCACGCGCGGACGTGAGCTACGACTCGCTCGAGCGGCTCTGGAGCAGCTTGCCGCTCTCGCTACGCAAGCGTCCCGATCTCATGTCGATACATGCCGAGGCCCTGGGCACGCTCGGTCATGGAGACGCGGCAGAGAAGGAGCTGCGTCAAGCACTGAAGGGAACCTGGAGCGAGGAGCTCGTGCTCGCTTACGGCACCGTGAGGAGCTCGGATGCTGCGCGTCAGCTCAAGCGTGCGGAGCGATGGTTGAAGGTGCATCCAGAGGACGCGGCGCTGTTGCTGACGACGGCGCGTTTGTGCATGGCGGTGGAGCTGTGGGGCAAGGCACGCAGCTACCTCGAGTCGAGCCTCGCGCTCGACCCGCGTGCCGATGCGTATGCACTCTACGGACAGTTACTCAGGGAACTCGGCGAGGAAGATACGGCCGCAAGTGCGTTTCGTTCGGGCCTCGCGCTCGTGACCGGTGGAACGAGTGAACTGCCCGCCTTAGGCGCACCGCGCGCAAGCGAGAAGCCGCCGCCCGAAGAGGATACCGAGCTCAAGGCCGAGAGCGCCGCGACTCCAGCCACTCGATAATCGGTTCCCACTGTTCCCAATCCGGCCAAGCGATATACGGTGGCAGCTCGTGGATTCCGATGCCGCGCTGATACGCGCGAATATAGTTCTGCGCTTCGCGAAGCGCGGCGATGTAAGGCACCTTGAGTCCCGACAGATACTCGTCGAGTTCCTCGAAGATCAGCGTATTCTCGCGCACGCGATTCGCAATGATGCCGACCTTGGCTTTGCGTTTCTCGATCTTCCCGCGGTGCAGTAGTTCGTCGATGAAGTCGTGCGCCGCCTTGATGTCGATCGGCGACGGTAGCACGGGGACGATGACCGTTTCGGCATGCCTGACGAGGTCGGTAAGTTCCTTGCCGTGCGAGCGCGCAGGTGCGTCGATGATGACGTAGTCGGCATTGCGCGGAACGCGGCGCAGCCCCTCATCAAAGCCTGAAATGCCCGTGATCGTTTCGTAGTCCTCGGAGCGCTCATCGAGCCACGCCAATGCCGAGCCTTGCGGATCATAGTCGGCGAGAGCTGTTTCATAGCCCTCCGAGGCGAAGTAGGCGGCGAGGTTTGTGGCGATCGTGCTCTTACCGCAGCCGCCTTTTGCGTTTGTGACGAGAATGTGGCGCATAAGCTGTCTCAGGTCGGGTTGGTGGGGCCGTATGATATGCGTGATAGCACCTGGCGGCGCGAATCCGGCCTAAAGTAGCCAGCATTATGACAAATGTCCAATCGACTACGGTCGTTACTGTTGGATCCGTCGCTAGAGCCGCACGCTAATCGAGGCCGAGCTCGCTCCAGATCGCATCGACGCGTGCAACGACCTCGGCCGTCATCTCGATCGGTGTACCCCAGACACGCGCCGTTTCAGCTGGCCATTTGTTCGTCGCATCGAGACCGAGTTTAGAGCCGAGGCCCGCGACGGGAGAGGCAAAGTCGAGATAGTCTATCGGCGTGGAGTCGACGAGCTGCATATCGCGAGCGGGGTCCGTGCGTGTGCTGAGTGCCCAAACGACGTCGGACCAGTTTCTCGCGTCGATGTCCTCGTCCACGACGATGATGTATTTCGTGTACATGAACTGGCGCAGAAACGACCAGATTCCCATCATGATGCGGCGCGCGTGACCCGGATACTCCTTACGGATACTGACGACTGCGACGCGATACGAGCAGGCCTCGCTCGGCAGAAAGAAATCGACGATCTCAGGAAACTGTGCCCGTAGGATCGGCACAAAGACGTCGTTCAGTGCCAGTGCCAGTATCGCCGGCTCATCGGGCGGGCGTCCCGTGTAGGTCGTGTGGTAGATCGGATCCGTGCGATGGGTAATGCGCTCGACGGTCATGACCGGGAATGTCTCGACCTCGTTGTAATAGCCGGTGTGATCGCCGAACGGACCTTCGGGAGCCGTGTCGCCGGGCAGGATGTGACCTTCGAGGGTGATCTCGGCTGTCGCCGGAATGACGAGATCGGAGCCCATGCAGCGCACGACGCGCGAGCGCTCGCCGCGCAACAGGCCCGCGAATGCAAACTCGGATATCGGATCGGGGATTGGTGTCACTGCCGCTAGCACACAGGCCGGATCGGCGCCGATGCTGATTGCAAGCGGAAATGGCTCGCCCGGTCGTTCGGTGACCCAGCGTTGGTGATCGACTGCGCCGCCGCGATGCGCGAGCCAGCGCATGATGATTCGGTTGCGACCGATGACCTGGGCGCGATAGATGCCGAGATTCTGGCGCGAGGCGCTTGGGGCCCTCGTCGTCGTCAAGCCCCATGTGATCAGGGGTCCGGCATCTTCCGGCCAGCAGGTTTGTATGGGCCAGTCGGCAAAGTCGACACTGTCACCTTCGATGACCACATCCCGGCAGGGCGCCGAGCGCTGCTCCCGCGGTGTCATTTTCAGGGCTTCGCGTACGAGGGGCAGCTTGTGCCAGGCGTCACCCAGGCCCTGTGGTGGCTCTGGCGTCTTGAGCGCAGCGAGCAGGCGGCCGAGCTCGGCGAACCCGGTCTCGGGATCAACGCCTAAGGCTGCTGCGATTCGCCCGGTCGTGCCGAACAGGTTCGTTAGAACGCGAGCGTTGCCGCTGCCAGCTTGCGTAAACATCAAGGCCGGCCCGCCGTTGTTGAGAACACGGCGACTAATCTCGGTGAGCTCGAGATTCGGATCGACTGGGGTATCGACGGTTGCAAGATCCCCGCTCGCCTTGAGCGCGTCGAGAAAGGCGCGAAGATCGGCAAATTGCGCCTGGGGCTTGATCCAGGGTGATTCCACTATAATTCGGTCCGGGAAATTTCGGGTGGCGCACGGCGCCTACTATGGCAAGCGAGCATTATGCAGCTTCAATTCACCAAGATGCACGGCGCCGGCAACGACTTCATGTTGTTGACGTGGCCTACGGGCACGCGACTCCCGGAGCCTGCGATCATTCGCCGTTGGGCAGACCGGCGGCGGGGCATTGGTTTCGATCAGCTTCTGGTGCTGGCCGAGGACCATGACCCCCACGTCGACGGTGAATACCGAATCTTCAACGCGGACGGGGGCGAGGTCGAGCAATGCGGTAACGGCGTGCGCTGCATCGCCGCATTCATTGCCGGCGCAAGTGAGCGAAGAACGCTCAAGCTCGCAAGCCCCAGCGGCCTCGTAGAGGCGCGGCTGCTCGGCGGCGGCGAGGTCAGCGTCAGCCTTGGTGAACCGAGTTTCGCGCCCGATCCCGCCTTCCTCGTCGGCGAAAGCGAGGCGGATCGTTACCGGCTCGCCGTCGCCAGCAGCGACGTCGAGTTCGGCGCTGTCTCGCTGGGCAATCCTCACGCCGTGATTGCTGTGGATTCGGTGGATTGCGCACCGGTCGGTATAATCGGCGAGGCGTTCCAGGATCAGCCGCTGTTCCCGAACGGCGTCAACGTTGGCTTTATGCAGATCCTTGAACGTTCGCGGATACGTTTGCGCGTGTTCGAGCGCGGTGTCGGGGAGACGCTGGCATGCGGCACCGGAGCCGCCGCGGCCGTGCTGGTCGGGCAGCGTTGGGGACAATTGGATGCGAGCGTGCACGTCGAGTTACCCGGCGGGACGCTTGGCGTGGATTGGCAGGGTCCGGGGAATCCCGTGTGGCTTTCCGGGCTAGCAACGAGCGTTTATGAGGGGCGACTAACGCTATGAGTCAAAACGAGGGCGCGCGCGTCACGACGGCGACATTGGCTGAGGAAGAGGTAGCCGAGTATTTGTCGGCTCACCCGGACTTTTTCGAACGGCACGCCAGGCTATTGAATGACCTTACGCTCTCGCACGAGATTGGCGGCGAGGCAGTGTCGCTCGTGGAGCGGCAAGTCAGCCAGTTACGCCAGCGCAGCGCGGAGCTGGAGAAGCAGCTCAAGCAGCTCGTGGGCGTGGCTAAGCTCAACGATGCGATCGTCGAGAAGATTCACAAGCTCGCACTGCGGCTTTTGGCGACGGCCGACTTCCACGAGCGGCTCGAGCTACTCGAGACCGGGCTGCGCGAGGATTTTCTTGCCGAGCGCGCCGTGCTCATTCTCTTCGAGGCCGCTGGCGAGCTGCCGGTCGCGAGCCATGCATTCGTGCGGCTCGTCGATCGCGGCGACGCTGGGCTCAAGCCCTTCGCAACGTTTCTGAAGTCGGGACGCCCGCGCTGCGGCCTCATTCGGGAACGCCAGAAAAGCTTCCTCTTTGCTGGTCACGAGACGGAGATCGGTTCAGCCGCCCTCGTACCGCTCGGTCGGAGCGCGGAGCTCGGCTTCCTCGTCATAGGGAGCGCCGACAAGGACTACTTTCACCCAGGCCAAAGTATGGATTTGCTCGGTCGGCTCGGCGAGCTCGTTGCCGTTGCGTTGACAGGACAACCGTCAGGCGCCGCGCAGCTCAGCCGAAAAGAAAGTGAGCTTTGAGCCGAATCTCAGTCGGTATTTGCGCCACCTCAAGTTCGAGCGGCGGCTGTCGCCGCATACGCTAAAGGCCTACGAGCGCGACCTGGCCTCGTTCCGCGCCTTTTGTGAGCGCGAATCGCTGGAGCCTGCGGCACTCGACTCCTACCTGATTCGGCGCTATGCGGCGCAGTGCTACCGAAAGGGCGCAAGCCCGCGAAGCCTTGCCAGACGGTTGTCGGCCGTGCGCCAGTTTCTAGGTTTTCTCGTTCAGACCGATGTAATCCCGTCTAACCCCGCTCTGCACGTACAAGCACCGAAACCGGCCCGTCGACTGCCCGCCACGCTCGATGCGGATCAGATCGCGAGTCTGCTCGCGCTCGAAGGCGATGACGAGCTAACGGTGCGCGACCGGGCGATGCTCGAGCTGCTTTATTCTTCTGGTTTGCGCCTGGCCGAGCTCGTCGGTCTCGATCTCGTCGATCTAGACATGCCTGATCGTAGCGTTCGGGTAACGGGCAAGGGCAATAAGACCCGGCTGCTGCCCGTGGGTCATCGAGCGCTCGAAGCGCTCGAGGCATGGCTTGCGCACAGGTCATCCATCGCGCGCCCCGATGAGGAGGCGCTCTTCGTTTCGCAACGCGGCACGCGTCTGGCAGCGCGAACGGTGCAGCAACGTTTGAAAGGTTGGGCAAAGCGACAACTGCGAAACGTCAGTGTTCATCCGCATATGCTCAGGCACTCGTTCGCCACGCATATGCTCGAGTCGAGCGGTAATCTTCGCGCCGTTCAGGAGTTACTCGGTCACGCGAGCATATCGACGACGCAGGTCTATACGCACCTTGATTTTCAGCATCTTGCTCAGATATACGATCAGGCACACCCACGTGCGAGGCGCAGGCCGTAGCTTGCACTCGCAACGTCGATAACAGTAGCCGACTCGAAATGAGCGATTTTCACGGTACAACTATCGTTTGCGTGCGTCGCGCTGGCCGAGTGGCCCTCGGTGGCGACGGCCAGGTCACGCTCGGCGACAAGGTCATGAAGGGCAACGCGTGCAAGGTTCGCCGCCTGCACGAGGGGCAAGTGCTTGCGGGATTCGCCGGCGGCGCAGCCGATGCCTTCACGCTATTCGAGTACTTCGAGCAGAAGCTTGGCCAGTACGGCAATCTAACTCGCGCAGCGATCGAGCTCGCAAAGGACTGGCGAACCGATCGCATGCTCCGGCGCCTCGAAGCATTGCTGGTTGTGGCCGACACAGAGCGCTCTCTGCTGATCTCCGGTACCGGAGACGTTATCGAGCCTGATCGGGACTTGATCGCGATCGGTTCGGGCGGCGCCTACGCGCAGGCGGCGGCGCAGGCGTTGCTCGACGATACCGAGCTCGATGCCCGTACGATCGTGGAAAAGGCGCTCGCAATCGCCGGAGAAATCTGCATCTACACGAACCAGCAAATCTCGATCGAGGAGCTCTAGGGCTCGTACCTGCCGCTATGTCCATGACGCCGAGGGAGATCGTCCAGGAGCTCGACAAGCACATCGTCGGGCAGCTGGAAGCGAAACGCGCTGTGGCGATCGCGTTACGCAATCGCTGGCGGCGCGCGCAGGTAGCCGAGCCGCTTCGCAGCGAGATTACGCCGAAGAACATCTTGATGATTGGCCCGACCGGTGTGGGCAAGACAGAGATTTCCCGCAGGCTAGCGCGGCTCGCCAAGGCACCGTTCATCAAGGTCGAGGCGACGAAGTTCACCGAGGTTGGCTACGTCGGCCGCGAGGTCGACTCCATCGTCCGGGATCTCGCAGACATGGCCATAAAGATGGTGCGTGAGGAGGAGCTGCACAAGGTTCGTCATCGGGCAGAGGACGCCGCGGAGGATCGCCTGCTAGATGCTCTGCTGCCGGGTTCGACCGAGAACGGCGAGACCAGCGACACACGGCAAAAGTTTCGCAAAATGCTCCGTGAGGGCCAACTCGATCAGCGTGAGGTCGAAATCGACGTACAAGCGCAGGCATTGGGCGTTGAGATCATGGCGCCGCCCGGTATGGAAGAGATGTCCAATCAGCTGCAGAGCATGTTTCAGTCAATGGCCAGCGGCAAACACCGGACGCGTAAACTCAAAGTTGCCGATGCGCTCAAGCTGCTCGTCGACGAGGAAGCCGCCAAGATGGTCGACGACGAGGAGATAAAACTTAGAGCGCTCGATGCCGTCGAGCAGGACGGCATCGTGTTTATCGACGAGATCGACAAAGTCGCCCGGCGCGCAGACGCTGTCGGTGCCGATGTCTCGCGCGAAGGTGTTCAGCGCGATCTGCTACCGCTCGTCGAAGGCTGCACGGTTAGTACGCGTTACGGCATGGTCCGCACCGACCATGTGCTGTTCATCGCGTCCGGCGCGTTCAGTACGACCAAGCCATCGGACTTGATTCCGGAGCTGCAAGGGCGGTTTCCGATCCGCGTGGAGCTCGATGCCCTGACGATCGAAGATTTCGTCAGAATACTCACGGAACCGGATGCCTCCTTGACCGAGCAATATACAGCGCTGCTTGGGACGGAGTCCGCGCGGCTCGAGTTTTCTGAGAGCGGTATTCGACGTATCGCCGAGGTCGCATTTCACGTCAATGAACGCAACGAGAACATCGGTGCGCGCCGTCTGCACACGGTGATGGAGCGGCTTCTCGAGACCGTATCGTTCGAAGCAGCCGATCGCGCTGGTCAGGGCGTCATGGTCGATGCAGCTTACGTCGACGAGCACCTCGCCGAGCTCGTTCGCGACGAAGACCTGAGCCGGTATATCCTATAGGGCCGCATCCGAGGCCCGGACACGCTAGTTCCCGGGTCGTGGATGCGCCTACAGGCATAAGACTCGATGGCGGACCCACGACAAGCCCCTATTCCGACCGCGCTCAAGCTCAAGCGGGGCTCCCGCAGTCTCGAGGCGACGTTCTCCGACGGCAGCGTTTTCGATCTGCCGGCGGAGTATCTGCGCGTGTATTCACCCTCCGCCGAGGTCACTGGTCACGGCGTCGGGGAAGGGGTGCTCGTTACCGGCAAACGGGGTGTGAATATCGAGCGTATAGAGCCCGTCGGGCGCTATGCCGTCAAGCTCGTTTTCGATGACGGTCACGATACGGGTCTCTACACCTGGGAAACGTTGTACGAGCTAGGTAGCGAGTATGGGCCGAAGTGGGAGCGCTACCTCGAGCGGCTCGAGAAGGCGGGCGAGCCGAGGCCCGCAACTTGAGGTGACGGATGAGTCACGATGAGATAGAGACGCAGGGCGTTACCGATTTCGGCTATGAGTCCGTGCCGTTGACTGAGAAGAAGGCGCGCGTCCGGGAGGTGTTCGACTCCGTGGCCGATCGCTACGACATCATGAACGATTTGATGTCGCTCGGCCTTCACCGACTGTGGAAACAGTTCACGCTGGCGCAGACAGGTCTTAGACCGGGCGACCGGGTACTCGATATCGCGGCGGGCAGCGGCGACCTCAGTATCGGATTGGCTAGACAGGTTGGGCGGACAGGTCTCGTGCTGTCTACGGACATTAACGCTCGAATGCTCTCACGCGGTAGGGATCGCCTAGTCGACGCCGGCCAGGTATCGAATGTTCGATTGGCCGTAGCCGATGCCGAGCAGCTGCCGTTTCGGTCGCGGCGCTTCGATTGCGTGACGATAGGGTTCGGCCTTAGAAACGTCACGGATAAGGCTGCGGCGCTTGCATCCATGTACCGTGTCTTGAAGCCGGGTGGGCGCGTGCTCGTTCTCGAGTTCTCCAAGCTCGTGGTCGAGTGGCTCGAGCCGCTCTACGATTTTTACAGCTTCAACGTACTCCCGCGTCTGGGTGAGCTCGTGCTCGATGACGCAGCGAGTTATCGCTATCTCGCCGAGTCCATACGCAAGCATCCCGGGCAAGAGGCACTGAAGGCGCTCATGGAAGCACAGGGCTTCGAACGCTGCCGCTATCACAATCTGTCCGGTGGCATTGTCGCCTTACATATCGGCTATCGGCTCTGAGATGGACTTGATCGCGTCATCGATCGGCGCGACAGAGCGCTATCTGAACGCGCTGCTCGAGGAGTCGACATCGGCACGCGAGCTCCTGGACACGATGCAAGATAAGAGTCTCGGGCTGCGCGTCGTTGGCCCGGAGACCGAACTTGTACTGTCGGTGCGCGGGCAATCCCTGCGTCTCGCGCGCCGTCCCGCGAACGAAGCCACCGCGGTTCTCAGCGCGACGCCGCTCGTGCTGCTGGCACTTTTGCGGCAGGGGCGCAGCGCGCGGTTGGAAGAATCCGGCGCAAGCTTCGCCGGCGATGCCGAGACACTCGAGGAATTCGTTCGCGTGTTGGAGCTTGCTCGGCCCGATCTCGAAGAGGAGCTCGCACGCTTTACCGGGGATGTCATCGCGCACGAGGTGGTTCGTGTGGGCCGCTCCGGCCGCGCGTGGACGCGGCGCGCGCTGGACGCTCTACAGCTGAACACGGCCGAGTACCTGCAAGAAGAGAGTCGAGATCTTCCCGCTCGGCAGGAGGCGGAGAGTTTTTTCCGCGACGTCGAGCAAATCCGAGACGATGTCGAGCGAGCGCTTGCACGTGCGCGTCATCTGGGGCTCAGCGCGGCCGAGAAGCCGGAGGGCGCATGCGACGACTCCGCTTAGCGCTGCGCCTGCTCGCGATACAGCGCACGCTGATCAAGCACGGGCTCGAGGAGTTCGTTTGGGCAACACATTTGTTTCGGCCAATCGGTTGGGTACGTCGCCTGATCCCGCGCCGCGCACGACGCGAAGACCTCGGCGTACGTATACGCCGATGCTTGGAGGACCTCGGTCCGATATTTGTGAAGTTCGGCCAGGCAGTCTCGACTCGACGGGATCTGTTGCCACCCGATATCGCGGACCAGCTCGCTAAGCTACAGGATCGAGTACCGCCGTTCTCAGCGGACCTTGCGGTCGCTCTAATCGAACGTGCATTGGGTGCCAGCGTAGAAGACGTCTACGCGCAATTCGATCGCGAGCCACTCGCGGCTGCTTCGATCGCTCAAGTTCACGCCGCACAGTTGCCAACGGGGGAGTCCGTCGTCGTCAAGGTTCTTAGGCCGGGCGTACATACGAGCGTCGCGCGGGACGTGGAGCTGCTCTACGCGGTCGCGCGGCTCGCGCAGCGTTATTCCCCGGATGGCCGGCGGCTGCGGCCCGTAGAGGTCGTCGGGGAGTTCGAGAAAACACTGCGTGATGAGCTCGATCTCATGCGCGAGGCTGCTAACGCCAGTCAGCTCAAGCGCAACTTCGAGGGCTCCGACAAGCTCTACGTGCCGCAGGTTTACTGGGATCACTGTCGCAATGATGTGCTCACGATTGAGCGAATCTCCGGCGTGCCGATCAGTGATATCGACGAGCTAAAGGCTCGAGGAACCAACATCCGGCGGCTCGCGCACAATGGTGTGGAGATTTTTTTTACGCAGGTCTTCGAACACAATTTTTTCCATGCTGATATGCATCCGGGAAATATCTTTGTCGACGTCGAGGATCCTGACCATCCCCGATACGTTGCCGTGGATTTTGGCATCGTCGGTAGTCTGAGCGACCGCGATCAGCTCTATCTCGCGCAGAATTTCGTCGCGTTCTTCAATCGCGACTATCGGCGCGTTGCCAAGCTGCATATCGATTCCGGCTGGGTGCCGGCGGACACCCGCCTCGCCGAGCTGGAGACTGCCGTGCGCGCTGTCTGTGAGCCGATCTTCGAAAAGCCACTCGCGGAAATTTCATTCGGACTGGTTCTGCTACGGCTCTTCGAGACGGCGCGGCAGTTCGACATGGAGATACAGCCACAGCTCGTGCTGTTGCAGAAGACGTTGCTCGCGATCGAAGGCCTTGGAAGGCAGCTCTATCCGCAGCTCAATCTCTGGGACACGGCGCAACCCGTGCTCGAGGAGTGGCTCAGAAAGCGCATGAGTCCTCGCAGGCATATCGAGCGGCTCCTCGAGCAGTGGCCGCAGATCGGCGAGGATCTCATGG
>JABAOH010028092.1_pt1 | contig 14370 bp, 13 predicted proteins | sample 7062181 | NCBI WGS metagenome assembly JABAOH01 (sample SAMN14538630, study PRJNA623070) | marine sediment metagenome | biome: marine biome [ENVO:00000428]; feature: marine pelagic biome [ENVO:01000023]; material: deep marine sediment [ENVO:00002113]; isolation source: pool of 5 deep marine... | reverse complement strand
GAAAACTGGTCCAGGTTTTATGTTAGTTTTTGAATTGACCCTGGACTGAGAAAGGAGGTTAGGATGAGTCGGAACCGATACACAGCCGAGCAGATTATTGGGATGCTTCGGGAGGCGGAGGTATGTCTTTCTCAGGGGCAGAGAGTGGGTGAGGTATGTCGGGGTTTGGGCATTACCGAGCAGACTTACTACCGGTGGCGCAGGGAGCTTGGTGGGATGAAGGTTTCTCAGGCCAGACGTCTGAAGGAGCTTCAGACGGAGAATTCTCGCTTGAAGCGGGTGGTGGCTGAGCTGACCCTGGACAAGCTGATTCTGCGGGAGGCCCTTGAGGGAAACGACTGAGTCCCGACAGGCGAAGACAGTGTGTGGGACACCTCGAGAGGAAGTTGGGTGTTTCAGAGCGGCGAGCCTGTCGGGCGATGGGTCAGTCTCGATCAACACAGCGATATGATCCAATCATCAAGGGAGATGAGGAGGTCTTAAGGGGTGAGATTGTTAGGCTCGCACGGGAGTATGGTCGCTATGGGTATCGCCGNNTGATGGATCCTGTGTCAGGCTTCGACCGACTCACCGAAACCATGTCTGGTCGTATGATTTTGTGATGGCCCGGACCCATGACGGACGGCCCATCAAAATTCTCACGGTCATTGATGAATACACCCGTAAGTGTCTGGCCATTGTGGTAGAGCGGCACTTAAGGGCTGATGATGTGCTTTTTTGCCTTACAGACCTATTTCTCAAGTACGGGACTCCCGAGTATATCCCATCGGACAACGGCGGGGAGTTCACGGCCAAAACCGTTCGTCAGTGGTTGGCCCATATGGGTGTTCAGACCCTCTACATTGAACCCGGCAGCCCCTGGGAGAACGGCTACAACGAAAGCTTCAATGGAAAACTGAGAGATGAGTTGCTCAACGGAGAGATATTCTACACCCTGAGAGAGGCCCAGGTGATGATCGAAAGATGGCGGCAACACTATAATACCATCAGACCCCACAGCGCCCTAGGATATCGTCCACCAGCACCTGAGGCAATTCTACCCCTCCTCTGGGGCCAAGTCAGTCCCCGAGGACAAAACGATAAAACTCTAACTTAAAAAGTGGTACATATTATGGGGGCAGGTCAGTCGCCCCGGTCATTTCCAAAAATGGAAAGGCCGATCTTCGCTACGCCTTGTATCAGGCAGCCATGATTGCCTCTACCAGAAACCGTGAGTTTGTCGTTTGGTTCACCCATAAGCTTCGTGACAGACAGAGGGAAAAAGGCATCCAGACCAAGATGAGAGTGAAGCTTTCTGCCAAACTCTTGATCATTGCATGGACCTTAATGAAAAAGAGGGAGCCATTGAATCCCAATTATCTAAATCTCCAGTAAGCGTCTTTTGTTTCGGCGAGAGAGCCCGTTCACCAACGTTGAGACCGTTTCGGATCTCGTGGGGGGACAGTTCAGGGCTTCTCACTGAATCTCACAATCTGGATAAGGGATGATGGGTGGCTTCCTGGGTGTTGCATACCGAATAAACGTAACGATCAGCTGGGTGATTCGCAACAGGTGAGAGACTCGCCGAATACAATGGCCAGAATCCATCGAAGAACGACCCTTGAGGGAGAAATACGCTTAATGCAAAGAGGATGTCCTATCACACCGTAATTATAAAGTTTTTTTGGTTAGTCATTTTTCTCTTGACAGGAGCGATATAGGATGTCCCCCTTTCTCCTTGAACGTGACCTTGAAGCTGTCATCCCATTGGTGGAGAAAAGGTGAGGCAGAAGGCTAAGATTTGCACGGCGAAAAATTCTTGACTTCATGGCGATTCTAATATAATGAAAAGCTGTACGAACCGTCATTTTTCCATTTTGTGACTGAATTCGTTTTTCAGTCTAGAGACAAGATGGATTTTCCCTTGAACGAGACACGCGACGCAGATGATTTTCGTGGCAATGAGAGTGGAAAATCTGCGGAAAGGAGGTGAAAAGAAACGAGTTGACCATTACGTTCGTATGGAAACCGTGAAAGGGGGGTAAGTCATGGCAACTGAAAATGTTTCAAAAGAACGTGAAAAGAGCTGGCCTATTCCAAAGGGTGATATGGGTTCCTTGGGCGTGAAGGACCTCCCACCAATCCCCTTGGGAAGGTTGTACAAACTCGGGCCGAGCATCATCGTGTTGGGCATCGCCCTTGGTGGTGGCGAGCTCATTATGTGGCCCAGGCTTACCGCACAATATGGAGCCGGTTTGATGTGGTTGGCCATTCTGGGGGTTTCATTGCAGTGGTTTATCAATGTTGAGCTCGGCCGTTATACTATTGCGACGGGCGAATCCTTCTTTACGGGCTGTTCGAGAGCGTGGAAGGGTTTTGGCTGGTTTTGGTTTGCTTCGGCCATCATTATCTATATGTGGCCCGGCTGGGCCGCGACGGGCGCAACGGCATTGGACGTGCTGTTCGGAGGAACAGGTGCCAACTGGAGATGGTGGGCTGAAGTCACCCTTCTCCTCACCGTGGTCATCCTTTTGGGCGGCCCGGTAGTCTATAATTCGGTGGAAAAGGTCACGATGTTCTTCATGGGGGCTACCGCGGTAATTCTTGTAATCTCAATAGCCCTCGTCATTACCCCTGGCGGGGTAAATGCCATGGTAAAGGGCATCTTCTTTAACGCTGGTGGGGAATGGTGGCTGCCGCCCGGAATAAACCTCTTCGCCCTGTTTGGAGCAGTTATCTACGCAGGGGCTGGAAGTTTGGGAAACCTCTCCTACACCTTTGCCGTTCAACAGAAACAATGGGGGATGGCTTCTCATATTGGGAGGGTTACAAGTCCTTTGACGGGTAAATTGGAGCCGGTGCCAACCGCGGGAAACGTATTCGAAACTACAGAGAAGAATATGGCTCTCTGGAAGAAATGGTACCCGATCATGAGGAATGATGTGACGATCTACTTCTGGCTTGCCAATGTTGTCGGAATCGTCCTCCTTGCCCACGGTGCATTAGAGGTACTGCACCCACAGGGTTTGGTTCCCAAGGGGGCCGAAATTGCTGTAACCCAGGCAAATATACTGGCTGCGAAGGCGGGGGAATTCGGAAGGGTGATATTCCTGGCCATGTCTTTCTTCATTATGTACAGCTCCCAGCTGGTGGCCCTGGATTTAGGATCCAGAATGATATCAGAAATCCTGTACACCCATACCAAGCTCAGTGAGAGATATTCCCTGAGGTCGATATATACGATCGCCCTCCTTGCCTTGCTTGTGTTTGCCGGTTTTGCCCTTTGGATTCCGACACAACCCTTTATCCTCTTTCTCATGGGGGCAGTCCTGGGAGGTTTCACGATGGCAGTCTATAGCCCCATGTTGTTGTACATAAACCTAAAGTTCCTGCCAAAAGAAATTGGTCCCAGCACCTTCATAAAGATCGGGTTAGGGATCGCTTCCGGCGTGTACATCATCTTCTCTATAGTGGTTATCCTGAACAAGGTGTTTGGAGTTGGGGCTTAGATGAAATTGGCCGAGAAGACTTTTCAAGAGGGGTCTTTCAATAGGCCCCTCTTTTTTTGTCGAAAGTGAGAGAGGGTTGGACTTACGTCACGGAGATCCCGTTCTTTTGGAATGGGTGGATATCTTACAAAAGGGACGCTCATGTGTGGGACGGTTATTGAAAACAATTGGTCGACGATGCATGGATCGAACCCATGGCCTCATTCGTGTGAGTTCTCTGCCATCTCATAACTTCATTTTCACCGCTTCCCTTTTCTTTACTCGTGCGTGTTTTCGGTTTTGCGATTTCTCCCACTCTGGGAGCGATTGCTTCTCGTCGCCCTCAGCCTCCTGAATTTAACAAATGCCCTCACGATTACAAACAACAGACCCCCCAAAAGCAAAAGGCCAAAAAGGGCATACCTCCCTCCAGCAGAGAATAACAGCATAATCAGTGAGAGAAAAATATACGCCCCGATTAACGAGGCGAGGATATGGAACATCCATTTGATTTTTCTTGAAAGGTCTTCCCTCAAAGTTAAATATCTCCCTCATTTCTTTTCGTTTTTCGGTCAGAATTGACAAGAGCGATATGATCTTTTTCGAACCACTCGAACGTCTTTCTCCATCCGATGAAAATATGGAGTTGTTCCGATTAAACCGGACACCCCTCTCACCTATTTGAGCACTCCCTGTACTCCTTTGGCGATTCCATTATCCAGGCCTTATGCGGATGGGAGCTATGATAATCGTCAAACCATTTGGCCAGCTGCTCCATCAGGCTCATTCCCGAGCTCTCTGCCTCTTCACCCATAGCCCGCTTATCCTCGGGTTTCCAACGGCGTCTGCGCGAAACCGAAGTGACCACTTCTTCCCATTTCGCCATGAAATCATCCCTCGTTCGATTTAGGGCTCGAGTCCTGTTCCAACAACTTATTTCCATCACCAGGGGTGTGCGGTGTAAACGGAAGGCTACGCCGAAACTCGCCTCAGTCCCCCCTCATTTTTGACTTCAGGTAATCAATGATGGAATAGGATCCGACAAAATGGGTGTATAGACAGTGAGGGCATTTATTCATGCCTCTAAAGGCCTTGCCACAATTCACACATAACTGCACAATGTTCTTGCACATTGCGCATTTCCTAAACTTCACTTTTGAGTAATTAAACAATATACCCAAGAGAATAGACGCACATACCCGTTCCACTATTTGGGAGAAATCTATATCCATAAAATATGCGAATTCTTTACACTTTACACATACTCCTATCTCCGCTCCACAGTCAGTACAGACGAAGGTATTGTTGAAAACGTGGTTATTACACCGAGGACATTGCATAGAATCCCTTTCATAAACTGACTGGACTTCTTCCCTGTCACCCGGAGCAAACATGTCTTTACCAATGCTAACGGTCTTGTTTCCGATAATGTGGGACGATTCGCTCCCCTTTTCGACCCTCTCTCAGGTCAATTGCCCCGCTGCGAGAAGACCTATAAGAAAACTTCCTCCTCTAAAAGGTTGAGGAAGATAGCCCTCCAGCGAGACGTATGGTATCGGGGCATTCTTGTCGGAAGGAGTAAGGGTATACCCCCTTGGGGGTTTAGAAATATCCTGGTAGTTTAAAGCCTTCTCGGATTAAACTGATTACTACGGCAAGGACAATTGCTAAAGCTGCAACTGATAAGATAATAATGATTATTCTTCTCATCCGATACCCTCTCTGCACGATGTCTAGGCATATTATGATACTCCTTGTCCATTGTCAACGGTTTTCTCATCAGATGGGTTCGCCTAGCTATTATGCCCCCTTTAGCTGCCAAGGCAGAATGTCCCGATCATGAGAGACAAAGTGAGTTTGAGGCGAATGCACTGGAGAAGGTGGCATCTTCTCAGAAGGGCATTGGAGGGGCGTCTCTCATTGAGAGAGGCAAGTGTTCCGAGTGGAGTGATAAGAAGTGATCGTGAGTGAAATCATCAAAGCTTGCTTTCTGGTGGGATGAGCCTATTCAAAAACGTCCTCCGTTCCTGATGCAAACAGTTATTCAACAACACCCCGTTCCCCACCGGGCGTAAAGGTGGACTTTGCGAGGCGTGGCCACGAATTAAAGTCCCGAGTGTTCGGGAAATCGAGTAGATTTTGTAAACCGTCTGTGATAATGTAGCAAAAAATTCTCGTTGTGTCCTGCTGCGAGGCCGATTTCTTATCCAGACAGAGGGGAGTGAGTTAGCCCGATACGGAAAGGAGAGATCCACATGAGCGGTCGAAAACTGCTTATGATACCCGGCCCGATCGATTTCGATTCTGATGTTCTTCAGGCTATGGCTCGGCCAACACCGAGTCATATGGCACCGGATTTTGTCGAAGAATTCGGACAGGTTCTGGAACGGATGCGCGAAGTGTGGCTGGCTCCGTATGGCCAGCCCTTTCTTATTGCAGGCTCTGGAACGCTTGGGATGGACCTGGCAGTGGCCAATCTGGTCGAGCCGGGTGATAGGGCCCTTCTGATTAATACTGGCTATTTTAGCGACCGAATGGGTGCTATCCTTGAGCGATATGGTTGCCAGGTGGATCAGATAGCAGCTTCTGTTGGGGAGCGTCCGGCAAGTGAAGAAGTCCAGGATGCTCTGGGCAAAAAGAGTTATAAGGTAATGGCTTTTACCCATGTCGACACGAGTACAGGGGTACGAGGAGATGCTAAAGTTTGGACACAGCTCGCCCGAGAAGCGGGTGCCCTAACCATTCTGGATGGTGTCTGCTCCATTGGTGGGGAAGAATTAAGACAGGAGGATTGGGGAGTGGATGTGGCCCTTACTGCCTCACAGAAAGCAATTGGGGTACCGCCTGGCCTGGCGCTACTCGTCGCTAGTTCCCGGGCGATGGATGCATTTCGTACACGTCGCCATCCTGTAAGCAACTATTACGCGGATTGGACCAACTGGCTACCGATCATGGAAGCTTACGAATCCAGAAAACCCGCATATTTTGCTACTCCGGCAGTAAATCTTATACTGGCCCTGAATGTCAGCTTAGCTCAGATACTGGCGGAGGGCATGGAACAGCGCTTCCGGCGCCATAGGGAAGTGAGCCAGGCAATCAAGGAAGCGGTAGCCGGGCTGGGATTGAACCAGGTGCCAACCAGAGATGAATTTGCTGCCTCGACAATGACAGCGCCCTTCTATCCTGAAGGAGTAGATAACAGTCTACTTGGTCACGCGAAAGAGGCTGGGGCAATATTCGCGGGTGGTCTACATCCTCAGATAAAGAACAAGTACTTCAGGATTGGCCATATGGGGATAACTGATTCTGGCGAGGTATTGGCCACTGTCTCCGCGCTGGAAAAGGGTCTGAAAAAGGCCGGTTACAGTTTCGAACCAGGCCGTGGCGTCGCAGCAGCACAGCGCATACTGAGCGGGTAGGCTGGAGACGTCGGGACGGCGTAAGGCATGTGAGGGTTCCTGTGTCGTGCCTAAGATCATGATGAGCCCTGAAGATGAGAAAACTGAGTGCTTCCGCGTGGGACTGAGACCGTTCCTCAATCTCGCCGCAATGAGTGGGGTCATATCTGCCTTTGATTCCAAGTCAACAGCCCAAGAAAATTCTTGACCTCCTTTTTTAGGTTTCGATTCTTAGTTATCAGGGTTTCCATTACTTCAAGAAAAGGGGGACATTGTTGAATTTGTTGACTTACTCTCCGGATGACTTTTTGAGGGTCTTGGAAATCGCCGAGATGGCGGGGCATTTGTGCCCCGGTGATCCCAGAATACCTTTACCAGTTCACAAACTCTCGGTGAATTGAGGCTGGAATTAAACCTCCGACCCGACAGGTGCACAAACAGAAGTCAAGGGAGGACCAAAGACGGGCCTGCCGGGGTATAGACCTATCATCGAGTAATTTGAACTTTTTCTTGTGACGTAGTTATTCCACAAATTCAACAACGTTATATTTAAGAGAATCAAAAGGTTACACCCTCGAGGGTAACACGAAGAGAGTTTATTACCAGTCTAGCAAAAAGAGAAACCTCCTGTTAAGAGAAAAGGTAACGAACCACAAAACCCTTAACAAGGAGGTTTCAAATGAAGCAAAAAAATCGTACCAGACTGGAAGAGTTTCGTCAATTGAGACAAGACGTTCGAGGATCAGAGGGCGCCTCTTGTCAAGCCCCTTCTTTCGTTATTGGCTAGGTCACATAATTCCTCCTTTCTGCGGTTGATCGAGCTGGCGATTTCCTGACACGTGAGGCTCCTATTTGCTTCGAAGAACCAACATTCGCTGCAGGTGAAACTGTTGATAACTAACTGACATAAACACTTTGGAGCGGTTCCCAGAAGTGTTGATTTCCCCCGGAAATAAACAGCTTCAGGCAAGACCGGGATTCGTCGATATCATCTTGAATTCATTGCATGCGGATCTCTCTGCGTCGCTCAACCTAGCACCCCAATGTTTCCCATTCCAAATGCCATCGACTATTGCTGTAGGTGCTTCGTTAACCAGTCAACAGCATATGGGATTACCTCATCGAGAAAATTGGCACAGCAGTGCTCACCGGTAGGGTAGTATTGCAACTCCTTTTCTCCAACCGCCCAATCCATGATGTAATCCGCGTGCTCCTTGGGGTTGGGGATTATTCTGTCTCTGCCTCCTTGAAAGAAAAGCAGGGGCCGATCTAGGGGTGGAGCCTTCCGAATGTCTACTAACTCCCATACTGCTCCGGCTTCTTCAATGCTTTCAAAACCCATTACGTGCAAGAGATCCCTAATCCAAATCGGATTTATTCTCCCTAACCTAGATGGTTTAGGGAGGTAGCCGGGACCGCCATTTCCGACAGCACAGCGGATTCTCCTATCAAAAGCAGCCGCACGGGGTGAGAGATAACCCCCAAAACTCATACCGTAGGTAGCTATCCTTGTAAGATCCAGCTCGTAGTCGTTGTTTCTCTCAAACCAGTCTATGACGGCAGTGACCACCCTTTCATAGTCGGGAAGCAGTTTCACGTCCTCCCACATCTCTCCCTGCCCAGGGCCATCAAAGGCGAAAGAGTTCAATCCAGCATCCAAGAACAGATCTCCCAGCCAGTGATTTTCGACCTCTTTGATATTGTCCAGTCCATTGATTTGGATTACGAGAGGTCTCTTCGGTAAACCCGCAACCCTCAGGTATCCGGGTATGACAGTCTCTCCAAACGGGATTTCGATCTTTACCGGTCTGAGCCTCTCGCCGTACAGCGCAATGGCCCTCTGGTAGTTCTCCCTTGCTCTTTTCTGAGCGTTGTTCTTTTGCTCAATATCTATGAAGTAGATGTGTTGGCCGATGTGAAAACATCCGGCAGCCTCGTGAAAGATATATCTAGCGCTGTAGGTATTGCCTCCCGATAAGGATTCTTCCCCGAGGCTTTCGAGGGTCTGTCCCTCTTTGGACCATTCAGAGCACCAATGATAAAAGCTCTTTATTCGTCTCACTACTCTACGAACCCTGTCCAGATTCACTCCACAAACCAAAAATCGACTGTACCAGTGTTTATAGACCCGCTCTTCATTGAATATGAAGCGATAGATTATCTTCTCTCTGACTGATAGTCTCTTCATCCCTACCAAGCCTTCCTAGCGTGATGGTGGAACTGAAAAAGCGGATCCCCTTATCCCTTAGAAACGAACTCGAGATCCGCTCAGCTTCCACTGTGACCGGTTTTTGCCTGGCGACCAGACAAAGGTCAAACCCATATTAGCAGATCCCCGAGTCAAGTCAATCTTCTTTTCCACCCTCCTGAGGGAAAAAGCAGGCGCGTTTAATGCTCTCAAGAAACTTGACGGTATTTCGTAAGTTATTGATGGCTATAAGAAAATTGGTTTTCAGGGGGGATAGCGACGTGGAAGTAGGTTGGAAAAGAAACAACAATACCTCGACGCGTCAATAGCTAAACCGCGCCTGTATGCGAGGAGTATGATCATCCAGCCGAGGTTGGTCTCTATAGATAATCTCTCAAACGGGATAGCCCCGAGGGCTTCACCAATGCGCTAACCATGCGACCTCGGACCAAGCTCCTAAACGCGGGGTTGGAACCACCAGGGACATATCGGTCATAGCTGCTGGATGAATTGTTGTGAGGTAAGATAACCGCGAGAACCGCGGTCTGTCAAGTTTCTCTCATTCGCTAACTCAGGCGCGAACGCGGTTGAGTTCCTTGCTCTCAAGAAACTGCCGGCCTAAGTTCGTGGTTTTGAATGAGTTCGAATCCCAGGAGTCGCGCTCTGCTCGGCCCTTACGCCGGGGAAGAGGCAGTTTCTTCCGCGTATAACGTACACCGCAGTGGAGGTGTGCGTCCTTTGCTAACTGAGATCCTCTATTCGTATCGCCCCGCATTACTTACAATTTCAGATTCAAATAAACGGAGTCCTACTTTGCCCCAGATGCGCTATAGTATCTTGTATCTTACACCTTGGCTAGGAAGAGGGAAGCCAAAAGCTCCCTTGGAACTTGTGATCTTATCCCCCTTGGTATACACTGCAATTCAGTGATTCCCGACAATTAACCACCTCGAAACACTTCTTCACTCACTCTCAAATCCCCAGAGGGGTAACTCCATGACCACTGAGCGCTACGGACGAAAGCTCACCGCAATCCTCAGTGCGGATGTCAAAGGCTACAGTCGTCTTATGGGCGAGGATGAAGAGGCAACCATCCGAACACTGACCGCCTATAGAGAGGTGATAGCTAACCTGATCCAGAAGCATCGGGGCCGGGTGGTAGATTCTCCTGGGGATAATGTGTTGGCGGAGTTCACGAGTGTGGTGGATGCGGTACGTTGTGCGGTAGAGATCCAGGAGTAGCTCAAAGCCAGGAACGCAGAGGTGCCGGAAAACCGGAAGATGGAGTTTCGCATTGGGGTCAACCTTGGCGATGTAATCGAAGAGGGAGAGCGGATCTACGGAGATGGCGTCAATATCGCTGCTCGGGTAGAGGGGTTGGCCGAAGGTGGAGGCATCTCCATTTCTGGAACTGTGTATGACCATATCGAAAACAAGCTGGCTTTGGGTTATGAGTTCCTTGGCGAACACACGGTCAAGGACATCAAGAAGCCGGTGCGGGTTTATCGGGTCTTGATGGAGCCAAGGATCACGGTCGCTGGCAAAGAGGAGAAAGTACTTCCATTGCCTGAGGAATCTTCTCTTGCTGTCCTTCCCTTTGCGAACATGAGCGGTGACTCAGAGCAGGAGTATTTCAGCGACGGTTTAACCGAGGAGATCATTACGGCCCTCTCCAAGGTCGATAAGATGTTTGTGATTGCCGGCAACTCGACGTTTAGTTACAAGGGAAAGCCGGTAAAGGTGCAGCAGGTGGGTGAGGAACTTGGTGTACGGTATGTTCTGGAGGGAAGTGTTCGCAAGGCAGGAGATCGGGTGCGAATTACTGCCCAGCTAATAGATGCTCTTACGGGGCATCATCTGTGGGCAGAGCGCTATGATCGGAAACTGGAAGACATATTTGCTCTCCAAGATGAGATTACGATGAGGATCCTTACGGCACTGCGCTTGACGCTGACCGAGGGGGAACAAGCCCGGGTGTATGATAAAGGTACGGAAAACCTCGATTCCTTTTTGAAGGTTTTGCAAGGGATGCACCATTTCTTGCGTTTCAATGAAGATGATAATGTTGTGGCCCGGCAGATGTTTTGGGAAGCTATTCCTTTAGACCCGAAGAACCCAATGGCTTACACGATGCTGGGTTGGACCCACGTGATGGGAGTGTGGTATGGCTCGAGTGAGTCTCCCGGAAAGTCTGTGGAGCGGGCATCCGAACTGGCGCAAAAGGCTATTGCTCTCGATGACACCCAGGATTATGCCCACTCCTTATTGGGCAATATCTACCTTATAATGCGACAGTATGAGATGGCGATTGCTGAAGGGGAACGGGCCATTGCTCTCAACCCTAATGGAGCTCATGCCCAGGCACATTTGGCTGTGACTCTGACCTATGCGGGTAGGCCGGTAGAAGCCATTGCGCTATTTGAGAAGGCAATGCGTCTCAACCCGATGCCTCCGAACTGGTACCTGAACTTCCTAGCCCTCGCCTATCGCCTTACGGGAGACTATGAGGAGTCGATCGCAAATCTAAAGAAAGTGCTCCAACGTAACCCTGACGATCTCATCGCTCACCTTAACCTGGCCGCCAGTTATAGTATGGCAGGCCGGGAGGAGGAGGCGCGTGCGGAAGTCGCAGAAGCCCTCAGAATATATCCCAAGTACTCCGTGGAGCATTTTGCAAAGACACTCCCCTATAGGAATCAAGCCGAAACAGAGCTCGTAATTGGCGCGTTGCGCAAGGCGGGATTGAAGTAGCGTGGACGAGAGGCAAAGGGCCTTGACTTAATGGTTTGGATGTCCCTCTCAAAGGGAACGATTTCTTCTTCTATGAGGGCGCCTCTTGTCAAGCCCCTTTTTACGTCATTGGCTATTCAACTCGATCTCCCCTTTTTGTGGTTAATCGAGCTAGTGGTTTCCGGATAAGTGAGGACCCTGTTTGCGTCGCACGAACTTCTATCCGTGGTAGATGGACAGCTAGTAGATGTGGTAGCCCAAGTTTCGATTGCTAAACTGAAACACGCCGAATGGCCTATCCTCGTTCCATACCATATTTCAGAAACAAATAAACACACCGGGCCACCAATGAAAGCAATCCAGCGTGATATGAACGATTTGCGGAAGAAATAAACGGAATCCAACACGCCTGAAAACCGACAATGTCATCTTGTATTCGTCAGAATCGGAGCGCTGGGATTCAAGATCTGAAATGAATATTTGAATTTATTTGAGAGGTGACAAAGTCAACATCCATAACAATAAACGCAACTTTAGCCTTTCGAATGGGGAGTTTAGATATCACAGGTTTTGAGGGCCGCTAATTCGTACAGATATGTTGGAGATATCGCAATTTTAAACTTTGAACATTAGGTCTGTTTCTACCGCTCCAACGACTTTTCCCGAACAGATGCATTCTATCCTTAACAACTCAACCATGGATGCTCTCTACCACAAAGCGCTGCTTCGACGAAAGATACACGCTGATCAGTAGATGTAATGCTCCTGTCCCAATACAAACTGACTGCCGCAGCTACAATCTGCCAATGATTGAAATCCTCCAAGCTGGAAGGTCGCAACTCGTCGTACCGACGAAAAAACGTATCCCAGAACCGCTGCCACATAAGCTGCACATGCTCAGGAGCTCCCATCTCATCTATCATGCTAAGCCACATCCATGATATCAGCCAGGTGCGCGCGTGGTCTGCCAAAGGGCTACCACGAGTTCCTATTGCCCAATCAATGACCATCGGACCCTGTAAAGACACGATGATGTTGTTGGGATAAAAGTCGTTGTGGCATAACACCCCGCCTGCTGGTAATCCATTCAACACATCCAGTACGGCGTTGCGAGTCCTTTCCTCTAAAGGATCCGCTTGGTGTATGGACCAGGTGAGGAGTTCTATGAGAAGCGGAAGTTCAGTGACCTCTGTTGAATGGATCCGTGCGTGAAGCTCCGCAGCTTGTTGGGCGCAGTACTCGACCTCGTTAGGGTGATCTTCGAGATACTCGGTCATTGTGGGACCATCGACCCGCTTAAAGACGATACCTTCCCGCTCACCGACCTCAATCAGACCATCAATGACTTCTGGAACAGGGAGACTCGCTTTGTGCGCAACCCTTGTAGCGGCGACTTCATTTGCATGCCATGGGTCACGCTCCGGAAAAAGCTTCAGAACGTGACCGATACCCCAGGCATATACATCAGCAGTTGCCCCCTTTGCAAGTAGCGATGCTTTTTCAATAGAGTCAATAGACTCCATATTTAGAACTCCTCGAACTAAGCCCAGGTGCAGATACAGGAATGTAAGGTCAAACAAGGATGTTAATTCCAGATTTCTCGCCAAAAAACCAACTATCAGCCGGCTACAGATACATTGAGAATATCACAAGAATAAGAAAACCTGTGATATGCAATGAAATCAGCCCAAGATTTGACGGATTTAAGACTTGAGGTATTTTGCAATATCTGGAGTCCGCAAAGGGGAAGATACCATCAGGATATCGAAAGCTCAACGCTTACGAAGAGACCCACAGGAGATTTCAAATCGGTCGGAATGAATGGAAAGCAGCAAGTCATCATGACCACATGGTCCGTAAGGTCAGATCCCACTAATGAACCGCTGTCGAAGTTTCGAATACTCCTAAGAATCAAAAATGTAAGTGGCCGATTTTATTGGGAAGAAATTTTTGATTCTTACGCGTATAACGCAGATCACACCGGGTGTGCGACCTTTGCTAACGAGACTGTCGAAAAAGTCCAATTTTGCCATTTTCGCAAAATTCACCCGTAGTAATTTCANNAGTAATTTCAAGTACTTACAACTCCGAGAATCTTAGTTTCAGGGTTTTTCGACAGTCTCAACTGAAATAGAAACCCCCCACCCATGCCGAAAACTCACGAATTGCGTTTGAAATATTGCATGAGTTATGGGATTTCGATCTCTTTCCTCAATTACCCTTCTTCGCTCTTATCATACCAGAGGTCTATTGACAACATCCCTGGAAAATCGTAAACGTGGAGTCAACTCAGTCTGCTTTAGTGATCGAAAGATCAAGGAGGAGATGAAATGGATAGAGTCGGAAAGAGTGTGTTGCTTGCGATCCTGTCGCTGTTTCTCGCGGGATGTGCCTTCCTGGCGGCGGGGGGGATGGGCGCTGGGACCTACGCTATCGTCCGGGGAGACCTCGCGAGGCTCTACGGCGTGGACTATGACAGAGCCTGGGAAGCTGCTTTCTTGACGCTGGAAGAGATGGAAATGACGGTTGTTGATAAGACCGAGGGCGAGAGGTCAGGCAAGATTGTGGCTAAGAGGCTTGACGAGAG
>JABAOH010001681.1_pt5 | contig 14370 bp, 13 predicted proteins | sample 7062181 | NCBI WGS metagenome assembly JABAOH01 (sample SAMN14538630, study PRJNA623070) | marine sediment metagenome | biome: marine biome [ENVO:00000428]; feature: marine pelagic biome [ENVO:01000023]; material: deep marine sediment [ENVO:00002113]; isolation source: pool of 5 deep marine... | reverse complement strand
AAGGCGCGGCTTTCCCCTGCCTCTTCATCCTCGAGGGGTCCCCACCGCTTCCGCAACGTCGCTCAGAGACAGCAGGCCTCCCATAAATTGGGGAAACTCCTCGATTCAGAAGCAGTTGACAAGACGTGCAATCATAGACAAAAAAACCTGTTGACATGTATACGTATGTTTAGTATAATGGATGCGTCTCATCATGGCTCTGCGTATGTCCGGAGCAAGGACGACATGGCCAGAACACAGGACCAGCGTGGGGGAAACGATGATCTATTCAGTGGATGAACCTGTCGAAGTGATCGCACTCTTTAGGAAGGGAGGGATAAAACCGATCCGCTTTTTGTGGAGAGGCATGACCTATCGTGTCAAGGAAATCACTTTCAAGTGGAAGGATCGGGAGGGAGGAACAGCGATCTATCACTACGGCGTCTCAGACGGCTCCAACGCTTTTCAGTTGGGGTACCATTCAGAGTATCTTACCTGGAAACTCGAAGCCGTCGATCTGGAGGGATGAGCCTGTCGCCTCTCCCCCTGCCCGGCTGTCACTCCTACCTTTGGCAAACAAGATAGAAGAGATTTCTACAGCCTCTCAGGTGCGCAAAGACTCTTCTCACTTACGGCAGTCCGACCGCAGTTCAGGCACACGTAATTGGCGTTTCGCACGAGGTTCTTATACTCGTTCTTGTTCGTGCCGATGTAGTCGAGATTCATGAGGAGACAAAGATGTTGCTCATGATCTGGATGAGGCATCTTGATTTCAGCCATTCTCCATTACCCCCTTTGGTTTGATATCGGTATTCAAAAGGACTCAGCCCGAGTCATCGCGAGGACACGAAGGGATTCTAACAATCCCCTGCCTTTAAAATCAATGAGAATTGGAATAGGGCCACAGGCCACTCCCCTAACCGAATGGACCCCACGGGGCGTGGTTTGCGGAAGCCTCCTGTCTCTGAGCGACGTTGCGGANNGAGGGCGAAAGGGTCACCGCGTGAGCCCAGGAGTGAAGGGAGAGGAGGCTTCCGCAAAAATGGGGGAACTCCTCTCCGATTTTTCAGGTTGACAAGTTTTTGGGGCTAGCATAAATTCAATATTGATAAAGCGAATGAAGTATTGATAATACAGTACCGTGGAAAGAAGCGTTCAGCAGAAAATCAAAACGTACAGACAACAACGTGGCCTCACTCTGAAGCAGCTCGCGGAAAAAGCGGGCTGCACCCAATCCTATATCTCCCAGCTTGAAAAAGGGCTCACCATGCCCTCTCTCTCCATGCTCGGTAAGCTCAGCGCGGCACTAGATATCAAGGTGGTTGATCTCTTCGGCGAAGTTTCGAACGGAGGAGAGAATAACTGGCTTTTGCGAAAAGGAGATCGAAGGAATATCGCCTACCCAGATGGGAAGGTCTCCAGCGAGATGTTGGTGACGAGGGTTTCGGGAAAGAGGATGGAACCATTAATGAGCATTATCGAACCAGGAGGAACCTCTGACACAGCGGAAGGGATGTCCCATCCAGTGGGTACGGAGGAGTTCATCCTGGTTTTGAAAGGGGAGATTGACTTCCAGATCGATGGCAGAAATATGCTGCTTCGTGAGGGAGATACCCTCTATTTTGACGGGAATTTGCCGCATCGCTGGGAGAACCACGGGAGGAAGACAGCTCGGGTACTTTTCGTTTTTGCTCCCCCCACGTGGTAGGGAGATGAAGAGGAGATTAGATGGAGACGGAAAAGAAGACATACCATTTTTTGGGGAAGGATTTTCCAAGGAAGGATGGCGTCGCTCGGGTGACGGGTAGAGAAACCTATCCATCCGATATTTACTTTGAGGGAATGCTCCATGGCCGAATACTCCGCAGCCCCTATCCCCACGCCCGGGTCAAGAGCATCGATTTTTCGGAAGCGGAGAAAATGGGGGCTGTATGCTTGAGCTTTGAGGATGTTCCCAAGAAGCACTTCAATGTTCGTCAGGTTTCAATACCTCGAAGTACTCTGAAAGATTGGCAGGTGCTGACTGACCACGTGAGACAGATTGGCGATCCATTCGGTGCTCTGGCCGCGGAAACCGAAGAACTGGCGGTGAAGGCTGGCGAGGCGGTAAAGGTCGAATGGGAGGTGCTTCCCTCCTATCTCACTATGGACGACGCCCTCGCTGCCAAGGAAAACCTCATCCACGAAGAGGTGTATCAGGAAGACAGGGGGATCATTATTCAGAACAATATTGCCTGCACGAGAGAGGTCGTTGAGGGGGACGTGAACAAGGGGTTCAAAGAGGCGGACGTCATCGTGGAGAATGAGTTTGTGACCTCGAGGGTCTATCATGCCCAGTTGGAACCCAAAGCCTGTGTTTGTCGTCCAGAGCCGGACGGGGGAGTCACGGTCTGGCCAGCGACCCAGGCGCTCCACAATACCCGAATCCTGATCGGGGATATTTTTGATATTCCCCTGAACAAAGTGAACGTTGTTCGGATCGCCGTGGGGGGGCATTTTGGCTCTGGAATCCATACAAATCCCGTGAATCTGATTACGGCGGCTTTGGCCCTGAAAGCCGGTAAACCGGTCAAGATCGTCCAGTCGCGCGAGGAAGACATGTATGACCATGCCAAGTATCCAACGCGCTATACTCTGAAGGTGGGAGCGAGAAAGGACGGGACTCTGGTCGCTGGACAGATGAAGGCCTACGTGGATATCGGGTCGCACCACATTCAGGCTTTAGCCTTTCTGGGTGTTCTCGCCGGGTGGTGGCACTCCCTTTACCGGTTGCCCAACATGAAGTATGAGGGGATGGCGGTCTATACCAATAAAGCCCCCGCCTGTGCGATGCAGGGATACGGCGCGCCCCAAGTGACTTTCGGGGTGGAAACGACCATGAACATGCTGGCAGAGAAACTGGATATGAATCCAATTGAGCTGCGGGTAAAGAACTATGTGGGTCTGGGGGAAGTATTCTGGGGGCAGGGGCCGACCATCCGTTCTGTCATCCATTCCGATGGGGTAAAAGAACTCCTTTACAAGGGAGCGGAGCTCAGCGACTGGGAAAACCGGGGCGATCCGAAGTCTAAGACAGGCCGTTACAGAAGGGGTATCGGCTTTGCGAGGGGGTTTCATACCTCGGGAACTGGAGCACCGGTTCCGGGGGAGGTCAAAGATTACAGCACTGCCCAAGTGAAGGTGAACGAGGACGGGTCAATCGATGTGTTGACCGCCCTGATGGATCATGGAGGAGGAACCCTTGACGCGGTGGCAAAACTGGTGGCCGAGGAGTTTGGCGTGCCCTTTGAAAAGGTGGGGATCTCTCCGGCGGATACCCGTTCAACCGGTTACGATGTCTGTACCCATGCGACGAGAGGTGTGTACTGCGGGGGCGGTGCGGCTCTCGCAGTCGCGCGGGAAGCGAAAAACGTACTCTTGGGATTTGCTTCCAGGATTCTCGATGCCCCGGTGGACTCGTTGAAAGTCAAACCGGATGCGGAAAAGGGTCAAGGGGTGATCTATGTGGAGGGGATGCCGGGAAAGAATATCACGATACGAGAAGTCGCGCAGACGGCTATGAACAAAGACTGGGGCACGGCAATCGCGGCCAGAAGCGTCCGTATGGTTAACTGCCCGCCGTGTTTCACCACCTACTTTGTGGAGGTCGAGGTCGATATGGAAACGGGCCGTGTCAAGATTGAAAAAGTGGTGGCCGGAAGCGATGCCGGTGTGGTCATCAATCCCACCCTGGCCCGGGGACAGCTTCACGGTGGTTTCTATCGGGGCGCTGGGATGGCGCTNNGCAGCAGATCTGCCCGGTCCGGAAAACATCCAGACATTCTTCGCAGGCACCCATGAGCCCACAGGTCCGATGGGGGCAAAAGGGATTGGCGAGTCAGCCGTGAATCCGGTTCCAGCAGCGGTTGCCCTGGCGATCCAGAATGCCACGGGTATCTACTTTACCAAGTTGCCGATCCTGCCCGAGAACATCTTTGAAGCGATATTGGGGGATTGAGGAGAGACCCATGTCTAATTCCCAGGTAATCACCCATGACTTTGATTATTACAGTCCGAAAACTCTAGAAGAGGCACTTAAAGACCTACGGGCAGAGGGGGCACGGGTTCTCGCCGGTGGAACGGACATCTTGAATGAAATCAAGACGGGGTGGCAGGCGCCAGAGGCGCTCGTCTACATTCTTGGGATCAGCGACCTCGATGTCTTGGACTGGCGCGACGGGTTGAGAATCGGATCTGCGACATTATGGTCCAAGCTCGAGGAGGATGACCGGGTAAAACAGAAATATCCTGCCCTCTACGACGCCGTGAAAAGCATGGGAGCCGTCCAGATAAGGAACATGGCGACGCTGACTGGGAACATCTGCACCGCTTCTCCGGGAGCAGATTCTGCGCCGCCACTGATGGCACTGAGCGCCCAGGTAGAGATCAGCCGGATGAATCAGAGGGGACGGATCGAGAAAAGGGTACTCGCCCTGGAAGATTTTTTCACCGGTCCCAGGAAGACCGCGCTCGAACCGGGGGAGTTGGTTACTGCCATATCAATCCCTGAACCTCCTGCCTCTTCGGGTTCAGCCTTTCGAAAGATTGCGCGGGTCACACTGAGTATCGCCAAAATAAACTGTGCCGTTTATGTGGAGCGTAAAGGCAAAATATGTGCGAAGGTGCGGGCGGCTCTTGGAGGCGTGGCACCGAGGCCGGTGCGGGCTTTTACGTTTGAGAAAAGCCTGACTGGAGGAGAACTGACTTCAAGTTCAATGGCCCGGGCAGCGGAAACCTTGACTGAAGACATTTCTCCGCGGACCGCCCGATCCACGGCGGCGTATAAGACACACGCTGCCCGGTTTCTGATTCAGGATACCCTGGAGGCAGCCTGGAAGAGATCTGGGGGAGAGCTGAAGTGATGAAAATACCCATTGTGCTTAAGGTTAACGGTCGGGAGTATTCTCTGGAGGTGAAGCCCAATGAAATCCTTTTGAACGTGCTTCGGAATCGGCTTCACCTGACGGGTACCAAGTATGGGTGTGGCATCGGCGAATGTGGCGCCTGTATGGTCCTCCTAAACGGGAGGGCGATCGCGTCGTGCCAGACCCTGGCGGTCTCCCAATCCGGTAAGGAAATCACGACCATTGAAGGCCTGTCCGCAAATGGCACGCTTCATCCTTTGCAAGAGGCCTTTTTAGAGGAAGGGGCCGTGCAATGTGGATACTGCACTTCAGGGATGATACTTTCAGCCAAAGCGCTGTTGGAGAAGAAACCAGATCCCACGACCCATGAAATTAAAGAAGCGATCCGGGGGAACCTCTGCCGGTGTACAGGATATGCGAACATCATCAGTGCAGTAAAGAAAGGCGCGAAAAGAATGAGAGAGGGTCACCGGGAATAAGTGTGGAGGGTGGCCCATCCCGCCGCAGGCGGGATCGCTCGGGAATAAGTGAGTCTGTTCGGTTGTTGATACAAAAAAACTTGGACGAACCTTCTGGTTTGTGATAAGAGTATGGGTCTTCGGAATCTGAGGAAATGCGTCTCATTATGAAGAGAGCTCAATTCGAAAGGAGGAGAAGGAATGCACTCGGTGACTGGGAAGATGCTCACGATTAACCTCAAGCGTGGCGACATGAAAACAGAAGCTATCCCTGAGTCGATTTATAGAGAATATCTCGGTGGATATGGAATGGGGGTTCGTTTCTTGATGGAAAAGATGGATCCCAAAACCGACCCGTTGGGACCTGGGAACATTTTTGGCCTCGCGACGGGATATTTGACCGGGACGGGTGCGTACATTGCCTCTCGATTCATGGTGTTCGGAAAATCCCCTTTGACAAAAGGCTGGGGAGACGCCAACTGTGGGGGACATTTCGGGAAGAAAATGAAAAATGCGGGGTTTGACATCGTCCTCTTTGAAGAGATATCTCCTGAACCCGTTTATCTTTTCATCAACGAAGGCGCCCCGCAACTGCTGAAGGCAGATCGTCTTTGGGGGAAAGACTGTTATGAGACTGAAGATCTCCTAAAAGAGATTCACGGTAAAGATTGCGAAGTGGCGTGTATCGGGCCGGCGGGTGAAAAGATGTCTGCCATCGCCGGCATATCGACCGATAAAGGGCGGTTCGCCGCTCGATCCGGCCTGGGCGGAGTCATGGGTTCGAAACAATTGAAAGCCGTGGTCGTGAAGGGAAATGCCCCAATAACCGTTGCCGAGTCGGAAAAGATGAAGGAATTGAAAAAGAAGTACCTTCCTGTGTTTCAGGATGGCCTGGCAAAAGAGCTTTCCAAGAAAGGGACCCCCTTTTTCTATGAGGGTTGTTTGAACATCGGCGACACCCCTGTGAAGAACTGGTCTTCTTCTGTAGAGGAGGTCAAAGATCCGGAGGGCCTTTATGCAGAAAAGATCCTCGAGTATCAGGTCAAGCGTTACGCCTGTAGTGGCTGTCCCATCGGTTGCGGCGGGCATTTGAAGCTCGACAAGGGGGCCTATAAGACGGAAACCCTCGTCCACAAGGTCGAGTACGAGACGCTTTCCATGCTTGGACCAAATCTCCTTAACGAGAATCTCGAGTCCTTGATCAAGATCAACGACCTCTGCAACCGCTACGGCCTCGACACGATTAGCTGTGGAGGACTCTGTGGGTTCGCCATCGAGTGTTTTGAAAACAGCATCATCGACAAAGAGCAGACCGACGGTCTTGAACTGAGATGGGGAAATACAGAGGCCATTGTTTCCCTCGTGGAGAAGATCGGGAAGGCCGAGGGCGTCGGCGAGGTGCTCGCAAAAGGTTTTGAGGAGTCGGTCGAAGCATTCGGGAAAGAGTCCGAGAAGTATGCGATGGCCGTAAAAAATGAGGGGCTTCCAGCCCATGATCCGCGGTGGGAGCCAGGCCTCGCTTTGACCTACTATTCAGACCCGACGCCTGCGAGGCACACCCAGGGTTCTACCACATTTCCCGTTGCGGGATACAAACAGCCAGAATTTTCAAAGGAGAATCTATCGGACAGAGCAAAATGCCATAAAGACAATGTGAACTTGATCCATGCCTTGAATTCGGCCGGTCTCTGTTTGTTCGGGTACATCGTTTTGGATTACAAGGCTATCCCGGAGTTCCTGGAGGCTGTGGATGGTCACCCATGGAGCGTCGAGGAGTTCCAGAAGGTTGGATTCAGAATATCCGTTTTGAGACACCTGTTCAATCTGAAAGCGGGTATCAACTTTAGAGACATGAAATTTCCAGACAGGGTGCTGGGGAATCCGCCTCTGGAAACGGGTCCCATCAAAGGCACCAAGATAGACCTGAATCTCATGGTGGAGGAGTACCTCGGGGAACTGGGCTTCGATCAGAAGACAACATCCCCGGACAAGAAGCTGTTAGAAGAACTGAACATTGCGGAGTTCTCGTGACGGAAGAGAGGAGAGCATGATGAAGGAGGATAGGAAATTTGATACCCAAGAGCTCTGGCGTAGGGATCTAGAACACTGCATCCATCCATGGACGGATTTTTCTACGTTTAAAGAGGAAGGCTCTCTCATTATGGCCGAGTCAGACGGGGCCTATGTGGTGGATTCAGACGGGCGGCGTTATCTCGACGGCATCGGCGGGCTCTGGTGTATTAACATCGGTTACGGCCGTGAGGAGATGGCGGAGGCCATTGCAGAACAGATCCGACAGATTCCCTACTTTTCGACCTTCACCCATCTGATTACGCCACCGGCAGCCACACTGGCCGCAAAGCTTGCGGACTTGGCGCCTGGCCCGTTGAATCACGTCTTTTTCGGGACGGGCGGTTCGATGGCCAATGAAACGGCTGTCCGGGTGATCCACTTCTACTTTAACCGGCTTGGGAAAAAGAATAAAAAGCAGATCATCGCACGAACTGACGGTTACCACGGAAGCACGTACCTGACCATGTCGATGACAGGAGTTGCGTTTGATCATATAGGTTTTGACATCATCAAGGATTCTATCCACCATATCCCGGCACCCAATGTGTACCGCCGTCCGGATGGGATGACGGTTGAGGAATTCTGTGACCAGAAGGTGGCCGATCTGGAGAATAAGATCCTTGAATTGGGTCCAGAAAACGTGGCCTGCTTTATCGCCGAACCGATCATGGGTGCAGGCGGGGTGATCGTGCCCCCACCGGGTTACCATCGGCGCACCAAGGAGGTGTGCAAGAAATATGGGGTGCTCTATATATCTGATGAGGTGGTTACCGCCTTTGGACGACTGGGAGAGATGTTTGCCTCAGAATCGGTTTTTGATATGACACCCGATGTGATTGTATGCGCCAAAGGAATCACCTCAGGCTACGTGCCTTTGGGGGCCACCCTTTTTTCGGATGAAATCTATGATGTGATCAGCGTTCCCCAGGCAAAAGGTGCGCTCTTTACGCATGGCTTTACCTACTCTGGACATGCCGTCAGTTGTGCAGCCGGGCTCAAGAACATAGAAATTCTGGAGCGCGAAGATATCTGTGGACATGTTCGCGAAGTTGGTCCGTATTTCGAGGAGCAACTGGCCACGCTTCTCGATCTGCCCATTGTGGGCGATGTTCGCGGGAAAGACTTTATGATGTGTGTGGAAAACGTGGCCAACAAGGAGACCAAGGAACTCCTTCCTGCAGAGGCGAAGATTGGCCATCGGATTGCACAACACGCTCAGAATCGAGGACTGATGGTCCGGCCACTGGCACACCTCAACATTCTGTCACCACCTCTCATCCTCTCCAAGGAGCAGATTGATTTCATTGTGGAGACACTCCGGGAGAGTATCACTGCCACCATGGACGATTTGGTGCGAGAGGGCCTCTGGAAATAAACGACCAGAGCATATGGAGAAGCAAAGGGAGACGTCACCCCCCTTGGGACCTGTTGAAACTCATGGAATTTCTCGTTGACAAGCTCAGCGAGAGTAATATATAAAGGGGCTTCAGCACTGCTTAGGTTTTTGCCTTTTTAATCCTCGCCTTCGAAATTCTGTTTATAAAGTTGGATGCTTATCACAGTTGAAACTACGGTGAAGGAGGGATCTCATGGCAGACTTCTATGAGGAATATGTCAAAAGGACACCAACATCTGGGAAAGAGGCAGCACGGGCCCAGGCCATCATACCCGGAGGCGTTGGAAGTGCCATCCAGTTCTGGCCACCGTACCCCATCTTTGTTAAGGACAGCAAAGGGGCCTACGTGTGGGATCTCGATGACAACAAGTACATCGACTACTGCATGTGCTATGCCGCCATGATTCCCGGCCACGCGAACCCGGTCATCGCCGAGGCCATTAACGAACAAACGAAAAAAGGGACCTTGTATGGGCTCAGTGGAACCACGGCCACGGATCTCGCAGAGGAGATCCACCGCCGTTACCCGGTGATGGAAATGATCCGCTTCACCCAGTCCGGCGTCGAAGCAACAATGTATGCGGTTCGTTTGGCCAGAGCCGCCACCCAGAAAATGGGTGTCATAAAGGTCGAGGGCGCGTACCATGGTGCCAGCGACGTCCTGATGGTCAGTTGTGCAGTTCCCTCTGACACGCCGGCTGGGCCGGATTGGATGCCATCTTCGATCGTAGAAAGCACGGGTGTCCCTCCGGGTGCGACCGCCCACACATATGTCGTCCAATTCAACCACTTGGAAAGTCTGGAGAACCAGCTAAAAAAGCACGAGGGAGAGATCGCGTGCTTCATTCTGGAACCGTGCATGACCAATGGAGGGGTCATTCCCCCAGACCCGGGGTACTTGGAAGGCGTGAGGGAATTGACGCGGGAACACAATGTGCTCCTCATTTATGATGAAGTAAAGGTCGGGTGTCGGATCGCCGAAGGTGGGGCATGTGAAAAATACGGGGTACAACCCGATTTGGTGACTCTGGCCAAGGCCATTGGCGGTGGGACGCCCTTGGGTGCTTTTGGCGGGCGGCGAGATTTGATGAGCCTTGTTTCACCTCTGGGACCGGCGATCCACTTTGGCACTTACAACGCCAATCCCCTGACCACAGCCGCTGGTCTCGCTTGCCTGAAAAAAGTGCTGACCCAAGATGTCTACGAGCGGATCAACCGGTTGGGTGACAAATACGCGGCAGGCTTGGAGGAGATCATCAACCGATTGAGGTTGCCTGCGAGCGTTACCCACGAAGGCCCTCTCGGAGGAATCCAGTTCGTTCCCGAAAAACCGCACACCTACCGTCAGGCCAATAAATCTAACAAGGACATGTGGCTACAGTACTGGTACGGAATGCTGAGTAAGGGGGTTATCCCCATGGGGAGCGGGTGGTTTGAAGAGTATTCGATCTCCGTAGCACATACAGATGAGGATATCGACGAGACTCTCAACATCACGGCGGACGTGCTGAAGGTCATCAAAGAGAAAATGTGAAGCGAAAATGGAGTTGACCAACAACACGTACTACCAAATCTCGACAAATCAACTGAGGCGGATTTACAGCATTTTCGGGCTGCTGCCCTTTGTTCTTCTCACACTCATCGTCCTTTTGGGGATTATCAACCCCAGGTTCTTGACGCTGAGCAACGGAATCACCGTGGCCCGGCAGGCGTGCTTCCTGGCTCTGGTCACCTGCGGGCAGATGCTGGTCATTCTCACCAAGGGTGTTGACGTCTCACTCGGTGCTCAGATCGGTCTGTGCAGCGTGGTTGCTGCCATTGTCGCAAAAGAGTTTGGCCCTGTGGCGGGATGGTTCACGCCGATACTCGTTGGGGCTGCCATAGGTTTGCTGAATGGCGCCGTTGTTGCCTACGCGCGCATCGACTCCTTTGCCGTTACCCTGGGAACACTCTCAATCAGCCATGGACTCGCCCTGATAATCTCGAAGGGATTAACGATCTATAACCTTCCTTCCGTTTATAAAGTCCTGGCCTATACAAACGTTCTGACAATTCCGTTGCCTGTTATCATTACCTTCTTGGTGATTGTGTCCATGTATATTATCCTGTATCGGTTGCGTTTCGGTCGCTATATCTATGCCGCCGGCGACAACATAGAGGCCCTGAGGCGATCGGGCGTGAATACGAGTACGGTTCTTTTGTGGGTCTTTGGTGGGGCCGGGATACTTACAGGTATTTCCGCAGCGCTTCTCTCTGCACGCATCAATTCGGGACAGCCGAATCTTGGAGGCAGTCTTATGTTAGAGTCGATTGCGGCCTGTGTGGTGGGAGGGGTGACTTTTCAGGGTGGGGTTGGAACCCTGCTGGGGGTCGTTTTTGGGATCATTTTTCTTGCCACGATGTCAAATGGGTTTGACCTCATTGGCGTTTCCGCTTTTGTGAAACAGGTCGTGGTTGGGAGTATTATCATCATCGCTGTTGTGGTCGACAAATACAAGAAATAAAGGAGAAAGGGGGTGATAAAGGAACGGTTGTGTCCACCTCGGGCTTTGTGCCGGGGATTTGTACTTCAAAGGGAAAGACATTCTAAGAAATGGAGGGTTATGGTTATGCAAAAAACGAGATTCATCATCCTGTTAATCGCTTGTTTTGCGCTTCTTGCTCCCATCTCTGTCCAGGCGGGAGCATATGATGATGGCTGGCAGGGGATTATTGCTGAAAACATCTACCCCTGGGGATCCCGTCTTTGGGAGCCGTGGCAACGAGTCATGCCAAAGAAGCCTCTCACCATCGGTGTTAGCATTCCGTCTCTCGGAAGCCCGTACTTCGTGAATCAGTCCTACGGGTATCTCACCGAGGCAAAAGCCACAGGCGTGGGCATTACGATTTTGGCTGCCAAAGGTTACGAAGACCTTCAGGGACAGGTCAATCAGATTGAAAACCTGATGCAGAAGGGGGTCGACGCCCTCCTTATTGGTCCGATCAGCGCGGAAGCACTCGTGGCTATCACTGAGGAGGCCGTTGCCAAAGGCATCCCCGTCTACTTCAACGGTGAAGCTGCCCTGACGGGCAAGCTTTCCGGCTATATCTGTGAAAATGATTTTGACTTCGGTTACAGGGGAATCGATTGGCTCGGCCAAAAGCTGATGGGTAAAGGCAAGATCGCAATTCTGCCTGGACCTGCTGGCAATACATACACCGAAGCGATTAACAAGGGAGCCCATGCTGCTCTGGCGAATCATCCGGGCCTCAAGCTTGTGGATGAAAGGTGGGGAGATTCTGAAGACCCGGCCGTCGGGCAGTCCGTTGCCGAGAATATCCTGAACGCACACCCGGATCTCAATGGGTTCCTTGTCGTGGAGGCCCAGTCTCACGGGGTTGCGAATGCCCTTAAGGAGAGAAATCTCCAGGACAAAGTCCATCTATCGGTTGTTTACCCGTTCCAGGAGACGATTCCTTACATCGAGGATGGATCAATTGATTATGGGGTTACAGGCCACTCCCTGACAAATGCCCGCATAATCATCAATATGATCATCAGGAATCACAACGGGGAACAAAAGGTTCCCAAGTATGTTTGGACGCCGGGGCTCGTGATGACCACGGAGACCATAGCGGACTTCCCGCGGAGCCACGTGTGGGCGCCAGAGGGGTGGAAACCTCCCTCATCCATGGTGCTTCAGCCCAAGAAATAGTCGGACAACCGAGCAGACATACATAGAGAGGACTTACCCCCATTTCCAGTCAATGGGGGTAAGTCCAGATTTCTGGGAAAGAGAAGAACTTTTGCCTGTTGTGCGTGACCTGCAGTCCCCGTCCCTCTGCGGCAAGCGGTGTCGCATGGGGACAAAGCAGGATAGGGCGGGCGTGGCTTTATTCACCCAGTCGTGGGCAGGTAGAACGCGGTTCACATAGATCATTATTACTGAGAAGTTCTGAGGGCGCGGCTAAGAGGGGCTCCTCCAGGAGAGACAATGTCGATGGACCCTATACTTTCCACATCGGAAATCAGTAAGCATTTCGGTGGCATTCACGCACTTACCAATGTGGATTTTGATCTTTTTGAGGGTGAAATCCTCGGGCTTGTTGGTGACAATGGGGCGGGGAAATCAACCTTGCTGAAAATATTCACCGGCGCTTACAGACCTGATGGTGGCTGCATCTATTTTGAGGGCAGGGAAACGACAATTCGAGACCCCCATCATTCTCGTGAACTGGGCATCGAGATGGTGTATCAAGATCTCGCACTTTGCCATCGTCTCGATATCGCTTCCAACCTTTTTCTGGGGCGGGAATTAAAGCTATCTCTTGGGAGATTCTTTCACTTTCTTCGCAGGAAGAAAATGGAAAAATTGGCCGTGGAAACGCTGAAAGGGCTGAAGATCGATATCACAAATCCCCGTGAAATTGTTGACAATCTCTCCGGTGGCCAGCAGCAAGCCGTGGCGATAGGGAAAGCGGTGAGATTCAGCCCAAAAGTCGTTTTAATGGATGAACCGACCGCGAACCTGGCGGTGCGGGAAGCAGAAAAAGTACTCGAGCTCATGGTCAAGTTGAAAAACGAGGGAAAGGCCATTGTATTTGTGACCCACCGTCTCAGTGACATCTTCGAAATTGGAGACCGGGTTTTCGTCCTCAAAGGGGGAGAGAAGGTGGATTGCAGGGCGACAAATGAGCTCGATCAGGAAGAGCTTGTCAGACTCATGTTTATCGGCAAAAGAGATGACGCATAGTCTCCATCCTGATGTTTCCAGAGACCATCAGAGATTTGCCGTTCCCCAGCTGTCTAGTAGTTCTTGTAATCCAACCAATGGACTTTATACCGGGGCCGTTTTCCCCTGAGAAGATCGTCCAACCACAGCAAGGACTTACTGAAGAGCGGATACCGGAGAGCCCTGAAAAAAAGGGGACGATGATGGACCTGGTTGAACCAGGTGTCGGGGCGGTTGTACGGGCAGGAAACGATGCAAACAGAGCAGTCATCCCATTTCTCCTTATGGGAGCCCCAAAAGGAGAGGCATTTTTTTGCATCGATGACCCACTTTCTTGCCCCTCTCAGGACGGCCTTCTCACCCTTGGGAATTGCCTGACTTGGGCAGGTGTCGGCGCATTTCGAGCAGATTCCGCAGACCCGCTGAGCGCTCAGATCGACGGGGTGATCCGGAATGAGTGAAAGGTCTGTTGTTACCGTTGACAACCGAACCCTCGGACCGAATTGTCCGGTGATGAGTATTCCCAGCCTCCCCAATTCACCCAGTCCAGCATCGACGGCAATAGGCACATGGAGCACTTCTTCTTCCCTTTCGTGGTGAGCCTTTGCCGGGTAGCCGAGTTCCCTGATAAAGGCCGCAAGCTGACAAGCAGCCACAGCGGCTTTGTTGTATGCCAGGGCCCCTTCGATGCCGTCGATGTAGCTGTGGCCTGCCTTGATCATGTCAAATTCCCTCCTGAAACCGAGTGAAATGGCGACCCTATGATCCAAGCTGATCGGTTGTCCGGCTTCAGGTTTCTCAGCCATATATTCGTCTGCTCGATGACTTGCGATGTATGCCGGATTGAG
>JABAOH010160035.1_pt1 | contig 14372 bp, 14 predicted proteins | sample 7062181 | NCBI WGS metagenome assembly JABAOH01 (sample SAMN14538630, study PRJNA623070) | marine sediment metagenome | biome: marine biome [ENVO:00000428]; feature: marine pelagic biome [ENVO:01000023]; material: deep marine sediment [ENVO:00002113]; isolation source: pool of 5 deep marine... | reverse complement strand
TGGACCCGGATGGAGGCCTCGATCATCGCGGCTTTCCTAACCACCCCCCCTATATAACGAGGGAGGAGGCGGAGGGATCGTAGTCTCAACCTACCCACAAGCTAAGGAATACAAGGCGGCCATCCGATCTCATGGATTCACGGCAATCCCGCAGAATCCACCGCGAACGCCCTCGATTCTCAATACCACCCATGATAAGGATATCTACACCATTTTATAGTCAGGTGGCAAACGACACGCAGGCTGTGCTGGAGTCGACATGTCGCCATCAGAGGAGATGAAGGTCAAGGTCTGCCTCGTGGGCGAGGGAGAGGTGGGCAAGACCTCCCTCATCAGGCGATTCGTGTACGACGAGTTCGACGACCGCTACATCACCACCATGGGCGCCAAGGTCTCCAAGAAGACCCTGGTAGTGAGGAACGGAAACGGCGACCGCGTCACCATGAACATGGCCATTTGGGACATCATGGGTCAGCAGACCTTCCGGGACATCATGAAGGAGGCCTTCTTCTACGGGGCCCACGGCATCCTAGCCGTCTGCGACATAACGAGTGAGCAGACCCTGTACGAGCTGGATGGCTGGGTCAAGGACATCAAGAAGGTAACTGGCGACATACCCCTCCAGTTCCTGGGGAACAAGGTGGACCTGATGAACGACATGGCCGTCGATGAGAGCGCCTTGGGCCAGTTCGCCCGGAAGCACGGCGCCCCCTACACCTTCACCAGCGCCAAGACGGGGGAGAACGTTCCAGAGGCCTTCCAGAAGCTAGCGAAATTGATTGCTGAGTGAGCGGACCACCATGGAAGGGCNNGAGAGAGTCCTGAGGTAGAAACCATGGCTCTCGAACCAGGTCAGCAGATCCTCCTCCTCACCATAGGTTTCTTCCTGATCCAGGGCATGTGGCTGGCGGTCATCACCTTCATCATGTTCAGGAGGGCCAAGCAGCGGAGCCAGGCGGCCGAGCAAAAACACAACCCCGGGGACACCTACATCGAGGACGTCTTCCTGCTTCACCGAAGCGGCCTCCTGATCCGGCACCTGAGCCGGAGGCTGAAGCCCCACGTGGACAGCGACATCCTGACGGGCATGCTACGCACCGTCCAAGAGTTCGTCCGAGACGCCTTCCGCGAGGGAGAAGGGGAGGAGGGAGAGCTGAACCAGGTGGGCTTTGGGGAGCTAAAGATCTCCATCTGCAGCGGCCAGCACGTGGTCCTGGCGACGGTCCTCAGGGGCGAGAATCCTGAGGAGGTCTTGGACCAGATGAAGGCGACGGTCCATGACCTTGAGGAGAAGCACGCCGACCTCCTGCGGGAGTGGGACGGGCGGATGAGCAAGGTCGATGTCGTTGATGACCTCTTGAAGAAGTTCCTCGAGGGCGGATATCGCCGAGAGACCATCCGCGATGTTCTCCTGCCAACTCCTTAAGGGACCTCCCCGAGAGTGCGCATGCGGAAAGGTCGCTCATCGCGGCCTTGACCAGTACTGTCGTCGCCTTTTCCTTTCTGATTTGGCCTCAACCCACTCCCCCTCTTTTTTCGACAAAGCTAATTTATCGTGTCAAGCGTGTAGGCCTCCTCATGGCCTCCCAGAAGTACTGGATTTTCGCCCTTCTAGGCCCGGCCACCGCCTACGCTTTCATAGCCATCTCCATAGCCCTCTCCCCCTGGTTCTCCTGGGGCTCCAACGCCCTTAGCGACTTGGGGCACGCCACCAGGAGCGATGTGGCCGTCTACTACAACCTGGGTCTCTTCCTCGGCGGCTTCTTCCTGATAGCGTATGGCCTCCTGGGACTGCGGACCAAGAAGCCTTGGACGGCCGTCAGCCTGATCATCGCTGGCCTGGCCCTTCAGGCCGTGGGCGTCTTTGACGAGGTGTACGGCGACCCCCACTCCTGGGCCTCGGTGGCCATCTTCCTCATGCTCTGGGTCACAATGGCGGTGTACACATGGGAGGGGCGAAGCTTCGTGGCTCTCGCCCTCTTCCTGGTGTACGTACCGCAGTGGGTTCTCTGGTGGCTAGACATCTACGGTGGAGGCGTGGCCATACCTGAGACGCTCTCCTCCGCAACGGCAACCCTGTGGTTGGTCTACGTCGTCGGTAGGGAGGACCTGGGGCTTTGGGGAAAGCGGGGTTAATGGCTAGGGTCGGAGCCGATGGGTGGCCACGACAGGAGGCGGGCTGAGGAGGCCAGTCTGACCCTCAGAAAAGTGGAAATCCCATGCCGCATTCACTGGCGGTACGCTTCGGACAACGTAGGTCAGGGAACTCGCGATGTCGCTCCGTAGCAGGCTCGGCGACAGGCCGGTAATGGTGGAGGTGATTCCTCCAGGCCGGAGGGCCAGCGAGAAAGCCGTCCGCAGCCTCATTGAGAACTACGTTCGGGAGGCCGTCGAGCAGTGCGAACCCGACGCCATCAACGTCCCTGAGATTGTGGATGAGAACTACAGGGGCGATCCCTTCTACAGAAACATGGACCCCCGGAGCTTCTGTGACGCCCTTCGGGATGTCCTCGGAGAGCGGGAGGTGGTCGTGAACAAGATCGTCGCTCACTGCAAGGCGGGGCCCGCTGAGCTAGAGAGGTGGGCCACCTCCCTGAAGGACCACAGCATCCAGAACGTCATCGCTGTCGGGGGCGCCTCCAGCAAGCACAACTACCCGGGGCCGACGGTTCCAGAGGCAAACCGAATCCTACGGGAGGCCGGCCTGTGCTGCGGCAACATCATGATTCCCGAGCGGAGGGGGGAGGCGCGCCGCATGTTGGAGAAGACCGTCTCGGGGGCCGAGTTCTTCACCACTCAAGCCGTCTTCACCGCTGACAGGTCAATCGAGATTCTTAGACGATATCAAGCCCTCTGCAAGGAGGAGGGAGTCAAGCCAGCCGCCGTCTTCGTGAGCTTCGCCCCCGTTGCCGACGGCGACGACCTGGAGTTCCTGAGCTGGCTGGGATCTGCAATTCCACCGGAAATGGAGAGGAGGCTACTAGCGGGTGGGACTGAGGGCCTGGCCATGTCCTCCATCCAGCTGGCTGAGGAGAACTGGAGGCGGATTCTGTCCGAGGGCGGTACCCAGGGACGTGCCCCTTTGGGAATTAACGTCGAGTACATCAGCAGGCACAACTTCGGCCACGCCGTGGAGATGGGGAAGAGGCTGTCGAAGATAGCTAGGAAAACGTGAAGGAATCGTCACAATCTCCTTTGAGCACCTAGTTAGGCTTTTTATCCGACAGACGTATGATGCATCAATTCCAGCACCTTCCCGGTTCGGCCAAGGAACCAGGAAGATGTGACGGAGGCAGCGCATGATCAAGGGTACGATCCTTCGCCCGCTGAAGCGGCACGTGGATGAGAGGGGCTACCTCTTGGAGATCCTCAGATCCGACTGGGCCGACGTCTACCCCGGCTTCGCCATGTCCTACGTCTCCCTCTCCTATCCGGGCGTCATCAGGGCCTGGCACCGGCACCCCCGCACGAAGCAGCGGGACACCTTCGCCGTCCTCCAGGGAATGGCCAAGGTCGTCATCTACGATCCGGACACCGACGAAATCAACGAGCACTTCATCGGCGAGGATAACCCCGTCCTCCTCTCCTACGACGGCTCCAAGTGGCACGGCTTCAAGGCCATCGGCAACAAGCCCTGCTTGCTGATCAACTACCCCGACAAGCTCTACGACTACCAGAACCCGGACGAGGAGAGGATTCCGTACGACAGCGATAAGGTCCCGTACGATTGGGGCATCGTGATGAAGTAGGAGGTGAGATGACAGTCCTGGTTACTGGCGGAGCTGGCTACCTGGGCTCCCGGCTGGTCCGAGAGCTCCCCAAGGTGCCCGGGTTCGAAGGGCGGACGATAAGAATCCTGGACAACATGTTTCGCGAGCGGTACGTCTCCCTGTGGAACCTGCCGGACGACGCGAGGTACGAGTTCCTGGAGGGGGACGTGAGGGAGGAGGAGGACGTTCGCAAGGCCATGCAGGATGTGGAGACGGTCTTCTCCCTCTCCGACATCACCAACGCCCCCCTCTCCTTCGAGCGTAAGGAGCTCACTTGGGAGGTCAACCTGAAGGGGGCCCTGAACGTCTTCGAGCATGCCCACAAGGCGGGTGTGGATAGGTTCGTATACACATCCACATGCAGCGTGTATGGCCCCACGGAAGGCGTCGTGACGGAGGAGGCCGACTGCAGTCCTGTCTCCCCCTACGGCGAGTCCAAGCTGGAGGCTGAACGGACGATGCTTCGTAGGGCGAAGGAGATAGGCTTCAACTGGACGGCTCTCCGCCTGGGGACGGTCCACGGCTGGACCGTGGGCATGCGCTTCGACACCATCATCAACCGGTTCTCCTACCTGGCGGCCCAGGGACGGCCCCTGACGGTATACGACACCGCATGGCGGGAGAAGCGGCCGTACCTACACGTCTCGGACGCCATGGCTGCCTACGTTCTGGCGGCAACCCACCCCGAGGCTGCTGGTCACGTTTACAACGTCGTCGGCGAGAACGCCAACATGGAGAGGGTCATCAGCGCCATCAAGGCCGTCGTCCCCGATGTTGACGTCACCACGACGAAAACGCCATCCCTCAACCAGCTCTCCTACGAAGTCGACTGCACCCGCTTCGAGGGGCTGGGCTTCGAGGCAAGGACCACCATCGTCGAGGGCGTGAAGGAGATGGTCGAGGCCTTTCGCAGCATCGCGCCAGTGCCACTGCCCAGGGCCACTGCGGAGTCGTAGGTTCCATGGCTACCCTCCTGGTGATCGGTGGAAGCGGGTTGCTGGGGTCCAAGCTAGCCAGCGCCGCGATAGGGGAGTACGACGTCGTGGCAACCTACCGTTCCATCGTCCCCCAGATTGAGGGCGTGAATCTGGTGGAGCTTCACAAGGAGAGGAGGGAGGAGGCTCAAGCCGCCGTTCGGAGGGCCGACCCAGATTTCGTCGTCGACACGGCCGCCTTTCACGACGTTGACAAGTGCGAGGTGGACAAGGACCTCGCCTGGAAGATCAATGCCGCTTCCACCCACACCCTTGCTCGTCTGGCGAAGGACTTGGGCGCCCGCTACCTCTACGTGTCCACGGACTTCGTCTTCGACGGCACCGCCGGGCCCTACAAGGAGGCGGACATCCCCGGGCCGGTGAACTATTACGCCCTGACGAAGCTACTGGGAGAGCAGGCCGTCCTGGGGGTCGATCCGGAGAACCAGGTAGTGAGGCCCAGCGTCATTTACGGCTGGGATGACACGCGCCTCAACTTCGCCACCTGGGTCCTCACCTCGCTGCGGGAGGGGAAGGATATCAACGTGGTGATGGACTGGCACGGCTCCCCGACCCTCGCTGACAGCCTGGCCGAGGCCATTCTGAAGCTGCTGAAGGTGAAGGAGGGGGGGATCTTCCACCTGGCCGGCCCCGATTGCATGATACGCTTCGAGTTCGCCGGTCGCTTGGCGAAGGCCTTCGGCCTGGACAGAAACTTGATCCGACCCGTGACGGCCTCCGAGCTGGGGCTGAAGGCCGAGAGGCCCCCCAACTCCTGTCTCATCAACGAGCGAGCCGCCGTGTACGGCATCTCCACCGCCAGCGTGGAGGAGGGCATCAAGATCATGCGCTCCCAGCAGTCCCTGGAAGACTTTGAGACTCCCGAACGATTCAAATCGTGATCCCATGAAGGGTTTGATCCTCTCCGGAGGGCACGGCACCCGCCTGCGACCCCTGACCCACACAGGACCCAAGCAGCTCATACCCCTGGCGAACAAGCCCAACATCCTCTACTGCTTGGAGGACCTGAAACATGCTGGTATCCGCGACATCGGGGTGATCCTGGGCGACATCATGCCCGAGAAGGTCCGGGAGCTCCTGGGCGACGGCACGCCCTACGGGGTGGACATAACCTACATAGTCCAGGGTGCCCCCAGGGGCATCGCCCACGCCATCCTGTGCGCGGAGGAGTTCATGGGCGAAGAGCCGTTCTGCGTTTACCTGGGGGACAACGTCCTCACGGGAGGCATCAAGCCCATGGTGAAGGAGTTCCTCGGGGAGGGTTTCGACGCTGAGGTGATGCTCAGCCACGTGCCCAACCCGGAGATGTTCGGCGTGGCGGAGCTGAACGACCACGGCGACATCGTCTCCCTGGTGGAGAAGCCGAAGGAGCCGAAGAGCGACCTCGCCCTGGTGGGCATCTACCTCCTGAGGGAGAACATCTTCCCCATCATCCAGAAGCTCAAGCCCTCCTGGCGAAACGAGCTGGAGATCACCGAGGCCCTGGACAATCTCCGCCTGCAGGGAGGGCGCATCAAGGCCCACATCGTCACCGGCTGGTGGAAGGACACGGGAAAGCCCGAGGACATCCTAGAGGCCAACCACCTCCTCCTTGACGTCATCCAAAGACGGATCGACGGCGCTGTGGAAAAGGGGGCCCGGGTGGAGGGCAGGGTGCAAGTCGGTCGGGGCTCTAAGGTGAGGAGGGGAAGCGTCGTCCGCGGTCCCGCCGTCATCGGTAGCGACTGCATCATCGGCCCTGACACCTACATAGGCCCCTACACGTCCATCGGCGATGGCTCTCGCCTGGTGGGGGCGGACATAGAGGCCTCCATCGTGATAGGGGAGTCCACCATCGAGACGCCCAACAAGATCATCAACAGCCTCATCGGCCGCCACACCACCATCCGCTCGGCCAACAACCGCCTGCCGAAGGGACAGCAGCTCTTCGTCGGGGAGAACAGCACCTTGGTGTTGTGAAATCCAAAGTCCTCCCCCTTGCCCTCTCTTTTGGAGTCTAACATTAAACTCCAGAGCGTTTAGGGTTGTCGATCATGACAGATGAAGGGCACTTCCGCAAGCTGGAGAGGATGTACGCCAGGGCACCCGTCAACGAGTACTTCCGGCCTAAGATACACATCAGCCACGGTCACACGGAGGTGGTCCTACCGGTGCGCCAGGACTTCTTCCACGCTGCCCAGGGAGTCCACGGTGCCGTCTACTTCAAGGCCCTGGACGACGCCGCCTTCTTCGCCGTCAGCTCCCTCGTGGAGGATGTGTTTGTCCTGACGGTGACCTTCAACGTCTACTTCACCCGGCCCATATCGGGAGGGGAGATGAGGGCCACGGGTAGTGTGGTTCACGAGTCACGGCGTCTGTACCTGGCAGAGGCTGAACTGACCGACTCCGAAGGGCATCAGATCGGGCGGGGAAACGGCAGCTTCATGCGGAGCAGCATCCCGCTTGGCCCTGAACTCGGATACGAATGAGGACCGTCCCGTCTGATCGAGCCCTCAGGGGGCCCAGTTCACCGTTGAGACAAAGTTAAGTCAGCGACCTGCATCCTGGGCATGGGCATGAACGTCCTGGTAACGGGGGGCGCGGGCTTCATCGGCAGCCACCTTGTTGATGCCCTCGTGGAGGCCGGACATCGAGTCGTCGTGATGGACAACCTAGATCCTGGAGTTCATGGCGGTAGACGACCTCCTTACCTCAACCCTAGGGCGACATACCTGTTCGAGGACATCAGGAACCCAAAGGCGGTGAGGAAAGGCCTCGACGGGGCGGAGGTGGTTTACCATCTGGCGAGCCTGATAGACGTCGCTGAGAGCATGAAGGAGCCGGCCAAGTACGTGGATACGAACGTCAACGGAACGGCGACCCTCCTGGACCAGGCCACCAAGCAGCGTGAGGTACGACGCCTCATCCTCTCATCCTCGGTGGCGGTGTACGGGGAAGGGCTCTACGTGTGCCCTAGCTGCGGCCCGGCGGAGCCAGGTCCTAGGGCGCAGGAGCTGCTCGAGAAGAGGCGATGGGAAGTCCCCTGCCCGTCCTGTGGAGGGGACCTGAAGCCTCGAGCTACGTCCGAGAAGGAGAGGCCGGATCCCGGCTCCATCTACGGCCTGACGAAGCTCGTCCAAGAGAAACTGTTCGAATCGGCTGGCATCTCCCTGGACATCCCCGCCTTCATCCTGAGGTACGCCAATGTCTACGGTCCGAGGCAACGACCTGGGCCCTATGCAGGTGTCTGCGCAACCTTCCTTGAAAGGCTGCGCGAGGGTCAACCCCTCATCATACATGAGGACGGCCTGCAGACCCGGGACCTCGTTCACGTCCATGATGTGGTCAGGGCCAGCGTGCTTGCCATGAGGAGAGAAGCAATAGGAGTCCAGATTGCAAACATCGGCACCGGCAAACCGATCACCATTCTTGAAATCGCGGAGGTCATGAGGGACCTGACAGGGCGCGACTCCCCCCTCAACCTTGAGAAGACGTTTAGGCCAGGGGATATCCGCCACCTGTGGGTGGAGACAGAGGAGGCCGCGAAGGGGCTTAACTTCAAGCCTTCAATTGGATTTGAGGAGGGTATAGCAGCGCTCATCTCGCCTCATTAGCCGGCGAGCCTGCCTTAAATCCCAGTCACTCCGACGCCCGCCAGGGTCGCAGGACTATGCATCTTGCTGGAGTGAGGCTGCGACCCTGGATGACTATCTGGAGCGCTCTGTGCCTGCCAGTGTAGGGGACAACCCGCTCGGACAGCTTCTTGCGGCAGTAGCAGACAATCCTCTCGCCGACGACTTCTTGCGGCAATCCTAGGCCTCCCGCTCGACGTGACGGACCTCTTCGGCCTTCCCCCGCCTTTGAAGGGATTCCAGAGCCTCTATCACCTCAAGCACAGAAACGCCAATGTCCTCTGCCATCTCATCAGGCCAGACGTCGCCTCCCCTGCTTCGAAGGTAGCTCTCAATCTCCTCCTCAAGCTCCTCTGGGTCCACCTGTCGCGTCCCCATTGTTAGGCCGGCAAGCCGACTCCTGACTCCGTCTCTGACGAAGTCACTGATGTTGATATAGAGTCCAGCCCGCACGAGTTGCTCTATCTTCTCATACTCCCTGTCGGAGATACGGGTAGCGACCTGTCGCGGCATGTGTTATCAATATGTATACATAGATATCAAACTTCCCCTTAAATGCAGGCTACCCGTATCCTGCCCTTCCCGTGGAGAAACCTTTTCCAAGCGGCATCTCGTGCCTCCGGGTGCCCTAACCCTCAGCAACCCGAACGAAGAGCTGAGGCTTTAGGTTCGTGAGGATGCCGTCCTTGTACAACAGGAACTCCACCTTCCAGAGTCCGGGGGAGTCGATGGAGAAGGTGAAAACCTGGCTCCAGTTGGCGTCGTGATCCAGGGGAAAGTCGAAGGACCTAAGGGTGCTGCGATTGAGCTCCACCGTCTCGTTGAAGCCACTGGACTCGTTCCAAACGATTTCCACACCAACGAGATCCACTTTCACCGTGTAGCCCACGGTCTCGAACTCGTGGTTGACGACCCCTATGATGACGGTCCCCTCCTCCGAGACGTTGAGGTCGGCAGGGTAGTTCTCCGCCCGGCCGTTGGCGTCCAGGATGAAGTACTCCGTGAACCTCTCCCCCGGGCGGGGCGTGGTGACGACGTAGGCCAGGACGGAGGCGGAGAAGACGATGCTGGCCACCAGGCCGAGGGTGAGGGCTTTGTCCAGGTTCGAGTACTCACGCCATGCGGGGAGCTGTAGGTCGATGGTGGCGGTGAGCCTCTCCTCCACTGGCAACCTGATTCGCCGGAGGTGGGCGACGGCGGCCATGCCCTCCGTGAAGATGAGGATGGTCAGGACGATGGGCTGGAAGAAGATGCCGAAGGTGAAGTTCAGCAGTAGCCCAAGGAGGGGGACCACGGCAATGCTCAGGCCGAAGCTAAGGGCGATGCGCTCGATCCAGTCGATCTCCTCCTTCGAGGGGAAGAGGGCGGCCACAAGGGCGTAGCCCGGGACGAAAAGGACCAGGAGAATGGCGGGGAGGAGGCCCACGTTGCGAATCAGGAGGAGGGCCGCCATCCCAGCTGTGTAAGCCTCGGTGACGTAGAGGTCCCACGGCCTCTCCTGGAAGTGGAGTCTCAATGCTGGCTTCAACCCTGACCCCCGTTATAAAGAGTTTGGCGGGCTAACGAGTCAGGCAGTGAGCCATGCTCACTCAGGTCGGAAATGGCAAAGGCCTTATCGCTCCGTCGCCTACGAAGATGAGCATGCTAGCAGTCGGGGAGGAAGCCCCTGAGTTCGAGGCGCTGGACGAGAGGGGCGAGACCTTCAAGATGGGGGACCATCGAGGCAAATGGGTCGTCCTCTACTTCTATCCGAAGGACGAGACGCCGGGGTGCATCGCGGAGGCGTGCTCCTTCAGGGACTCCATGGAGGAGCTGGCCTCGGAGGGCGTGAAGGTTATCGGCATCTCCACACAGTCGGTGGATTCCCACAGGGCCTTCGCCGAGCGTCACAACCTCAACTTCACCCTCGTGGCGGACGAGGACAAGAGAGTGTCCCGCCTCTACCACGCACTGGGCGTCCTGGGAGTCAACCGTCGGATAACCTATGTCATTAACCCAGGGGGCCAGATCGTGGACGCTTATCGAAGCGAGGTACGGCCGACCAGCCACGTGGAGCGGGCGAGGAGCGTGCTTGCCTCCATTCGCTCCAGCAACGCCCGCCCTCAAGACTAGGAAGCTTTCTTTCGTCCCCTCCGCGTCCCTCCGGCCTCAGATTCGTCGTCAATCCCTTCTGGTACTGGATTCTGAGTCTGAGGGTCTTGGGCTGCCTCATCGCGCTCCGCCTGTGTTCCCTTCACCTCCTTCGCGCTTCTCTGCAGGGCAGCAGGCCAGAGGGGTAGGCGCCCGAACCACCCGAGGGCGAAGAGGAGGATGAGCAGACCGACGGCGATGAGGCCGTACAGGAGGAGGCCCTTGTTGGGCCCATCAGGGCTCAAGGGGTTCGTGTTCACCCTGAAGCTCACGTCTGTCTCATAGGCGTTCCCGGCCGCATCCGTGACTCGCAGGGCGACGATGTGGGAACCATCACGGAGGTCAGAGAGCTCATGTCCGTTCACGACACCGAGGTCAATCCAGGCTCCCGAATCCGTGTTCACCTCGACCCGCGATACACCAGAGACGTCATCCTGGGCCTGCCACTCCAGTGCCACTGTGGAGGATGTCACGATGCTGCCCTCCGCCGGGTTCAGAATGGTAGCCGTGGGCGCCGATATGTCCACGCCAAAGGCCACGGACCTCATAGCTAGGTTCCCCACGCGGTCCACCGACCTAACGGTAACCGAATGAAGGCCCTCCGCAAGCCCGCCAAAGGCGTAGCTCGTTGCCACCCCAACATTGAACCAGCTGCCGAAGTCTAGGCGCAGCTCCGTGTACTGGATGCCGGAGCCCAGGTCATCGGCTGACCACGCGACGGTGACGGCCCGCCTCCCGTACCACGCGCCCGTGACTGGCTCCATTATGGAGAGCATGGGAGGGGTTTCGTCGTCGCCCGTGATCCTCACGCCGTCTATGTAGGCCCCCTCCAGCAAGGTTGCGTGAGACAGGGCCGAAACGTACCTGAACTCGATCATGTCGGTGCTCAGCGGGATATCCAGGTTTACCGTTGTCCAGTCCCGTGAGAGGGGCCCCTGGACCGACCAGAGGGTGAACCAGCTCCCTCCGGTACCTACCCGGAAGGATAGAGCGTCCCCCGTCGCCATCTCCAGCCAGTGTTCGAAGCGTACGGTGACACTTGCATAGCCCGCCAGGTCCTCCATGGGGCGCCGCAAGTAGGCATTCATCCCGTCATCCTGAAACCCGTTGACGGAGTTTGGCTGACCGTTCCAGCTACTTGTCCCCACCTGGGCTGCCCAGACGCTGAAGCTCCCGCCATCCTCCCGGACATTCGTTAGACCCCAGTAGTCCATCCCTGCGGCGAGATCGTCGTCACCTACGCTCCATGTCCCAGGCCACGCACCCTCGAACTGCTCGTCAAGAATTGTGAAGTTACCTGCCCTAGCTGGCATCGGCAAGAAAGCGAGAGTTGACAGCAGTAGGAGGGTACCGATAATCAGGATCAGCATTCTCTTCATCGTATCGACCTACCGTCCTGCTTTCGGATTGTCACTACATGAAGCTTGTTCAACACTTTTCGATATCAATTCTGTAAACCGAGCCCCCGCCAGCATCGTAGAGCTTCAGAGAGAGGGGGAGCCGATGGGAGGAGCCCATAATCGGCCACACGGCAAGCGTCCAACGCGCAAGATACCCGAGTGAGACGCCTGGTGACAATAACACATCGTCCCCTGCGTGCGCCCCAGAGCACGGCTGGCGGGTGTGGAAGAGGGGCGATCCTAAGACAAAGGTAGTCTAGAATTCGAAAACTGTTGCAATACACATACAAGCTCGGAACCACGAACAGGCCATCGAAAAGCACGGGGAGATGCCAATGATGAGACTTCCCTGGAATCGTGCCCGAGATGCCCTGAAGGTAGGTTTTATCGCCCTGTTGACTGCGGTCCTCTTAACGAGCATGTTGCCGACCGCTAAGGGAGCTACCTTCACAGGGAGGACGGATGCCCTTGTGAACCCGGAGCAGGTGACGCGGGACGCCAGCAGCGCCATCCCCGTCGTCGGGTTCAACATGACGAGCACCGGAGGCGAGATCCTCCAAACTATTGCCGTCGAGTTTGTCGACGTCAACGGCTTCGACCCTGGAGACGATAAGGATCTGCGGCGCTTGGACGTGGACAGCGGGAAGAGCGGTGTCGGTCTCTTCCGGGACGACGGGAGCATCGACGACGTCCTCGATGCGGGGGACACGGCCGTCGTCCTCAGCGACGCAGGATGGGCTGGCAGCCGGGTCGACATGGACCTGACCCTCGCTAGCGAGCCCGTGCCCACCAGCGTGGTTGGCCTCTACCACTGGTTCATTATCATCCGAACTGCCGATGTCGTGGACAGCCTGGATGAGGGGGATGCCTTCCGGGTCCTGATGGCGGCCAACAGCATTGTGGCTACCGATGGTGGAGGCACCATAAGTCAGCCCGCGGCCGATGTCCTCTCCTCGTTACTGGTCGTGCGCCTTACCACGGGCGTAAACATGATTGGAGGGGACGCCTGGATCGGGCCTGGGGACGTGGCCGTCAACAGCATGGCCGTTCATGGTCTGAGGGTGGTGGATGGTGGCGGCGGCACCAACTACGGCATCGACGACAGGATCGTGGAGCTCCGCGTACGTCTGATTGAGGAGAACGGCATACTTACCTCCGGGGACCTGCAACCCTTGGACCCGGATGGAAGCGTTAGTGGCCTCGCCCTCTACTGGGACGACGGCCCCGCCCATGACGCCTGGGACCCCGCCGACACCCCTATCGTTCTCGCGGACATCTCCCCGCGAACCTTCCTCTTCGGTGGGACTGAGTTCACCTTGACGCCCCAGGCGCCGGGCCTGCCTGTACCAGACGGGCCTATGGGAGCGCTCGACCTCTTCCTAGTGGTCAGGACGAGGGATATAGTCACAGGTGATGAGTTCCGACTGCGAGTGGACGATCGGGCCGTGAGGATTGACGGCACCCTTGCCGCCCAGGGGGGAAGCGTGGACTCGGGACTTAGGACACCCCTAGACACCGGAGCCACGACCCCACCATCGGGCGTGGTACAGGCGGATTCCACACCACCCCGGATGCAGAACGAGGCTTGGGACGAGAACAGCCCCTACCTTTTCGCAAGGGGCCTTGACCTCCTCTTCGGCAACTTCATGCCGGGTCCCGAACCCACGTCGGCCTCAGGGGAGGCCCGAGACGATGAGTCGGGACTGGCTTTGGCCACCTTCTCCCCCGAGACGGGGCTTGCTGGAAGCCCGCTTGATCAGTTGCTGACCGGATCAGGGGTCTGGATGGAGTACGGTGGCGACTACCTCTTCAACGCCACCAGCACGGACACAGGCTCACCCGCCATCGTCACCATCTTCGACATGGTCGGCAACAACGTCAGCAGCTCGGACACTGGCCAGCTGTACCGCTATGCCTTCGTATCGTCACCCCTCCTCATCCTCCCGGACCCGGGGTGGACTGCTCCTGGAGGGACCCCCACTTGGGTGGACGGGAACGGCAAGCTCTGGTTCAGCAGGTTGATCCAGGGGACGGTCACCGTCGATCTGACCGTGGATCTTGTGGCCCTCAGCGGAGCGGGATTGAAGAACGCTACGGCCTCAGGTGAAGCTAGCCTGGCCGGTGGTCCCCGCCCGGGCAGCGTGACCTACGCTCCTGTGAGGGACGAGGATGTCTGGACAAACTCCTATGACATCGCGGCTAGCAGCGATGGCACCGCTAGCCCCGTCACCATCTGGGTGGAGGATAATCTCGCAGGCTCAGCCTCGGCAAGCTTCGAGTACGGCCTCGACACGTCCAGCCCGGCCATAACCTTCCTGAGCCCAGGGGCCTTTGAGACCCTCAGCGGTGAGGTGGAGGTCCGGGCTACTGTGCTCGAAGCGGAGACGGCCGTGAGGAGCGTCCGGATGGCCGTCGACCCGACGGGCACCCTGCAGGAGATGTTCTTCGACGGGCAGGCCTACTTCC